>Ga0335076_10004183_pt1 | contig 14578 bp, 13 predicted proteins | sample Lox_Sample_25_FD_206717 | JGI IMG/M metagenome (GOLD analysis project Ga0335076, IMG submission 206717) | Soil microbial communities from Loxahatchee National Wildlife Refuge, Florida, United States - Lox_Sample_2.5 | ecosystem: Environmental > Terrestrial > Soil > Wetlands | place: USA... | reverse complement strand
CCCGCACTTTCCGGCCGGATATTCTCAAGCCCTCGAACGCCTGCGGGCTCGTCACCTCATGGACGAGATGGCGGTCGATGTAGATGAGGCTCAAATCGCCCTTGGTGTCGAGCACATGCTCGTCCCAGATCTTGTCGTACAATGTACGCGGCTTCGACATGACGCTCTCCGGCGCCCGCGGGGCGCGAATGACGCGGAATTGGCCGCTATCTATGCCGATAGCGGGCGGGATGGAAGGGGGCGTGGCCCCGCCCTTCCGCTATCCCCCTTCAGGCGACGCCGGGGGGACGTGCCCTTCGTACTGGGGCAAATCGTCGGTGATCGTGAACCACGGAGCCTTGGAGCCGACGAAAATGTGGTGCGTCGGGCGGAAGGCCGGGTCGTCGACCAGCGTTCCCATCGCCACATGGACGAAGGCGCCGTCGCGGACGACGGAATAGAGAAGCGAGCCGCAGCGCCTGCAATGGGTGTCGTTGGCTTCCGGTTCGCCGAAGATCATCAGCTCGTTTGCGCCCTTGGCGATCGTGAGCTTCACGCGCTCGATGCCGGCGAACGGCTTGAACGCCGAGCCGGTCGTTCGCCGGCAGCTGGGGCAATGGCAGTTCGCGGCGTAGAGGAATTCGTCCGCCACGGCGTATTCCACTGCGCCGCAATAGCACCTGCCGACGAGCATGCGCGCTTCTGTTCCGTGCTGAGCCATGGCTCCACCCGAGAGGCCCGGTTGCGCTCGAGTCAATCGGCCGAGTACGTCACCGCCTCGACGTTGTGCCCGTCGGGATCGTAAACGAAGGCGGCGTAGTAATTCTCGCTGTAGTTGGGGCGCAGGCCCGGCCCGCCGTTGTCGCGCCCGCCTGCAGCTATCGCGGCGGCGTGAAAAGCGTGGACCGCTTGCCGATTGTCTGCGCGGAAGGCGAAGTGGATCGGCGTCGCAGGCGGCCCGAAAACGCCGATCCAGAGGCGACCCGAAGCATTGCCGATCACCGCGAATTTGTCGGTCTCGCGCATCAGCTGCATGCCGAGCGGCTCAAGCGCGGCAAGATAAAAAGCCTTGCTCCGGGCGAAATCGGAAACGTTGAACCCGACGTGATCGAACATGGCCGCCCCTCCCAAACCTCAAGCTTGCGCAAGGAAAATGCTATGAACAGCATACCATGCGCACTTCCAAACTCATCCACGTCGTCACCTGCCACGCTGAGGGCGAGGTCGGCGATGTGATCGTCGGCGGGGTCGCGCCGCCGCCGGGCGACACTGTGCGGGAGCAGTCGCGATTCATCGCCAAGGACGGGGCGCTGCGCGCGTTCGTGCTCAACGAGCCGCGCGGCGGCGTCTTCCGCCATGTCAACCTGCTCGTTCCGCCAAAGGACCCGCGCGCGCAGATGGGCTTCATCATCATGGAGCCTGAGGACACACCGCCGATGTCCGGCTCGAACTCGATCTGCGTCGCCACCGTTCTGCTCGACGCCGGCATTCTGCCGATGCACGAGCCGGAGACGCATCTCACCCTCGAGGCGCCGGGCGGGGTGATCAAAGTCGTCGCCGAGTGCCGCGGCGGAAAAGCCGAGCGGATCAGCGTTGAAAACGTTCCCTCCTTCGCCGACCGGCTCGGCGAGACGCTAGAGGTCGAAGGATTAGGCGCGCTCACGGTCGATATCGCCTACGGAGGCGACAGCTTCGTCATCGTCGACGCGGCGGCGCTTGGCTTCGCGATCGAGCCCAACGAAGCGCGCGACCTCGCCGAGATGGGGATGCGGATCACCGCGGCGGCGAACGAGCAACTGGGCTTCTCGCATCCCGACCAGGACGGGTGGGACCACATCTCGTTCTGCCAGTTCGCCGGCCCGCTCACGCGCGAGGGCACGGAACTCAGCGGCCCGAACGCGGTCGTGGTTCGCCCCGGCAAGATCGACCGCTCGCCGACCGGGACCGGCTGCTCTGCTCGGATGGCGGCGCTAGCCGCGCGCGGACTGATGGGCGAAGGCGACGTCTATCGCGCCCGCTCCATCATCGGCTCGGAATTCGTCTGCCGCATCGCCCGCCCGGCTCAAATCGCCGGCCGGCCGGCCATTGTCCCGATCATTTCCGGGCGGGCATGGATTACCGGCGTCAATCAGTATATGCTCGACCCGGCCGACCCCTGGCCTTCCGGTTACCGGCTCGCGGACACCTGGCCCCGGCGTTGAGGCCTCATTTCCTACGTCCGCTGGCTCCCCCCGTCTCGCTTGACGCCGAATTGACGATGAATTACCCACTTCACGACCTTTTGTCGTTTCTCCTCAGCGATTTTAGCAGTTCTGCCCGAAGGCTGGCGTAAGGATGGATTCGGACGAGTTCGCATCCCGGGGACGGGCGGAAGGGCAAGAGGTCGTGAAGCCGACGAACGTCTCGGATCCCGACTACTTTCACAAAGTCGTCGATTGCCAGTGGGCCTGCCCCGCTCACACGCCGGTCCCGGAATATATCCGCAAGATCGCCGCCGGCGACTATAACGCCGCCTATATGATCAACTGGAAGTCGAACGTGTTCCCCGGCATTCTGGGGCGCACTTGCGACCGTCCGTGCGAGCCGGCGTGCCGGAGAGGAAGGCTGGAGGAGCAGCCGGTCGCCATCTGCCGGCTTAAGCGCGTCGCCGCCGACCACAAGCAGGATATCGCCGCCCTTCTGCCGCCGGCGCCCGGCGAGCGCAACGGCAAGCGAATCGCCTGCGTCGGCGCCGGCCCGGCGTCGCTTACGGTGGCGCGCGATCTCGCCGCGATCGGCTACGAAGTGGTGGTGTTCGATTCCGATTCGCGCGCCGGCGGCATGATGCGCAGCCAGATTCCCAAGTTTCGCTTGCCCGACGAAGTGATCGACGAGGAGGTTGGCTACGCGCTGTCGACCGGCGGCGAGTTCGTAGCCGAACGGCGCATCGACAGCCTCAAGCAGCTCATGGGCGAAGGTTACGATGCGATCTTCGTGGGCTGTGGCGCGCCGCGCGGACGCAACCTCGACATTCCCGGACGCAAGGAAGCGCCGGAACACATCCATATCGGCATCGACTGGCTGTCGAGCGTCTCGTTCGGCCATGTCTCGTCGATCGGCCGGCGGGTGGTGGTGCTTGGCGGCGGCAACACCGCCATGGATTGCTGCCGGACCGCGCGTCGCCTCGGCGGCGCCGACGTCAAGGTGGTGGTGCGCTCCGGCTTCGCCGAGATGAAAGCCTCGCCGTGGGAAAAGGAAGACGCGATGCGCGAGGGCGTCGCGATCCTCAACTTCCTCGCGCCGAAGGCGTTCGTTCATCGCGCCGGACGCCTGACCGGCGTCGTGTTCGAGAAGACCGAGGCGAAGACGGACGAGCGCGGGCGCCGCACCGTGGTCCCGACCGGCGAGCCGGACGTGCTCATCGAATGCGACGACGTCCTGATCGCGGTCGGCCAGGAGAACGCCTTTCCCTGGATCGAGAGCGACGCCGGCGTCGCGTTCGACCGCAGCGGCCTGCCGGCGGTCGACGCCCTCACCTTCCAGTCGAGCCTGCCGAATGTCTTCTTCGGCGGCGACGCCGCGTTTGGACCGAAGAACATCATCACCGCGGTCGCCCACGGCCATGAAGCCGCAATCTCGATCGACGCCTTTTGTCAGGGCCAAGACCCGCGCTCGCGCCCCGATCCGATGGCCAATCTGGTCAGCCAGAAAATGGGCATCCACGAGTGGTCCTACGACAACGCCATCACTCTCGACCGCCGGTTCCTGGTGCCGCACGTCGAGAACGCGGTGGCGCTGAAGAACATCGGCACCGAAGTCGAGCTCGGCTTCGATCTGAAGCAGGCGGTCGGCGAATCGCAGCGCTGCCTCAACTGCGACGTCCAGACCGTGTTCTCGGCCCCGTTGTGCATCGAATGCGACGCCTGCGTCGACGTCTGCCCGATCGACTGCATCTCGTTCGTGCCCAACGCCCCCGAGGACGAGCTCAGGCATTCTCTCAACGCGCCGGCGCTCAATCTTACCCAGGCGATCTATGTCTCGGAACCGGTCAAGACCCATCGGGTGATGGTCAAGGACGAGGATCTCTGCCTGCACTGCGGTCTCTGCGCCGAGCGCTGCCCGACCGGCGCCTGGGACATGATGAAGTTCACACTCGAGACGGCCCAAGCCGGACACCCATGCCGATCGATGCTGTAAACGACTTCGTCATTCGCTTCGCCAACGTCAACGGCTCGGGATCGGCTAGCGCCAATCTCCTGTTCGCGCGTTCGATCCTGCGCATGGGCGTGCCGATCGCGCCGCGCAACATCTTCCCGTCGAACATCCAGGGGCTGCCGACCTGGTACGAGGTCAGGGTCAGCGAGCGCGGCTGGCTCGGCGCGCGCGGCGGCGCCGACATCCTTGTCGCCATGAATCCGCAGACCTTCGCCCAGGATGTCGGGGCGATCGAGTCCGGAGGCTACATTTTCTACGACTCGACCAGGCCGATGCCGCCGTCGCTGATGCGCGACGACGTGACCGTCCTCGGCGTTCCGCTGACCGAGATTTGCGCCGCGCAATATTCCGATCCGCGGCAGCGCCAGCTTTACAAGAACATCATTTACGTCGGCGCGCTCGCCGCCTTGCTCGATATCGAGCTCGCTGTGCTCGACAAGCTGATCGGCGAGCAGTTCAAGGGCAAGGAGCGCCTTCTGGATGCCAACCGCGGCGCGCTCAGGATTGGCTTCGACCAGGCGAAGGCGCGTTTCGACTGCCCGCTTCCGGTGCGTGTGCGCCGCAGCGGGGCGGTCGGCGACCGCATCCTGGTCGAAGGCAATTTCGCCGCCGGCTTAGGCGCGGTCTATGGCGGCGCGACGGTGTGCGCCTGGTATCCGATCACCCCTTCGACCAGCCTCGCCGAGGCCTTCGAGCGCAACTGCGCGCGTTTCCGCATCGATCCAGCGACGGGGAAGAAGAACTACGCCATCGTCCAGGCCGAGGACGAGATCGCCGCGATCGGCATCGCGGTCGGAGCAGGATGGAACGGCGCGCGCGCCTTCACCGCAACCTCAGGACCCGGCATTTCCTTGATGCAAGAGTTCTTCGGCCTCGCCTATTTCGCCGAGATTCCGGTGGTGGTGTTCGACGTGCAGCGCGGCGGCCCCTCGACTGGGATGCCGACCCGCACCCAGCAGTCGGACCTCATCTCCTGCGCCTTCGCCTCGCACGGAGACACCAAGCACGTGCTGCTTCTGCCCGACGACCCCGCCGAGGCGTTCGAATTCGCCGCGAGCGCCTTCGATCTGGCCGAGCGGCTGCAGACGCCGGTGATCGTCATGCTCGACCTCGACATCGGCATGAATTCGCAACTCTGCGCGCCGTTCGCCTGGGACGACCACAAGTATTACGACCGTGGCAAGGTCCTCTCGTTCGCGGAGCTGGAAAACGCGCCGAACTTCGGCCGCTACGACGACATCGACGGCGACGGCATCCCCTATCGCACCCTTCCGGGCGCCCATCCGACCCGCGGCGCCTATTTCACCCGCGGCACGAGCCGCGACCGCTTCGCCCGCTACACCGAGGAAGGCCTGCCCTACATCGACAACATGGAGCGGCTCGAACGCAAGTTCGACACCGCCCGAACGCTTGTTCCCCGACCCGAGGTGCGCAAGGCCGCCAAGCCCACGCCCTATGGCGTCATCTATTTCGGTTCGACCGCGGCGCCGATGGACGAGGCCAGGCACATGCTGGCGGTCGAGGATCTCCACTTCGATGCGCTTCGCATCCGCGCCTTTCCGCTGGCGCGGGAGGTCGCCGACTTTGTCGACGCCCACGATCGCGTCTTCGTCGTCGAGCAGAATCGCGACGCGCAGATGCGCACGCTGATGATCACCGATCTCGGCGTTCCGGCGGAGAAGCTGACGTCGATCCTGCATTACAACGGGATGCCGACCTCGGCCCGCTTCATCCATCGCGAAATCGGCGGCCGCTTGCGCAAGCCCGCCGCGACTCCACCTTTCGAGGCCGTCAAGTGACCTATTTGGCCAAGCCCAAGTTCCATCACCCCGCGCTCGAGGTGAACGCGCTCGGCTTCACTCACCGCGACTACGAGGGCTCGATGTCGACGCTGTGCGCCGGCTGCGGGCACGACGCGATCAGCGCGGCGATCATCCACGCCTGTTTCGAACTCAGCCTGCCGCCGCACCGGGTCGCCAAGCTCAGCGGCATCGGCTGCTCGTCGAAAACGCCGACCTACATGCTAGGCCAGAGTCACGGCTTCAATTCGGTCCACGGCCGCATGCCCTCGGTGCTGACCGGCGCGAACCTTGCCAACTGCGACCTCATCTACCTCGGCGTTTCTGGCGACGGCGACACCGCCTCAATCGGCTTCGGCCAGTTCGCCCATGCGATGCGGCGCGGCGTCAACATGGTCTACATCGTCGAAAACAACGGCGTTTATGGGCTGACCAAGGGTCAGTTCTCCGCCACCGCCGACCGCGGCTCGACCAGCAAGAAGGGGGCGGGCGCGCTCGACCAGCCGATCGATCTCGTCGGCATGGCGATCGGGCTCGGCGCCACGTTCGTCGCCCGCAGCTTTTCCGGCGACAAGGCGCAGCTGGTGCCGCTCATCAAGGCCGCGTTCGAACACCGCGGCGCGGCGTTCATCGACGTCATCTCGCCGTGCGTCACCTTCAACAACCACGCCGGCTCGACCAAGAGCTTCGACTACGTCCGCGAGCACAACATCGCCGTCAACGCGCTCGACGTCATCCTCGGGCGGGAGCCGATCGAGATCGACTATCCGGAAGGCGCGACCCAGTCGGTGGCGATGCACGACGGCTCGACGATCGTGCTGCGCAAGCTCGACGCCGGCTACGACTGTCGCGACCGCTCGGCGGCGCTGGCGACGCTCGAGCGCGCTCGGGTCACCAGCGAGATTGTGACCGGCCTCATCTACATCAACGAGGACGGCGGCGAACTGCACGAGATTCTCGGCACGACCGCGCGGCCCCTGAATGAGCTCGCCGAGCCCGAACTGTGCCCGGGGTCCAAGGCGCTCGAGGCGATCAACGCCTCGCTGCGGTAGGCCGCGTCAGCGCGCCGCCTCGCGCGTTCCGGCCTTGCCAAGGAGTTCATCAACGACGCGGCTGAAGCTCGCGAATTCGAACGGCTTGCCGAGCGTCGAATGGGCGCGGTACTTCGGTTCGATCCCATCGGGCCCGTATCCGGTCGTCAGCGCGAAGGGAACCCCGCGTGCGCTCAAGGCGTCGGCGAGCGGATAGCTTTTGTCCTTGCCGAGCGCGACGTCAACAATCGCCGCGTCCAAGTCCGTTTCAGCGAATTTGAGCGCAGCCGCGAGATCGTACGCCGGGCCAACCACGACATGACCGAGCTCCGATAGCCACTCCCCGGTCATCGCGCTAATGAGCGGCTCGTCATCGACGACCAGTATCCTCGCCATTCCGCCTCCGGTTGCGAAGCCGACCGGACGGTACCACAATCGGTCGGTCGCACAAGCGAGACCCGGGCGGGAGACGATTTACCCAATGTCGGCCGTTGATGGCGGTTCCAGGCCGAGACGATCATGGCCGAACCTCGGCCGTCGCGCCGCCAACGTGCTGGCGCTCGCGAGCTTCGTTCTGGTGGTCGTGGCCGGACTGCTCGCTGCGGCGATGGTCGCCCGCGTCAAAAGCGCCGCCGATTGGGTCGCCCACACGCTCGAGGTTCAAGGCGCGGCCAGCCAATTGTTGGGCACTGCGCAAGGATTGGAATTGGCCGAACGCGGCTATCTGTTGACCAGGTCGGACGCCTTTCTGGCCCCTTATGAACGCTCGCGCGCCTCCACGTTGGATGCGATGAAGACGCTGAAGTCTCTTATCGCCGATAACCCCGACCAGACCGCCCGGCTCGAACGGATGGGCGCTGACGTTGACCAATTGCTGGCGAAAACGGCAAGGACGATCGACCTCGGCCGCAGCGGCAGGTTCGACGAGGCGATTGGGGTCGTCGCCGCGGGGCGAGGCCAGCAAGCCCTGGATTCCCTCCAGGGACTCATTGGCGAGTTCAGCAATGCCGAGAACGACCTCCTCGGCAAGCGTCAAGCCGCCGAATCGATGGCGCGCGCGATCATGCTTTGGCTGATTCTGGTCGGGCTCGCGGGGGCCGTCGGAGCTGCGCTCGCAGCGTTCGCAATCAGCGGCGCCTTTATTCGGGAATTGCGCGCCGGCTCCGACGCGCTGGCGGAGGAGACCCGCGTCCGCAAGGACGCACAGGCAATCTTGGTGCAAACGCAAAAAATGGAGTCGATCGGTCTCCTCGCCGGCGGCGTCGCCCACGATTTCAACAACCTGATGACCGTCGTCATCGGCAATCTTGACTCGGTCGAGCGGCGTCTGACGCAAGGGGCGCCGACGGACGCCGCCTGGCTCGGCAAGGCGATCGCGGCAGCGCTCCAAGGCGCGAGGCGAGCCGCGACGCTGACCCAGCGCCTGCTCGCGTTCTCCCGTCAGCAGGTCTTGAGTCCGCAGCAGGTCGACCTCAACCGCCTTGTCGCCGGCCTCTCTGACATGCTGACGCGCACGGTCGGGGAAACGATCGACGTCGAGACCATCCTCGGCAGCGGCGTCTGGCCGACCCATGTCGATGTGAGCCAGCTCGAAAACGCCATCGTCAATCTTGTGGTCAACGCCCGCGACGCCATGCCGGACGGCGGCCGGATCACCATCGAAACCGCCAATGCGTCGCTCGACGACGCCTATTGCAGGCAGTTCGGCGACGTGTCGCCCGGCCAGTACGTTCTGCTGTCGGTGACCGACACCGGCGCGGGCATCTCGTCGGAGAACTTAAGCAAGGTGTTCGAGCCGTTCTTCACCACCAAGAGCGCCTCGAACCGCACCGGCCTCGGACTCGCGATGATCTACGGCTTCGTCAAGCAATCGAAGGGTCATATTCGCGTCTATAGCGAAGTCGGACAGGGGACGACCGTCAAGATCTACCTGCCACGCATGACGGCGGCTCAGCGGGCCGAATCCGTGCCCCGGGCGGCGGGGCCGGAGACAAGCGCGCAAACGCCGGCAGCCCGCCCGGGCGAAGTCGTGTTGGCGGTGGAGGACGATGAGGACGTGCTCAATTCGACGCTCTCTCTGTTGCGCGAATTGGGCTACTCGGTCCTTATCGCCCGCAATGGTCCCGAAGCGCTGGCGCTGCTCAAGGCGAGCGAAAGAATCGACGTGCTGTTCACCGATGTCGTTCTCCCCCAGGGCATGAACGGGCGAACGCTGTCGATCGAGGCGGCGGCGCTGCGCCCGGCCCTGCCCGTCCTGTTCACCACCGGCTACGCCCGGAACGCCATCATCCACAACGGGCAGCTCGATTCGGACGTCCACTTTCTCGCCAAGCCCTATACGCAACGGGAACTGGCGCAAAAGCTGCGCGCCGTGCTCGACGCATAGACGCGACAAGAGTCAGCGCAAAAGCTTGAACGCGTGCGCCGACCAGTCGCCCTTGCCGATGCCCGGGATGCACCAGAGCTTGCACAACGGCTCAACCGCGCGCGCAGCCTCGACCGCGCCCATGTCCTCCGTCTCCCAGCCGAACTGGTCGAGAATTTGCGCGACTGTCCTTTTCGCGCCGGCGTCATCGCCGCAGATGAACATGGTCGGCCGTCCGCCGGAGAAACGCGGATTGACCATCTGCCCATTGCCGACCGAGTTGAACGCCTTGACGAAATGGGCGCTCGGATAGGCCTTCTGGAGTTGCTCCATCAGCGAGTCGTTCTGGGGGGTGAAGAACGATAGCACGCCGTTGACCGGCGGTCCGCCGCCGATCGGATTGCAGGCGTCGATCACCGGCTTGCCGCTGAGCGCGTTTGCGCCCGCCTGCTTCAGCGCCTCGAGCGCCGCCCCGCCGGCGACCGCAAGCGCGACGATGTCGCCGAACGCCGCCGCCTCCGACATCGACTTGACCGCGGCGCCCTTGTGCTTCGCCGCCCAGTCCTTGAGCTTCGCGGGATCGCGGGTGCCCATCGTCACCGTGTGGCCATGCTTGAGAAACCCTGCTCCGAGCGTCTGCGCGACAACGCCGGACCCGATGACTCCGACCTTCATGAAACGCCTCCTCATTTCGTCGAATCCGATGTCGCAGGGACTTGGGAACGCGAGCGGCCATGCGCAAGGACACGACGACGTTTCAGGGCTTCGCCGGCCCGAACGTCCCGCCGCCCAGGCTGCGCGGATCTCGCAACGGCCACCGGCCATGATCGACCGCGAGGAGAAAATCCCCGACTATCCGGTTAAAGAGCGCCGGCTCTTCGAGGTTCACGGCATGGCCGGTGTTCGGCAGGACCGACAAGCCGGCGCTCGGAATCGCGCGCTTGAGGAAGATGTTGGTTTCTAGACAGGGTTCGTCCTCGTCGCCGACGATGAGCAGGGTCGGCACGCGCAAAGCGGCAAAGTCGTCGGTGAAATCGAAGAGCGAAGCCCGTAGAGCCTGGTAGTTCCGCAAGGTGAGAGCCGAACCGACGTTCGAATGCTCAGAAAGGCGTCCGACGAACTCGGACCAACCGCGCGGATCCTTGTTCTGGAGCTGGACACGGTTCGGCCCGACAGCCATCGATTGGGCCACAATCGCCGAGCCCTCGGCGAGGAAGCGCTGCGCTTGCGCCTCGCAGGCTTCCTTAAAGGACTGCCGACCCGCATAGGGAGCGCCCGAGCCGCAGCCGGCTATCACGAGCGCGCTCGCCGACTCCGGATGCTCGAGGCCGAAGCGGAGGGCGGCATAGGCGCCCATGCTGAGCCCCGCGATATGCGCGCGTCCGATCCCGAGATGGTTGAGCACCGCCACGATGTCGGCGATGGCGCGCCTCTCGCCGTAGTCCTGGTCGCGCTCCGGCACGTCGGAGGGCGGGTAGCCTCGCGCATTGAAGGCGATACAGCGATAAAAGCGGGCGAACCACCGCACCTGAGTCTCCCAGTCGCGATGGTCGGCGGCGAACTCGTGGACGAAGACGAGCGGATGGCCGCTGCCGGTTTCTTCATAGTAAAGCCGCGCGCCGTCGCCTTGGGCGTAGGGCATGGGCGATCTCCCGATTGAGCGCCGCCAGGATAACAGAAACGTCGCTATGGCGTTCCGGCGGACGGCTGCGTGCGGTCGCGATCGATCGATTTTGTCTTGGGCTCGCTCGGCCCGAGCGCGCCGACAATACCAGTCGGGGCGAAATAGACCGCGAGCACAAATGCAAGCCCGAGCCACAGCAGCCAGCGGTCGGGATGGAGGAGCGCCGGCAGCAGCGGCAGCCTGGCCTCGGCCGCGAGGCTGGAAAGCGCACCCATCGCGTCCTGCAGATAGCTCTCGGCGAATACGAACAGCGCCGCGCCGAGAATCGCGCCGTAGACCGAGCCCATCCCGCCGACGACGACCATCACCAGCACATCGACCTGGATCGAAAACGAGAGCGCTGTGTCCGGCCCGACGTAGCGCAGCCAGAGCGCGCTCAAGGCTCCGGCGAGAGTCGCGCCGAGGGCGGAGATGCAGGTGGCGAGCGTGCGATGAAACACGGTGCGGTAGCCGAGCGCCTCGGCCCGGAACGGATTCTCGCGGATCGCCTGCAACACCCGGCCGAACGGCGAGTTCACGACTCTCAAGAGCACCAGGAAGGCGGCGGCGGCGACGACGAGCACCAGATAATAGGTCAGAATCTTGCCGTTGACCGCAACTCCGAACACCTTCCCCTCGATGAGCCGGAAGCCCGGCTGCAAGACGTCGGGGACCTTGAACGAGCGCCCGTCCTCGCCGCCGGTCAGCCACGAGAGCTGCGAAGCGAGCACGTTGAAGGCGTAGGCGACCGCGAGCGTCACCATGGCGAAGAAGATCGACTGCACCCTGAGCGAGAAAAGCCCGATGGCGAGCGCGAGCGCGAGCGACAGCGCCGCTGCGGCGACGAGACCGACGGCGAGCGCACCCCAGCCCGCGCCAAGCCCATAGAGCGCAAGCCCGACCCCATAGGCGCCGACGCCGAAGAACATCACATGCGCGAACGACACGATGCCGGTATAGCCGAGCAGAAGGTCGTAGGATGCGACGAGCAGGATCATCACGCAGGTTTTGGCGGCGACATTGAGGGCCTTGGCGCCGGGGAACAGGAACGGGGCGAGAATGAGCGCGATGACCACCAGGACGAGGATCGCCTGCAGCGCGCGACCGCGCGGCGGATCGCCGGAGAGAAGGTTCATCGCCCGCTGACCGGATAGAGCCCGCGCGGCCGCCAAAGCAGCACCGCGACCATCGCCAGAATGTTCGACACCAGCGCCAGCTTGGGGGCGAGAAAGCCGGCGTAGTTGGCGATCAGCGCGACCAGGATCGAGGCGACGAACGAGCCGCCGACCGAGCCTAAGCCCCCGATGATGATGACGATGAAGCACAGGACCAGGAATTCGCCACCGATGGTGGCGTGAACCTGGCCGCGATAAAGCGCCATCATCGCTCCGCCCAATCCCGCGAGCGCCGAGCCCGCCATGAACACCGCGACGAACAGCCGGTCGACCCGGTAGCCGAGCGCCTCGACCATCTCGCGGTTCTCGACCCCGGCGCGGATCAAAAGGCCGATGCGGGTGCGGTTGAGGATCAGCATCTCGGCGGCGAACACCAAGAGCCCGACGCAGGTCGCCAGCAGCCGGTATTTTTCCACCGCCGCCTGGCCGAAGACAAACGAGCCCTCGAAGGTTTTCGGCAGTGCGAGCGGAATCTGCGCTGGGCCGAACACGGCGTAGAGCAACTGCTCGGCGATGATCGAGCCGCCGATGGTGGCGAGAATCTGCTTCAGGTGCTGGCCGTAGACGGGCTTCACGATCAGCCGCTCGAACACCCAGCCGAAGACGCCGCAGATCAGCGCCGCGACGATGATGGCGAGGACGAAGACCGCGAGGTTGAGGACAAGCGAATCGGCGCTCGACCAGCTCGCCAGCGGCGCGAGCGCGAGCGTCGCGGCGTAGGCGCCGAGCGCAATGAAGGCGCCGTGGCCGAAATTGAGCACGTCCATCATGCCGAAGACGAGGGTGAGGCCCGAGGCCATGGTGAAGATCAGCATGCCCATCGCCAGCCCCGCTGCGGTGAGCGTCACGAACGTCGAAAGCGAGCCGATGAACGGCGCGGCGACGAGCGCGACCGCGAGCGGCGTCAGCGCCGGCAGGACGTCTAACCTTCGCCGCGGCAGCGCGGCGCCGGCGTCGAGCGCGCTCATTGATGCGAAGCCAGGCTCAAGCCCAGCAGCCGGTTCTGCAGCGCTTCGTCCGCGGCCAGCGCCGCCATCGGGCCGCGATGGACGATGAGGCCGTTGTCCATCACCCGGACTTCGTCACCGACCTCGCGGGCGACGCGAAAGTTCTGCTCGACAAGCAAGATCGTGACCCCGGTCGCCTTGATCTCGTTGAGGCAGGCGATGAGCGCGCCGACGATCGCCGGCGCGAGGCCCTTGGTCGGCTCGTCGATGAGCAGGAGCTCGCGTGGCTCGACGATGGCGCGGGCGATCGACAGCATCTGCTTCTGTCCGCCGGATAGCGCGCCGGCGCGCGACAGCCAAAACTTCTTCAGCGCAGGAAAGAAGCCGAAGATCCAGGCGAGACGCGCGTCGTCGAGGGCGCCCTGCCGCGCTCCCAGAACAAGGTTCTCCTTGACCGTGAGGTCGGAGAACACCGCCATCGTCTCCGGCGCGTAGCCCACACCAAGCCGCGCGACGTCGCTGGCCGCGAGCTTCTCGAGCGCCGTAGCGCCGAGCGCGATCCGTCCCTTCGAGGCCCGCCACAGGCCCATGATTGTGCGCAGCGTCGTGGTCTTGCCCGCGCCGTTGCGGCCGAGCAGCATAGTGGTGCGGCCCGCCGGCGCGTCGAAGTCGACGCCCTGCAGGATGTGGTAGCGGCCGATGTGGGTGTGCACGCCCTGAAGCGTGAGCGCCGCGCTCATGCTCGCGCCCCGGGCGCGACGCCGAGATAGGCTTCCTGCACGATCGGCGAGGCGATCACCGCGGCAGGCTCGCCGTCGGCCGCGAGCCGCCCGTCGGCAAGGACGATGATCCGGTCGGCGAGCGAGCGCACCACGTCCATCTTGTGCTCGACCAGGAGGATGGTCTTCGACTTGTCGGCCTTGAGCCGGGCGATGAGGCCGAGGATCACCGGAACCTCGTCGACGCTCATGCCCGCCGTCGGCTCGTCAAACATGAAAATTGACGGCTCGAGCGCCATCATCATCGCCACTTCGAGCTTGCGCTGGTCGCCGTGCGGCAAAGCCGCCGCGGGCGCGTCGCGCTTGTCGAGCAGGCCGACCGAAGCGAGGACCGCGTCAGCGCGCTCGACGAGATCATGGCTCGCGCGCCACGGGCGCCGCATGTCGTAGTGAACGCCGGCCTTTGCCTGGGTGGCGAGCCGCACGTTCTCGCCGACGCTCAGTCGCGGGAAAAGGTTGGTGAGCTGGAACGCCCGCCCGAGCCCGAGACGGGTGCGCTTAGGCGCGCTCAGCGGCGTCACGTCCACGCCTCCGATCAAGACGGCGCCGTCGGACGCGGCGAGCTGGCCCGACATCAGATTGAAATAGGTGGTCTTGCCCGCCCCGTTCGGGCCGACGATGGCGGTAAGCTCGCCGGGAAAGAAAG
>Ga0335076_10004182_pt1 | contig 14578 bp, 14 predicted proteins | sample Lox_Sample_25_FD_206717 | JGI IMG/M metagenome (GOLD analysis project Ga0335076, IMG submission 206717) | Soil microbial communities from Loxahatchee National Wildlife Refuge, Florida, United States - Lox_Sample_2.5 | ecosystem: Environmental > Terrestrial > Soil > Wetlands | place: USA... | reverse complement strand
TGATGTTATCATAAATTTAAAGATCAACAAATCTAAAAATATATATTTATCAGTAAAAATATGCTTTTATGCTTTCTTTATGCTTTTAAAGTAAGTATTAATTGATGAAGTAGATTGTTTATCAATTTATTAAGCCTTTTAAAAGATCAATTGATTAAATAATATAAAGTTATATTAATAATATCATTAATTACAGGAACATTTATGTTTGTATCAGGCGATGTTGAAGAAATTTTAATCTTGACTAATCCTTTAGATTTTACTTAAAATATCAAATAGAGTCGACAGTTGCGAAATAAATCACTACTATATTTAAGCATTTAAAATTTGATTGTTCAAAATGGACATTAAATATGGCAGTGATTCATTTCGTACTCTGGTTTATTTTACAATCAGCAACTCTATACAATAAATAAACTATTTGCTATAAGATTAGATGTTACTAGCAAGTTTAATAAATGTCTAAATATTTGAATCAGAGCTTAAAATACTGCAATAGCTTCTATATTTATTGAAATCAATAAAAATGTACCGTAGCCGCTACATAAACATGACCACCATAGAAAATTGAAAAATTCCGCACACTCAGTTATTAATGTAAAAAGGGTTAGACCAAGTCTTAGTCAAAACAAAGGAAGTGCAACATTGTTTTTTAATCGAAAATAATATATTATGCTTATCAGGTTGCTGGTGTATCAGTTTTGTGCTGCATGGCCATGTTTAATTTCTGTGGATGGTCGCGTTCACATGGGGGATACTGTAGTTTTCTAGAAAAACAATTTTTTTAATATGTAGTAATTTTGATCAAAACATTGTTTGATGACATCTTGTTTGTTCTAGAGAAGCAGTGCCATCAGGACAAGATGTTGTGAAACTGAAATACCCATACAATAGAATGGTTGGCTCATTGTAGATAAAAATGATGAAAAATGCACAAATCAAAACACACTTTGTGTGGGGATCTCGATCCGGATTGAAGTTCATTGACTTTCGCACGCCACAGTAGACAATCAGACTCGATCCGAGATCCAAAAACTATTGGTCGGCCATTTGTCAGTCTCCAGTTTGGCGGACATCACTTATTACACTAGCCGTGGGCAGGCAATGAAAATCGCATGTACGTTACGCCATCCTCACCGGTAACCCCTTCACTACGTTATTATTTGTCAGCAAAGATCCGACATATTTGATGATTAATGCCTATTCCGAAGGCTTAGTTACACTCAGCGCATTAATCATCAATATCAGAACTTAAATGTTCATTTGAAATAAACGTATAAAAGGCATCGATCTTTGCATCAATATTTCAGGGCAGGACAGTGGGCGTTCCCAAACAATTTTGCTTAGATATAGTAAGATTTTCATAATTACCATTTGAAAGAAACTCGGAGGAACTCTTTACCAAATTCGCATATGTATGCCACTTCGCCTTTCGGATGAAATCCAATGCCGCTCTCATGGCATGGAGCAAATCTTGAAGGTATATACGCCAGCTTTTTCTAACCTTCCAAAACACATACATCAATACCTCCCAGGAACAGGCTATTCACGTTTCCAATTTCGAAATTCATTCCCCCTAGTTCCTTACGTTGAACCCAGCCTGCACACGTAACCGCTACGACATCTCTCCCATAAATTCAATTCGGGCAAAATCGGGCAGAAACTGCGAAATTCCAGTTTCGTTCTCCATGTCTATAATCCACAACTGCCCGCAACACAGGCCTCTTCTTTCCTCACAGCAAATCAATTTATCGCCACGTCTGTTGAAATAACCCTTCTAAACATGGCTTACTTCGAATGTGCGATCTCAATATCGAAAATTGGGAACCATGAATGCTTTTGCCATGTTCAGGCTCTCAATCTCAAAACTCCAAACGTACAATGAGCCTTGAACTCCCTCAATTCCTGTTGGTGGTTGATTTGCCGCTTTTTCGATCGTTTTCGGTTCGCGTTTCGACAGAAGTACTATCACATGCTTCGGAGGTGAAGAAGAATCAAATACGACGAGAGACGGGAACGACTTGATGTCCAATTGCTCCAGTTTCAGTATACCGCGGCCTTGAGCAAAGTTGTTTGAAACCAGCAATCGATTCGTTCGGGTACAGTAGAGGTGCAATGCGAGAGAATCTTCTGTCATTCGTTGCAGACATGCCATTAGGTCAGCCTCAAGGTAGAAGGCCGTATTAATGACTTCACCAGTCGGCTGTGAGAGAGTGATCGTTAGAGACACCGTGGGGTTCTCCAAATCTTCTATGTTCAATATCGTATCTCCCATTGCTACCTTGTTGTCCCACCAAACAGCGCGGAATTTATTTTGATTGCAGTTCAGTTGCAAAGGACTGGGGTAAGCGATTCTTCGACCAAGGGATTTGTTACTCAAAAAATTGAGTAACGAGTTGATTCGCAGTAAGATCTTCAACGAAATTGACAAAAATGAGATCTTCACCAGCGTATCCTATTTTGACGTAGAACCCGGGTGCAACCGCTCCAATCTTCCGGTCTAGTGACCGCTTCTGCCCTTGTGCCTCGAGTTTCAGTCCTTCTCTAATATCCCACCTCGACACCGAGATACGATACGAGACCAGACAAGGCTCTGAGCAAAAGTCGACTCTCTTCCTCCATAAGCATCTTCAAAGCCACCAATTGGAGACATTGTTTGAAGATCTCATACTTCCGCTCTAGTGTCCCATGTTTTACAACGCCCCGTATGATCAAACGTCCATAATAGACGTTGAACTTGCCGGTCAAAGGCGAGGTTGTTGGCCACCAATGTCGTCCAAGTGTCGGGGGATGAACAAATTAATCTCTCGGTGAGGTCGTATAACATGACACAATTTTGATCTGTGAAGCGAGCAAACCATCGGGAATCGGAACCGAAGATGTATGCCTTTGTTACCTCTGGCCAATATTGCCACCAAGCAAGAGGCGTTACTTTCCATCGCCAATGGTTTTGTTCATGAAGACGCTCCAGATGGTAGGATGGATCATCATCCTCGGGGCATAAGTAATAAGGCGGCTTGTTGAACGTGATGGGGCGGCCAACCCTTCTGATAAGAACCCGACCATTTCCGCGTTCTAATTTCAAGATTGTCTGGCCGTCGGGGCTGAGCATGATTGCCTCCGCGTCGGTAAATGCTGGACGTTCGACGTTGATTGATTCGGTACTGAGAGTACAATCCGGGATAAAGAATTTCCATCCTGACCCGAGAACACACCGGCCGTCATCAGTGAATGCGATTCGAACGACTAGAAACACTGTCTCCTCACATCCAAAAAGTTAGAGACAATTATTTGAGACCAAAACGCGGTTATCAGATCCCAGATTGACAATCGTGGAGAATAAGATAGGTTGCCATTTGGATCAAAAGGGACATAAACAGCAGCGATCATATTGTTATGGCTTAGTAAAGCCATAGCAAGGACTACTCATTTCTGTCCGTATTGAGCTTTTATAAGGTCAATTGTTTCACCGTGCACCTGCTCACGTACGCAGATCTCATTTATGCTCGCAAATGCAAACAATTTCTGATCTTCTGAACAGACAGCAGATTCGTAGTTATCGTAGCGAGTGATTCCGACGAACGCAGGATTCCATTTTACGGGAATACCATCTGACATCGACGCGTTTACTTTGCAGTATCAGCTGTGGAAAAGTGATGGACTGGGAAAAAGCTCGAAGAGCAGTTGGTAGACGCAGTTGGAATATCTGGATAGTATGCTAGCGTACTCAGAATAAAAACAGGCCAAGTCTCTCGCCCAGCGTTCAAGGGATCGTGCGCTTGACATTGGCAACCTTCGTGCTTGGATTTTGACCCACAGCAAGAAGTCATCTGACGTCCTCAACAAAACACCCAGATCCTGGAAAACAGCCGGAGACTCTATCCACGGGAGAATTGGCCCACATGGGAGGAGGAATTTGAGTGTCGAATAAAGTCTTCAGCAGAGTCGAATGACGATTGGCGTAGATGAAACGACCATTGTGTTAATTCGTATTTTAAAAGTTAAAATTTCTGTTCAATGCAGAAGGCGATATCCGGAGTTCATTGAACCAATTTTCCCGACATTAATTGTGTTCCAAATTCGGTTTCACATAGGTATCGCAACAGGACTCTTGTAATTTTCGAGTGTACCTCCGAAAGATTTGCATGAAACCCCTCTCCTTCCGTCTCGTCCGAGATAATAAACTCACGGAACGTTTCATGCACGATTCGGACGTACTTCCATTCAACGTTAACTCGCTCACTCATAATATGTATGAAGGTGCCACATTCGGACTTCAGTGTATGTGTAAGATTATAGAATCGGCCCTCTAATATTAATTCCTGGGCTGCCTGGAGTTCTTCGATTTGCAATTCTCAGGATGAACCTATCACCATTTGTATCACTTCCTTTATCATCGATTTCTTTCTAGGCGATACCGAGCGCACAACCCTTTTCAAAATCTGCGAATACAAATTGCGGAATTCAACTGGAATGTCGAGATATCCACTTTCAAACTCTTCCTGCAAGCTGCAACTTTCTAGATACGCTAGAAGAATTTCCACCCAAAGGAAATTCCCGTTCGCCGTCCTGCATAGCAATCTGATAGTCACAATACATGATATCCCATTAAAAGATAGTGTTGCACTTCCTCTGATCCAACGAAGACTTGGTCTAACCTCCTTTTACATTAATCACTGAACATGCGGATTTTTCTAATTTCCGTGGTGGCTGCGTTCACGTGGCGGATACTGTATATGAACATTTCCGGCAAGCTGTTTTCGCACATATGTGAGAAGCCCGCGAAGCCCCGATCTTGATTTTGATCCTTCCTACGGTTCACGAAGTATCCCTGTCTTTGAGTCTGCAAGCGGAAAAGAGTGGTTTGAGAGAACTGGCAAGGAAATTAATACCTGGCATTGACGACCGATGAATCGAGTTGAGTCTCGAACCGGGCTTCCATCCTCGAAGATCCGAAATTTTGCAGGTCGATCCAGCACGCCCGTTCTTCGACTTTTTCACATGATCCACTCTCGTGGGTTCCGTCCCCCCAATTTCATCTCGATATTCCAGGATCAATTTGACATTCGATGATGAGTACGATACACGGCCAGAAAAACTACCACTACTCCGGTCGTGCTACTGAGGATTATCCCTGCTCTCTTTGCTGTAGAATATGCGCCTTTGTAGGGTTTCTGTGGAATTGTGGTGGCGCTGGACAATGCAGTTCCACGGATGCATCTCAGACAATGTGGTGACGCCACTGTCATATGGATCAAAGAATTTGACGGTTGTGCGTTGCGTTGCACACATTATGCATTGTTCTTAAATGTACGTGGGTATCTCATTATTCTTTGGAGATAACAGGTGGTTAGCGGCTGTGGTAGCGTCAATCAACCCAGGAGTTCATCAGATGCCTGCTGTTCGTGCTGTACTGTTTGCTGCCCATCTGATTCCCGCAAGTCCCACGCCGCCTACTCAGCGTACCCACCGACAACGCCCCCGGCAAAATCGAATCCCGCAGATCCGCAGTATTCCGGATCCTCAGGGGGCGAATCGAAGGACCAGCACTTCACCAATACCTGTGTCTTTGAATATGTAAGTAGCGGTCACGAATTCCTCGAACCCGCCCTGGCCGAACTTATTTGGTACTGTGAAACTGACTGTGTAATGCAAGTGTATATGGACCAACCCTGATGTTCTGCTAATTTATTGTATCCACCAGAAGATGTGCGTATCACTTGGCGGTGTCCGGGTCACGGCAGAGAGCGACGGAGGGTTCTCACTTCAACCGAACCCCAACCATCTGACTATGTATCCGGTCTTCTCAGTCGAGGTACATGTGCAGTTGATAAAGGTCCACGTGCTACTTGTGATAGACCAAACGGAAGAAACATCGCGCCCGTAACAATGAAGATACTTATCAGATGCATGCAGCACAGATCTACGCGGAAATGTTGGGCCAAGTTTGCCATGCGAATATGTATCAATATACGAACCAGTAACCAGAGGTTTTACTCATGACCCGATCAAACTAATTGCTAGACCTTTGTCCTCCACGTACGACACGCTACCTTTTACCTCTTTTATGCCAAATTTCCCAACACCTACCTCTGTGACATCACCAGGTATGGGTCATCTTACCCAGATGAGGTCCCGAATCCAGAGCGCATCGTCATCCAACAATCCCGCCCTTTCATGAAATACCCCGAACAGCAGGGACGTTTTGTCTGGCTTTTTGCTAGGCTGTTATATTATCTTATGAGTAGAAATAGTCATGTATTTTACATGGCCAGCGATTCAAGCAATCCATTATATCGGAATGTCACTGGGCTCAACGTATAAAGTCCTCATGGTTTATGCATGACTGATGACGTGTAGGTATGGCCGATGTTTGGTTGCATTCAAGTCAGGCAGTTATGGAGCACCATATCTTTACATGGCTCATGGGAAGGATAATAAATAATCGATAAACTCGGCCATTCACGCAATTTGTTGCCGACGAAGATACGTTTCTTTCGTAGTGTTTGTAAAATCAAAGACCCAGGTTCTGCCGACGGTCGACCCAACGATAATGTTTGAGACATCGAAAAGTAATTGATGACCACATGAGACCCGCTCGTCCCGAACCCGTAGAGACCCCATTGCGACGACATCCTAGGTCAATACGGTGGCTAATAAATGGCCAGGACTATGTAAGTTCAGACCCCTACCAATCGGCCACCCCTACCAATCGGCCACCATAAATTTCAAACATGATATTACAATGCATGAAATGCTATTTCATCCAACTTTGCTACAGGTTACTTTCTTTTGGTTCTTGTGCAACATTTCCTGTTTTCAATGTGATCTATAAGCTGCTGTTGTTTTTGCTACAGCTCATCAAACAAAAGTAAACAAATGTGCCATTTCATAAAATTAGGGACCATGATACAACCAAACAGCCGTTTGACTTATAACTTTCAGAATGTCAAGATCTTATATCAATCTATGAGCGATAATGTTTATTTTCTATTTGAATCAGTGCGAATTAAGCAATAGTGATAAATATGCTCAATTTTGGCACGACTTTTGGTCAGTCTAAATTAAAATTACATATAAATTGGAGCATGAAAACTGCTCAAAATCAGTCTATTATCTATGTTAATTTAATGAGAATAGAATAGATTCCAAATTCAACCCATTGTATGTAAAGTACTATTAGTATCCAACATGATGAGCCCATATTTGGTTCATTTCTCACTATGTTTACTTCTCAAAGGTGATTTTTGAAAAGATGAATTTTTGCTTATATATGGCTTAACTATGGAAAGTAGTCCATTGGATGGAGTGGCCCGTTGGTCAGTATCTAAACTTAATGTAAATGGCAAATGCGAAAATTATATAGGTGATGGAAAGACTAAAATAAGAGATGTGGAACATGTGGCTTCGTTGTTCTGCTTGTTGCGCTTTAAATTCTGAAGAAAAGTCGCAATTTTCGGGTGGTGGATTCCGAATCAATTCGGAACGATCGCGGGAGAGACTTAGCTTTTCGCCACATGATCATAATTTTGCCGGAATCTTCCGATCGTTGTCCAATCTCCGAAAGTTGGCATCGACACCTCAGACTTGCGTTCTCTAAGACAGACCTGCCTTAATTTTTATCGCCATGGCCATCAAATGTGACAATTGCCAGAAATAGACAATGACCGGTGTCTGCCAACACTGTGGCAAGAGAAACTGATATCGTATGCTTCCCCTTTCTTACCCTGATTTGACTTTTGGTAAGGGTGATAATGTTATCAGTTCTCAACAAGTCCACCTCAGTATTCAGCCCGTGTTGCTCAACTCTGTCATATTCCAGTCGTGTCTTATAAAGTTGTTATGTTTCTATGTAAGGAAGGGCAGCTAGGAAAATATCTATTAAACTCGCTTCAACTGATTCTCGTGTTGCGTCTCATCTTCAACTAGACCCAAACTCGGTAAAACCGGTCATTATATTGTTCGAAGTCCTCAGAAAGGATGCAATTGTTGCACATATCTTATCTTCGATTTACTTTTTGAGGGAAGTGAGGACTTCCAGGCATTAAAATATCGCTATTTGTACGGCAACAATTGGAATTAGCCATCTGGAATTATTTGCGTTCACGCCGTTCATTCAGGTGGTAGTACAGTCAATTCATCCGGATTGTTCGGCTTTTGCTATCATTTCTTCGGAGGGGCCGTACGCTGTCCTGGTTTGCAGGTCTTACCAAGGTTCTTCCAATCTACTCCGTACGATTTCACCGCAGTTGCAGCTGATGAATGTTTGCGACGAAGGTACTTCTTCAAATTGATAGCTACGGAAGTGGACGTTTAAATACACAAATAATTCACATGTTTTACCCAAAAGTGGCAGCTCCATCCTTCACCAGTCTTCTCTTCAGCCCCCTCTTCATTTTGCATAATCCATATCGGATGCTTCATCTCGCATAGTTATATCCCTCTTTGCATGGTGGCGCCGTGAATTCGACAGCAGCGCAGTTCCCAAGAGACTTGTATTTCACTCGAGAATTGCACAAGGATCGAAATAGACAAGCTTTTTAAGTGAGCTGAAACAATAACATCAGGAAGGGGATGGCCTCGAAGGGAGATTTATTTATAACGTTAACCTAACGCGTGGTTGGTACATCCGCATATGTATTCTTAACACCTTTGAAAAGTGACCACCAGTCCTCCGTCAACCTTCGTTCCATCGACACGCCGCGGAGAAAGTAATCTTCAGGATCTGGAACGAATGCAGCATATTTCCAATCGATGATTCCAGCAACGCGGTCTCCGTTTGGATGAATGATTATATTGGAACGGTTCCAATCCTAATGATCCAGAACGGGCTTCGCGGTTACCAGTCCGCTCTCACAAACGGAGAACAGACAATCGCGTGACAAAGAGGATTCGATTGGGATAGAAACTAGGCGCGTGGGTTTGTAGTCGTAGTAGAGTGTTTGACTGACATCGTAATATTCCGCAACTATTTTATAGGGGCCATTCGTGTGCCAAAAGGACTGTGCGTAATGTGGCACCAGCGGATGGTAATTATCGCAGAGCAGTTCGTGTGTTGAACAAAGACTCCCAACCGCGAAGTCTGCCGGCGTCGGGATAGTCCACAATCGGGCGATGAAGTCTTTGACCTGGAGTTTGATGGATTCTTTCTGAGACTGCGCGAGGGTTTCCCACATTTGATCCAGCGGAAGCCCCTCAATGAACTCCCAAAGCGTGACATCGTCTCCTTCGGTGGCAATGACGCGTGGAACACAGATTGCCGTATTGATCAGCGTATCATTGACGAGTTGTGAAGCAGGTCGATAGTTCTCTTCAAGAAGGCGCAATTTCTGAGAGCTTTGGTTGAACTCGCTAAATATGTTTTTTTCGTCAGGGGACATGTTGATCCTGATGATCTTGTCTTCTACATAGTGGACATGATGAAGGATGGAGGGAACCAGCTTGTTCTCCTCTGTGCAGAGGTCTCGCCAGGATGCCGCCATTGCTGGTTTCAACGAGCGACCGGGGCTAACGAATTGGGCCTAACGCAGACGGTTGTGGCGTTTACGTTGTTCCAGACTTTAGGGTTAGCCCTAGGATATTTTCCGACGTGTCATCAATTGACCTTTTTTTCAGTTAACCGTAGAACTACAAATACGTATTTGTGGTCTGGAGCCTGGGAAGGAGGCCAACCCTAGCACCGTTTTCATCAGAAACCATTTCAGCATTGCCAAATCCACACCCCTTTCAAGCCGCACAGCAGTATGACAAGTGTTGATGAAGAATCTATTGAGTGAAAAATTTTCATGGGCTTCATCACCTCAGCTCCGAACTCATACACACCAGCTCCAAACCAATAGACCGAAAACTTTTCTATCGCAAACATCAGTTTTGTCCCAACAATCCTTCACCAGGAGTGCATTTTCCTTTTCGCTTTCAAGTATCTATGTTTCTATCATTAATAGAGTCCATTCAAGTCTACTACTGGTGAGTCATGCTTCTCTATACTATCATCTAATGAGAATAAGACCACTAGTAGAAGAGCAGGAAAAGGTATGTCTTTGTTGTATACATAGGATAACAATAGAATTAGACGCAATGAGAAGCCCTTTGCAAGCAAGCAGAATTAATCATGTATAAACTTGTTATCTCTGTGCTTCCTGAATTATCTAAGATATTCAAGCTGTTCATACTGATTTCAGACAATGAAATCCGCAAATATTATATTTTTTAGGGACATTGACAGATATCAATATCTATTTTATGCTTGACACATTACATATGTTGAACAAAATCATACTAAATCGGGCTGAAAATGATGCATATAAAAAAATAATAGTTTTTCAATTACTGGCAATCCGGCTCATTCAATACAGTCATGTTGATATACTCACTGCCAATATAGATCAAGTATCGCCTCATAAGATAGAAATTTTAATTGTACGCAATGAGTTCATGTTTCTAAATTCAGATCAAATGAAAACCCTGAGGTAAGTATTCATGAAGCATTTCATTAATTCCACTAGGAAAGAACTGACCGAAGAGCAATTCAGTATGGATTAGATCACAGCTATTTTGAGATGGAGTTTTGACTAAATCATACCTTGGTTGACTGCACTAAACCATGCTGGAGCAAATGAGCCTGGCTCTAAATCCAAAGGGAGGTTTGAAAAGTTACTTAATCTTGAAAAAATTTGATCTGTATTGTCTAGATTAGCTGGTGATGATTCAACCAATGATGTACGCCGGTCGAGTCGGATCCCGGTTCAGGGACGTATTCGATTCGACTGATAAATTGTATCGGCAAGTTACAACTCGATCGATAAGCTTGTCGATCGGGTTACAAGGCCTTGTAAACCGACCGAAAAGCTTATCCATTGAGTTATATCACTTTCTCATGCCGACTGATTTCAGATCAGGTTTTACACTTTGCTAGCCGAACCTAACCAGCTTATGATCGGGTTAAATATTACCAAACATAACTTGACTGACTTGATGCTCGACTTGATAGTATAACATATAAGTCATCATTTTTGATTGGAATGTGTAATGTTTGTACATTATAATATAACGGAAATATTAATCATGATTGGATTTGTGATTAATTCCTATTACATATCCATTATATAACTTCGGATCATCATAATGGCTCAATCCGACTCGCCCGACATGAAATATTAAGAAAATCCGACTAGACCGATATTTAAATTAACTCGATCGATAATATAACTGTGGTAATCTGGGATCCAGTCACTTTAGAAGAATTGTAACCCCAACTCGATCCAGAATCAGTTTATATTATAAAAATTATAATCCGATTCGATCCAAAACTGGAAAAAAGTCTGTCGGTTCTCAGCCGGTCTCTGGTTTAGCTCAACCGGCGGATATCACTGATACTACTACGGAAAATTCATCTACTGACCTCCTTTACAAAACCCACCTCTGACTAGTCCCTCACCAACCTGACATTTTTAGTGCTATTTCCGCTATCATTGACTTCCTTGAGAAGATCAATAACTCCATCCAACTTGCTAAATACCACCATATTGTTGCAAAAACCTGTCAGACTATACAATCAAACTGCTGCCGCCACTCCAAACTGAACTACAAAGTTGGAGACCTGTGCTACCTTGACACAGCAAACCTCTGCCTAATGATTAAGCAGCAAGACTTCGTAGTGAAGTTCTTTCCGCGGTTGGTAACCCTGTTCCCAATTCTGAAGGCCCAGCTGAAATCATCGAACTACAAACTAGATCTACAAGCAATATACCATATCCATTCAGTCTTTCATGCAAAGCTTCTCAAACTAGTGATACCAAATGACTTCAACTAGATCCCGGCATAAGAATCTCTCCGATGTAGCTTTATATTCAAAAACTCTGATGGTGACGACTATGAGGTAGAGTATATATGAGACCACTGAGACACCGCATGCAGATGAGAGTACGACATCCACTGAAAGGGTTGGCCTATATCAGATGACGAATAGATTCATGAAGACCTTATGGACTTGCTGGACCTTATTGATGACTACTTCTCCTCATGAACACAGGTACCCATGCGACGGACTAGAGCAAGGAGGGATGCAAGGGCAGCATCTGATTTCAGCACATGACTCTGGAGACACTCCAGCGGCTCCTTAGGGTAGGGTTTCTAAGACATTATATAGTTGTCATACGAAATAAAAATCTTTAATCTTGTTGACTTATGTCCTCATGCACCTTTCAGGGTTAAAAAGTTCCATGCTGCCCTTGCATCGCTTCATTAGTACTCTTTGCTTGTAATTTATATCCTATTTCAGGTTCTTCCTGCAGTCTACATGGTGATGGTCCGCATATATCAATATTGGAAGCCCAAGCTTTCTACTTTTATCTCATGCAATTGGATCCTCAGTTATTCTTGGTATTCTTGCTTTCTTAACTTCATATTCATCACTCCTCCAATGTATCATGGATATGACACATTGTTCAGGCAAATGTGAGCTTGTGTTTTACCATTCTTGGTAATCTCAAAAGGACCAAAGCTCCACTTGGAAATACCTTTTATCCAAGGAATTAAAAATGCAACCTCCCCTTGTAGGTTCGCCAGCCTCAGGCCTTGGTTCTTGGTTGGCTGCCTACTGTCCCTACCTGTTATCCTCCCCCACCGTATCCCTGCAGCTGGAAAATAGGGTTTGATAATGGGACTGTATTCGAGGGTGTGCAGTCGGTGACCCATCTCACTGTTTTGTATGCCAAAAGGGTATTATCGTGGAGGCGGAAAGCAGAAGGTGGCTGCGGAAACTGTCAATACTAATACACCCATGTTTGTATTGGAGATTAGGCCTATCCATTCCTCCGAAACGCTAGCCCAGTTTCTATCCATCTTCCGCAATCCATTTTTTCCTCCTGTACATGGATGGTCTCCAATAATTATCACACCGTTCCTTCCACATATTGCAGGGCCCAACTTACGCAACATACTTTACACAGCCTCCTCTACGGCGTGTTCAAGAATAAACCGATATTTTTCCCACATATCCACGACCCTCGATGTTGAGTCGATTTCGTTGGAACAAAACGCCTGCACCATTTCATCGATCGCCGGGGGCAATGCTCCTTCTGCAGGAACCAAGAGTTCAGGAGAAAATTCGTCGTCCCACAGCTGCCATACTGTTCTTCCAAGCATGTATAGCATCTCCCTCGCATTTATATTGCCCTGCATAAAATTCGTCTCGGCTTCCGGCCGGTACATCCCTGGCGTAAATCCTGTCCCCAAATCAATTACATACAGCATCCGATTTTTGTCCAATAGAAGATTGCTACACTTGAGGTCTAATGGGTAGAATCCACGGCTTTCCAGATCAGCCACCGCTTCTAGAATAGACTTTGTTGTCGAATATTTCTCCTGTACAGTGAGCTCTAACTCGTCTAATGCCGACGACTCAATAAATTCGATGAGCAGGCCACGATTTTCTTCCCGATGTATCACGACGTAATGTAGCTTTGGGACAAATGGACTGTGTGATGCGCGAAAGTAGTTTTGAATCTCTACTTCGAATGAATGTCGAGTTGATGATGCAGTCATATATTTGTGTACGTATTTCCGTCCTTGGTATTCCACGGCATCGACGCCGAGCTTAATTTTCTGAACAACCGAAAGGTCGGCGCGCGGAACGATCGGGATATCTGAACGAGCGGCGAAGGGCGGCTCCAAATGCGAAACCCAGCGGATTTGCTCGATGCTCTCAGTTCTCACAGCGACGGCGTTCGTGGGAGACGCGTTGGCGGCGAGTACAGCTCGTTCGCGGGTCCGGAAATCAGGGTGTGGAGTGTCGAAGGTAGCGTAAAGGACGTAGTCATCCGTGCCTCTGACTTTCCACCACCAGTGATCGACTCCACGCCGATACTTCGAGGTGATGCACACGACGTCGTCATACCGATGGACCGACATCACATGAGTATCGACGACAGAAGGATCCCCCGGCGAAGGGAGCGAAAGGTTTTCGTTCCCTCATTATGTAATCGCGCGCTTCCGCAGTATTTATCCCGGACCCCGTCGGCGTCCGATTCATTCGAATCGCGCAGCCGAGACGTGCCGAAGCGACCGCTCACTCCATCCATTCCCGTCCGCCATGTCGTTTCACTGTCAAAAGAAGATTATCCGCTACCACTACTGCAAGCATGACGCTTCTCAGTCGTACGAATTTTGTGGCGGCGAGCATGACGATACGCATGAGAAACGGCTGGAATGCTGGGAGAACCAGCCTACGAAGAGGAGGAATGCAAGCACTCAAATAACAACAACGATGGAGGATGGGGGTGTGTGCTGCCGAGATTGCGATGCAGAGTTCATCGGCTTCTACTGCTGCAACTGTCACAAGTTTGTAGAAGCCAACCGTGTGTCCCGAAACGATGACAACAATCTTGTCCATGTTGTCGACGATGAAGAGCATGAATTCTGTGACGACTGTTACACCAAGAATTACTAAAGTATACCCCCACTGAAGGGTCTAATATCTTGTTAGCATGGCCGTCAATCATGGTCCCTTCCGCTTTTCTTTCTTCCCTTCACAATTGGCTCACATCCCTCTTTCGCTTCCACCAATCCACCAAACCCC
>Ga0335076_10004181_pt1 | contig 14583 bp, 15 predicted proteins | sample Lox_Sample_25_FD_206717 | JGI IMG/M metagenome (GOLD analysis project Ga0335076, IMG submission 206717) | Soil microbial communities from Loxahatchee National Wildlife Refuge, Florida, United States - Lox_Sample_2.5 | ecosystem: Environmental > Terrestrial > Soil > Wetlands | place: USA... | reverse complement strand
GTTCGTGCGCACGCTCGCGCTGCAGGTGGTGCTGGTCATTACGACGGCCGTGGCGGCGCGCCAGGGGGACGCCGCGATCGCCGCGCACCAGATCGCCTACCGGCTCTGGACGCTGCTGGCGCTGGCGCTCGACGCGATCGCGATCGCGGGGCAGGCCATCACCGGCCGCTGCCTGGGGGCCGGTGACGTCGCGGGGGCCCGGGCCGCGACCAACCGCATGATCGGCTGGGGCGCCGGGTACGGGGTGGTGTTCGGGCTGGCGCTGCTTCTGGCCAGGCCGCTGCTTCCGGGGCTGTTCGCGGTCGCGCCGCCGGTCCGGGCGCTGCTGCTCGCGGTGCTGCTCGTGGTCGCGGCGCAGCAGCCGGTCGCCGGCGTGGTCTTCGTCCTCGACGGGGTGCTGATCGGGGCGGGCGACCAGCGATACCTCGCGGTGGCCGGCCTGCTCACGCTCGTGGTCTTCGCGCCGGCCGCCTGGCTGGTGCACGCCCAGCATCGCGGGCTCGTGGCGTTGTGGCTCGCTTACAGCCTCTGGCTGCTGGCCAGGTTCGTGACGCTGGTACGCCGGGCCCGCGGCGGCCGCTGGCTGGTCACCGGGGCGGTCAGGAGATAGCGGCACCATCGGGAAATGACGAGGAGAGACACCGTGGATAAGAATCTGGCGGAGGCCTGGATCGATCGCTGGGACGCGCAGCAGCAGGAACACATGCCGGACCGGGAAGAGAGGTTCACCGCGCTCATCGACGCGGTGGCCGAGGGGGCGGGCCGCCCGGATCCGCTGGTGATCGATCTCGGCTGTGGTCCGGGCTCGCTGGCCGTGCGGCTCCTGGACCGGATCCCGGCGGCCACGGTGGTCGCGGTGGACGCCGACCCGGTCCTGCTGACGCTGGGCCGCGCCGCGTTTGCGGGCCGGTATGCGGGCCGGTATGCGGGCCGGATTGCGGGCCGGGCCGGGCTGCGATTCACCGACCTCGACCTGCGGGTGGCCGGATGGGCCGGCCGGCTCGGCCTGGATCGCCCGGCCGATGCGGCGGTCAGCACGACCGCGCTGCACTGGCTGCTGCCGCCGGATCTGGCCGCGATGTACGCGGAGGTGGCCATCGCGCTGCGGCCGGGCGGCCTGCTGCTCAACGGCGACCACCTGGCCGAGGACGAGACGTCTCCCGTGCTCGTCCGCCTGGGCCGGGCGCTGATCGAACGCGAGGTGCGGCGTCACCCGGTGGCGGACGGCACCGAGACCTGGACCACCTGGTGGGAGGCGGTGGCCGCGGACCCCGAGCTGGGCGCCCTGGCCGGGCGCCGCGAGCGGATCGGGCTCGGCGCCGGGCATCACGGCTCGCCGTCGGGGCGGCTGGCCGTTCACGTCGCCGCCCTGCAGAAGGCGGGCTTCGAAGAGGTCGGGACCCTCTGGCAGCGCGGCGACAACCGTCTGCTCTGCGGGGTGCTGCCCGGCTGAGGCTACCCTCGGGGCATGGGCACGAGGGGCCATGCGGCCGGGCTGCCGGATCCCGCCGGGGAGAGCGTTGATGCGCCTGGTGCCCTGCGTTTCATGCTCAGCTGCTTTGCTACCGGTGACCTGCGCCGCGTACCTGAGGTCGTTTCCCCGCTGTACTACGACCATCAGCCGGCGGGCCGGGCGCGTCCGCATGGCGCTGAGCTGTTCTGCGACGTCGTCCGGGCGGCCCGCAGATCACTCCCGCAGCTAGACATCGAGATAGTGGCGGTTCAAGTCATCGGGGCCGACCAGGCGCAGAGCCGTGCGCGCTGGCACTGGACGGACGAATCCGGCCGGCGGCGGGTACGCGCGACGGTCGACCGCATCCGCGTACAGCACGGTCAGGTGGTTGAGCATTGGGGGCGCGAGGTACCGGCCTGAGCCGGCCTGAGCCGGCCTGAGCCGGCCTGAGCTGGCCTGAGCTGGCCTGAGCCGGCTGAGCCGGCCTGAGCCACCCGCCGGGTCAGCCGATGACTCCGTGTTCGGTGAGATCGCGGATCCGCGTGGCGGACAGCCCGAGCAGCCCGGCCAGCACCTCGGCGGTGTCGGCGCCCAGCCGGGAGGCGGGGGAGGGTTCGGGGCGGCCGTCCTGCTCGAGTGGCGAGGCGGCCGCGGGCACCGTGCCGACGCCCGGCTGATCGATCTCGTGCAGCATCGAGTTGCCGGCTAGGTCGGCCACGACGTCGGTGAACTGGCGGTACGGCGACCACAGCACGGACGTTCCGGCCAGGCCCTGCGCGACGTCGGCCAGGTCGCGGCCGGCGAACCACGGCGCCAGCAGCGAGGCGATGACCTCCCGGTGCTCGTACCGGTCGCCGTCAACGGCGAAGTCCGCGCCGAGCAGCCGCTCCAGCTCCGCGAACGCGCCGGCCAGGCCGGTGGCCGCCGCGAGATCGGCGAAGTGCCGGCCGGTCACGGTGGCCACCATGACCCGCTTCCCGTCGGCGGTGGCGAAGTCCCGGGCGAAGCCGCCATAGAGATGGTTGCCGATCCTGGGCCGGTCCGCGCCGGTCAGCCTGGCCTCGGCCAGGAACCCCAGATGCCCCGCCACGGCCAGCGCGACGTCCTCGAGCGCCAGCGTGATCCGGCGGCCCTGGCCGGTGCTCCGCCGGTGCCGCTCGGCCGACAGCACGCCGATCGCGGCATACAGCCCGCAGGCCACGTCCCAGGCGGGCAGGACGTGGTTCACCGGTCCCAGATGCCCCTCCGGCCCGGTGATCATCGGGAACCCGAGCCCGGCGTTGATGGTGTAGTCGACCGCCGGACGCCCGTCGTGGTGACCAAGGATCTGCAGGTGGATCACGTCGGGCCGGACCTTGGCCAGCTGGTCGTAGCCGAGCCAGGGCCGTCCGACCGCGTTGGTGACCACGATCCCGCCGCCCGGCCCGGACGCGGCGACCAGGTCGGCGACGAGGCGCTGGGCCTCGGGGTCGCGGAAGTTCAGCGTGACCGACTTCTTGTTCTTGTTCAGGCCGGTCCAGTAAATGCTGGTCCCCGAGGGCGCGAGCGGCCAGCGGTGCTGGTCGCCGGCGCCGCCGATCGGGTCGATCCTGATCACCTCGGCCCCGAGCTGGGCCAGCGTGAGGCCGCACAGCGGCGAGGCCACGAAACTGGATATCTCCAGGACCCGGAGCCCGTCCAGCGGCGCGGCATCGGACATGGCGACCAGGGTAGCGGCGTAGCGGCGTAGCGGCGTAGCGGCGAAGCGGCGAAGCGGCGAAGCGGCGTAGCGGCGAAGCGGCCCGCTCAGCCGGGCGAGGTGCGGGCCGGCAGCAGCTTCACGTCGTCGGCGCTGAGCTGGCCGGTGGAGATCAGCAGCAGCGCGAGTTCCTCCAGGGCGCGCGGCCCGCGCAGCCCCGGGGCGCCGAGCCGGACATAGCGCTCCCTGATGTTCTCGCATCGCTTGGACACCGCATGGGCCTGCCACCCGATCCGCTCCGCCGCGTCCCTGGCGCTGCGCGGCGCCGGCTCGCCCGCGTGCCGCCAGGTCAGGTACGGCTCGAACCGGGCGGCCAGCACCAGCCGGTCGCTTTCGGTCAGCCGGACCCGGTACCGGGTGGTGGTCACCGCGCGCTCCCCGGCCTGCGGCGCCTTGCCCTCCGGGTCGGGAACCTCGTCGAGGTCGGGCAGCCGCAGCCGCAGCACGTAGCGATCGAGCGAGCCGGTCACGGTCACCTTGGCGTGCCACTGCTGCAGCGGAACGCCCAGCCCCGGCGGAAGGTCGACCCGGAAGCCGCGGTCGCCCAGCAGGTTCAGCACCGATGAGCTGCTGTCGTTGTGCAGCCACCAGCACCCGTCGTGGTGGCGCAGACTACCGGCGGTGCGCGACACGCCAAGGTCGGCGCCGGGCAGCACGGCCGTGCAGGCCGGCGCCCGGCCGAACGTGAACGTCTCGCCCGGACGAACGCGCCACGTCTGCGCGTCGTACATGACAATCAGCAGCATCGTCCCGGCCGTCATCTTCATGTCACGCTAGGGTCGCCGATCCGGCTCGTCAACAACGCGGGGAGGGGCGAGTCGCGCCGGCCGGCACCCGGGTCAGCGGCGGCCCGGCCGGTGTCGGGGCGGCATCCGCTGCGGCACGCTCTCCAGCACCGCGCCCTGGCGCTCGGCCCGCAGGCCGGCGGGCTCCTCTCCGTCCGGCAGCGCGGCGGCGGCGAACCGGAGGCCGAACCGATCCACCGGCGGCGACAACGTCAGCGTGACCTCGCTCCCGCGGTCGGTGGTCGCGACCACCCGGTCCACGATCGGCGACGTGCGCGCCATAACGAAGAACGGCAGGTCGTCGGTCCGCCCCCGCCATTCGGTCAGCACCGACCCGGGCGGCAGGGCCGGCCCGCCGAATCCCGAGCCCGCGACCAGCACCCGCTCGCCGCGGTAGACCCGCAGCATCGTATAGAGGTCCTCGTCGTCGCCGTAGGCGACCACGGCCCAGCGCAGGTCGGTCCCGGCGCTCCCGGACAGGACCTCGACGGCGTCATCCGACGGTACGGGCACCGGATCTCCTTCCTGCTGGCAACCCGGTCAGCAGCTGGCAGCTCCGGGCGCTCTGGCAGCCGCAGGCCAGGCACTCCTCGATGGTGGCCCGCAGGTGGCCGAGGTCGGCGATGCGCCGGTCGATGGCGGCGAGCTGATCCCGGGCGGCCGCCGCCCAGTCGTTGAACGTGGGGCTGTGACCGACGTGCCCGGCCAGCAAGGCCCTGATGTCCTCCAGGCTCAGCCCGGCGCGCGCGGCCATGCGGATGAACTTGATCCGCCGGACCGCGTCGAGGTCGTACCGCCGCTGCCCGGCCACCCGCTCCTGGGCGGGCAGCAACCCGATCTGTTCCCAGTACCGCAGCGTCGTGGCGGGGACGCCGTAGCGCTCGGCCACGGCCCCGATCGGCAGCTTGCGGCCCGTTCCGCGCACCCGGCTTGTCCATTCCCGCGAAGGCTTGACTTCGAGTCGGCTCGAACCACGACAGTAGCGTCAATGGACCCCGAGCGCACCACACGTCCGGACGCGCCGTCCACGGCGCGCGCCGCGCTGCGCTCACGGCCGTTCGCGGCCCTGCTGGCCGGCTACGCCGTCTCCGCGCTCGGCGACGGCATGGCCGCGGTGGCCATCTCGTGGCTGGCCATCGAGCTCGCCAACGGCAGGGATACCGGCCTGCTGGTCGGCGCGGCCATCGCCGCCTACACCCTCCCCGGCATGGTGGCGGGCCTCGGCCTGGGCCGCCTGCTCACCCGCTGGGACCCCCGGCTGCTCGTCCTGGCCGAAGCGGTCGTGCGGGCCGCCTGCCTCGGCGTGATCGCCGCGGGCGCGGTGACCGGGGTCCTCGACCCGGTCGGCTACGTCGTCCTGCTCGGCGTCTCCTCGCTGCTCGGGTTGCTCGGCGTGACCGGCTCGCTGACCGCGGTCGCCGAGCTCCTGCCCGACACGCAGCGCGTGGCCGGGAACTCGCTGATCACCGTGACCAGCTTCGCCGCGACGATCGTCGGCCCGGCCCTGGCCGGCCTGGTGATCGCGACCGCGGGCGCCGGCGCGGCCATCGCAATAGACGCCGGCAGCTACGGGGTGCTGATCCTCGCGGTGCTGCTGAGCAGGCGGTTCCAGCCTCCAGTCCCGCAGCCGGCCGGCGCCGCCCACGGCATGGGCCGCGCCCTCAAAGCCCTCTGGCATCAGCAGGCCGTGCTCGGCATCACCGTGGCGTGCGTGATCTTCTACGCGCTGTACGGCCCGGTGGAGGTCGCGCTGCCGGTGTACGTCTCGCAGACGCTGCACGCCGGGCCCGCCATCCTGGGCGGGTACTGGACGCTGTTCGGGTGCGGGGCGACGGCCGGCGCGCTCGCGGCGTCCTGGGCGGCGCGCTTCGGCATGTGGCGGGTGTGCGTGGCCGTGATCGCGGGCTGGGGCGCCTGCCTGGTGCCCCTCGGCCTGACCGACTCGGTCGCCGTCGGCTTCGGTGCGCTGGCCGTCGGCGGGCTGATCTACGGCCCGTTCCAGCCGCTCAAGCAGACGATCATCCAGCGGGCCAGCCCGCCCGGCTCCCTCGCCGCCATGGCCGCGGCCAGCGGCCTGTTCACCGTGCCCGCCGCGCCGGCCGGGACCGCGCTCGGCGGCCCGCTGGTCGCGGCGATCGGCGCGGCGCCCACCCTGCTCGCCTCCGGCCTGGCCACGATCGCCCTGGCCGTGGTCGCGTCGGGAGTCCTGCTCCGCCGCCGGCGGCGCCCGCGCCGGGCCCGGCCGGCTAGCCCGTGCCCTCCCGCGCTGGCTGCCACTCCGCCACCGTGAGCACGTCGGCCTGCCGCGGGAACACCTTCTCGGTCAGCACCCGGTGTACCTCGGGGTCGCGGTCCTCGCAGGCGTCCGACAGCACCACGAGCCGGTAGTCGAGGTCGGCGGCCTGGCGCAGGGTGGACAGCACCACGCCGCTGGTCGCGATGCCGGTCAGCACCAGCGTGCCGACGCCGAGGCCGCGCAGCAGCACCTCGAGGTCGCTGCCGCTGAACGCGGACACCCGGCGCTTGGTCACCACGGGGTCCCCGGGGCGCGGCGCCACGGACGGGTGGATCTCGATCGCCGGGTCGCCCTCGGCGTACAGCCCCGAAGCCGCGGCCGCGGCGAAGGTCCGGTTGCGCGCGCTGATCTCGGGATGGCCAACGCGGAAGCCGACGCGCACGTAGATCACCGGGATGCCCGCGGCGCGGGCCGCCTCGATCGCGCGAGACAGCCGGGTCAGGTAATCCGGATCCCCGGCGAACCGCTCGACCACCCCCCGCTGGACATCCATGACCAACAACGCGCTCGCGTCCATAAGGCTCCCTCGGGTATCGTCCGCCGCGATGACGGCGCTGCCGAGAGACTACGACGGCGACCCGGAGCGGTTCCTGTCCGGCACCCGGGTGCCGCACGACGACGTGCATCCCTACGTGGCCGGGCGGTTCGCCGCCGCGGGCGCCCGGCTGGTGCTCGACGTCGGCGGCGGCGACGGCCGGCTGGCCCGGCTGCTGCCCGGGATGGGCCTGCGCTGCGTCCTGGTCGACCTGTCCCCGGCCATGCTGGCCCTGGCTCCCCGGCCCGCGGTCAGGGCCGACGGGGCCCGGCTGCCGGTGGCCGGCGGGTCCGTCGACGCGGTCGCCGCCCTGTACACGCTGTACCACTACGACGACCCACGGCGGCCGATCCGGGAGGCCCGGCGCGTGCTTCGCCCCGGCGGCCTGTTCGCGGCCTGCACCCCGGCCCGCGCCAGCACTCCGGAACTGGCCCACGTCCTGCCGGACTACGGCGCAAGCTCGACCTTCGACGCCGAGGACGCCCCGGCCATCGTGGCGTCGGTATTCGGCGCGCCGGGCGACCGGGTGCAGACCGACCCCTGGGACGGCCCGCTGCGCACCCTGTCGAGCCCCGATGAGGCCGTGGGATTCCTGCGCTGCCACGGGATGAGCGAGGCCGAGGCGCGGCGCACCGCGGCCACGCTCACCCTGCCGATGCCGCTGACCATGCGCGGCTGCACCGTCTACGCGACCAGGGCGTGACCGGGCTCAGGCCGCCCCGAGGGCGAACGTGTCCGGGTCCGGCCCATTGCGCTGGCCCCGGTCCAGGGCCGTGATCGCCTCGACGTCCTCGCCCGACAGCTCGAAGTCGAAGATGTCGACGTTCTCCCTGATCCGGGCGGGCGTGACCGACTTGGGGAAGACGATGTCGCCGCGCTCGATGTGCCAGCGCAGCACCACCTGGGCCGGGGTCTTGCCAACCCGCCCGGCGATCTCGTCGATCGTCGGGTCACCGAGCACCGCGCCCTGGGCCAGCGGGGCCCAGGCCTCCACCGGGATCTGGTGCTGCCCGCAGAACGCGCGCACCTCGGGCTGGGTGAAGTACGGATGGATCTCGATCTGGTTCACCGCCGGGGGCACCTCGCACTCTGCGTGCAGCCGCCGCAGGTGGTGCGGCTGGAAGTTCGATACGCCGATCGAGCGGGCCCGCCCGTCGCGGTAGAACTCCTCGAGGGTGTTCCAGGTTGAGACGTAGTCGCCGTCGTACCTGGTGGGCAGCGGCCAGTGGATCAGGAACAGGTCGACGTGGTCCGACCCCAGGGCGCCGAGCGTCCGGTCGAATGCCCGGCGGGCGTCGTCGGGGCGGTGGCTGGCGTTGTCCAGCTTGCTGGTGACGAACACGTCGGACAGGTCCAGCCCGGCGCCGCGGATGCCCTCGGCGACCTCCTTCTCGTTGCCGTAACCCTCCGCGGTATCGATGTGCCGGTAACCGGCCTGCAGGGCGGTGGTCACGGCCTGCGCGGTGTCGGCGGGCGGGATCTGGAACACGCCGAAGCCGAACTGCGGGATCGTCTGGCCATTGCTGAGCAAGATGTCAGGTATCGGGGTCACAACGATTCATTCTCCTCCCCGGTCATGTGCGGCCTGCCCTGACCCCCTGCCCGGTCCCGGCCCGTTCATCCCGGCCGGCCGGCCGTGGCGGGAACGCCGATCGCCCGGATGCTGGCAGACTGGAGAGATGTCCGCGCTGCCCCTAACCTCCCGTGAGGCCGCCGCCCAGCCCGCGCCGCACGAGCCGTGCGTGCTGCTGAAGCTGGGCGAGATCGTGCTCAAGGGCAAGAACCGGCAGCAGTTCGAGCGGCTGCTGCACGAGAACATCCGGCGCGCCGTGCGCGACCTGGGCCTGCGCGTCCAGATCTGGCAGCGCGAGGGCGTGATCGTGCTGCGCGCGACCGAGCCGGGCCCGGCCGGGTCGGCGGAGGCCGCGGCCGGCCTGATGGCCGAACGCATGCGCAACGTCATGGGCCTGACCCGGGTCTGCCGCGCGGTGCGGGTGGCCAAGGACCCCGAGGCGGCCGCCGCGGCCGCGGTGGCGCTGACCGCCGGGCGCACCGGCACGTTCGCGGTGCGGGCCCGGCGCCGCGACAAGCGCTTCCCGGTCACCTCGTCTCAGCTGGCCGCGGCGATCGGCACCCGGATCCAGCAGGCGCACGGGCTGCCGGTCAACCTGTCCCGCCCCGACACCACCGTGTTCGTCGAGGTGGACCAGTCCGAGGTGTTCGTGTTCACCGAGGGGCTGCCCGGCCAGGGCGGGCTCCCGGTCAATATGAGCGGCCGGGGGCTGGTGCTGATGTCGGGCGGCATCGACTCGCCGGTGGCCGCCTACCGGATGATGCGCCGCGGCCTGCGCTGCACGTTCCTGCACTTCTCCGGCATGCCGCTGACCGGTCCGGAGTCGGTGTACAAGGCCTACGGCCTGGTGCGCGAGCTGGACAAGTTCCAGGGCGGATCGCGCCTGTTCGTGGTGGCGTTCGGGCGGGCGCAGCAGAGGCTGGCCACGTCCGGGGCGGGCCGGCTGCAGATCATGGCCCAGCGGCGGCTGATGCTCAAGACCGGCGAGGCGCTGGCCCGGCGGCTGCGCGCCGCCGCCCTGGTCACCGGCGACTCGCTGGGCCAGGTCAGCAGCCAGACCCTGGCCAACATCACCGCCCTGGACGACGCGGTCACGCTGCCGATCCTGCGCCCGCTGATCGGCCTGGACAAGACCGAGATCATGGCCGAGGCGCGCCGGATCGCCACGCTGCACATCTCCGAGCTGCCCGACCAGGACTGCTGCTCGCTGCTGACCCCGCGGCAGGTCGAGACCCGGGCCCGGATCGAGGACCTGCGCCGGATCGAGGCCCGGCTGGACGCCGAGGACCTGGCGGAGGAACTCGCGGCGGCGGCTCAGGAGCACACGCCCGCGCGCGAGGAGAGCGCGACCCGATCCTGAATTATGTAGTTACGCTCAGTCTCGGGGCGGAACCTGGCACGGGAACGTGAGCCCGGGCCCGGGGCAGCCGCAGCGCCGCGGCGGCGCGCCCGCCGGCGTGGCACACCCTGATCGTCAGGTACACCTGGACGACGCCGCGGCCCCCGGCGGTCAGGGAGACCCGCACGACACCGCCGTGGCGCGCCGTTGCCACCCGGCTCCGCCCGCCGCGGCGATGGTGGGCCCGGTGCTCGCGGACGGCCAGCCGGATGCCGGGCACATCGTGCTCCCAGATCGCGGCGTCGCCGCCGGCCGTGGTCAGCAGCCCGCCGCTGCCCCACAGCGTGGTGGTTCCCGGAATCAGGGCGAGGTCACCGACCCCGACCCCGGTCCGCGGCCAGCCGACGGCAATCTGGGTCCTGGTCCACGCGCCGGACGACGACAAGTGCATGATCCAGGTCGCGGGGGTGGGGCCTCCGGTCACCGCCGGGATCCAGACCCCGTGCGCGCCGTCGGTGGCGAACCGCTCGGGCTGCTGCACCGGCCAGGGCGAGACGAAGCGCTCCCAGCGCGAGCCGTTCCAGTGCGCCAGCACCAGGTGCCCGTCCAGCCCGCTCACGGGGGTCACCCCGGACACCCAGATGTTGCGGGGCGACACGGCGAGGACATCGCTGCGCTGGGCGCCGGTCAGGGCCGCGTCCGCGGCCGGCACGCGCTCCCAGGAGTGGCCGTCGTACCGGACCACCGAGCCGCCGTGCGGGCTGACCGTTACGGCCCAGATGTTGTGCCGGGAGATCGCGCTGACCCGGTAGACCGCGGACGCGAGGCCGGTGGCCCTGACCCAGGTCCGGCCGGTGAAGTGCCAGGCGCCGAGGCCCGACGCGCCGCTGAAGCCGGAGGTACCGAAGACCCACACGTTGGTCGGGCTGAGAACGGCGACCGAGGTGGTCTGCCCGGACTGGCTCCAGGTCTTGGCCACGCTCCACCGGGCGCCGTTCCAGCGCAGCGCGTACCCGTCGCCGACCGCCCAGACGTTGCTGGGCGACGAGGAGGCCGCGGCCACGATGAACCCGCTGAGCCCGTGCGGCAGGGCCCATTGCTGCCAGCGGCCGGCGGTCCAGCGCTCGGCCGTCGGCGTGCTGGTCCCGCCGGGATTGGTGCCGCCGAATGCCCAGGCGTCGTTCTTGGCCGGCGCGACGACGGCGGTGTACCCGGAGGCGTAGTCGCCCGGACCGTAGTGCACGGTCGCGGCGATCTGCCACGGCGGCGCGTCGGCGGCCTGGGCCGGCAGGCCCGCGGCCACGGTCGCGACGGCAGCGGAAACCGAGCCCAGGACGACGCCCGCGCGGCGGGCTATCTGCATCGCGGTCTCCACGAAGCGGGAAGGGCGCGGAAACAACCGAGTGGATCAGCGCCAGATTAGAGCCTTACAAAGCTATCGGAAAGCGAGTCCAAAGTTCCCTCATTAACTCTTGACGTCGCAGCACCCATTCTGGTTCCCGCGCGCACCGGATGTGGCAAGCTCGGCCGAGAGAAGGAGAGTGATCAGTTGCAGATCGGACTGCAGATCCCCGACTTCACCTGGCCCGGCGGGCCCGCGCTGCTCGGCAGCGAGCTGGCCACGGCGGGCCGGACCGCGGACGAGGCCGGCTTCGACTTCATTGCCGTGATGGACCACTTCTTCCAGATCCGCGGGGTCGGCCCGGCCGAGCACGAGATGCTCGAGGCGTACACCACGCTCGGCTACCTGGCCGGCTGCACGTCGCGGGCCAGGCTGCTGACGCTGGTGACCGGGGCCGTCTACCGGCAGCCCGGCGTCCTGGCCAAGATCGTCACCACCCTGGACGTGCTGTCCGGCGGGCGGGCCTGGCTCGGGATCGGCGCGGCCTGGAACGAGGAGGAGTCGCGCGGCCTCGGCATCGGCTTCCCGCCGGTCGCGGAGCGGTTCGAACGGCTCGAGGAAACGCTGCAGATCTGCCTGCAGATGTGGCGCGGCGACCAGACTCCGTTCACCGGCCGGCACTACCGGCTCGAGCGGCCGCTGAACTCGCCGCAGGCCCTGTCCCGGCCGCACCCGCCGATCATGATCGGCGGCGGGGGCGAGCGCAAGACGCTGCGGTTCGTGGCCCGCTACGCCCAGGCCTGCAATCTGTTCCCCGGCCCCGATCTCGCGCACAAGCTCGACGTGCTGCGCGCGCACTGCGACGCCGAGGGACGCGACTACGGCGAGATCATCAAGACCTGCTACTACCGGTTCGACGTGGGGGAGCGGGGCGAGCGGGCCGGGCAGGTCGTGGACGAGCTCGGCGCCCTGGCCGAGATGGGCTTCCAGGCCGCGATCGGCCAGGTCGCACGGGTGTGGTCGGTGACGCCGCTCGAGATCATCGGCAACGAGATAATCCCCGCGGTCGCCCCGCTGTGACCTCGTGCCGCTGACCCCCGTGCCGCTAACCGCCGTGCCGCTAACCGCCGTGCCGCTAACCGCCGTGCCGCTGACCCGCGTGCCGCTGACCGCCGTGCCGCTGACCCGCGTGCCGCTAACCCCATCCCCGCGGCGGCGCTAACCCGGCGGCGATGCGGCCCAGCCGGTCCAGCGGGTGACCCGGATGGCGATGACCGGCCCGGCCGGTGGCCGGTCCCGGTACTGCGGGTAGCGCGCCGCCAGCAGCGCGACCGGCGCCGCGGTCTGGTCCGGGTCCGCCCAGACGGCGGCGATCCCGTCCGCCCGGGCCCACCACAGCGTGGCCCAGTCGTCGGCGTAATGGTCGGCGAGCACGCTGACCTGAGGCTGGGCGCGAATGTTGCGCAGGCGGCGCAGGCCATGGACGGTCGTCTTCGGCTTGGCGTCCACCACGCTGTAGATCCGGTCGCCGTCCACGGCGAAGGTGATCGGGACCAGATGCGGCCGGCCCGTCTCGGTCACCGTGGCCAGCCGCGCCACCACGGCGCCGGTGAACCGCCGCCGGGCCTCTGGCTGGGTGAGGTTCAGCGGCTCTGGTCCTGGCCGGCGCGGCAAAACGAGCACGCGGAGCGCACGACGCGCAGCGTAGCGCATCGGCCGCCGCCCGGCGCAGGGGGCCGGGTCGGCGGCGGGGCCGCGGGACGGAGTGGCAAGATAGCTCCACCTGCGGACGGGGAACGGAACGACAACGGTGCGTCGCGACCGCGGGCCGCGATGGCGGGAAAGGAGTGGGGTCAGCCGGAGATGAGGCATCCGGAGAGCGGCGCGCGGACGCGGGCTGCGGTGCAACAGCCGCCGGCCGCCTCGCCCGAGCCCGCACTCCCGCCGGGTCAGCACGAGCAGGCGGCCTGGCCGGTCCTGCACTACGGTCCGGTGCCCTCGTTCCAACCCGACACCTGGGACCTGCGCGTGCTGGGCGCCACCGCGTCCGGGCGCGAGCACCGCTGGAGCTGGCGCGAACTGGCCGGGCTGCCGCGCTGCCGGGTGGTGGCCGACTTCCACTGCGTGACCAGGTTCACGGTCCGCGGCATCCCCTGGGACGGCATCCCCGCCGCCGAGATGCTGTGCGCCGCGCCCCCGGCCGACGCCGTGACCCACGTCATGATCTGGGCCGAGTTCGGGTACAGCGCCAACCTCGGGATCGACGACTTCGCCGCGGACGACACCCTGCTCGCCACGCATCGCAATGACGCCGAGCTGACCCCGGACCACGGTTACCCGCTCCGGCTGGTGGTGCCGTCCCGCTACGCCTGGAAGAGCGTGAAGTGGGTGCGCGCCATCGAGTACCTGACCAAGGACCGCCGCGGCTTCTGGGAGGAGCGCGGGTACCACAACACCGCCGACCCGTGGCGTGAGCAGCGGTACTCGTATCAGGAGCTGCCCGGCGAGGGCCCGCCGGTGTGAGCGGAGCCGGCTAGACCCGCGCCGGCCGGGGGCCCGTCGTTTGAAACGCCGTCCCGCAGTGCGCGCAGGGTCGCGACGTCCCTGGCGTGCCCGGTCTGGCCGCCCGGGGTCTCGACGACGAACGGGACGCCGCCGGTCAGCGGATGGCGCAGCAGGGCGCCGAACCCGGCCAGCCCGATCTGGCCGGCTCCGATGCTCTCGTGCCGGTCGCGGCATGAACCGCAGCCGTCCTTGGAGTCGTTGGCGTGAATCAGCCGCAGCCTGCCGCGCGGGTCGCGGGTGGCGATCCGCAGCGCCCGCAGCGCGGCGGCCGCGCCGCCCGGCCGCCGGATGTCGTGGCCGGCCGCGAACGCGTGGCAGGTGTCGAGGCAGACCGCGGCGCGCGGGTGCCAGTCCAGCGCGTCGAGGTACGGCTCGAGCTCGGGCAGCGCGGCGCACATCATCCGGCCCTGGCCGGCCATCGGCTCGAGCAGCAGGTCCGGGCCGCCGTCGCCGATCTCGTCCAGCAGCGGCAGCAGGCACTCGCGGACCCGGCGCAGGGCCGCGTCCTTGTCCGCGGTCACCGCCGACCCGGTGTGCACGACCGCGCCGAGGGCCCCGATCTCGCGGGCGCGGCGCAGCGAATGCCGGACCGCCGCCGCCGACCGGTCCCGGGTCGGCCCGTCCGGCGAGCCCACGTTGACCAGGTACGGGGCGTGCACGAAGACCGGGAGCCCGGTGGCGACGACGTGGTCGCGCAGGGCGGCGTCCTGGCCGGCGTCGCTGCGGGACTGGGCCCAGCCGCGCGGGCTGGACACGAACACCTGGATCGCCTCGGCCCCGACCGCGGCCGCGTAGCGCAGGGCGCCGGTGGCCAGGCCGCCGGTGATCCGCGCGTGCGCGCCGATGGGCCGGTGGGGCACGAGCGTCGCCGGCGGCCTAAGGGAACGGGATCGTCAGCATGAGGGTGATCGTGCTGCCCTTGGGCGCCTGGCCGGATGGCGAGGTGCCGACCACACG
>Ga0335076_10004180_pt1 | contig 14585 bp, 11 predicted proteins | sample Lox_Sample_25_FD_206717 | JGI IMG/M metagenome (GOLD analysis project Ga0335076, IMG submission 206717) | Soil microbial communities from Loxahatchee National Wildlife Refuge, Florida, United States - Lox_Sample_2.5 | ecosystem: Environmental > Terrestrial > Soil > Wetlands | place: USA... | reverse complement strand
ATCCCTACAGGTGGGAGTTCAACAAGGTCATTGGGCTGCTCGTTCCGGGAGCGGCTTATGCCAGCACGTCGCAGATCAACGTTGCCGGTGTCATGCAAAATTTGAATTAGGAGCCCAGCGTGGTAACGAACATTCAATGCCGGAAAGGAGAGCGTGGAGTAACGATCTTGCTGATCGCCGTGTGCCTGGCCGCCCTGTTGGCCATGGCCGCTCTTGCCATTGATGTGGTGACTCTGTACGTGGCGCGAATCGAAGCTCAGCGCGCAGCCGATGCCGCAGCGTTGGCCGGCGCAAAAATGTTTGCCGGCCCCGGCTACACTTCCCAGAGCGCTTCGCCGACGACCGCGGACGTCTGCCAGCCCGGCGCGACAACCCTCGCGGCTGCCAATGAGGTTGCGGGGGCGGTCGCGGCGCAGAATCAGATCGCCGGGCAAAGCGTGCTAGCGGCTAATGTTACGATTACTTGTCCGCCTGGTACCGCCGGCAATCCTCTTATTACGGTCGATGTTCAGCGAACGAACATTCCGACATTTTTTGCCCGTATCTGGGGGCGCACGGCCAGTAGCGTGAGTGCGACCTCAACGGCGGAAGCTTATAACCCTTCCGGTGCGGTCGTGCCGATATCAGTTTCAGGAGTAAAGCCGTGGCTTGTGCCAAACTGCGATCCAACGGGCACGACGGGCGTGGGCAATCCGGCCTGCCCGGGCGGGCCTGTGGGTGGGGCGTTTCCCTTCCTCGTGGATCCCACAACTGGGGCGATCGAAAACACGGGGTCGAATTCACCAGTGGGAAGGACTATTACGCTTACACATGTGACGGGCAGCAACACGCCCGATGGCCACACGTCAGGCGGCTTGGATTACCTCGATTACTACCGCCTGAATATTCCCATCAGCGCATCCAATCTTTTCTGCCCCTCGACGAGCGCCGTATCGTGCGCAAATGTAGGGAGCGACGACTACCTCGATAACATCGCCTGCCACTCGAACAATCCGACGGACACTACGCTCTCCACAACGAACGAGTTCAGCTGCGGACAGACGATTGGGTCGGGCGAGACAGTCACGGTTCTGAACGCTGGCGGATACGGCGTGAGAACAAACGAAGGCGCACAATGCCTCATTCACGCCGGCGGCGCTGGACTCTGCCAGGACCAGGATGCTTTCGTGCCGAGCGGTACTTCAGCTCCTGCCTGCGCCGGCCCCACGCCGTCAGGAACCAGCCCAGTGCGGATCGACGGCGGCAACAACAATCCCAATACGAACTTGCAGGGGGTCGAGAACATCAGCCGCAGCGATTCTGTGGTTACGGTACCGATCTATCAGGGTGGCTCGGGCGGAAATCTCTGCCCCGGCGGTGCCTGCAATCAAACGGGAACTATCGTAGGCTTCCTGCAACTTGGGATTACACAGAACGTGCCTCAGGCCAGCCCACCCAACCCGGGCACGAGCGGGAAGATTGAGGGAGTCATTCTGAACATCTCGGGATGCAATTCGAGCGCCAGCGGCACTCCTGTGACGGGTGGCGGCGTTTCGGCCGTGCCAGTCCGGCTGGTTCATCAGTAGATCCCCTACTTCGTGAGCCTTGTCCTTCCGAGCGTGCTTTAGCACCGAGGAATCTGCTTTTTGCTCAATTACAACAGATTCCTCACGGCTAAAGCCGATTCGGAATGACAAATTGCATGGGCCCTTCGCTGCGCTCAGGACGACAATAGGATTTATTGCGGAGGCGATGCAGCATCATCTTTTGCCGGCGGGCTCTCCGGCTGCGGGTTCGACGGCCCGGTCTCCTCAGCCTCTGCGTCTGAAGCAGGCGCCGACTGCGCCACCGCTGGCTGTGTGTAGGTAATGGTCGGCTGCGCCACGGTCTGTCCTCTCGGGGTCAGGATGACGCTGGTGAGCTTGGATGGGTCGCCGTCCAGTCCGACAACGATGAAGTTGAAGTTTGATCCATCCAGCAGCGAAGCCAAGACCTCTCGTGCGGGACCGGGGCCAAGGCTGGTCACAACCGGTTCCTGGTCAGCGCCCGGAGGCACAGGAATGTCAGCGCCGGTCTTTTTGCGGATCTCATTCAGCACTTCTGCCAGCGTGGCGCGATTGGCCCAGATGCTCAACAAGCCCCTCTCATAGCGGACTTCCACTTTCTCTTCGGGCTTGGGCTGCGGCGGGGCCACGGCAGCGACAGGCATAACGCTCGCCGTCGTCCCCGGCGGTTGCTGCGCAGCGACCGTCGCTCCAGAACCCAGCTTGACGATGACGCTGTTGCCGGAAGGAAAAAGCTGATAGGTTTGCGGCTGTTTGAGATCGACGACCACGCGCGTGACGGGCGGATTCTTGGCAAAGAGCCCAACGCGAACGCTTTTTACCCCTCCCCGGTTTACTGGCAGGTTACGCAAGTCGTTTGCCGGCAGGGCACCGGCGAAATCGAGCACCAGTCGGTCGGGGCCCGTGATCAGCTGCACCTGCGGACGAACCGGCTCGCTGGCCGAGATCTCCAGCTCTACCGCGCTGCCACCGAGCAGCGCGACCCGGCGAATCGTGGCACCGGCTGCGAACGCCGGCAGGGAGAAACAACTCGCCGCCAAGCCGGCGCAGAACAGAAGAAACAGAATCTGCCGCAGGATTTGCCTAACCATGTTCGTGGGTTCCTAGAACTGGATTTTAGCAGCGCGACCAGCCCTCCGCTGTGACCTTCGGCCGGGGTCAGTGATGATTTTGGGACATCTGGGAAACATTGCCGTTCTTCGAAACCAGGATCGGCGTATGGCCTATTGCTTGTCGCTGGAACCACCAACTTTCGTCGTGCCGGCGAGTCTAGTGATCTCGGCCAGCTGCCGTTTGGCTTCGGCGACGTCTGCAGGCGCAGTGCTTAACTGGAGGAATTGCTGCATATGAGTTTCAGCCTCCGAATAATCGTGGCGCTGGAACACGATCATTGCCAGCAAGTACTCCAGCTTGGGTACCTGGTGTGCCTGATCGAGTTTCACTCCCCGACGCGCGCTTTGCTCTGCTCCTGAAAGATCGCCAACGTAATAGTTGCCCAAGGCGTTGTAAAGCCACATGTCGGGAAAGGAATCGGGATATCGGTCCAGCAGTTGTTTCGTAATTTTCGCCATTTCCGGCCAGTCTTTGGCCCGCATTGCCAATTCACAAAGTCCGCGATAAGGACTCACATAGGCCGGGTCCGCCGCCTGGGCCTTGCTAAATGCCTGCTGCGCGCCCGCAGTGTCGTTTCTCAAAAGGCGCACGCGACCGAGTTCGAACCAGGCTTCAGCGTATTCAGGATAGATCTGGACGGCCTTCTCAAACGAGCGCTGAGCTTCTTCCAGTTGCCGTTTCTGCTCCTGCTCATTCCCCTTGGCAAAGGCTTTCTTGGCTGCCGCGGGGGCCTTGGCGCTGGTAACGCTGACGGTGGCGCCCTCCGCTGGGGTTAGACGATGGAGAACGATTCTTCCGAGATCACTGCTGCCATAGCCTGAAAGGCGGCTGCCAATCTGGATAGTTTGCGACGAGAAACCGGAAAGGACAGCTTGCAGCTGGCATTCGTGCAGGTTACGTTGGTCACCCCCTGGCGTCCGGCTGGTGTCGACGGACGCGTCCTCCTCCGACTGGCCGCCTTCGAGTGTCGAAATATGGTTGTCAAATTCGAAGCTGAAATTGCCCTTTTTGTTCGTGTGCGTCTCAGTATGTCGGGCACCGTTGCAGATCGTCTGGATTTCCGCCGCTTCGGGCAGCTCCGTCCCATCATCCACTACGACCTTCCCGCTTAAAAAAATATGCCCCAGGCTTTCCTCCGGGCTGGAAGTTTGGGGAAAGGAAGTGGGATCGGCGGGCTGAGGACCGTTGCGGCTGGAAGCACCGCGTTGGGCCCAGACACCTTGGGAAGAGACCAGGAAAGCAAAAACGAGAAAGAGGTCGAAGGCCCGCGACTTCATAGATACCCCGCAACTTAAAATTGGCCGACCTTGAGCCCGCTCACGGGATGGCCACGCCGGGAGTGATTCACCGCCCCACTCAAGAACGAACCAGTTTTTCCAGGGCGGACTTATTGCGGATGACCAGGATCGAACCCTTTAGCTGCAACAACTGCTTTTTCTTGAAATCGGAAAACAACCGGCTCACCGTCTCCCGCGTGGTGCCGATCATCTCCGCGATCTCTTCGTGAGTCAACGTTAGGCGTACCTGGGGCGGGTTGACCGAATTGTTCGACTCCGCCGACCAGCCCAACAGCAGCTTGGCGAATTTTTCTGCCGGCGAGCTGGTCAAGCCTAGAGTGCGAATTTCCTCATAAGCGGAGTAATAGTTGCGGCTGAGCTGCTCCGCCACGCGTACTGCCACTTCGCCGAAATCACGGAGGAATTGCAGCAGCGAATCCCGGGGAATGAAGTTGGCCTGTCCCGGTTCGATCATTTCAGCCGTCACTTCGTAGGGCCGATTCGAAATCGTAGCGTTCAGCCCCAGAATATCTCCCGGGTCGGAAATCTTGGTGATGATGGTCTTTCCTTCCTGAGAAGAGGTGGAGAGCTTGGCTTTCCCAGTGCACAACACAAACGCACCCCGCGGCTGCTGCCCTTCGATGAACAGCATGGCTCCGCGCGGATAGATCGCCGTGGACCGGATTTCGTTTAGGCGATGGGCCGCTGCCGGGGAGAGATTACAAAACAGGTGTTCTTCCCGCACCGGGCAGGTAAGGCAATTATCCAGGATGTTGAGGCCGTAAGGCGCACGCATGCGGGCACCAATTCCCACGCAAATTGTAGCACTGTTTGGGGCTTGTGACTGATATCACGAAGAACCGTGATGAGGGGCACCGTAAGCTGGGGCCTGGTCGAGCAAGATTCAAGCTGAACGATGCAATAGAGCATGGCCTCCGGGCCAGGTTTGGAGTGGGAGCCAGCGCGGAAAGGGGAGTCATGGCACCGACGATGGGGGTTCAGGAAACAGAAGTACAGGAAAAGATCGGCAAGACTCCGGCGCCAACACCGGCCGAGCTCTCGTCGCAGAGAATGCTGTTTTCCGACGCCCTGATCGAGTCTGGCGGATTCCAAAAACGCCGCCGCACCTGGGCGACCGTGATCTCGTTTGTCGTGCAATGCCTGCTTCTTGGTGTGTTGCTTGTTCTGCCTTTGATGTTCACGGATGCTCTGCCCAAGGCCCAGCTACTCACGTTCCTGGTGGCGCCGCCTCCGCCACCACCGCCTCCGCCGCCGGCGGCCCAGACGATGGCGAAGGTGGTCAAGCGCATGCAGAGCGAACTCTCCGAAACCGGCGGCTTGCGGACTCCGACGAGAATTCCAGAGAAAGTGCAGATGATCAAAGAGGAAGCGGCACCACCACCCGCGGGAGCGGGAGGCGTACTGGGTGGCGTCCCCGGCGGAGTTCCGGGAGGGCAGATGGGAGGCGTGATTGGTGGAATTATCAGTTCGACCAACGCCATCCCAGTGCCGAAGCTGGCGCCGGTGATGCCCAAGCGCGTGCGCATTTCACAGGGAGTTACTAGTGGAATGCTGTTGCGGAAAGTTGAGCCGGTTTATCCCACCATCGCGCGGCAAGCACGGATCTCGGGCCAGGTCGTGTTGCGGGCCGTAATTGATAAGAACGGGAACATCCAGAACCTGGAGGCCGAAAGCGGCCATCCCCTGCTGATTCCGGCAGCCATCGATGCCGTCAAACAATGGCACTATCGGCCCTACTTGCTGAATGGCCAGCCGGTAGAGGTCGAGACGATCGTAACCGTGAACTTCTCGCTCTCTCAGTGACGAGGGCCGCATGGCACGTACATTTCTTGAATCACGCATAGGGAGTTTGGCAATGGACAAAGCATACAACTGCCGCGTAGTGGCCTGGTGGACGGCGGGTCGAACAGGACTCGCCAAATGCGAGAGCGCTCCGAACACCATTCACTTCACTGCCCCTCCACAGTTTGGCGGCCTGGAAGGCCGCTGGACTCCGGAAGAGCTGTTGCTGGCCGCGTTGGCCAGTTGTTTCACCACGACCTTTAAAGTAGTGGCCGAGTCATCTAACTTCGAGTACACCGATCTGGAGGTCGCTACCGAAGGTTTGGTGAGCAAGACTGAGTCCGGCTATGGCTTCAGCGAAATTGTCCTCCGTCCTACGCTGACCATCCCTGGCGAAGAAAAGAAAGAGCGGGCGCTGGACTTGCTGCAGAAGGCCAGAAATCTCTGCCTGGTCCTGCGGACCTTCAAGATCGCGGAGAAATTTGAGCCTCAGGTCGTCGTCAGCCAGCTTAGTCGGCCTGCCCTTGCCACGTCGATGCCGGTCCATCGTCTATGATGATTCTTGCATCCCAGCAGCAACTTCCTGACCGGAAGAAATCAGCAAAGCATCCAGCCTGGCAAAAGGGGCTGGTGTGCAGCCATCGTTACGGAATACGAGCCGAGTTCATACGCGATGAGTCGACCGTACCCTTCCCAGTACGTGTCCTTCTTCACTCTGAGGGATGGAACGCCGATCACCATTCGGCCCATCCGGCCGGAAGACGAGCCCTTGATGGTTCAATTCCATGGCACGCTCTCCGAGCGAAGTGTCTATCTCCGCTATTTCTGCTCGATGAGTTTGAGAACCAGAGTGGAACACAAGCGTTTGGTGCGTATTTGTTCGGCTGATTACGACCGCGAGATAGCCCTGGTGGCCGACCGGCAAGACCCCAAAACAGGCCAGCCCGTGATCCTGGCAGTCGGACGGCTCAGCCGACTGGAGTCTGGGACGGAGGCCGAGGTCGCTGTCCTAGTCTCCGACGAGTGGCAAAGGCAGGGACTGGGATCGGAGTTGCTGCGCCGCGTGGTTGATATTGCTCGTGCCGAAGGAATCAAACGCGTCTCAGGTGAGTTGCTACGTGACAATCTGGCCATGCAGGTCCTGCTGAAACGGGCAGGCTTTCGGCTCCACATGTTGGACGACGCTACGTCCCTTCGAGGGACACTCGATCTATAGAACCGCTTCCCTTTTTGGCGGTCCACAGAGACCAGCAGCGCACCGGCCACTGCTTTTATTCCACGCTCCTGCCACTTTGTGATTAAAATCACTGCGGTCACAATTCAACTCTCTCTAGAGTTCTTGTTCATGGAAGCACTGATACTGCACCGCATCCACTTCGCGTTCACCGTCGTATTTCACTATTTGTTCCCACAACTAACGATGGGACTGGCGTTGCTCATCGTCATCCTCAAGACCGTTGCTATTCGCACAAAAAACGAACGCTACAACGAGGCGGCGCGCTTCTGGGGCCGGGTTTTTGCCGTGAATTTTCTGATCGGCGTCGTCACCGGCATCCCCATGGAATTCGAGTTTGGCACCAACTGGTCGCATTTCGCGCGCCTGACGGGAGGCGTGATCGGGCAGCCGCTGGCGATGGAAGGCGTGTTTTCGTTTTTTCTGGAATCGGCTTTCTTGGGATTGTTCCTCTTCGGCGAAAAGCGGCTTTCGGCGTGGGGACATTGGGCGTCGGCTCTCCTGGTTTTTCTCGGCTCGTGGATTTCCGGCTTCTTCATCATCATCACCAATGCCTGGATGCAGCACCCGGTTGCGTACCGCGTCCTTCCCAATGGCAGTTTTGAAATCACAAGTTTCTGGGGATTGCTCTTCAATCACTGGGGTCTATTGCAGTATGCGCACAATATGTCAGGAGCTGTGATTACTGGGTCATTCGTGATGGCGTCCGTGGGCGCGTTCTATCTTCTGGAGGAGCGTTTTTCTGAGCACGCCAGGATATTCCTGAGAGTCGGCGTGATCGTCGGATTGATTGCCTGCATCACGCAGATTTTTCCGACCGGGGATTTTCACGGGCGCTATCTCGCCCAGCATCAGCCCGCGGCCATGGCGGCGATGGAAGGACTTTTCACGTCGCAAAAGGGCGCGCCCATCGTTCTGATCGGCCAGCCAAACGAACAACTGCAAACTATCGACAATCCCATCGCGGTGAACAATGTTCTCAGCTTTCTGATTTACGGGACGCGGGAAGCGGAAGTGAAAGGGCTTGATCAGTTTCCTCCCGACCAGCGGCCTCAGCCCTTGACTTTGCTTTTCTACAGCTACCACATCATGGCCGGACTGGGGACTATGTTCCTTTTGCTGATGTTTCTCTCCGCCGTTGCGTTGTGGCGAGGAAAACTGTTCAGCGCGCGCTGGCTGCTCTGGCCGCTCATGCTGAGTTTTCCCTTCCCCTACATCGCCAACACTTTCGGATGGATGACTGCGGAGATCGGCCGCCAGCCCTGGATCGTTTATGGTCTGCTGCGCACTTCCGAGGGCTATTCCAGGCATGTTTCTTCGGGAAACGCGCTATTCACGCTTCTCGGCTTTATGGGCGTTTACACGGTGCTTTCCATTCTGTTCATTGTTCTGGTTTATCGCATTATTGCTGAGGGTCCGGTATCGCGGGAAAAGCAAGCTGCGACCACTGCGTGAGGAAATCATGGGATTCATTTGGTTCTGGCTGGTCGCCATCATGCTGGTGGCGTATGTGGTCTTTGACGGCTTCGACATCGGCGTGGGTATTCTGCACCCGTTTATTGCGCAAACCGACCAAGAACGTCAGATTGCGCTGCGTTCGATCGGGCCAGTCTGGGACGGTAACGAGGTCTGGCTCCTGGCCGGCGGCGGTACGCTTTATTTCGCCTTCCCATTGCTCTACGCCTCCGCTTTCAGCGGATTTTATCTGGCTTTGATGATTGTGCTCTGGCTGTTGATTGGCCGCGGCTTGAGCATTGAGCTGCGCATGCACATCGACGCCGGCGTATGGCGGGCATTCTTTGACACTTTGTTTTTTGTTTCCAGCGCACTTTTAGCAATTTTTTATGGCGCCGCTCTGGCCAACGTAATTCGCGGCGTTCCTTTGGGCGACGACGGCTATTTCTTCCTTCCTCTCTGGACGAATTGGCGCACCGGTCCGCAGCCGGGAATTCTTGATTGGTACACGGTGATCGGCGGCGTGCTGGCTTTGGTCGCGCTGGCGGTTCACGGAGCGCTCTACCTAGCGGTGAAAACCGAGGGCAAATTACAGGACCGCGCTCGCATGATCGGCCAACGCGTTGGCCTGCTGCTTCTAGTTCTGACGGTCGTAAGTTTGCCCGCCTCGATCATCGCGCGGGCCGATACGTTAGTGAATTACCGCAACTATCCATTCGCGTTCGCAATTCCGCTGGTGATCCTGCTTTCGCTGCTCGGCGTGATTCAGTTTTCCCGAAAGGGAGCCGATCGTAACGCTTTCCTGTGCTCGTGCCTCTATTTGGCGATGATGATGGTAGGAGCAGCGGTCGGTCTTTATCCCCGGCTCTTGCCTTCCAGCGCGGACCCCAGCCGCGACATCACGATCGCGAAGGCTATTTCCGGGCCTTACACTCTGCAGGTCGGCTTGGTGTGGTGGATCATCGGCATGATCCTTGCCACAACCTATTTCGTAATTGTCTATCGAATGTTTCGCGGAAAGGTTTCGCTCGAAGGCGGCGGCTACGGCCACTAGAGGCCATTCCGGCCGCATTTCTTCCCGTTTCCGAACCTTGTGATCGAAATCACACCCCCCTGTGAAGCTGCGTCCCGACAAGTACTTCGACGATGCTGCATTCTAGGTTTGTCGCGGGTACACTGGGGTGGAACTTCTCTTACAACATCCTCAACAGAAGTCCGCGCGGGAGATTAGAGCATGAAGCCCAAGTTTAAGACCATGGACGCCAATGAAGCGGTGGCGCACGTCGCCTACCGCGTCAACGAAGTGATTGCCATTTATCCCATTACGCCTTCATCGCCCATGGGCGAGTGGGCGGACCAATGGTCTTCGGAAGAAATCCCCAACATTTGGGGGACAGTGCCCCACGTGATCGAAATGCAGAGCGAGGGCGGAGCCTCGGGTGCCGTGCATGGCGCGCTGCAAACCGGCGCATTAGCCACGACCTTCACTGCCTCTCAGGGCCTGCTCTTGATGATCCCCAACATGAACAAAATTGCCGGTGAGCTGACGCCGACAGCGTTTCATGTTTCCGCCCGAACCTTGGCGACTCACGCTCTTTCGATTTTTGGCGACCATTCTGACGTCATGTTCTGCCGCGCCACCGGCTGGGCGATGCTGTGCTCGAACTCAGTGCAAGAGGCAATGGATTTGGCGCTGATCGCGCACGCGGCCTCTCTCGAATCGCGAATTCCCTTTCTGCATTTCTTTGATGGCTTCCGCACATCGCACGAAGTGAACAAGATCGAGATGCTCTCGGACGATGATATGTGCGCCATGATCAACAACGAGCGCGTCTTCGAGCATCGCCAGCGCGCGTTGTCGCCCGACCATCCTGTGCTGCGGGGAACGGCGCAGAACCCGGATGTTTATTTTCAATCGCGCGAGGCCGGCAATCCCTATTACGCCTCGTGCCCAGAAATCGTGCAGCGCGCAATGGAGAAGTTTGCCGCGACCGTTGGCCGCAAATACGGGCTGTTCGAGTATGTCGGCGCTCCGGATGCCGAACGCGTCATCGTGATGATGGGCTCGGGAGCGGAAGCGGCTCATGAAACGGTGGAATACCTGAACGCCCGTGGCGAAAAAGTGGGATTGCTCAAAGTCCGCTTGTACCGGCCATTCTCAGTGAAGCATTTCCTGAAAGCTTTGCCCTCCAGCGTGCGCAAGATTGCAGTGCTCGATCGCACCAAGGAAGCAGGCGCTTCGGGCGAGCCGCTTTATCTCGATGTCGTCAACGCGTTTCACGAAGGTTCGCAAGGCCAGGCGAGCGTTTCTCGTCCTTTGATCATCGGCGGACGTTACGGCCTCTCTTCCAAGGAATTTACTCCAGCCATGGTCAAAGCGGTTTACGAAAACCTGGCCGCGAAAACACCGAAAGACCATTTCACCGTCGGAATTCAAGACGATGTTTCGCACACGAGTCTGACGTACGATCCTCACTTTTCCATCGAGCCGGAAAACGTCGTGCGCGCCATGTTCTACGGCCTGGGCGCCGATGGCACCGTGGGTGCGAACAAGAATTCCATCAAAATCATCGGCGAAAACACCGACAACTACGCACAAGGATATTTTGTCTACGATTCCAAGAAATCCGGCGCGGTGACGATTTCGCATCTTCGTTTTGGGCCGCAGCCTATTCGCTCCAGTTATCTGGTCTCGCACGCGAATTTCGTCGCGTGCCATCAGTGGATTTTCCTCGACCGCTACGACATGCTCAGCGCCCTGGTTGCCGGTGGCGTTTTTCTGCTCAATAGCCCGTTTGGCGCAGACGAAGTCTGGGACCACTTGCCGCGCGAAGTGCAGCAACAGCTGATCACGAAGAAAGCCAGGTTCTATGTGATCGACGCCTACGAAGTCGCTCGCGATACGGGCATGGGATCGCGCATGAACACCATCATGCAGACCTGCTTTTTCGCCATCTCGAAAGTGTTGCCACGCGATGAGGCCATCGAAGCCATTCGCGACTCGATTCGCCACACCTATGGCAAGAAGGGCGAAGAGATTGTCCAGAAAAATATGCGCGCAGTCGATGAAACGCTGGCACATCTTTTCGAGGTAAAAATTCCTGAAGCTGTCACCAGCCAGGCCGTAATGCCCGCACCATTCTCTGTAGAAGCCCCGAGATTTGAGCGCGAAGTGCTCGGCGCGATCTACGCCGGCCATGGCGATGAGCTTCCGGTCAGCGCCTTCCCAGCCGATGGAACCTTCCCCACTGGCACCGCCAAATGGGAAAAGCGCAACATCGCGCTTGAAATTCCAGTGTGGGACACGAAAACCTGCATCCAGTGCGGCAAATGCGCGATCGTGTGCCCGCACGCCGTGATTCGCATCAAAGTCTACGAGCCAAAACAGCTCCAAGCCGCGCCGGCGACCTTCAAATCGACCGAGGCACGCGACCGCGAATGGCAGGGCCTGAAATACACCATTCAGGTTGCCCCGGAAGACTGCACCGGATGCGGCATTTGCGTCGACGTTTGCCCGGCCAAGAACAAGAGCGAAACCCGGCTCAAGGCGATCAACATGATGCCGCAACCGCCGCTGCGCGAGCCGGAGCGCGAGAACTGGGATTTCTTCCTGAATATTCCTGATCTCGACCGGCGCAAAATCAAAATTACGAACATCCGGCAGCAACAGGTGCAGGAGCCGTTGTTTGAATTCTCCGGCGCCTGCTCCGGCTGCGGCGAAACGCCCTATCTGAAGCTGCTTTCGCAATTATTCGGTGACCGGGCGATCATCGCCAATGCCACGGGATGCTCTTCGATCTACGGCGGCAATCTGCCCACCACGCCCTGGGCCAAGAACGCAGAGGGCCGCGGTCCGGCCTGGTCGAACTCGCTGTTTGAAGATAACGCCGAGTTCGGCCTCGGCTTCCGCGTTTCCGTCGATAAGCAAACTGAATTCGCCCGCGAGCTGGTTCATCGCCTGGCCGCATCGATCGGCGAAGACCTCGCAGCCGCTTTGCTGGCGGCTCCGCAAAAAGATGACGCCGATATCTACGAGCAGCGGGAGCGCGTTGCGCAGCTCAAAGAAAAACTCACGAAGCTCGATTCTCCAGAAGCCAAACAATTGCAGATTCTCGCCGACATGCTGGTGAAGAAAAGCATTTGGATCGTCGGCGGTGACGGATGGGCCTATGACATAGGCTACGGCGGCCTCGACCATGTGCTGGCCAGCGGGCGGAATGTGAACCTGCTGGTGCTCGATACCGAGGTTTACTCCAACACCGGCGGGCAGGCGTCCAAAGCTACGCCGCGTGCAGCCGTCGCGAAGTTTGCCGCCGGCGGTAAGCCTAGCCCCAAGAAAGATCTCGGCCTGATGGCCATGAGCTACGGCAACGTCTACGTGGCCAGCGTGGCCATGGGCGCGAAAGATGAACATACGCTCAAGGCGTTTCTCGAAGCCGAGGCCTACGATGGCCCCAGCATCATCATCGCGTACTCGCACTGCATCGCACACGGCATCAACATGACGACGGGAATGTCGGACCAGAAGACTTCTGTCGAAGCTGGACAGTGGCTGCTGTATCGCTATCATCCGGAGCGGGCTTTGGCGGGTGAAAATCCGCTGCTGCTCGATTCCCGCACTCCAACTCGCAAGGTAAAAGAAGTATTGCAACAGCAAACCCGCTTCCAGATGCTCACCAAGAGCAAGCCGGAAGAGGCCAAGCGGCTGTGGCAGCAGGCGCAGCACGACGCCGATCTCCGCTACCGCTTCTACGAGTATCTGGCGCAGCGCAAATTCAACGGCAACGGGAATGCGGCGGAAGACAAAACCAAAGAAACGCAGCAAAAGCCAACTCCAGTCGGAGCGGGCCATTAATTCAACGCGAGGAGGACAGCATGATTGATCTCAGCACGACTTACATGGGCCTGCCCTTGCGCACGCCTCTGGTTGCTTCCGCTTCGCCGCTTTCGCAGGAGCTCGACGGCATTCGCCGCATGGAGGATGCGGGGGCCTCGGCAGTGGTTCTCTATTCGCTTTTTGAGGAGCAGCTGCGCCTCGAGACTACAGAACTGGAAGAAGGTCTCGCCGCGGGCGCTGAGAGCTACGCCGAATCCGTCACCTATCTTCCGCAAGGCGATTTCCACACTGGCCCCGACGGCTATTTGAACCACATCCTCAAAGCCAAAGACGCAGTTGATATTCCCATCATCGCCAGCCTGAACGGCGCGACGCTTGGTGGATGGACGCAATTCGCCCGACAGATCGAACAGGCCGGCGCTGACGCGATCGAGTGCAACATCTATTCGATTCCCACCGACATGGACGTCACGTCCGCCGCCATCGAAAAGGTCTATACCGATATCGTCCGGGCCGTGAAGCTTTCCGTGCACATTCCCGTCGCGGTGAAGCTCAGTCCGTTCTTCACCAATATGGCGTCGATGGCCAAACGGCTTGACCAATCCGGCGCTGACGGATTGGTTTTGTTCAACCGCTTCTATCAGCCCGACATCGATCTCGAGACCCTGGAAATCCATCCCAACGTTTTGCTGAGCACACCGCAGGACTTGCGCCTGCCCCTCACTTGGATTGGAATCCTCTATGGTTGGGTCAAAGCCAGCCTGGCGGCCACTAGCGGCGTTCACAACGCCGACGACGTCATCAAGTTGTTGATGGTGGGCGCTAACGTGACCATGATGTGCTCAACGCTGTTACGGCACGGTATCGGCTACATGCGCCTGGTGGAGCAACGCCTGCTGGATTGGCTGGAAAACCACGAGTACGAGTCCGTCCGTCAATTGCAGGGCAGCATGAGCCGCCTGCGCTGCGCCGATCCTACGGCATTCGAACGCTCCCAGTACATGCGCGCCGTTTCCCGCATGCCGGCCACGCTGCACTGAGCCAGGGTTCAGGTCATTCACGATATCTCCATTGACGACAATCACTTGAGCTGTGATCCTGATCACACCTGCTTGTGCCGTTCATCATGGCCCTAAACCCCTCTCAGGATTGAAACTGAGTTCGTGATTAGCCTGAGGAGGCGGTCATGATGCTGGCGTACAGGCTTGTGCGGTTGATCGAAACTCACGCTGACCGGCTTGCCTCCGATCTCCTGCAAAAGGTCCAAAACTCTCCCGAACTGCCCAGCTATCGGAATGTGCCCCTTAACGAGCTAAGAGGGC
>Ga0335076_10004179_pt1 | contig 14585 bp, 13 predicted proteins | sample Lox_Sample_25_FD_206717 | JGI IMG/M metagenome (GOLD analysis project Ga0335076, IMG submission 206717) | Soil microbial communities from Loxahatchee National Wildlife Refuge, Florida, United States - Lox_Sample_2.5 | ecosystem: Environmental > Terrestrial > Soil > Wetlands | place: USA... | reverse complement strand
CGACCTGACGGGTATGGACGAAAATCCTTGGAGCCAGGGTAGCGAGGAGGTGGTCGAGCGCCAAGTACAGGGTTACGGCCTGTACGAGATTAGGTCTTGAAGACAGTGGCGCCGGTTCTGTGCAGATGCAAAACTAGCTTTGAGCTTGTGGGCGGGCTATTTGTCGGTGCGTGGAATGCCGAGCGGCATGTCGAAAGGTCGGGAGCCACGAGGAAATTTGAGAGGGCTGGATAATGAATAATAAGGGCTCACAGTTGCAAAAGGGCGGGAACCCGGTTGCGCAAGTCCGGATCTGTCTCGCCTTATTTATAATGGCTGCTGCAGTTACGTGGGCAACAGCCACATTGGCGCAAACGCCTCCTCCAGCAATTTTTTTCACCGATCTTACGAGTGCCCCAAATACAGGCGGTGAGACCGTTTCGGGATATTCCGGGGCGTACGTGACGATTTATGGGAACAATTTTGGTTCATCTCAGGGAAGCTCCACGATTACCTGGAACGGACTCAACTGCCTGCGGGTCGTTTCCTGGGGCACAACCTATTTGTGGTATCAGAAGATCGTTGTGCAGACAGGAACTTCCTGTACGGCTGGCACGGGAGACTTCACGGTGACAGTCGGGGGCGTGGCTTCGACGGGCGCGAGGGAAAACGATGCCTCTGGAAACCCTACTGTCGATCCCGGCCAGTTTACTTCCCGCACTACGGGAACGATTCGCTGCGTCTCGACAAGCGGAAACGACTCAAGCGCGGGAACGTTTTCTGCGGGTTGCTGGAAAACGATGGCGAAGGCAACAAGCGGCGGAGGGATGAGCGCCGGAGATGTCACCTACGTCGAAAACGGCGTCAGCCAAACATCGAATCCAACGGGGCTCTACGGATCGCTCAGTCCGACCGTGAGCGGCTCGAACTGGACTTCGACTCCCTATGCGATTGTCGCCTATCCCGGCGCGACAGCCACTATCGGAACGAATTCGAATGATGGGATCTTCATCTGCAGCACGGATGAGGCGGGCGCCTGCGGGCAGTCGAACCTCCAGTACTGGACCTTCGCTGGCTTTACGATTCGGGGAGCGAACTCTGCCTTCGGTATTGCACATAACGTGAATTATATCCGCATCGTTGCAAACGACATGAGCTGTCCGAACGGAGCCGGAGAGACCGCTTGCGTCACGGCAAACGCGGTGCCTCCGGCACATGCCGGGTTTTATTACTTTTACGGAAACAACATGCACGATGCCGGCGCAACAAACTCGACCAAAACCTACCACTCGATCTATTGGTCTTCGAACGAGTTCGACATCTGGAACGGATGGAATCAGGTTTCGGGAGGAGGGGCCTGTCGTGGAATCCAGTTCTACTCGACGGGCGGAAGCTCCCAATACGACCTTCATGTCCACGATAACTACCTTTTCAACATCCGCTGCGACGGGATCAACTTTGACACGGTGCAGGCTTCGAGTGGAAGAGTCGAAGCTTACAACAACGTAGAAAACAACGTGGGGGCCGGCCCCGACCCGTCGGACGGACAAGCCGACTATTCCTGCATTCTTATAGGCAACTCTGGCTCAACGCCAGTTTTGATTTATAACAATACAGGTTATGCCTGCGGAACGCGTAATCTCTCGGGTTCATCGGGAGCGGTCAATTTCGCGCCAGGGAGTTCCGCTGCGCAGTTTAATAACAATGTCTTCTATCTGACGGCCTCGTCCTCTGCCTACTTTACCGACTATTCCTGCTCCCAGGTCACCGGATCGAACAACGACTGGTTTGGAAGAGGCGCCCCGAACTGCTCGTTGACGGCCGACAAGAACGTCGACCCGCAGTTTATTAGCGCGAGTGGAACCATATTTTCGCTGACACCCGGCAGCCCAATGATTGGCGCGGGCACAAGCAGTCAGGCTAACGTGTTTGACTTCGAGGGTCTTCTGCGACCGAGTCCGCCTTCGATGGGCGCATACGAATATTCCAGCGCTACTAGCGCGCTGCGTCCTGCTGCACCCACTAATTTGATCGTAACCGTAAACTAGCCAAACCCGCTCTTGTAGCAGAGCATCCTGTGAGCAGCCGCAAGTCAAAAGTACGTCCATTCGAGTTTCTGACTCGCACCGCAGAGCATCAAGACCCAGTCAGGATTTGAACAGAAATAGGTTTTCGCCTCTTAAAAGGACGTCAAATTCCTGCTCGGCGAGTCGCTTAAAAAATTTCTGCTGGTGCCTTGCCAGGGTAAAAGCCAGTCGTGGATCTCTATGATTACGAGATCCGAATGCTGTAGCCATTCCGATTGACGCATAAACAGCTCTCTTTCAGCTCCCTCGATATCGATTTTCACACCGAAAAGTTTAGGCTGAACAACCATGCCGCATATCTCGTCAACGGAATAACCACGGAGTAGGTTAGACCGGGGAAGACCCGAACACTCTGACACTTCCCGAACTTGAAAAGATGCGCTGCCCGCGTCGGGATTCGATATCGTCAGACGGCACGGATGGCCCCATATTCCTCCTCTCAAAGCGACTATATTCAAATACGGCGCGGTATTCAGCTGAAGAACCTCGAAATTACAAAAATCCGGTTCTATAACATGGACAGTGGCGCCCGGGAACTGCGTTGCCAACCAGACGGCTGAGAATCCGACGTGACCGCCGCAGTCAATTATGACGGGGTTCTTGCCATCGGCCAGGATTGCTGCATACGTTGCCAATAAACGACGAGTTTGCGCAAACGACTGCAAGTCATATTCGCGCATCACCATGATCTGCCAAAAAATTGGCAAATCTTGCCTCCGGAGCTGCAATGTGTGTGCAATCCCCGGAACACTGACACGGAATATGTTTCGCAAGAGAATCTGGGACTGGAACAGCAAGGACCACCAGAGGAAAAAGCCCAGCGTAGGACCAAATGCGCGAATGAAACTCATGAGGCGGTGAAGTTGAGATCCAGGCATGGGGAAACTGCCTTTATATCTTTAGAGCTGGTTCCAGCGCACTTTCGAGCGGACTCTGGCTCAACACATCGTCCGTGCTCGGCACGCGGAATTCACCCATGATCCGAATTCCAGTGAGGACGCAGCCAAAAAGGATCCACATGTATCCATCCACTTGTTGGTAGGTCCAGCGATCGCCGAAGCAGTTTGCGGCAATCGAGCTGCACATCAGCGCCACGAAGCCCAGGCCCAAGCCAGACCAGAAGGGGGTCTGGCCCCTGATAAACAAATTCAGCCCGATGCGGACCATCTTCCAAAGTAAGATCAAAAAGAGAAACGCGCCCAGGACCCCGGTTTCAACGAGAACCTTTACAAAGTAATTGTGGGTGTCGCGAAACGGACCGACCCTATGCATATCCTGATACGTCTCAAGGCCCGTTCCAGTAACGGGATTGCGCATAAAAAGCTTCATCGCGTCTTCCCAGATGACAAACCTCAATTCTGCCGACCTATCGGTAATCTCGCCGGTCCCATCCGTGGTCATCTTGATGCGCTCTTGAACTGATTCTGGAAGAAGCGTTTGCCACGCAAGGAAGATGACGACTGCTACGATCAAGAGTTTTCGAGATTTCAGGAATCCGACCGCAATCAATCCTGCCAGAGCCGCTACGTAAGCCCCACGCGAGAAAGAGTACAGGAGACAATAAACGGATGTCGCCGCCAGGACTCCAAGTCCGACCTTCAGCCAGATCCGACGAGTATTCACATAAGCTGCGAGAAGGACAGAAATCACCATCGCTTCAAATGCTCCGAGTCCGTTCACTCCAGCGTATCCCAGGAGCCCTTCTTCCCGCGACTCATAAGAAAAATGGGACAGATTTTCGCCGCTGAGAAGTGTCATGTAGTTCCGATTCAGAGCAAGCACGGAAAGGGCCATGATCAGCAAGAGCGTGCGCACATGTTTTTCTTCTCTGATGGCGCTGGTCACAACCAAGGCAAGAAAGAACATCTCCACATAGTTCTTCCAATCCGAGAACCTGGGATCCGTAATCCACAGCGGAACAGGCACGTCTATGAAAAAGGCTCCTTGCCATAGCGACAGGTAATAAAACACCACCAGCAGCAAGAGGAATTTTGTTATGGGGCTTTTGGGGATGATCCTTTCTCCTCTGAACGCTAGGCCCAGAACCACGCCGAGCAATAAGATATCCACGAATTCTGCTCCCAGAAGCATGCCGTGGAGCCTATAGCGCACAGTTTGCAGGGGAAGTGTGAACGCCAGCACATAGATTCCAAGCTGAGGCCTCCAAGCCACGGACAGTAGAAATGTCACCCACATGGCGATGTAAAGAACGGTCGCGACAAAACCCTCTAGCCCGAGATGGATATGAAATGGCAGCATGCAAGCTTCTATCGATCAGTCTAGTTCTCGTTCTGGAGTGGAGGCTTGTCGCTTGACACCCTGAATGGGTCCCACGGATGAGTTACCTCCCCACGAAAGCTTGAAGGGTTTCAAGTCGGATTGGTCGTGTTCCTCTGATTTAAGGTTGCGAATCACCCGTCGAGAAAGGCTGGCATAGCAGCCGTTCTCGAATCGATGTGTACCCATAAAGTGGATAAAGCGGGACTGTTGGTAGTCGACATTTGGAAGCGCGTAATATGAAGTATATTCGGGATGCTGCAAAATGCGAGCGTCGGCGGTGTTCGCAATGATCAGATTCGAAGTTACCTGTTCGCTGCCCCATTCGTGCCATTTGTTGTGTCCGCAAAGGAGCTCCATGTTTTTCGAAAAAAACTCTACATCTTTTTTTGTAAAGGAACTCCGAGCGAAACCAGCAAAAGCTGCGTTGCCCCGAACGTACCTGAGTCGGGCGGAGTCCGGAAAACGGCCGAGTGCTCTCTCTCCTACACCCTGTGGCTCCATGTTATGCGGGTTGTTCACTTGTGCCCGAATGGATGCATCGGACATTAGTTCGATTGCGGGATACGAGCCTGCGCCCAGCAGAGTAAAACTGCAATTTTCAACGACAGAACTAAATACTTCGGTAACCGCATCGAGAGTTAGAGAATCCGAGTCAACCTGGATTACATAGCTGTCGCGGACCAGGTCTGAAATCAGAAGCAGACGTTCCCAGCAGCCTCCTTTGGGTGTGTCGGCGGGAGGTATCTCCTCAGCGGCTATGATGCGGACAAACGGAATATGCCGAGTCAAAGTGAGGCGATCATTTGAGGTGAGAGATCCGTCGTTTAACACTACTATTTTTCCGACATTAAAAAAACGATAAATCGATTTGATCGCGATTAAATACATCAATAAATCTTGGTGGGAAACCTGGCTCACGAAGGTAAGAGTTGCGTCCTCCATCCGTAATGGGGGGGTTCGCAAGACATTGCGACACAAGAAGTTAAAACGAATTCTATGGAGTCGATCTCTGATTCTGAAAAACATGCCTGTTGTAGTCCTCTCGGCTTCCGGTCGGAAGCCCACTCATCTCGAGGCACCAACCAAGACTTAATATGAACCATACTTTTCAAACCACCCGCAGTAGGATGCGAACGTCAACCGGCACTCCGCGCAAAGGACGCGGACTGCCCTGGCCTGTCCGCACTTGCCACCGCATTTCCAACCCAGTCTCCTTATAAGTCCTCTACCTGCTGCGGACTGCCCGAAGGGAGTCGGCAGGATTGCTTCGGCGACTACGTAGACTCCGGTAGCCCAGCAGACTGATTGCTCGAGATATTCCATACACCAGAAATAAGATGAACATCTGGGGAAAGTTTCTCCACCCTCTGCCACGAGCGTTCCGCAGGGCGAGCACCAGCGGGGCGAGAAGCAGCAGAGCCAGGGGAGGTTGTATTAGCGATAAGTGGCCGCTTAAAATTGAGATTACAACCGCCACGGCCGTCATCGCCAAGCAAAGCAGCGTGTACACTGCAAAGAGTACCGGCCTTCCATTTTGGAAGTTCCTGGAATGGAGAAGGAATACCCGGAAGACACTGGAACCATGCCAAATCTCACGCAGGAAAAACGCCATAAGTGTTTGTGGAGAGCCAAGATGCATTACTGCAATATCGTCATAAATGGCCATGGTCAACCCCATCGCGCGCGCTCGAAAGCAAAAATCGCAGTCTTCACTGGTTCGCAGTCGCTCGTCGAATCCGCCGATGGAGTCAAAATGGGATCGACTCACCATCAGATTTCCCGAGGGCACATAGGACGGAGAGAGGATGACCCCTTTTGATTTTCTCCCGAACCAATTATGTGCGACCCAGGAGGAGTTTTTGGGAACCTCAAAGGAGCCTCCAAGAATGTGTGCCTTCGATGAAATGAATAATGCTTCTGCTCTCTGAAGCCAATTTTTCGGTACAATCATGTCTGCGTCCAAGAAGATCAGGAACTTACCCGAGGAAGCCGATGCGCCCGCGTTCCGTAAAGCAGAAATGTTGACTTCGGGTCGGAGCAATACCGTCAGCCGCAGGGCCTCGCGGTAGGAATTGGCAATCTCCCGGGTTTGGTCGGACGATCCGTTGTCTACAACAATGACCTCATAATTTCCGGATGGGAACTCAAGATGAGCGATTGAATCCAGGCATCGGCCGATCACACTCTCTTCATTCAGAGCCGGAATCACGATTGTGAATAACGGCGATCCTCGATCGGACTCGACCGCCGCAGAGCGGGCGTAATTTCCGGGTTGAGGATCGTTCAGTTGTGGCACGGGGCTCCCTCGGTCGCAGGTGAGCGACGCTTCAAAACGCTTCGATAAAGCCGGAGGTAGCGCTCCGCCATCAATTCCGAGGAGAATCGCGCTTCCATTCTGGCGCGGGCGGCTTCGCCAAGTTTCGCGCAAGAAGCGGGATCCCTTAACAGCTCACAGATAGCCGCACTGATCGCTGCGGGGTCTCTCGGTTCCACCAGTCGACCAGTCACGCCCTCGAGGACAAGCTTCGGGACGGCCGCCACGCGAGTTGCGACTACCGGTTTGCCTACCGCCATGGCTTCAATCAGGGCAAGAGGCATTCCCTCGTCCACTGAGGAAAGCACGAACAGATCCAAGGAGGAATACACCCTCGGCATATCGTTACACGCACCCGTGAATCGCACGGAATCTGCGATCTTAAGCTCCGATGCAAGGGCCTCCAGCTTCGCGCGTTTCGGTCCCTCGCCAACTATAAGGAGAATTGTCTCCGGGAATTGCTTCAAGACTGCAGGGATGGCTTGTAGTAGATAATCAAATCCCTTTTGGTCAACCAGCCGTCCTACGGCGCCGATGGTTCGCTTGCCGCGGACACGAGACTCCGCGTCACAATTTCGGGAGGGTTGTTGAAGCGCTGCCAGATCAATTCCATTGTCAATTACCGATACGAATTCGCTGGACACCCCGCCCGCGAGAATCTCTCCAGCAATTTGATCGGAAACCGCGACGACGTGGTCAAATTGACGGAGCACATATTGGTCCAATCGTGCGTAGATTCGCAGCGCCACGGTCCGGCGCGTCCAAAAATGTGAGGTGGCAACAACAGGAAATCGCATGCTCCGGGTCGCAACATAACCGTACAAATCTGCTTTATAGCCGTGACTGTGTAAAAGACTAATTTCGTATACGTTAATGCAGCGACGTATTTCGTTTGCGGCAGTCCTGTCTATTTTCCCATTGCACGGAATGACGACTGTGTTTAATCCCTGCTCGCGCATATATGTTGCGACCTCGGAGGGTCCTTTGCGCTGGTTCTCAAATATACCCAGAACGCTCTCGCAGCCCAGCTGCTGGAGCCCCCTGGCGAGGCTCACAACCATCTTCTCGGCGCCATAGACGCCACTGCTACTGAGGAGGTGGAGTACGCGCATTCCGGATTCCGATTTGTCACCGAACTCCATAGGAGGGGGTTCTAGACGTCTCTTCGCGATTCGCAAAAACATGCCAGATTCGGTGGTACATGCGGTCTCCGACGCACGCTCTCAATGCTTGTTTCATTTTGAAGGGCATCTGTAGCCGTGCCTTAACCAGGCCTCGGGCAGTCAAGAAATGCCTGAGTTGGTTCACATCCACAGAGTTCCGGATTGTCAGCCGGCCTAAAACGTCAACTCCCTCCCGTGCGGAAGCAGGGAGCCAAGGATCTGATGTGAATACTTTTGAATATCCGGCTGTCATGCAGGCCCGAAGTACTCGTCGATCCCAGCGCCCGTAAGGTATTGATATCGTTCTTATCGAGCAGCCAAGAACGTCTTCGAGTCGCTTGCGAGAAGTTAGCAGCTCTTCGTGCAACTTCTGGTCAGAACACTCGTTAAGAAACGCATGCGTACAGCTGTGTGATCCGATCTGATGTCCCATTTTGAGCAACTCTCTTACCTGTGCCTCTGACAAGCGGTTCTCCGCTCCTATCCAACTTGTCGTTATAAAGAAGATCGCTCGAAATCCCAGCTCCTCCATCAGGGGCAACGCGAAGTCATAGTTTGATATATGACCATCATCGAATGTCACGCGATGTCCTGCATAGCCAAGATTGAGGCCGCGGAGCATGATTAAATGGCTCTTCAATTGAACGCGGCTGACTCTATAAATATCGCCGCTATTCTCTTCTGCGATCTCGTGATATGTAATGAAACGCAATTCAGCATCCGGAGGAACTTCAGATGTCATTGTATGAGTGGCCTCCCTCTGAATGTCGTGTTTGCACTCTGAGAGGATTGCGAAATTAAGTCTTCTCCTCTCTCGACTGCCATAAGATCGCGAAAACTTTGAAAGGAGTAAAGCTGCAACAGAGATTCTAATTTCTTCTTCATTGCGGAAAGGTTTGTGTAATGGCGAAGTCGTGATTTCAGTTTTTCGTTAACGCGAGGCTGCTCTGGATCTAATTCCCAAGGGTGAAGGTATGTCACAACGCCCCCGCCATAGCGTCGCTCGAAATGCCGAAAAACCCAGTGGGTATAAGCCAAAGGAAGAATTCGCAAATAGCCACCGCCCGCCGCTGGAAAATTTTGTCCTAAGAAGCGCATCGAGGCTGGCGGAAATTCCCTAAGGATACATCCATTACGACTGTTGATAATGTATGGAAATCTCAAGGCTCCCGGAACTCCATAGAGATCATGATGAATTGGATAAATACTCGAATCGTATGAGAACCCTTCTTCCGCCAAGACGTCTAAGGCCCACAAGCAATCTTTGGTTATGGACCAGCTAGGAGCTCGATAGCCTTCAACCCTCATTCCCGAGGAATCCTCAATGGCTCTCAACGCCAACCTTGTGTCTTCACGAAACTGTTCTGGCGTCAGAGTGTATACGGGTCGGTGCCAAAAGCTGTGACATCCAACCTCGTGGCCATGACTGATGACGTCACGCACCAAATCGGGGAATTTCTTTGCAACCCAACCCACAAAGAAAAAAGTACCTTTAGCATTGTATTTCTCAAGCAGATCCAGAGTGAGTTTCGTACTTTCCACTACTCTTGAAGGCCAATTTGACCAGCTGTTCTTTGCAATGCTTCCCGCGAACGCCTCCACCATGAAGTAATCTTCCACGTCTACGCTCATGATGTGCTTGGGACGCACATCAAAGGGAGTCTTGTTTTTACTGCTTGTTGTCACAGCCGTACTCATTTATGACAAACCTCGGTGTCGCTCACGGCAAAGCCTTTTCGAGACTAGAGACAAAGCTTGCACGAAATTCTTGAATCCTGGCCTCACCCGCGCCTTCTCCTCCTTCATTTAGAGGCGTTTCAAATCGGACCATCGATCCGTCGGTTCTTCCAGTCAGTGCAGACAGTACAAGCATTGCATAGACATAACGTATTCGCGTCTCGATTGGCTTTGAGCCAGAGACGTACCACCACATAACTAGGCGCTTAGCGCCAAACTTGTCCGCCACAATTTCCTTGGCGGGAATAAGTGCACCCCGAAAGGAACCCGCTCGTAATTGACGGACAGGCGAGATTTTCCATCCTTGTGCAGGATAACAAAGTTCAGGCGTGTGAACGTCCAGAATGGCCGCGAGATCGCCGTAAAAGCCGACATAAACAATAACTGGAGGATTGCCATCCTTGGCATAGACACGGAGTAAACTCGATTCAGCGGGATCACTCCCGTAAACAGGGTCGAAAGAGGCTTCGTCCCCGTGCCAACCGTCGAGTGAGTAGGGAATGGCTTCCCAATTTGGGTGCCTCTTCTCATGCTCTCGCTGCTTGGTTTCAACATGGACCCCAGCCAGAGTCAAAGCGAAGATTACAATAAGCAGAATCAAGCGCTTTTGCATACTGCTCGCCTCAGCAAATTCTGAATTCCTACTAAGCCGAAGACAGCGATAAGAAAAACCGTGAGGCCCCAAAAGGTATGCAACGACTCATTGGCCGCTAGACTGCCCCATTCCCTCGCGACGAGTCCCGTTCCAACAATTCGAATAACGTTTGCTACAAACGCGAGAATCGGCGTGATCAATATCAAAAGGACCCGAGCCCAATACTTTGAATCCGTACTGATTCCAAGCGCCCAAGCAAGAGCGAGTAACGCGAAAATGGATCGAGAACCGCTACAGGCTTCTTTGACTTCAAGTACGTACTGGGGAAGCCTTAAGAAATTACCGTCCTGATAAACGGGGACCCCGAGGAAGCCAAGGACCGCTCCCGAGGCTGTACTGGCAGCAGATTGCAGGTACCACGAGAGCTGGCCTACCGCATATGAAGGAAGCGGAACCATTAGAATTAGCAGAAGGAGCGGGCCCAGAACCACTGCCAATCGCTTCTTGCCGAACAAATACCCAACAATCCCTGAAACCGTGACCACAAAGGAGACTCCGGACAACAGCAATGTTCCACTGCGGCTGGCAAATACCTGCATACCGGAACCGACAAGGACTAGGATCAAGCCGGGGAGCCAACTCGACTTCTCTGAATTCAGAAGTTTTGTTCTTCTGTTCCATACCAGATAGACCACAATCAGCGGAATCAAGATCCCAAACGAATATTCCTCGTCGCGGATCCACGAGTGGAAAAGCTGCGTAAGGAAGGACAAATATGCAAGAACACCCAAACCTCCCATGAAACCCCAAGAGATCATAGTCTGTTTCGTCTGGCTCTCCATCGACTCCATGACAAACTTTTGTCATGCAAGATGGATGCCTTTGCGGCCCAACTAACCGATTGTTTTCAAGGGATTGCGAAGGATCGCTCGACCTGAGAATTGAGTGCTGGGAATGTTTTGGCTCTTTTGGGTAACCATTTGCCAAAATTACTCTGGATTGGTGAGAACAATCCGACCTGCCTGTGGCACCTAGGGTCACCCGGAATCCGTGCCGTCCTCTAACCCCTTATTTTGCAGTGTGATACTAACATGGTCCGAGCTTCTCTACCGGCGGTCTGGCAGGAGACAGATTTGCTTGCACAACTTACTGGACAACAATGAGGGCCAGGCCGTTCATGTTTCGTGATTGGCAAAAGATCTTGGATTCAACCCATGACAATGTGGCATTTCGTGCGCCAGTCGTACGAGCCGTTCAATCAGGTGCTTGTTGGGATGCAGCTTCGAGAGTCCCCTATTAATCGAGCATTTCATTCGAATTGGAATCGATCAGACGGGCAGGACCAACATCTTGAGGTGCAGAGGCCCAAAATGCCCTCTCTGTGCGTCATAGGCGGGATTTCCCTTAAGCTTTTTCTATCAGAGTTGACAACCGCTCTTCTGCATTCACAAAAAAAGAGTTCGCATGAAATGCGGCTGCGTATGACTGTCGGAGTGAGGAGAGAATCCCACGAAGTCATGATTCGTGAAAAGGACCAGAAACCCTGTCCTGGAAGGCCCTCCGGTGAGGAAGGCAGGTTGTTCTTGAATTGGCTTGCAGATGAGGACTGCAACCTCCCGACGAACATATCAAGCAGGATTATCAGGTTATTTTCGAGGCGCAAGAGTCCAAAGCAGGCTCGCAGTGGTAGTATGCGAGTAGTGGAGACTTTCCGATCATCGCGACTTGGCGGCCGAGCTAGAGTACGCAACAGTCTGTTGAATCAACGGTCCGCCTACGTATCCAAACACTGGAGCGGTCTGGAAAACAAAATGCGCTTCCATCATGCATTGTGGCCAAATTTTAGAAATGGCCCTTCGTCAGCCTCTATCGCTTTCACTCGTCCAGATCCAGGACGGAGTTGAGTTAAGAGATGTCCTTACAAGTCAGCGTCGTCGTACCGTCTTACAATCGCGGAAAATTGATTCGGCCCACGCTCGATTCGATTTTGGCCCAGACGCACAGGCCATCTGAAATTGTTGTGGTAGATGACGGATCGACTGACGACACCGAGATGGTCGTCGCTCAATACGGGGATAGCGTCAAATACGTTCGCATCGAGAATTCTGGACCGCCTCGTGCTCGCAATGCGGGGGTAGCCCAATCTACGGCACCTTGGCTCGCATTCTGCGATAGCGACGATTTGTGGCACCCCGAAAAACTTCGGCTCCAAGTTCGCCTCTTCGATGCAATGCCCGATCTCGCCTATAGTTTTACCAATTGTCGAACAGTTGTTGACGGGAGATGGGCGGACATCACAAAATTCGATTCCCTCCCTAATGACTATTGGAACCTCAAGCAGCGCAATGTCGACACTGATCTTTTCGTAGTTGAGGAATCCATGTTTGGTCGACTACTGGTGCGCCAGCCAATCTTCCCATCTACCGTGATGATGAAGCGGGCTTTTTTTGAAACGGTCGGCGGTTGGCAGGAACCTTTGGGAAGAAATCCCGCAGAAGATGTTGAATTTCATTTGCGCTGTGTGGACCAAGCAAGAATCGGAGTTGTAAGGACAGCAGTCGTGGGGATACGTAAACACGATTGCAATTTCTCAAGAGATTCTCTGCGGAGCCGGATCGGGGATGTTGAGATGTTGAGGTTTGTTCGGATTCACAATCCTGCCGCGACCAAATATGCTTCGATCATCAAAGAAAGAATCATCGCTGCGAGCAGTTATGCGGCGGAGGGGGCATTCGCAATCGGCGATGTCGAGACCATGAAAAAGCTGTTAAAGGAAGTTCCACTCCACAAACGCACATGGAAGCTGCAAGTTAAAAGCCTTGTCGCCCACTGCCCAAGTGGCGTGAGCAAATTCTTGATGGACAGACTTTCTATTCTCTCCTAACGGTGTCCAACGCTACTTCCACAGTGGATTCGAAACCAGATCTTTTTTGGAGCCTCGCGACAAGCCAGTGGTGCTCGGGGGCCTAGGTCTAGCGAGGAGTATTAGGGATCATTGAGAAAGGCAACCTTCTATGATAAATCTTCGCGACGATGGCAAGAAGCTCTTCCTATGCGCTTTGGAGGAGAGCGGGTACAAATTGTCTCTGATTCTTCGCCCCGTGTGTTGGCCTCTCAGCCGTCGCTCCTGTCCGTGATAGAGCGAGACTTCCATTGGCTCTCTCAGATGAACGAGTGGTTTTGCGTAGAAGATTGAGTTGAAGATCCCCTTCAAGTCTCGAAGCTAATCAAGGGGAGCATCCGGGGTTTGCGCACCTTGATCCAGTCAGCTTACCGGCAAGAGCTGGCAAGCAGCGCGCCGAAGAAATGCTCCGGGTTCACTGTCGCGCTTCACGCAGGGATGCAGTTGGTAGTTCTCACTACTTGAACATCCAGCCACCGTCAATAGACTGTCACCAGGTAGGCCACCAGCTTCCTTTTAACCGCGAGAGTCTCGCGATTGGCATGGAATTTCTGCTTTTCACGGACGTAAAGCAGCGCTGTGTTGTAGCGCGCGGCCATCATGGCGGCTTCGGTTAGTGTTGTTTGTGGATGCCTGGTGCTTTTTCTTCGACAGCGGCGTGCGCTGTACCATGTTGCCGGAACTCTTCTCCGTGCCGCACAGCCCGCAGTAGCTGATGGCCTTTTTGATGGAGGAGAAGCGCTGCACTTCGCAGAATTCCAGCGCCTAGGTCAATGCCGCGAGCGGTCCAAGAGAGGGAATGGTCATCAACCGCTCAACACGATCCGTCAGCCTTGGATCGCGCTCCAACGAGCACACCTATTCACTCTCAGTTCTCTTCAGGCGAACGACCAACTCGCGGCACATTCGCAGCAAGGGACGCAACTCTCCATCAATATCCCGGTTGGTCGCTGGCAACTCGCGAAAGCAGCCGGCCTTGTTCAAACGCTGTTTGTCGTAGCTCACGCCCGCCTCCATTAACGCAATGCCGATTTTGTTCTTCATTTGCACCACCTGTCGGACCACCAAGTTGCAGAAGCGCGGCGTAGCCGCCGTTCGCGAGCCTCCGTTGGGGCACGTAGCACCCTGACAGAAAATTACACCGTAGGCAATCGCAGATCATGCTGGCGTCGATGCGACCATTCTTCTTTTTCTCGGCGGTTATAGTCTGCGAGTTCAAGGGATATGTCACTTTCAGCGCCGCGGCATGTGGCTTCAGATGCGCTTAGATCGACCCAGTGAATACCGTGGCTTTCCATCGCCGACGTCCACGGCTCCGTAGGTGTTTTCATCCAGCGGTCCAGGTCAAAACGCTTGGCGGGGATCGTGCATTCGGCGTACATCGCGCCACTGCCATCCTTCACACAGTAGTTGATGGCCCAACCGGAAACACCAGTCCGAAGTAATACATAAGTTGCATGGGAGAGGCTTCTTGGCGTTTCCGACTCAGCCCGGTCTCTAAGTTCAGTTTTAGTACACCTGGCCCTCC
>Ga0335076_10004178_pt1 | contig 14588 bp, 17 predicted proteins | sample Lox_Sample_25_FD_206717 | JGI IMG/M metagenome (GOLD analysis project Ga0335076, IMG submission 206717) | Soil microbial communities from Loxahatchee National Wildlife Refuge, Florida, United States - Lox_Sample_2.5 | ecosystem: Environmental > Terrestrial > Soil > Wetlands | place: USA... | reverse complement strand
GCGATTCTAATCCGGGCCGACTGCGGAATCATGACGAGGATTTCTGGCCCCAGGCCCTTTTTCAGAGCACCCGGTAGCGGATGACGAAGCTGTCGCGGCGTTCGGTCTCGGCTGCCCCGCCTTCTGCTGGCAGCGCGACCCGATCGGCGAGGTGCCACGGGCCGAACTGGGTGGTGCGGCTGGGCTCTGCGGGCAGGCGGAGCCTGAATTCGCATTGGGCGTGGCCGGGCAGGTTGAGCACCACGACACGGTCGGTCGTGCGCTGGTCGATCGCGACAACGCCCCGCAACACAGTGCGGCCATCGCTTTCATCCCCTGCGCCCGCGACATGCGCCAAGGTCTGGTTCCGGTCGGTATGAAGTTCGATCTGGGTGTCGCCGATCATCGGCAAAGCGGCCTTTGGCAGGCGGATTTCGAACTCGACCATCGGCTTGGCCGGGTTGATGCCGAGATAGGCGAAGGCGGCATGCCGCATGTCGTAGGCGACAAAGCCCAGCAGTCCGAGCGCAACGAGCGCCCCAATACCGTGCTTGATGATGTCGCGCCTCGACCGGTCTCCGGTGTGGAAGTACATGATGAGCAGGATCGCGACCGCCAGCGCAGCGGCAACGCCTGCCAGCGCCGACAGCACAATGCCAATCCCGCCATCGGCGCCATCACGGAACAGCCCGACCCAATCGCTGCCCTGGGAATACATCTTCACCTCAACCCGGTTCGAGCCGAAATGGCCGCAACTATCGGTAGTTAGTCGCGTCGCGCCGGCGGTGGTTCATGCCGGGGACCGTCTTGTGGGGGGCGGAGCGCGAAATTATGTTGCAGTTCTGCCACTTGCGGCCGTTCCCGAAAGCGAAAGTTTGAAATGACCCCTGCCGCCAGGCTTTCCGCCGCCACTGAGGTGACGGCTACCATCGAAACCCAGCGCATCCCGGCAGCCCAGGCGCTGAAGGACTGGGGCACATCGCATCGCTTTGCCGGCTCCGGCGATCGCGCGGCGATCGCGGGCCTGGTCTGGGACGTGCTGCGGCGGCGGGCGTCGAGTGCCTGGATCATGGACGCCGATACGCCCCGTGCCCGGGTGCTCGGCATGCTCCGCCTCGAGCGCGGCCTCGATGTTGCGGCAGTCGAAAAGCTTTGCGACGGCAGCCGCTTTGCGCCTCAGCCCCTGACCGAGGCCGAGCGCGCCGCGCTCTCATCACGTTCCCTGCAACACGCACCCGCGCCGGTCGCCGGCGATTATCCGGAATGGCTCGATCCCTATCTCGCCAATGTGTTTGGCGATGACCGCGTTGCCGAGGCCAGTGCGATGGCGAGCCGCGCGCCGCTCGATCTGCGCGTCAACACGCTGAAGGCCAGGCGCGAGAAAGTGCTCGCCTCATTGTCTCACCTTGGCGCCGTGCCGACGCCGTGGTCGCCGCTCGGCCTGCGCATTCAGCTTGCTGCCGATGCGCGCAATGTCGGCGTCCATGCAGAGGAGGCTTTCATCAAGGGGCTTGTCGAGGTGCAGGACGAGGGCTCGCAGCTTGCCGCGCTGTTCTCGGCGGCAAAACCCGGCGAGCAGGTGATCGACCTCTGTGCCGGTGCCGGCGGCAAGACGCTTGCGCTGGCGGCCATGATGCAGGGCAAGGGACGGCTGATCGCAACCGACAGCGACAAGCGCCAGCTCGCGCCGATCCACGAGCGCCTGTCGCGCGCCGGCGTCCACAATGTCGAGGTGCGGACCCCCAGGGGAGGCGACGATCCGCTGTCTGACATCCGCGCAAGCGCCAATCTGGTTCTGATCGATGCGCCTTGCTCCGGCACCGGCACCTGGCGCCGCAATCCCGACGCCAAGTGGCGAATGCGGCCCGGTGCGCTCGAGATCCGCTTGAAGGATCAGGTCGCAGTGCTTGAACGCGCCGCTGCCATGGTGGGACCCGGCGGGCGGATCGCCTATGTCACCTGCTCGGTGCTGGCGGTCGAGAATGGCGACCAGATCCGTGCCTTCGTCGCGCGCCACCCGGCCTTCTCGGTGATCCCGCCCGCAGAGACCGCTTCCGTGCTCTCTGACAAGGCGGAGGATTTTGCCAAAGCCGCGCTCCAGACCGCGGAGGGCTGGCTGATGACCCCGCGCCGGACCGGAACCGACGGGTTTTTTGTCTCGATCCTGAGGAAGCAGTAGTGCGGGTGGACAAAGGCACATTGGCGCTGCGCGCGGACAAACGTAATTTCGTCGTTCCGGGTTCGCTCTTTGGGGCGCCCCGGAATGACGGCCGGTGCCGAAAGGCGTGGATGGCCGGGACAGGTCCGGCCATGACGGCGCCCACAGGGTTGCAGGCCCGGCCCCCGTCGCGTATCTGCTACCCATGACAGCAGCACAGAAAGCCCGCGAGTCTGCGCCCGCAATGGCGTCGGCGCATGACAAGATTCTGATCGTCGATTTCGGCAGCCAGGTGACCCAGCTCATCGCCCGGCGCGTTCGCGAAGAGGGCGTCTATTGCGAGATCGTTCCGTTCCAGAAGGCCGAGGCCGCCTTCCGCGAGATGAAGCCGAAGGCGGTGATCCTCTCGGGCGGGCCTGAGTCCGTGCATGAGGAAGGCTCGCCGCGTGCGCCGCAGCTGATCTTCGACTCCGGTGTGCCGGTGCTTGGCATCTGCTACGGCCAGATGACGATGGCGGCCCAGCTCGGTGGCGAGGTGGAGGGCGGGCATCACCGCGAATTCGGTCGCGCCGATGTCGAGGTGAAGGCCGATAGCTGCCTGTTCGATTCCGCCTGGAAGCCCGGCGAACGTCATCCGGTCTGGATGAGCCATGGCGACCGCATCACCAAAATGCCGCCGGGCTTTGTCGTCGCGGGCGTCTCGGCCAATGCGCCCTTTGCCGTGATCCAGGACGAGAAGCGCAAATATTATGGCCTGATGTTTCACCCCGAGGTGGTGCACACGCCTGATGGCGCAAAACTGATCCGCAATTTCGTGCGCAAGGTCGCGGGCCTGACCGGCGATTGGACCATGCGCGCCTTCCGCGAGGAGGCGATCGAGAAGATTCGCGCGCAGGTTGGCCGCGGACGGGTGATCTGCGGCCTGTCCGGCGGCGTCGATTCCGCGGTCGCCGCCGTCCTGATCCATGAGGCGATCGGCGACCAGCTAACTTGCGTGTTCGTCGACCATGGATTGTTGCGGCTGAACGAAGCCGAGACTGTCGTCGACCTCTTCCGTCATCACTACAATATCCCACTGGTGCATGTTGATGCCTCCAGGCAGTTTCTGTCCGAGCTTGTCGGAGTGACCGACCCCGAGCAGAAGCGCAAGACTATCGGGCGCCTCTTCATCGACGTCTTCGAGGCAGAAGCAAAAAAGATCGGTGGCGCGGAGTTTCTCGCCCAAGGCACGCTCTATCCGGATGTGATCGAGAGCGTGTCGTTCACGGGCGGACCGTCCGTGACCATCAAGTCGCACCACAATGTCGGCGGCCTTCCCGCACGCATGAACATGAAGCTGGTCGAGCCGTTGCGCGAGCTCTTCAAGGACGAGGTGCGCGCGCTCGGCCGCGAGCTCGGTCTCCCCGAGATTTTCGTCGGACGGCATCCGTTCCCGGGCCCGGGCCTTGCGATCCGTTGCCCCGGCGACATCACCAAAGAGAAGCTCGACATCCTCCGCAGCGCGGATGCGGTCTATATCGACGAGATCCGTAAAGCGGGTCTCTACGATCGGATCTGGCAGGCCTTTGCGGTGTTGCTGCCGGTGAAGACGGTTGGCGTGATGGGCGACGGCCGCACTTACGACTATGTGGTGGGGCTGCGTGCGGTGACCTCGACCGACGGAATGACCGCCGATTTTTATCCATTCGATATGAAGTTCCTGAGCGCGACCGCAACGCGCATCATCAACGAGGTCAAGGGCGTCAACCGCGTGGTCTACGACGTCACCTCGAAGCCTCCAGGCACGATCGAGTGGGAGTAGGGGATGTAGTGAATGACCACGGGATGGCTTATGGATCATTCGTCGTCCATCGTCACGTCAATATGAGACAATCCTGAGCGCCCTGACAGCGCTTGTCATGACTGGCGCTATGATGTAACCTCTAACAGGTTATATCAGTCTCTGGCGGGCCCCTCATGAACTTCAACCTCTATCTCGACGATCAAACGGCCAAGGAATTAGACCGAACGGCCAAGAAACTGGGAGAGACGCGTAGCGGGCTGATCCGCAAGGCGCTGCGCGAATGGCTGGACAAGAAGACGCTCGGCAGTCCCGGTTGGCCACCGCTGGTTCTGGAGTGGCAGGGAGTTCCCGACGCGCCGGCGTTCGAATCGTATCGGGGCGAATTGTTGCCGCCGCGTGAAGATGCCCTTTCGTGAAATATCTCCTCGACACCAATGTGCTGAGCGACTTCGCGCGCGGGGAACGGGCCATAATGGCGCGGCTCCGTCAGGAGGCGCCGCCGCAATTGGTGGTTTCGGTGATCACGGAGATGGAAGTGGAGTATGGGCTGGCGCGCAATCCCGACTTGGCGCCACGCGTGCGGGAAGTGATGCGGACGCTTCTGAATACGATCTCCGTCTTGCCGTTCGAGCGCGAAGACGCCCGTGTGGCGGCACAACTGCGCGCGAGTCTGAACAGCCAAGGTATGCCAATAGGAGCTTACGATCTGCTGCTCGCGGCTTGCGCCTTGCGCCGCGGACTCAAAATAGTGACGCACAACGCGCGGGAGTTCATTCGTGTGGGCGGGCTCGGGTTGGAGGATTGGCGCAGCCGCTAGCATTGGCTGATCCGGGCTCCGTCTCTACGGTTTTTTGCATGCTCTCAGGTATCCACCAATAGGCGTGGGCCGCGCGACGCTGCCACGCTTTTGCATGCCATCATTGCACCGCTGGTGGCGTGACAAAGGACCGCAGGCTCGCAACTGCTAACGGCTTCTCACAAGACATAACGCGCAATTGACCGCCCTTTGCGCCAATGTGGGGCATACCAACGTCCCCGCTTGAAGCCAGGAGGTCCACCATGCCTACGATTACCACCAAGGACGGCACCGAGATCTTTTACAAGGACTGGGGCTCCGGCCAACCCATCGTCTTCAGCCATGGCTGGCCGCTGTCGTCGGACGATTGGGACACGCAGATGCTTTTCTTTCTCAACCGCGGTTTTCGCGTCGTCGCCCATGACCGCCGCGGCCATGGTCGCTCGAGCCAGGGCGGAACCGGCCACGACATGGATCATTACGCCGACGATCTCGCGGCGGTGACCGCACATCTCGACCTGAAGAATGCCGTGCATGTCGGCCATTCCACCGGCGGCGGCGAGGTCGTGCACTACATCGCTCGCCATGGCGAAAGCCGCGTGGCGAAAGCTGCGATCCTCTCTGCGGTGCCGCCGCTGATGGTGCAGACAAGAGCCAATCCCGGCGGGCTTCCGAAATCCGTGTTCGACGATTTGCAGCGCCAGCTCGCCGCCAATCGCTCGCAGTTCTACCTCGACCTCGCATCCGGGCCGTTCTATGGATTTAACCGGCCCGAGAGGAAACCGTCGCAGCCCGTGATCCTGAATTGGTGGCGCCAGGGCATGATGGGCGGCGCGAAGGCGCATTATGACGGCATCGTCGCGTTCTCCCAGACCGACTTCACCGAGGATCTGAAGAAGATCAACGTGCCGGTCCACGTGATGCATGGCGACGACGACCAGATCGTGCCCTATGCCGACTCCGCTCCGCTGTCGGCCAAGCTCTTAAAGAACGGAACGTTGAAAACCTACAAGGGCTTTCCGCACGGCATGCCGACCACCGAGGCCGAGACCATCAATGCGGACTTGCTGGCCTTCATCAAGAGCTGACGTCGTTGCGATTTGCGTAGGGCGCAATGGCGAAGCGCATTGCGCCGATCCCGGTCGGCGGATTACGCTATCGTTAATTCGCCCTACGATCTCTACCGAAGCAGGCAGTCAATGGCTCGCAAACGCTGCATCACCGAAATGGGCATGGGCGTCGACGTTCACGGCAAGGACTCGACCAAGGCGGCGAAGCGCGCGGTCTCCGATGCGATCCGCCATTCGAGCCTCAGCTTCGTTCGTCTGTTCGGCAAGACGGCGCACGATATGTTTGTCGACGTGACCATCGGCGTGCCCGATCCCGCGGCGGTCGACACGCAGGCGGTGGCAAAGGAATTGCCTTACGGCACGGTGACCGTGACGGCTGTCAAGGGCGGTCTCGAAATTCCGGCCGAGCAGGGCTCCGACGCCATCATCATCGCCAATGCCGCCGTCGTCGTCAGCCTCGACGACGGCAATCCGGGATGAGTTGGTCCTGCCCGCTCAGCGGTCCGCGCGGCGCGTGGCCTCGAACAGGAACCAGGTGCGCCGCTCGGCTTCGTCGATCCAGACTTCCAACAGGCTCGTGGTCGCCACATCGCCATGCTCGTCACAGACGTCATGCGCCTCGCGCAGGCTTGCGGTGAGCCGCTTGTTGTCGTCGCGAAGTTCGGCGAGCATGTCCATCGGCGTCACGAACTCGGCATCGTTGTCCTCAAGGCGCTTCAGGCGGCTGATGTGTCCGATCGATCGCAGCGTGGTACCGCCGATCTTGCGAACGCGTTCGGCAATTGCATCGGTGGTGGCGAAGATCTGGTCTCCATGCTCGTCCAGCAACAGGTGATAGTCGCGAAAATGCGGGCCCGACATGTGCCAGTGAAAATTCTTGGTCTTCAGGTACAACGCGAACATGTCGGCGAGCAGGGCGTTCAGCGCGCCCGAAATATCCCGCGTTGCATTCGTCGACAGATCGGTGGGGGTTTGAAGCGAAGCAGATTGCCGTGATTTGGCGTCTTGACTGCTCATCCCGTTTCTCCTTTGGGCTCGGTCGGTCGTTTGCCGCCTCATGACACTCGCGCCAAGGCGGACCAATTGCCAGTTATGTGTTGTTAGAGGCTGTTAGCTGTTGCCGGGGTGACTTCCGACTTCAGGGAACCGGCCCTGCCAGAACGAAGTCGGGGGCACGGAGTTCCCGAAGCGTATGGGCTGCCAATCAATTTAACGCCTCACGAGGACCGTAACCCCTTACCGGGATCGCATCGTCCCGATTTGTTCCTCTCTGACCCCTGATCCTCAGGGAGCTTGCGGAGCAAGTGTCTCGAAGGATGAGGCCGACATCGCTTCCTCATGGTTCGAGACGGCGTATTCGCGCCTCCTCACCATGAGATTCTTGACGCTGTGGGATTACCGGCTGCGCTTCGGCCGCCGCACCGCGCGAACCTTGCCGCTGCTGCCGCCGCCGCAGAAGAAGCGGTCGCTGCCGTCGGACTCTAGCCCGGATACGGCGGTGCCGGTCGGCATCTCGAGCTGCTCCAAAACTTCTCCGGTTTTGGGATCGATCCGCCGCACTTCGCTCTCTTCGCCTTCCCAGGTGCCGTGCCAGAGCTCTCCGTCGACCCAGGTCACTCCCGTGACGAAACGGTTGGACTCGATGAAGCGAATGATTTTTCCGGTCTGCGGATCAATCTGGTGAATCTTGCGGCCCCGATGGTTTCCGACCCAGAGCGATCCCTCGGCCCAGGCAAGGCCGGAGTCGCCGCCGCCGCCGGGCGCCGGGATCGTGGAGACGACACGGCCGGTTTTGGGATCGATCTTCTGGATGCGATCCTCCGCGATTTGAAACAGATGCTGGCCGTCGAAGGCCGTTCCGGCATGGGAGGCGACGTCGATCGCGCGCACGGTCTTGCCAGTGGCAGGATCGAGCGCGTTCAACTTGTCGCCCGAGGCGAACCAGACATGCTGGCCGTCATAGGTCACTCCATTGACGCGCTCGACGCCCGGAAAGGGGCCATACTCAGCGACGATCTCGGCGGCTGCTCTCTTCATCTTCTGCTCCGTGTCGTTCAGTTGTGCGAGCACCCTAGTCACTCGGCAGGGGAGCGGGGAGTAACAAGGTCGTCGTGAATCCGCTCAAGGGCGGGGTCATCCAGCGACGCGCGCGGGCCTGGCCGAGCGACTGCACCTTGCCTGCGCTCGCGAGCTCGTCGAGCGCCCGTTGCACGCTGCGCTGGCTCGTGCCGAGCGCGAGCGCCAGTGCCGAGCTTGACCAGGACTCGCCGTCGGCGAGGAAGGCGAGCACGGCCGCATGCTCCTCCTCGACCGGACGCGCCAGCACCACGACCTGGCGCGCACTGCGCGGTACCAGCGCAAATCCATCCTTTGTCGCGCTCACGTCGGCCAGGGCGCGAAGCGCGGCGCGCAGTCGCCCAATTTCCACCCGCAGCCGCGCGCGATGCGATTCATCGGCCTCCTTGCCGCGAAACGCCTTCGCAATCAGCGCCGCCCGCGACACGTCCGAAGGCCAGGCTTCGCCGAGCGCGCGGGCGAGCGCAAACAACACCGGGCGCGTGGCGAGCGAGATTGTCTTGCCGGCGTCGCGCACGACATATCGGCACGCATCCACGACCAACGCCTTTGACGCCAGCAACGCCTCGACCTCCTCAAGCAGCAGCGGGCGCTCCTCGCCGCGCGCGATCAGACGAGCCGCCGGGGTATTGAGGGCCGCCGACGCACTTTCGACTTCCGCCATCAGCGCGGGAATTCCCGCCGCGCGCGCAGCATGTGCGGCGTAGGCCAGCGCATCGCGCGCCGTCCTGGTTTTGAGGCGCCGCATCGCGATCCCCGCGATGACCAGCTCATGGGCGGCTCGTGAGGCGGGCGGGAAGGGCGCCGGATCTATGGAGGCGATCGCGCGTTCGGCCTCCTCGAGACGGCCGATCAGGAGCAGGCGGCGGACGATCAGATGCCGGGCATGCGCGGCGTTCAAAAGGTCGCCGTGCGCTGCGAGCGTTGCCTGCGCCGCTTCCAGCGCCCTTGCCGGGAAGGCCAGGTCCCTTGAGACCAGCGCAATCTCGGCCTCCGCAACGACACAGCGCGCGCGAGCGATGGCCTCGCGCGGACTGAAGGCGCGCACGGCACTTTTCAGAAGGGTTTTGGCGCGAGCGAAATCGCCAAGCCGCGCCATCGCGATGCCGCGCAGCGCAAGCGCAGGTGCGTCGTCGCGCAAGGCGACCCGTTTCAGTGCGCCGAGGAGATCACCCGCGGCGAGCGCTCTTGCCGCGGCCGCGATCAGCGAGTCCATTCAAATCCCGTCACACTTGTCACTCTCACCATTTGACGTCCGCCCCTAGTCTACCTCACGACAGCAAACCGCGAGAGGGCCATTGCCATGGTCGACTGGACAATCCTTTCCCCCACCTACCTCACCGCCGTGGTGGAGTGGGCAGGCGCGGTCGTGACCGTACTGGCCGTCGGCCCGGCCCGCTCGACAGTCGATGCCCAAGGGCAAGACGCGATGACGTCCTGAACCGCCTAAGACCGCAAAAGTTTTTCGAAATCGCGCCACGCTTGTCACTCCCGCCATGCGGCGCGCGGCGCATAGGTTCTCGAGACGATCCATCAAGGAGATAGAAGATGACGACACACAGGACCGGGACGCGTCAGGAGTGGTTGGCCGCGCGGCTAAAGCTGCTCCAGGCCGAGAAAGAGCTGACGCGCAAGAGCGACGAACTGGCCGATCAGCGCCAGCAGCTTCCATGGGTCAAGGTCGACAAGGTCTACCGGTTCGAGACCGATGAGGGATCAGCCTCGCTTGACGACCTCTTCAAGGGGCGCTCGCAGCTCATGATCTATCACTTCATGTTTGGGCCGGACTATAAAGCCGGCTGCCCGTCCTGCTCGATGATCGCGGACGGCTTCAACGGGATCGCGGTGCATCTTGCCAACCACGACGTCATGCTCTGGGCAGTGTCGCGCGCGCCGCTTGCGAAACTGCAGGCGTACAAGCGGCGGATGGGGTGGACGTTTCCCTGGGCGTCATCGTTCGGCGGCGACTTCAACGCGGACTTCAATGTCTTCTTCACCGAGGAGCAGCAGCGCGAGGGAGGCATCGACTACAACTACCGGCGCGAGCCGGCGTTTCAGCGGCGCGCGGGCGCGGCCGAGTCCAGCCATTCGACCACATGCGGGACCGACACCGCTACCTTCCTGCGCGAGCGGCCCGGTCTGAGCGTCTTCGCCCGTGAGGACGGCGACATCCATCACACCTATTCCAGCTATGCGCGCGGCGTGGACGCGATCTGGAGCATGTATCCATGGCTCGACCGCGCGCCCAAGGGGCGCAACGAGACCGCCCCCTGGTGGCGTCGTCACGACGAATATGGCGCCGCCAGCCCGTAGGAGGGACGTTTACATGTTTGCGAGCAAACACGAAACGAGCGGCCATCGGGCCGCTCTCGGCGCTGCCGACTGGTTGAGCCTTGCGGCTGCGCCGACCTTTGCCATCATGGCGCTGCTTGCGTCCATGCTCGGCGGCAGCCCTGCCGATGTGTTGTGTTCGGCCGCGCATGCATCGCCGCTCGGCGGAATGGCTGCGATGTACCTTTTGATGAGCGCCTTCCATCTGGAGCCCTGGTTGAGGTTGGTGCCAAGGCTCCGGGATCGGTGAAGGACCCGGTTCCCCCGACATCGCGAGCGCCATTTGGCTCGCGAAAACTCACGTCGCTTCGCCGCCAAAATAACCGGGCTTTGCAATCGTCCACGTCTCGCCCCAAAGCTGGCCGCCGCCGTCGACCGTGAGCGTCTCGCCGGTAATGTATTGTCCCGACGACGCCGAGAGATAGACGCAGGCTTGCGCAATGTCGAAAGCAGAGCCGACACGCATCATCGGGTTTGCGCGCGGATAGGCCGCGCGCGCTTCGGCCGAATAGACATTCCAGCCCGCGGTCTCGATGAGGCCCGGCGCGATGCAATTGACGCGGATGTTGAGCGGCGCCCATTCGACCGCGACCGCACGCGACAGCCCGACGACGCCGGAGCGTGCCGCAATCGAGTGCGCAATGCCGTAGAGACCATGCGTCGTCACGACCACGATATTGACGATGTGGCCCTTCTGCTTGCGGTCGCGCCAGTGCTTGGCGGCGGACTGCATCATGTACCAGGTTCCGTTGAGATTGGTGTCGATGACCGCGTTCCAGCCCTTGGTCGAAAAGTCGATCGCCGCTTGCGGAAACTGCCCGCCGGCGGCGTTGACGAGGCCGTCGAGGCGGCCATGCGCCGACCACACGGCATCGAACAGGCTGTCGATCGAGGCGGGCTCCCGGATGTCGGCGACATGCGCGGATGCGCGCAGCTTGTTTTCGGCAAGTCGGCCTACCAGCGTGTCGAGCTTTTGCCTGTCGCGGCCGACGAGGGCGACACAGGCACCAAGCCGCCCAAACAGAATGGCGATCGCCCGTCCAATGCCGCCGGCACCGCCGGAAATGACCACAACCTGATCCTTCAGCGCATCGGATGCGAAAACGGTCCGATGGACGAAAAGATCGTCGTCGCTCAACGCAGAGGAGGGGTTTTGGCGATCATCCATGCATGAACCGGCCTGTTTTCACGCGTGACTGTGGCGGCACTCTACGCTTCGATAACCACGAGGCAAAGAAGGCTATGAAGGTGTGATTTGCCGGCTGCGTTATGCCAAGATAGCGGCCCCAGGTTCTTTTTTGCCAGTTCCGTTCGCGAGCGCGCCATGGCCACTCAAGCAACCGCTTCCGCCGCCCATCATCAGCCCTGGTACAAGATCCTCTATGTCCAGGTCCTGATCGCGATCGGGCTTGGGATAGCGGTCGGATATCTCGATCCCAACCTCGGCAAACAGCTGAAACCGCTCGGTGACGGCTTTATCGCCCTGATCAAGATGATGATTGCACCGGTGATTTTCTGCACCGTCGTGCACGGCATTTCCTCGATGGGGGATTTGAAGCGGGTCGGCCGGGTTGGCCTGAAGGCTCTGATCTATTTCGAGGCGGTCTCCACGGTGGCGCTTATCGTGGGCCTGCTTGTCGGCGAGCTGCTGCAACCCGGCCGCGGCTTCAACATCGATCCGGCGTCGATCGATCCCAAATCGGTTGCCACCTACGTCACCGCGGCCAAGGAGCAGGGCATCGTCTCGCATCTGCTTGCGATCATTCCGAACAGCTATCTCGACGCGCTCGCCCGCGGCGATATCCTGCAGGTGCTGCTGGTCTCGATCCTGTCGGGTTTTGCCATCGCCTTTCTCGGCAAGGCCGGCGAGCCGATCGCCTATGTCGTCGATCAGGCCGCAAAGATGTTCTTCGGTATCATCCGCATGGTCGTGCGTCTCGCGCCGCTCGGCGCGTTCGGCGCGATGGCCTTTACCGTCGGTGCCTACGGCCTTGCCGCGCTCTGGAATCTGGTCGCGCTGATTGCAACCTTCTATCTGACCAGCATCCTGTTCGTGCTGATCGTGCTCGGTGCGATCGCGCGGCTTGCAGGATTTTCGATCATCCGTTTCATCGGCTACATCAAGGATGAGCTCTTGATCGTGCTCGGCACCTCATCGTCCGAAACCGTGCTGCCGCAGATGATCCAGAAGATGGAGCACCTGGGCGCGTCGCGATCGGTGGTCGGCCTCGTCATCCCGACCGGCTACAGCTTCAACCTCGACGGCACCAATATCTACATGACGCTGGCGACGCTGTTCCTGGCGCAGGCGACCAACACGAATCTGACGATCTGGCAGGAGCTCGGCATCCTCGGCGTTGCCATCATCACCTCGAAGGGCGCCTCCGGCGTGACCGGCGCAGGCTTCATCACGCTGGCGGCGACCCTGTCCATCGTTCCCGACATACCCATCCAGTCGATCGCCATCCTCGTCGGCATCGACAAGTTCATGAGTGAGTGCCGGGCACTGACCAATCTGATCGGCAACGGCGTCGCCTGCGTCGTCATCAGCCTGTCAGAGGGCGAACTCGACAAGGCCAAGCTGCACGAAACCATGGCGCATCCGATCCAGCTCGGCGAGGCGCTCGAGCCGGGAGCCGTGTAGGGTCCAGAGAAAACTGGTCGCGGCGGGGCGTTACACCCGCGAGAAGCGCGCCTAAATAGTCGATTGTGATGCTCGTATCGCCTGAGGATTTCGAACGTAGCCTGGAGATCGTTCGCGCTGTCGCGACCGAACCGCGCATGGGCATCTATGGCCCTGCATCCCTGACATGGCGGGTCAACCGGGAAGCTGCGGTTTTCCTGGGCGCCGGCCGCGCCTTGCTGTTGCAGCTCGCCCACCCCTGGGTCGCCGCGGCGATCGCCGATCAGTCCCATGTCTTTGCCGATCCGGTCGGACGCTTCCACCGGACCTTCGGCGTGATGTTCACGATGACATTCGGCACGCTCGACCAGGCCCTTGCAGCGGCCCGACGGCTGTACCGGCGCCACGCCTCCGTGTCCGGAGTGTTGCCCGCTTCAGTCGGTCCGTTCGCCGCAGGCTCGCGGTATAGCGCGAATGAAGTCTCCGCCTTGCGCTGGGTCCATGCGACATTGATAGAAACGGCCGTGCTGGCACATGATCTCGTGTTGCCCTCGCTTAACGACGACGAGCGGACCGGTTATTTGTCCGAGGCAAGACGGCTTGCGTCGCTCTTCGGCATCCCGCAAGCGTGCCTTGCTCGCGATTGGGCGTCATTTCAAATCTACACTCAGGCAATGGCGGACTCCGATGTGCTGACGGTCAGCCCGGCTGCGCGCGACGTCGCAATGCAGCTTTTTTCCACTCGCGTGACGGGCATTGCAGTGCCCTTGTGGTATCGCGCTCTGACCGCCCAGATGCTGCCCGAGCGTTTGCGCATGGCATTCGGACTGCCGCTCGGACAAGCGGAGCGCCGAAGCGCAAGCCGCGCGCTCAAATGGATGCGGCGGATTTATCCGTCGCTGCCTGACCGCCTCCGCACTGTCGGTCCCTATCAGGAGGCAAGGGCGCGCGTGCAAGGCGCCGATCGGCTTGCGCTCTCGACCAGGTGGCTCAACCGGCTATGGATCGGCGAGCCCAGCATGGGCAGTCGTCTCAACGCAAGCACAGAGCAAGGTGCGGCCGTACGCGAGCGTCCGTGACGCTGCGAATTGATGGCCATCGGCTTGTTTCATCGGAGATCGGTGCGCTACTGTCGCGCGAGCGGAGGTAACTTCCAGACATGACCATCACGATCTACGGCATCAAGAACTGCGACACCATGAAGAAGGCGCGGGCCTGGCTTGACGGCCAAGGCGTCAAATACGTATTTCACGACTACAAATCCGCCGGCATCGCCAGGGACAAGCTGAAGGCCTGGAGCGACAAGCTCGGCTGGGAGACGCTGCTCAACCGCGCCGGCACGACCTTTCGCAAATTGCCCGATGCCGACAAGGAGGGGCTAAACGAGAGGAAGGCCCTGGCCCTGATGCTGGCGCAGCCCTCGATGATCAAGCGGCCGGTGCTGGAAGTGGGCTCCAAGCTCCTGGTCGGCTTCTCGCCGGATGCCTATGCAAAGGACGTTGCGCGAAAAGCAGCGAATTAAGCCGTCATTGCGAGAAGCGACGAAGCAATCCAGAAATTGAAAGCGCGTGATGATTTCTGGATTGCTTCGCTTCGCTCGCAATGACGACCGGGTGTGATCGTTAGCTCACTTCGACCACCTCGTTGGCGGAATGATCGTGTGCAGGCTGCGGCGCTGGCTCGCTGTCGATCACAGCATCGAGCTGGCGGGTCGGTGCCGAGCAGACATCGAGCCCCATCAGGCTGTTGAGCTTGAAGCGGTCTTCGATGCT
>Ga0335076_10004177_pt1 | contig 14590 bp, 12 predicted proteins | sample Lox_Sample_25_FD_206717 | JGI IMG/M metagenome (GOLD analysis project Ga0335076, IMG submission 206717) | Soil microbial communities from Loxahatchee National Wildlife Refuge, Florida, United States - Lox_Sample_2.5 | ecosystem: Environmental > Terrestrial > Soil > Wetlands | place: USA... | reverse complement strand
CGTTGCGCTGTCAATCGCCCCTTGCCTTGCTCAAGAGTCGGCTTCCAATGCGGTGTTAAATATCTCTGATATGGACAAAACAGTCGATCCCTGTACCGATTTTTATGCCTACTCTTGTGGTGGATGGATCAAGAATAATCCTATCCCCGGCGACCAGGCGCGATGGAGTATTTCCGAAAAGTTGGAGGATGATAACCGGGCGCAGCTACGGGCTATTCTTGACGAGGCAGCGAAAACTGACCCTCCACGGAATGCGATCGCCCAGAAAATTGGGGATTACTATGCTTCCTGCGTTGATGTGGACGCTATCGAGAAGTTAGGGTCGAAACCGCTGTTGCCGGAGCTGGCCCGCATTGCGGCTTTGAAGTCCAAGAAAGAGATCGCTGGATACATTTCCACCGCCCAATTTCCGCCCTCTCTTGATGTCGGCGGTATGCTCTTTGCATTCCGTTCCAACCAGGATTACAAAGATTCGACTCAAGTGATCGCAGAGATTGATCAGGCTGGCCTCGGGCTTCCAGATCGCGATTATTATCTCAATGGCGATCTGAAGTCTGAGGAACTACGCAAGGCATATGTGGTACACGTCGCGAAAATGTTCGAGATGATTGGCGACTTGCCCAAAGATGCTGCGGCTGAGGCCGATACAATAATGCGAGTGGAATCCGCGCTTGCTAAAGGTCAGATGACTCTTGTCGAACGCCGCGATCCCCCCAATCTCTATCACAAGATGACGGTGGAGGACTTAGAGAAACTCGCGCCGGCGTTTGACTGGAATACTTACTTCGTGAAGACAGGAGCCGGCCACATTGCGTCGCTTAACGTGGTTTCCCCACAATACCTTCGGACGATAAATGACGAGATTGCGACCGAGAGTCTCGGCGTTTGGAAGACTTATCTGCGTTGGCATGCCACCAATGCCGCGGCCAACGAGCTTTCCTCGGCTTTTGTGCAAGAGACCTTCAATTTCTACGGAAAGATGCTCCGTGGTCAGCAGGAACTCCCGCCCCGCTGGAAGCGTTGCACCAACGACGTGGACTATGATCTCGGCGAGGCGCTGGGGCAGGCTTATGTCGAGAAGTACTTCAGTCCTGAGGCCAAGCAAGCCGCATTAAAAATGGTGCGCGAGATCGAGGGCACAATGGAAAGTGAAATCCGCGCGCTTCCCTGGATGGGTTCCGAAACGAAAGAGCAAGCGCTCAACAAATTACATGCTGTTGTCAACAAGATCGGTTATCCTGACAAGTGGCGTGATTACAGCTCGCTCGAAATCGTCCGCGGCGATGAGATTGGCAACGCCAAGCGTGCCTCCTGGTTCGAGTTTCATCGCTGGCTGGCAAAGATCGGCAAGCCCGTCGATCGCACGGAATGGGACATGACTCCTCCTACCGTAAACGCGGACTACGATCCCCAAAGAAACGACATCAATTTTCCCGCCGGGATCCTGCAGCCTCCTCTGTTCGACCAACATTCTGATGCCGCCGCGAACTTCGGCAATACCGGCGCCACAATGGGGCATGAATTGACTCATGCCTTCGACGACGAGGGCAGCCAATTCGACGCCAACGGTAACTTGCGCGATTGGTGGACGGACGAAGATCGCAAGAAATTCGATTCGCGGACTCAATGTGTTGTGGATCAGTATTCCGGATACACGATTCTTGATGACGTCAAGATTAACGGCAAGCTTACCAATGGCGAAGATATCGCGGATCTCGGTGGCTTATTACTCGCATATCTTGCCTGGAAGAAAGATACAGCCGGTCAGAAGTTAGATCCCGTCGATGGTCTCGCCCCTGAACAGAGATTCTTTGTTGCTTATGGGCAGAGTTGGTGCACGAGTGAGCGAGATGAAGACAAGCGCATGCGTGCTACCGTTGACCCGCATTCCCCGGAAAAATATCGGACCAATGGAGTAGTTTCGAATATGTCGGAGTTTCGCGAGGCATTTCATTGCAAGCCCGGTCAACCGATGGTACGAGAGAACAGTTGCCGCATCTGGTAGGGTCGGAAGGTGACGGAGGTTCTTCTATGTCCCTCGCTCAAACATATGTTTTTGTTGCAGTTGCTGGACAGCTTCTTCCATTTCCTTCTCAAATCGCCCCTGCTGGTCCATCAGCATGGGGAGCGCCGTTGCATAGCGTCGCGCCATCGTAAACAGTCCGCGCTGCGCCAAACCAGCTGCGAGCTCAATGAAGCGCTCGGTAGTTGTTTTTAGATACATTGACTCCGTCGCATCCCCGAGCCAGACGTCGCCACCAACAAGACGAGTTTGCCAGTAGACCTTTCGTTCAACGAGGCGGGAGATCTCCTCATCCCCCGCCCGTCCGAATACCCACTGACCACGTTTGAAATCGTAATGACGGCTTGATAGGGGCGCCGGCACCAGCTTTGCCGACTTCAGAAACTCGATTTGCAAATGGTCAATGTCTTTTCGAAGTGCGTTGATAATCGGGCCCTCGGTGTCCTTTGGATCGAGAGAAGGCAAAACTTCGCGCAGCGTGGCTGAGAGATTGACTGCCACGAGCGCATGGAGCCCGCCCGTGTTCTCCAGAGCGATCTCTGTATGAAGAACATCAAAATCGGCCCCCGACGTAGCATGACGGAAGGGCCAATCGAATTTAAAACTCAAAGGCAGTCCCGTACGAGTCACGTAGATTGTCTTGCTATCCGAACTGTTCATAGGTCAGAGGTTTGGCATATTCTACTGCGCGCGGATGACGACTTGTACGTCCGGTCCTCTCACCGAAGGAAAGCAAGGATCAAGAGATTTCGCAGGGCGGCCGCCCCCAGCAACCCAAAGACGCAGCCCCGCACCAGCGCCTCCTGCCGTGTTTCCATAAGGTCCGCCAAAACGCCCGAGACGAAGACGTAGAGGAAGACGAGAAATGCAAATCGAAATCCCAGTCCTGGGAAGTCGGGCGACGCGATGGCCAAGACGACCAGAAGGCCGGCAATCCCCAGCGGAGCCGTATTTCCAAAATAGCGACTCCGCGGCCACGCTAGATATGCAGTTATCGCCACGGGCAAGGCCAAACCCAAAGCTGGACTGCCCGATAAGAGCCAGTGAATCATTTTTACGTAAGACGCGGACATACGAAAGGCGTGCGGTTCAATGTCGAGCCAGCGTGCGTGATGCAGCGCATGCCAGAACAGAATGGGTCGAAAAAAATACGACCCGAACAATAACGTCGCTGCAACCGCAATCGCCGTCGTCCAAATCACGATAACCGCTCCTGGACGAACCGGTGCGATCCAGAACATGAGAAACAACGCAACCAGCGCTAAAATTGCCAGCGAGAACTGGTTCCCGATGGCGAGGAATAGAGACAATCCCAGCAGCAGGATTCGCCGGGCGTTCCACAAAATGACTTCTCGAGGAGCATAAAGTGTGTGCGCCACCGCGATCGCTGTGAACACCGTGCCAAATGCTCCCCATGTCCCTCCCATCTCGCCGAGGGTAGGAGCAGTAGCTACTCCCATGATCATTGCCGGTGAAAAGCTATAAAGAGTCAGCGCGATATATCCTCCGGCATTGCCATAAAGTCGCCGGGCGACATACCAAAGAGACCCTCCCAGCATTACCGCAAAAAACAAATACGGAGCAGTAGCCCACCATTGCGCAAGAGTGGACTCGCTTTGCATGGTGGAAGGCCTAATAAGAGAAGGGGCAGCGCACGTCAGGTAGTAAAGCGGCGAACGATCTTGGTCGTACCCTTCGGTGACTCGCAGATGTTCCACCTCTCCCAAAGAAGGGAAGCCGGTAATCGACTCGGACCGCATGGTCTCGGGGGTGCCGGCAATTTTGCCGTTTTTCCATTGCTCCAGCCCTCGATAAACGCAGAGGTTGTGATTCGAATCGGGCAACACGCCCCGTGCCATCTGCACGTGGATGAGCCATAGGCACTGAAGCAGATAAACGAATAGGAGGAACGCCGCTATGTATTGTGGCGAGCCAATCGAGTCCGGGTCAAGAAATCGGCGTATCAAGGGTCGACCGAGTGTTTTACCATGTCCACGACCGTGATGGATACCCACCCATCTGCAAATGTTCCGCCGAATGAAGTTCTGAGGCCCGATCTCTCGCGCCCCGATCTCACGCACATCACGGCGAATGAAGTTCGCAGAGAATCAGCCCTCTCGCCGCTTGCCCAAATCTTTTCGGGACCGGATGGCCCCCGTGCTGGGACGCGCTGGCTGATTTACATCGTAATGGGAATCCTCGTTTTGGCATTGTTCAATTCTGTCCTGCACAGCCTACGGCCGTACTTGGAGAGTTCGCTCTGGTGGAGGATGGCAGCCGAGGTCAGCATGATGTTGGCCGCCATCTTGCCCGGAGTTCTTATGGCGCGCATCGAGGGTTGCGCATTTGGCGTTTTCGGTTTGCCCGGAAAGTTGGCTTTCCGCCGCAACTTTTGGGTCGGTGCGCTCTGGGGCGTCATCTCTCTAACCCTTCTGACTTTCACCCTGCGTATCCTTGGCGCATTTTCATTTGGCAGGATTGCCCAGCACGGCGTGCGCATGCTTAAATTCGGCCTGTTTTGGGCAGTGTTCTTTTTGTGCACGGCTCTGTTCGAAGATTTCCTCACTCGCGGCTACTCCCAGTGGGTGCTAACCAGGGGAATGAACTTTTGGCCGGCCGCAGCGGTTCTGTCTTTGCTTTTTGGGGCCATTCACCTGCGTAACCCCGGAGAGACAAATGTCGGTATTGCAGGCGTGGTCGCAATCGCCCTCTTTTTCTGCCTCACGTTGTGGCGAACCGGTAACCTGTGGTGGGCCGTCGGATTTCACATGGCCTGGGATTGGGGTGAAAGCTTTTTATACTCCGTGCCCGATAGCGGAAGCTTGGTGCCTGGCCATTTGTTCAATTCTTCATTGAATGGCCCTGATTGGCTGACCGGCGGTTCGGTCGGGCCAGAAGGAAGCTATCTCGTATTCCCTGTCGTTGCCGCTCTGTGGATCCTCTTCAGCCGTGCCTACCCGGACGTCAAATACGGCGCTGAATAGGAGAACTCCGAACCGCAGATTACTAGTTTTCCAGGATGACGTGTGCCAGGGCCTGATCGGAGGTGTGCGTCAGCGACAGCGCCACATTCTTTGCCCCAAGGCGAGCAGCAATCGCGCCGGCTTCGCCATGGAAATGAATCGTCGGACGCTGTCCCCTGGGACGTACTACTTCGATGTCGCGCCAGCGAACACCCCTGCTCCACCCCGTGCCCAGGGCTTTCATCCCGGCTTCTTTCGCAGCAAAGCGAGCCGCGTAACTCTCAAAACGGCTGGCCTTGCTTTCGCAATATTCGACCTCGCCATCGGTAAAAATGCGTCGAAGAAAACGATCGCCATAGCGCTGAATCGATTCCCGGATGCGTGAGACCTCGGCAATGTCTACTCCCGTGCCAACGATCATCCACACATTGTGAATTGTGAGGCGAGAATTGGCAACGCACCCGCGCTCGTTGCACACGCGGAGTTTGAGGCATCAGAATAGCTGATCGCCGCGGTAGATCACTTGTCCGTCGCTCACGCGTGCCTCAGCAGTCAGTTTGTGAGGCCTTGCCGGTCCCTCGGCATCGATATGGAGAACCTCGTGTCCTTGCGCAACCAGCCAGTCGGATACCAGCATGCGATGACAGTGAAAGTAGACACGCTCCGCACACATGTACGCGGTGCGTGAGTGCTCAGCAATCTTTAGCAGTTCATCGATCGCGTCGCTAAACTCGTGCGTCAGCATGTAATCGGCATAGTTGCGAAAACTGGAGTTTCGCAGGGCCGTGTTTGGAGAGTCCTTGCCCGTGCTCTTCCGATATCCACCTAGCGCCTTCATCCAAACGTACTGAATCCGTCTTTGAGGCAGTTCGACTTCGAAAGCTTCGCGATTGAAATGTGGCATACGTCTTGACATCGGGAAGGCGCGAATATCGACGAGTGTTTCAATGCCATGGGCCTTTAACGCCGATACCAGTTCTTCCAACGAGCGGGTGGAATGGCCAATAGTGTAGAAGGTCACAATCAGTCGCAAAGCGTTTCCAGCGCGGCGACCAGAACCTGGTCCTGCTGAGGGAAAACTGTGCGCAAGTCCAGCAACACTCGCCCTTCCTCGACGCGCGCAACCACAGGCGTCTCGAATTGTCGCAACCTCGCACAAAGCTCGTCGGCGCTTAATTGGGCGTGTGTCAGAGCGATCAGGCGCGTAGGCAGTATCGCTGTTGGCGCGGCTCCGCCTCCAACCACTGATTCCCCATCCACGAGTTCGAGGTGAAGTCTACCCGAGTTTTCCCGCAATCTCGATACGACAGCTTCTGCCCGGCTTGCAACCTCACCCTTGGAAAGCCGCATCATCCTTACCGCCGGTATGGCCTCATAATCCTGCTTGAGATAGGCGAGCAGCGTTCCCTCCAGCGCGGCGTACGTCAACTTGTCCACCCGCAAAGCCCTGAACAGCGAATTCGAGCGTAAACGAACAACCAAATCTGCTCGACCCGTGATCAGCCCTGACTGAGGACCGCCCAATAACTTGTCCCCGCTGTAGGTGACCAGGTCAACTCCCGCTCGCAGACTGTCGTAAACGCCAGATTCTTCAATCCCGATCGCCCGGAGATCGAAAAGCGACCCGCTTCCAAGGTCCTCCATTAGAGGTAGATTCCGCTTGCGCGCCAGCGCAACCAGTTCTCCCACATTCGGCTGCTCCGTGAATCCTGCGATAGCGAAGTTCGAGCGATGCACCCGCAGCAGCAACCTTGTGCGCTCGCTGATGGCATTTTCATAGTCCGCAACTCGCGTGCGATTGGTTGTTCCGACCTCGCGCAGAGTCGCCTGCGACTTCTCCATCACATCGGGGATGCGGAACGACCCCCCAATCTCCACCAGCTCCCCGCGCGAAACAATGACCTCGCCGCCTTCGGCGATCGAATTCAGAGCCAGCAATACGGCGGCAGCATTGTTGTTCACCACGATTGTCGAAATCTGCGGCCCACCTTTTTCTCCCTTCGGCACGCCGGCCGGCTGCGTCCCATGCTCCGTTATGATCCCGTCAAAAAGGCGTCGGAACAATCTCTCCACGTGCACATCGCGTTTTCCGCGCTCGCCGGTTTTTACCTCAAATTCGAGATTCGAGTAGCCGCCAGCGGTCCGGGCTATGTGCTGAATTGCTTCGCTCGGTAGCGGCGCGCGGCCGAGGTTCGTGTGCAGGACCACGCCTGTAGCGTTGATCGCCGAGCGCAGTGAATAGCGAAGGGACAACCGGAGTTCCCGCTCGATTGCCGACGGAAGATTCGCAAGCGCAAGTTCAAGCTTCGATGAGGTATCAATTCTGCCCTGCGCGATTTCCTCTCGCAACCGGTTCAACACAACCCGGATGCTGCTCGTGACCGCGGCGTGTCCTTCCCGCTCCGTCAGTTCTATGATCTCGTGTCGCCGAAGCAATTCATCCGTAGATGGAAGCTGACGAAAGAGATCGGTACTTATACCGGTTGATATTTTGGGATTCATAGACCGTCAGACAGCTGCTCACAGCGTATGCATGTACGCGATCAGATCCTTAACCTGCTGATCTGTCATAACCTGGCCGAATCCTTCCATTTTCGAGCGCCCGTATTTGATGATGTCGGTTATCCGCTCGTCGTTCGCCGGAAGTCCACTCAGAGGTAGATATTCATGTTTGAATACCCCCTTCATGCTTGGACCTTTCTTCCCACGCGATGAGTACGGATTGTGGCAGCGGTCACAATAATTGTCGTAGAGCTTTCGTCCCGCAGCCTGTTGCGGGTTGAGCCCGAGTTCTGCGTCAGACTTTCGCCGTTCCACATCGCACGCTAATCCTGCGAAAGCTAGCGCGGTGATCACAGTCAAAACGAGACAATGCAAAACAAAGAATCTGCAATTGCGCATCATGGCTAGGCAAGCGCTCGCCCCGAGCGCCCAAGGGTAGGATAATACGTACCAGATGACTGTGCTGCTTAAACGCGTCTACCAATCCCCATCGCCTGCCGATGGCGTTCGGGTACTCGTCGATCGTCTCTGGCCGCGCGGCCTCACAAAGCAGCAGGCAGCCGTGAAATACTGGCTCCGCGATGTCGCTCCCTCCAACGAATTACGCAAGTGGTTCCATGCAAATCCGGCGGCGTGGGCTCAATTTCGCAGGGGCTATTTGAAAGAGCTTTCCAGTCCCTCCTCCGCCGCCGCCGTCGAAAAGCTCTACGACCTCGCCACGACGAAAAACAGGCTCACGTTGCTCTACGCCTCGCGCAATGAGGAGCGAAACAACGCCACCGTGCTTAAAGACTTGTTAGACGGAAGCCGAAAGCCTCCCTCGGGCGTGGGCAAGGAAACAATTGGACGCCAGCGCATTCGCAAAGTTAAGAAGGCGTGAAGCACCGGTTGCCTTCTGGGGGAAGGCAACCCTGGCACCCGTCCCACCTCCCTCCCGAGAGCCGAGAGCCTGGCTCTATAATTTCCTCCGTCATGTCTGCCGCGATCGAGAAAAAAATCGAAGCCCTTCGCGAAAAAATCCGCCATCACGAATATCGCTATTACGTCCTCGATGATCCCGAAATCACCGATGCCGAATTCGACAAACTGATGGACGAGTTGAAGCGGCTCGAAGCGGAAACCCCCGCGCTCATAAGCCCCGATTCTCCCACCCAGCGAGTCGGAGGAAAGCCCCGCGAAGGTTTCGTCAAAGCAAAGCATTCTTCTCCCATGTTGTCGCTTGACAATGCCTACACCGAGGAGGAGCTTCGCGACTGGGAGCGCCGCGTTCACGAACTCACCGGACGAAACGACATCGAGTACATGTGCGAACTCAAACTTGATGGCATGTCACTGGCGCTTGTCTATCGTGGCGCACAACTCGAACACGGCATCACTCGCGGCGATGGCAACATTGGCGAAGACGTTACCTTGAACGTGCGCACCGTGCGCTCCGTTCCGCTGTCGATCTCCAAAGACCGGCTGAAAAAAGCTGGCATTCCCGCGGACTTCGAAGTGCGCGGCGAAATGCTCATGCCCATCGCCGCCTTTCGCAAACTCAATGAGGAGCGCGAACAGCACGGTCTCTCGACTTTCGCCAACCCGCGCAACTTCACCGCCGGAACCATTCGCCAGCTCGAACCCTCCATCACCGCTCAGCGCCGCATGGACTATTTTGCCTACATGCTGCTCCGAGACGGGCGCACCTATTTCGATCGCCAGTCGAAGACCATGGACGCACTCGAAGCCGCAGGATTCAAGGTCAATACCAATCGAAAGCTCGCCAAGAACATGGAGGAGGTCTGGAAGTTTATCCAGGGCTGGCAGGACAAACGCGAGTCGTTGCCTTACGAAATTGATGGCATCGTAATCAAGGTAGATCGTACCGCCCTGCAACGGGAACTGGGATTCACGGGCAAAGCTCCGCGTTGGGCCATCGCTTACAAATACGCCGCCCACGGCGCGGTCACGCTGATCGAGGGCATCGTTCCCCAGGTTGGCCGCACCGGCAAGCTCACGCCCGTCGCGTGGCTCAAGCCGGTTCCCATCGGTGGAACCACCGTTTCCCGGGCCACGCTGCACAACCTGGACGAAATCGAACGCCTCGGCGTGAAGATCGGCGACTGGGTGGAAGTCGAGCGCGGCGGCGACGTCATCCCAAAAGTTGTCAAGGTCGTCGACGATGCCGACCATCCGCGCGGTCGTAAGTCTTTCCATATGCCCGAACATTGCCCGGTCTGCGGCGGCAATGTCGTTCGCACTCCAGGTGAAGCCGATCATCGTTGCATAAATGCGAATTGCCCGGCGAAGTTGCAGGGCACAATTCTCCATTTCGCTTCTCGCCACGTCATGAATATCGACGGACTCGGCGAAGCCCTCGTCAAACAGCTCACCGAGCGCGGCATGGTCAAAAATGTGGCTGATGTGTATCGCCTCACCAAGACTGACCTGCTGAAACTGGAGCGCATGGGCGAAAAATCTGCGGAGAATGTCCTCGGCGAAATCGAGCGTTCCAAGCAACTTCCGCTGGAGCGGGTCATTTTTGGCCTCGGTATCCGCTTTGTCGGCGAGCGCACCGCTCAATTTCTCGCCGAACACTTTGGCTCTCTTGATGACCTCATGAAGGCCAGTGCCGAAGAACTCGAAGAGGTAAACGAGGTCGGTCCACGCATTGCCGAAAGCATCGTCGAGTTCTTCAGCGACGAGCACAATCGCAAACTCGTCGCCGACCTTCGCCATGCGGGATTGACCTTAAGCGGGGAGAAAAAAGAAAGAGGCACCAAGCTCGCTGGCAAGACATTTGTCCTCACCGGAACCCTCGCCCGCCATTCCCGCGACGAAGCTAAAAAGCTGATCGAAGATGCCGGCGGTCGCGTCTCAGGCTCGGTAAGCAAGAAAACGGATTACGTCGTGGCCGGAACCGACGCCGGCTCCAAGCTCGACAAAGCCCGCGAACTCGGCGTCAGCGTAATTGGCGAAGAAGAAATGGAGAGGCTGGCAGGGTAGATTGTCCCCGTTTAGCTTCCATGCGGGGGAAGAAGCAACCCTCTAAGGCCCTAAGGCCCGAGCTAAATACTTACGCCACAATGTTTTGCATGTAAATCATTTAAAATCAGAGATTTATAGATTAACTACCCCTCTAAATCTCTGATTCTTAAAGATCAAGAGAAGGGGGATGCGGGGATTCAATCCGAGTGAACCACTGTCCAAAGTTACCAGTTCCGCCCTTTTCACTTCTTCGCCGTCGGAGGCAAGATCCCATTTAGCCTGAGGTACATGGCCGCTGCGCCGTAGTGATCGGCCCAGCTTGACGCCAAAATCAAAGCGTATCGCGCGCGCGAAAACTGATGCCCACCAAAGCCCTCCGTCATCTCGCCGAGCTTCGAATCATCCATTTTGGAGAGCGCCTGGCCGCAGAAATCGAACGACGCCTTGAGCGCCGCGACAAGCTTGTCTTTGCCGTCCGTATCTTTTGCCTCCTGCACTTTGGGAGCAGGAACTGCAGCCGCTTTGCTGCAAAAGCTGTTGTTTGACTCGATCATGTGCGCGACCAGGTGTGCGAATGTCATCTGGTCAGCGGTGGGCTTGTAGCTGAACTTATCGGCGGGCATGGCCTCGATGGCCTCGATCGTATTCTTTTGGCGCCCCGGAAATGTATCTTTGAGCGCGGTAGTGACGGGATTTTTGTCCTGCGCGAACGCTCCAGCGGCAATCATCAATAACATCCCCACGCCCAACATTTTGTTAAGTTTCATGACCATCCTCCACAGGTCTGCCAGCATATCGCGGCTAGCCTGAAATGCGCCACCCAACGTTCCGTCGGTACCTTGCCCCCGGTCGTTTGCGCCCGTATGCTTGAAGCATGCACATGCACGGCGCTCACAACCATTCGCATGGTACTGGCCGCGTGCTCCGCATCTCTCTTGCCGTCACCGCCGTCTACATCGCGCTTCTGGTAATCGCGGGCATCCGAGCCCACTCCTTGGCCCTGCTCTCGGAAGCTGGTCACAATCTTTCTGATTTCCTGGCACTTCTGTTGTCGCTCGCGGCAGTCTACCTTGAAGGCCGTCCTCCCAGTGCAACCAAGACCTACGGCTATCGCCGCGCCGGAGTTCTCGCCGCGTTGGTAAATTCGCTGTCTCTCGTCGTGGTTTCATTTCTCATTTTCTATGAGGCCTTCCGGCGAATTCAGCATCCCGAGCACGTTCACGCTGGCTTGATGATCTGGGTAGCCGCCGCCGGCGTGGCGATGAATGCCGCTATCGCTTTCCTTCTCTGGCGCTCCAGTCGCGACGTAAACATTCGCAGCGCGTTGCTGCATGAAGTCGGCGACACGGTTTCCACGGCTGCGGTCATTGTCGGCGGTTGGGCAATCCTCTGGACAGGCCAGTACTGGATCGATTCCGCTCTGTCATTCGGCATTGGCGCGTTGATCTTGTGGTCGAGCTTCGGCATCGTCCGCGAGACGCTCAATATTCTCCTCGAGGGCACGCCTCGCGGCATGAGTCTCGATGAAGTGGAAGCTGCAGTTCGCGCCATCTCAGGCGTCAGTGACGTGCATGATCTGCATCTGTGGAGTATCGGCTCTGAAAATCATGCGCTCTCCGCGCACGTGAAGATTGCGGACATGCAGACTTCCGAGAGCGATTCAATTTTGCGCGAGATCAACGAAAGACTGGGACGCAGTTTCGGTATTCTTCACACGACTATTCAACTCGAGCACGTGGTCTGCGAGATCCCACACAACTGCGTGATTGCTGTGCGCGAAGAACAGGTCACCATCGAGCATTCCCGTTCCGAGCACGAGCATCGCGGACATCGCCACTGAATCTCGTCGCCGCAGCTCAGGCTCCATGTTCCCGCTTATAAATTTCCTTTACTGTTTGAATCGTGTCTGCCTGTTCAGGCGGCTTGTCTCGCCGCAATCTCACGATCCGGGGAAAACGTAGCGCATACCCGCTCTCGTGTCGCGTCGACCGCATCATGTTGTTGAACGCCACTTCCAGCACAATCTTCGGCTCGACCTCCAGCCGCAATCCATGCTCGCTAACCTTATGCGCGAGAAACCACGCCGTCATCTCGGCGATCTCTGCGTCAGTCAGCCCCGAGTAAGCCTTCCCAACATTCACCAGCCGATCGCCATCCCAGACCGCGAATGTGTAATCGCTCAGCACGCCGATGCGCTTCCCATGCCCGTATTCGGCTGCGGTGACTACCACATCGAGCGTCGCCAGCTCGCGCTTCATCTTGAGCCACGATTTTCCCCTGCGTCCCGGCGTGTAGAGCGAATTGAGGTCCTTGATCACAAGTCCCTCGTTGCCGCGCGCTCGCGCAGCCGCAAATAGCCCTTCCAGATCCTCAGGCGAATGCGCAACAGAAACCGGAGCTCGAAACAGCGACACCCGAAACTCACCCTCCGACTCTCCGAATTCAAAACTCGATTGCCCTCTTGCCGCCTGCACAACCGCTTTGCGCGGCTTCTCGGTCAGTTCGTTCAGAATCCGTCCTCGCTCGCCCAGCCGACGCTCAAGCAATAACTCTCCGTCCGCGTAGAGAACATCAAACACGAGATACGCAACCGGAACCTCCCGCATCAATTTTTCGCTGACCTTCTTTCTCCCCAGCCGTTGTTGCAGCCTGCCGAAGGGAAGCGCGCGCCCCATCGGACCGGTCTCCTCTCCCCGCGTCCAGGCTACGATCTCGCCATCCAGAATCGCATCTGCTGGCAAGCCGGCCAGTTCCGGCACGAGTTCAGGAAACGATTCAGTAATCTCATCGCGGGTTCGGGAGAAGAGCCGAACCTCGCCGTTACTCACATGTGCTTGCGCGCGAATGCCGTCGTACTTGTCTTCGACCGCCGCATTCGCGAAATAGCTTAGCGCTTCCTCCACCGAATCAGCCGGGCTCGCCAGCATGAAGTCAATCGGATGGAAAAGCCGGAGCCGCGCCTCCTCAAGCTTTCCCTGCGATGCCAGTCTCAGAGTCTCGCCAATATCGCCAAGCAACATATTGGCGCGCTGTACCTCAACAATCCTCGCGTCAAACGCCCGTGCAATCGCCTCCTCCACCAGGCTCTCTTTCAGCCCTATTCGCAGATCTCCGCTGATGATCTTGACGATGTACTTCGCTTCGAGTGGACTCGCGCGTTCAAGAAGTCCGCGCAGAAGCTCGCCTTTGGCCGAAGGTCCACGCGCCTTCGCGATATCACGAAATCCCCGCTGAACCTCCAACAATGTCAGCTCATGCTCCGGCTTATGTGACAGCGCTTCCGCCGCCACCGCTCCCGCATCGCCGACCCGCCGATAAATTTCCGAAAGCTGCGCCTCAGACTTTCCCGAAATTTCAGCGATCACTCGCCACAAAAGCGCGCCCCCAACTTGCAAGGTCGATTCTTCGTATGCGGCAAAAGGACTCCCCGAAAAGAAAACGGCCGCGACCGCCGCTTCCTCGATGGGAATCGCTCGGAAATAATCTGCGAGCAACGCGATCTTCGCCAGCTTGCTCCTCGTCGCGGCGATCGATTCTGCGATTTGTGCGAATCCGCGCATCACCAAGATTCTACGGGGTTGCGCTCAAAGCGGCCCTACGCCCTCCTAACCCCTTGGCAGCCATAGAGATGGCTCCGCTTCTCGTAAGCGGAATCCGCGCCGCCTGTGTTACCCTATTAGTAGGATCGTCCTTCCCCTGAGCGACATCCAACAGTAGCCATGCGGGTTTTCCGGCAATTCGTGCGTTTCCTCGCGGCAGTGCAACTGCTTCCCGCTCTCGAAAGCGGAGAGGAAACCCTCGTCGGCGGTCAGGCAGTCCTCGAGGGCGTCATGATGCGCTCGCCCCACGCCTGGGGTATCGCTGTCCGCAAGCCTTCTGGCGAGATCGTCACTCACAGCGAGCCTCTGGCGCGACCTTCCGATAAGCACAAATGGATGGGTTGGCCTGTAATCCGCGGGGTGATGACACTCGGCCACGCCATGACCCTTGGATTTCGGGCACTGAAGTTTTCCGCCAATGCAGTGCTCGAAGATCTCGCGCTCGACGAAAATGAAAAAAATACGGCTTCCAACTCCGGTGGTGAGAAGAAGAAATTCGAGATCACCGGTTGGATGGCAACTGTAAACGTCATCTT
>Ga0335076_10004175_pt1 | contig 14591 bp, 9 predicted proteins | sample Lox_Sample_25_FD_206717 | JGI IMG/M metagenome (GOLD analysis project Ga0335076, IMG submission 206717) | Soil microbial communities from Loxahatchee National Wildlife Refuge, Florida, United States - Lox_Sample_2.5 | ecosystem: Environmental > Terrestrial > Soil > Wetlands | place: USA: Florida... | reverse complement strand
CGCCTGCGGCAATTGATGTGGCGCGCGAAGTACCGGCCCGTTCGAATTTCTCCGCAATCTGCTGCCCTCCGCATAAACTCTCCGCATTTTTCGTCCGGAGCAACGGCATTGTACGTTCGCGAGAGGCGTTGTCAACAAAAATCCCAAAACGTTTTGGTATCCGGCGATTAGAGTTCGCTATGGCCCTTGTCTCTTTGTAAAATACGTAAAACTCGGCAACACATGCCGATATTCAAAAAATGCGCTTGACAACGATTTTCGCCGATGTTACATCTCAACCCATCGGTGACCGAATCGTTTCGGCACACTCTGGGGTGAGCGCTTTCAGGGGGAGCTTTGGTGCGGTTGGATCTCGTTTTGTTTTCCCCACCCTTTTTCGTGACGACTTGATTTGGATGGTGCTTGTTTCGCCGGCTCCTGGCCCCCCGGAAGCGTGCTTCCCTCCCGCCGGCGGCCGGCGTCGAGGGTCTTGCTTGTTTCCGGCTTCCCGGTTCCGCCTGGTGCCGGGGAAGATGGTGTCTGCTTCCTTGCTTGCGAGTGAGCGACAGGAGTCTGAGTAGTTTTTGTGGGCGAGGCGTCAAAGTCGGGGAGTGCTCTTCGAATCTGAATAGTGGAGGTTGCGATGATGCGAGGGATGGGGACTCGGGGATTCTTCGGCGGAGCAATGTTGCTTGCGATAGGGCTTGCTATGTGTGCTCTGCCCGCGTTGGGACAAATTGATCGCGGAGCGATCGTGGGAACCGTGCACGACGCATCCGGCGCTGCTGTCCCCAACGCTACGGTGATCGTCACAAACAAGGCCACCGGAGTCGCGGTTCAGACGACAGTTAACGATGTCGGAGACTATCAGGTTCTTGCCCTGATTCCCGGCACTTACTCGGTAAAGGTGAGCGCGACCGGCTTTGACACTGTCCTCCACGACGGCATCGTGGTCCACGTGCAGGACCGCCTATCTATCAATTTCAACTTGAAGGTTGGGTCGGTAAAGCAGGAGGTCGTTGTGACCGCTGGCGAGCCCCTGCTGCAAACCCAGTCGGCCGACGTCGGAAATGTGGTGGACACGCAGAACATCAACGATCTCCCTTTGAACGGTCGCCGTTACGCCGATCTTGCGCTTCTCGAACCAGGTGTACAGAAGTTTTATGCTGCGAATAACCCTGCCCCGGACCGCTTCAGCGTCAACGGCAACCTCGAACTCCAGAACAACTTTCTTCTCAACGGCATTGACAACAACTCCTGGTCCGAGAATCTTCAGGAATTCTCCGTTCAGGTCGTCCAGCCGCCGCCCGACGCCGTTCAGGAATTTCGCGTTCAGACGCGTACCTATTCGTCCGAGTTTGGCAATTCTGCCGGCGCGGTGATTAACGCGACCATTAAGTCCGGCAGCAACGGTTTCCACGGAGATCTTTTCGAGTTTTTCCGCAATGCCGTTCTGGACGGAAATTCGTGGATCAATAACGCAAACAACCAGCCCAAGGGGCGTTTCACTCAGAATCAGTATGGAGGCACGATCGGCGGTCCGATCCTCAAGGATAAACTCTTTTTCTTCGGCGATTACGAGCGCTTCAGCAGCCGCGAATCCACAACCATTCAAAGCACCGTCCCCACGCCACTGATGAAAGAAGGCAATTTCACTGAGTTGCCCATGACCCTCGGCAACTCCAGTGTTCCTGGCCAGTCTGGGTGTTACGTCGGCAACATTCTTCAATCCACGAGTTCTACCGGCCAGACTTGCCTCGACCCCGTGGCGGCCCAGCTGATGTCCTTGCTTCCCGATCCGAACGTAGCCTCCCTGGTTGCCTTGCAAGGCACACCGGGTAGCTGGACCTTCCGTCCCAATTATATTTTCTCGACTCCCGTTCCCAATGACGTCTACTCCACCGATGGACGCATCGATTACAACCTGAATGCCACGAACCAGATCAACGGAACCTACAGCTACCGCCATCTGAGTCGCCAGGATCCCGCTTGGACCGGTGATCCAGTCATCGGCAACGGCAACTTCGCCACTCAATATCGTCTTCACGATCAGTTGGTCTCTCTCGGATGGACGCACACCCTTTCCAGTTCGCTCATCAACGATGCCCGCTTCGGCTTCAACCGTGACTATGCTCATAGCGATCCAGTTGGTGTCGCTCTCGGAACTTCTCAAGCCGAAGACCTCATCGGACTGACCGGGATTCCCGACGGTCCGGGCACCGCCGGTTTGCCTCCCTTTGAAATCAATGGCCTGACGCGTATTGGAACCTCTCCCTGGCGCCCTCAGTACCAGATTGCCCAGGCGTGGAACTTCATTGAGAACCTCAGCTGGTTGAAGGGCAGCCACAGCTTCAAGTTCGGCTATCAATACCTCCGGCGCTCAGACAACTTCCTCGATATCCGAGCCCCGCAAGGCGAAATACAAACCAATGGCGTTTACACCGCTGGTGGCGCTTTTGGTCTCCCCGATTTCCTCCTCGGTGATGTGGATGGTGTTCACTTCACCACTCCGCATGTCGTCCACTACTTCCAGCCCGGCCATTCCTTCTATGCCATGGATACGTGGAAGGCCACCCAGAAGCTCACACTAACCTATGGCCTCCGTTACGAGCTCTTCGCTCCGCTCATGGATCGCGCCAACGAAACCACCAATTTCACTCCCACTGGCGGTGGCGCGCTAGTTACCGCCGACAGCAATGCCTCCGGCTGGTATGATCGTGCCCTCATTCATCCGGACCTGAACAATCTTGCTCCGCGCCTAGGTTTTGCCTACCAATTATCGAATCGCCTCGTCCTGCGCGGCGGCTACGGCGTTTTCTACCAGCATGACAGCCGCATCGGGTCGGAAAGCTTGATTCAATTGAATCCGCCTTTCCTGATTGATTCGCAATTGAATCAAAGCGGGGCTAGCACCGTGTTTCAATTGCAAGACGGCTTCCCGTCAAGCATTACCTCCGGTGGCACCGTCGATCTCACGCAGCTTCAGATTCGCGCCCAGGATCCGAACCAGAGAACAAGTTATGTCGAGCAGACCAGTTTGGGCTTGGAATATCAGGTCATGAACGACACGGTTCTCCAGGCTACCTATGTCGGCAACTGGGGCCGCAAGGAGAATCGCCTGCGCGATTACAACATGCCCATGGTCACGGGTTTCGATAATGGCTGCCCTGTTCTTCAGTACCCTTATGCAAACCTGAATACCGTAACGAATATTGACACCTATACGACTTCGGGCTGCCAGACCACTGGCCAGCATGCATTCCTGGAGACCGCCACGAACGATGGCAATTCGGACTATAACGGTCTCGAGATTTCCTTGCGCCGTAGGATGTCCAAAGGCCTTACGTACGCCCTGAATTACACCGTAAGCCATGGTCTCGCGGATTTCGGCGACAATTTGACCGGTACGCCCCTCCCCCAAAATTCCTATAACTACGCTGCGGAAATGAGCAATTCCGTGCTCGACATTCGCAGCCGCTTTATCGGAGATTTCCTCTGGGAATTGCCCTTCGGTGAGGGACGCCGCTTCATGTCCAGTCCCGGCTTCGCCAGCCGCTGGCTCGGAGGATGGCAATTCAACGGCATCGTGACTCTCCAGACGGGAAGTCCTTACAGCGTCACCGCTGCCAATGATGGTTTGTTGGGCTTTACTCACTCCGTCTATGCCGACTGCGTTGGCGATCCTTTCAGCGGCGCGACCACCAATCACAATCTGTACACCACTACAGGTTTTCTGATTAATCCCGCGGCGTTCGCCCAGCCGGCCCCGGGAACGTTCGGTACTTGTGCTCCATTGAAATTTTATGGCCCGGGAATCCAGACTTGGGACTTGAGCCTCTTCAAGCAATTCAAGTTCACCGAGAGATGGCAGCTCCAGTTCAGAGCTGAATTCTTCAATGCCTTCAACCACCCCAATTTCGGGAATCCGAGTGCCAATGTCTCTTCGCCAGGTTCATTCGGCAAAGTCTCGAACACCCTGGCTCCGATTCTCGGCACCGACTCCGGCGGGCCCGGTGATCCTCGCGAGATTCAGTTTGGCCTAAAGCTCTATTTCTGAGGTACTCTGCAGGGGCGGCCTCGTGGCCGCTCCTGCATCTTCATTTTCCCTTCCTGATCCCGAATCGTTTCGGGAATCAGGCATCCTTCGAGGAGGCGGTTTTTGGGGTCCACGTGTCGAGTGACGGCGGCTCAGGCGACGGTTAAATTCCTCAAAAGTCAGTTGGTTGAACGGGACGGGGTCGAACGACAGTTTTTCGCCGGTTGTTTTGGAATCTTCGGCCACGGCAACGTTGCGGGAATCGGCCAGGCCCTTCAGCAAAACCTCGATTTTCCTTATTTCCTCTGCCGCAATGAACAGGCCATGGTTCACACCAGCGTGGCTTTCTCGAAAATGAATAACCGTTTGCGCGCCTTCGCCTGCACCTCATCAATCGGCCCCGGCGCCACCAACATGCTCACCGGTGCCGCCACCGCTACCATCAACCGCATCCCCGTCCTTTTGCTTCCCGGCGATATCTTCGCCCGCCGGAACGTTGCCCCCGTTCTCCAACAACTCGAATCTCCGCAGACTCAGGACATCTCCGTCAACGATTGCTTCAAGCCCGTCTCACATTATTGGGATCGCATTTCTCGTCCTGAACAGATTCTCACCGCGCTCCCGGAAGCCATGCGCGTCCTGACCTCTCCAGCGGAAACCGGCGCCGTTACCCTCGCCTTTCCCCAGGATGTTCAAGTCGAAGCCTACGACTTTCCCGCCGCTTTTTTCTCCAAGAGAACCTGGACGGTTCCGCGTCCTCGTGGCGACGCCAGCGCGATCCGCCGCGCTGCCGCTCTAATCGCCGCTTCTCGCCAGCCTCTTATCATTGCTGGTGGTGGCGTGCTCTATTCGGAAGCTTCGCGGGCTCTCGCAAAGTTTGTCGAACAAACCGGAATTCCCGTTGCGGAAACTCAAGCGGGAAAGGGATCACTCCCCTTCAATCACCCGCAGAACTTGGGCCCCATGGGCGTCACCGGCACTCCGGGAGCAAATCTCCTTGCCCGCGATGCCGATCTGATCATTGGCGTCGGCACCCGCTACTCGGATTTCACTTCGGCATCCAAAACGGCGTTCCAGAATCCGGCCGTAAAATTCATCAATATCAACGTGGCCGAATTCGACGCGGGAAAACACCTGGGACTTCCTGTTGTCGCTGACGCGAGGTCCGCTATCGAGGAACTCCTTCGGGAAGTTGCGGCGTATCGTGTCCCCGATGCTTACCGGGAACGCGTCTGCAGATTCCGGGACGAGTGGGATAAGGAAGTCGAGCGCCTGTTCAGCCTCCAGCACGGCCCGCCGGTCAGCCAGAGCGAAGTCATCGGCGCGGTCAATTCCGTCGCGGCCCCGCGCGACGTCCTCGTCTGCGCTGCGGGCAGTTTGCCCGGCGACCTACACAAGCTGTGGCAGTCTCGGGATCCCAAGAGCTATCACATGGAATACGGTTATTCCTGCATGGGTTATGAAATCGCCGGCGGCCTCGGCGTGAAGATGGCTGCGCCCGATCGCGAAGTATTCGTCATGGTCGGGGACGGTTCTTACTTGATGATGGCCCAGGAGATCCACACTTCGATCCAGGAAGGCTACAAGCTGAACATCATTCTTCTCGATAACCACGGCTTCGCAAGCATCGGCGGTTTGAGCGACTCCTGCGGCAGCGGCGGGTTTGGCACTCAGTACCGCTACCGCCGTAATGGAAATCTCGATGGTTCCGTAGTGGAAGTGGATTTCGTGGCCAACGCCTCTAGTTTGGGCGCTGCCGCCGTCCGCGTTCGAACCATCGCCGAATTGAAGACCGCTCTGACGGGAGCGCGTGCTTCCCGCAAAACCAACGTGATCGTTATCGAAGTGGATCGCGACGTTCGCGTTCCCGGCTATGAATCTTGGTGGGATGTGCCCGTTGCGGAAGTCTCGGAAATGGACAGTGTTCGCGCCGTTCGCAGTGACTATGAAACAAAAGTCAAACGCGAGCGGCATTTCTTTTGATTGGGGGAGGACCTCGGCTCGTGAGGAGCCGGGAAGCAACGAGTGCGAGAGCGAATCGCGGTTCCACCCCGGGGAGGTACAAATGGCTGATAGTTCGTATGCGCAGGAGGTCTTGAATCATCCCGTCGGGCTTGCGCAGGACAAATCCGGCGTGCTCGTTTCCATCACCCGCGAACAGGCCAATTGGAAAACCATCAACTTTTCGGTGCGCCGGCTGATTGCCGGCCAGTATTGGCAAAGCCACACGCGCAACGAGGAAGCCGCACTGGTCCTCCTCGGCGGAAACGCCCTGGTGGATTGGGGCCAGGGCCCTCGCGAAATTGGTGCTCGAAAGGACGTCTTCAGCGGTTATCCCTACGCCGTTTATCTGCCCAGTGGCACCGCGTTTGAGATTTCTGCCGTCACCACATGTGAACTCGCGGATTGCCGCACTCCCTCTTCCTCTCGCCTGGTTCCTCGAATCATCACTCCGGCCGATTGCCGCGAGGAAATTCGCGGCGGCGGAAACTACACCCGCCAGATTGTGGACGTCATTCGCCCAGAGTTTCCCGCTGACAAGCTCCTGATCTGCGAGGTCTATACGCCGAGCGGCAATTGGTCCAGTTATCCCCCGCATAAGCACGAAGTCCACAATCCCCCCGCCGAAGTGGATCTCGACGAAACCTATTACTACCGCATCAGCAAACCCGAAGGATATGCATTTCAGCGCCTCTACGATTCCGCAGGCACGCGCGACGACACCCTCATGGTGTCGGACGGTGATCTCGTATTGATCAAAGACGGCTACCATCCCGTCGTCGCTGCTCCTGGTTACGACGTCTATTACTTGAACGTTCTTGCGGGCAGCGCTCGTTCCATGGCCGCCAGCGATGATCCCCGCTACGCGCACCTTCGCAAAACTGCTTTGGAACGCGATCCGCGCGCTCCCTTGGTCCACGCGGAGCCATCAGCCGGAAGTTCGTAGGCTGGGTCGGGTGCGGCGCCTCTGCCGGCAAATGTCGGCGGGCGCCCGAACGGGGGTTTTGTCCGGAGGCGCAGCGTGGTTCTGCGCTCTGCCGTTGGAATTTGCAAAAGGAGAGTTCGGAAATGCCACACAGGATCGGAATCGTTGGTGCGGGAGGCGTCGGTGCGATCCATGCCGCCATTCTCGGAAAAGACTCCCGAGTCAAGATTCAAAGTTATTTTGACGTGGATCCCGCTCGCGCCAATGCCATGGCCGCACGTTTTGGCGGTCGGGCCGCGGATTCGCTTGATCAGCTTCTGAATCAGTGCGATGCCGTCTTTGTCTGTACGCCGAACACCACGCATGAGGATGTTGCCATGCGCGTCCTGGAAGCCGGCAAACACGTCTTTTGCGAGAAGCCCTTCGCGCTCAATCTTGCATCCGCGACCCGCATTCGCGACCGTGCTGCCCGTTCCGGCGTGATCTATCAGGTCGGCCACAACCGCCGCTTCGCGCCTGTTTACAAAATCCTGAAATCCGCCATGGAAAAAGGCGAGCTCCGCCCCCTTTCCGTCCACGCCAAGATGAACCGCGGTGAACTCGTCAATCCTCCCTGGGTCTGGAATGCCGAGCTGACCGGCGGCTTTCTTTATGAAACTCCGGTCCACATGTTCGACCTCATGACCTTCTTCTTCGGAAAGGTGGAATGGGTTCAGGTTGCTGCTCGCGCCCACGAGCATGATGAGCTCGATGACTTTTCCATCCTATTGAGCTTTCAGTCCGGCGTGCAGGCCACTATGAAAACCTACGCGCATGCCAGTTGGCATTTTCCGTTCGAACGCTTCGAGGTGTATGGAATGCACTCGACCTATGAAACATTCGAAATGGAAAGAATCTCCTTCACCAACGGCCTCGAATCCAGAACCACTGCTTACGACTTTTCCTTGGCCAGCATGCACGAAAAATGGGGCTACATCGAGGAAGACCGGCTTTTTGTGGACGCTCTCGATGCCAAGTCCCCAGCTCCCGTCACTGCGGAGGACGGCTATCAAGTCGTCGAGTTGATCGAAGCCTGCTACCAGAGCGCCAGGGGCGGAGCACGCGTTCACCTCGATGCTCCCGTGAGGAAACTCTGAGATGGCCGGCATTTCCGAACGCATTCATTTTGCTTCGGCGCCCGTCAGCTGGGGAGTGCAGGATGATCCCGGCCCCGCATGGAGCCAGCCCTACGAGCGCATCCTCGATGAGATTCTCTCTGCGGGATATACCGGAACCGAGCTGGGCCCTTACGGTTTCTTCCCCGCTGATCCCAAAGTCCTTTCAGAAAGTTTGAACCGCCGCGGCATGTCCCTGCTTTCTTCCTTTGTTCCTGTTCCTCTCGCCGATCCTTCCAAAAAGCAAAAGGTCTTCGATCACGTTCGAAAGGTCGGCGCGCTTCTCTCCGCTCTGGGTGCGAAGCTTCTTGTTCTATCCGACGCGCAAACGCCGAAGCGCCAGCAAATCGCGGGCCGCGTCCCCGTGGACGGCCGCGAATCCTTAACCGGCGAACAATGGAGACACGTGGCCGCCCTCATCGGCGAGATCGAGCGCGTCGCCGCGGAATTTGGCCTCGGCCTCGTGTTTCATCCCCACGTCGCCACCTATGTCGAAACTCCCCTCGAGGTCGATCGTCTTTTCGATTCGCTCGCGTCAACAAGCGTGGGCTTGTGCCTGGATACTGGGCACTGTGTTTATGGCGGCGGTGATCCCACGGATGAAGCGAAGAAGTTTCGCTCGCTCCTTCGGTACATTCATATCAAGGACATCAATCCTCATGTCCTCGGCGAAGCACGCCGCAGGCAATTCAATTTCGAGGAAGCCGTTGCCGCCGGAGTGTTTTCCGGCATCGGTCAGGGCTGCATCGATTTCGAAGGTTTTTTCCGTTACATGTCAAAGAGCCAGTATTCCGGCTGGATGGTTGTGGAGCAGGATGTCATCTACGGCAAAACTGTTGTGCCCCCCGTGGAAAGTATGCGCGCCAGCCTGAACTATTTGAGAAATGTGGTCTACCGCCTGGAATCGGGAGACACTCGTTCCGCGAAGAGCGTGTGATGCACCGCGGTGGTCGTGGAATACAGTCAGGCTGATACGGCCTGAAGTTTCATCTGTGGGCCAAAAGCCTGCAAGTATTCCGCTAGAACCTGCCGCGCAATTTCAGGACTGCCGACCAGCGGATTTTTTTCGAGCGCGGCAAGCGCAATTTGCGGAGAATGCTCGATGGACGCCCGCACTGTCAGGCGTTCGTACTCCTTCACTCTCAGCAACAGCGAACGCACTGCCTCCGGCGCGTATCCCACGGGAAGCACCTCAACCCCTCGCGCGGATACCCGGCAGGGAATCTCGACCGCGTCGTTGGGTTCCAGGTCTTCTAGCGCTTTGCCGTTGCGAACGGTCAGGGGGATCATAGACGGCGTTTCGGCGTGAAGCGCCTGCAGCACAAGAAGTGCGATGCGCTCATAGCCGGAAAATTCCGAATAGAGATCCTGGTCTTCCTTGCGCTTTTCTCCCGCGGTGGCTTCAATACTGAAGTAAGAAGCATTTCGTTCGCGCAGATAATCTTCGTAAATATCGATCAGTTCCGTCTCGCGTGCCTGCGCCAGCTTTTGAAAAAGTTTCTCATTCATCGCGGTGATCGCCTGGCCGCGAGATTGCCCGCTCTGTTGCGTGTTCTTGTACGCTGCCCGCGGAAAATAATAAAAATAAAGATATTCCGTGGGCAGAAGGCCAAGTCCCTGAATGAATTCTGGCGGAAAGAGTCCATGCCGGTAGCATTTCTGAATAATTTCTGGCGAAGACAAAACTCTCGGCAGCAGTTCCGCGCCCCATTCATCGCGGATGGAACGCACCCATCCCAGGTGATTCAGCCCAAGATAATCAAAGCGCAGTTGGAACGGATTTCGGCCCAGCGCGTGAGCAATGGATTCGAACGTTTCGAGCGGCGTATCGCACACCCCCAATACATTCACACCCGCATGATTGAGGAGTCCCTGCGAAATAATTCCGACCGGATTCGTGAAATTGATCACCGTCGCGCGTGGAGCCATACGCTCGATCATTCGCGCGTATTCCAGCATCGTCGCCAGGTTCCGCATCGCGCAGGCGAATCCGCCCGCTCCCACGGTTTCCTGGCCTACGAGTCCGTGTGCGAGCGCAATCGTTTCGTCTTTTACGCGCGCGGCGATGCCGCCCACGCGAATGCTGGTAATCACATAGTCCGCGCCTTCCAGCGCCTCCTCCGCGCTCGAATATGTTTTCAGACGCGCGCGCAGTCCGCTGCGCCTGCCCATCGCTTCCGCGACGCGCCCCATCGTTTTCAGCCGCTCCGGGTCCGTATCCCAGAACGCCAATTCCTCCAGCCGGACATTGGCCCCCGCATTCGCCAGCCCGTGAATAAGGAGCGGGGTCCGCACTCCGGCCGCTCCGATGAGAGTGATCTTCATGATCTGTGTCGTTTCCTTGAAATTGGCTTCCTCAAGTCCGCTTCATCAATTCTCGCAACCGTTTCAGCGTCGGAATCGCAGAGGATCCTCCTGCCCGCGTTGTCGCCAGAGCGCCGCAGATATTTCCCGCGCGCAAACAATCTTCAAGCGGCCACCCGGCGAGGTGGCCGTGGAGAAAACCGCCATTGAATGCGTCGCCCGCTCCCGTCGCATCCACCGCTTTGACGCGAATGGATCTCATCCGCACGAACTTGCCGTTTTGCATTGCAAGACTTCCGTCCTCGCCCAGCTTGATCACTGGAATCCGCGTCCACCGCGCCAGCTTTTGCGCCGCGCGTTCCACCGTTTTTTCTCCCGTCATCGCTCGAGCTTCCATTTCGTTCGGAATCACGAATTCAAGCTCTTTCAGCAATCCCGGAAGTTGCAGCGATTCCAGAACTTCGGGATTCCAGCCAATGTCGGCCGAGAGTGTGAGTCCCAGGCGGCGGAATTTGCGGAGCGCAGCCGCCCAAATCCGCGGTGGCCATAACGCGCACGCCAGATGCAGGTGCTTCGCTCCGCGGATCTTTTCTTTCACTCGCCTATGCGCCAACAGCATTTCTAATTTCCGGTTGATCACATCATGCGTGATCATCATGCGGTCGCCGGCAAAGGCCGCGCAGACCGTCATGGCCGTGGGGAGGCGGGCATGAGTCTCGCAGCACTCCGTGGACACGCCGCTTTCCACCAAGGCTTGCCACGCGGGGCTCGCGAGGGCGTCGCGGCCGATCCGGGTGACGAAGCTCGTCGGAGTGCCGAGTCTGGCGGCCACGAGCGCTGTCGTCGCCAAGCCGCCACCGGGAAAGATGGCGAAGCTCGAGGTCTTGACCTCTTCACCCATCCTGGGGACCCGGGGAAGATCGTAGAAGACGAGATCCAGGAAGAATTCGCCGAAGACCACCAGGCGCCGGGAGGATCGGGCGGAGGCGGAAGTCATGACGTTCGGCATGATAGCAGAGTCGGGGCCGCGGACCAAGTGCCGGTGCGAAAATACCGAAACGTTTTGGCGCCAGTGTTTATGCAGCTTTGCGCGATTCCGGCCCCTTCCTGATTCCGGCCAGGAGCGAGCTTCCAATTTTCACGCAACGTCCTATTTGGACTCGACCCGGACGAGCGTTTTGTAAATCATCTCGGTCCCTTCTTCGAGCGATTTGACCGAAACGCGTTCATCGTCGCCGTGCATGCGAGTCAAATCGTCGGCGGTAATTGGATAGGGATAGATGCCGTACACGGGCACGCCGCGGCTGCGCCAGGCGATGGCATCCGTGCCTGCCTGGAAAAGATAGGGGGTGACGGGCACATCTGGCCACACGGATTTTGCGCTGTGCTCCAATGCGCGATACAAGCTCGTGTCCTTGGTGGATGGCTGCAAGCTTCCCGCTTTCTGAATGAAAGCGGCGATGCGAGCGCCCTCCGGAGTGTCCGTGGAGGGGAGAGCGACCTGGACGCGCGGATCGTTGACGACTTCACGAATCTGCTCGATGAATTTCTGAACGTCCGTGCCGGGAATGATTCTCAAATTGAGCGTGGCTTCCGCCGATCCGGGGATCACGTTTCCACGGAACCCGGCTTTGAGAAAAACGGGAGCGATGGTGTTGCGCATGATGGCGTGGAACAAGACGTTTTTGCTGATCTCGCGGGCCGCTGCCTCGACGGTTCTCGGATCCTTGCTGTTCACAAGATTGTTGTACTCGGTGGACAGGGGTGGTTCGCTCGTCTTCGCAAGCGTTTCAAAAAATTCGCGCGTGCTCGGAATCAAGTCGGGCGGAGTTTCATAGTCCGCGAGACGGGCCATGGCTTTGGAGAGCGTGAAGATGGCGCTGTCCGGGCGGGGCATGGAGGAATGGGTGGACGTGCCCGTGGCGGTGAGGATGAGGGGAATGGACATCTTGTCCGCGGTGGAGATGCTGACGTACTGCACCTTGCCGGCTGAGTTTTCGATGATCCATCCGCCTTCGTTCAGGGCAAATTCGCAATCCATCTGGTTCCAATGGGATTCGGCGAGCCAACTGGTGTTGTACGGCCCGCTCTCTTCATCGGCTTCCGAGAGGAGAATCACGTCGCGATGGAGAGGCACATGATTTTTCGCGAGCTGCATGACGGCTTCAGCGAAAACGGCGATGCCGCCCTTGAAATCCATGGCGCCGCGGCCATAGACGTAGCCGTCTTTGACGACACCCGCGAAGGGATCCACGGTCCATTTATCCCGTTCGACTCCGACCACATCGCCATGAGCCGCTAGCAGAACGGGCCTTTCCGTGCCGTCGCCCTTAAGGCGCGCGATGAGGACTGATCTTCCCGGCTCAGGAGTGGGGATGATCTGCACGTCAAGGCCGAGGGGACGGAGCTTCGAGGCCAGCAATTCGTCGAGCGGCTGCGTACTCCCGGGAGGATTGCTGGTATTCACGCGGATCAGTTCGGTAAGAAGTTCCGCGGTAGGATTCAGAGTTTCTGCGGTTTGCGCGTCAATGGAGATGCCAAGGCCGAGGCAGAGCAGGAAGGCCGCCGCCAATCGAAGCAGGGTGAGACAACGCATGTACGATTTCTCCTGATGAAGCGGCGCGATGAGAGACTCACTGCGATCGGGCCCGGTCCTTGAGCGCCGCAGGAGTATTCTCTCAATTTTGGCGGTGAACGGCGCATAAAATCGGCCTCGCGGCAGTTTGACAATGTTGGTGGAAGAGTGGATGTTGGAGTGAAAAGAGCGGACGGCGCAGTTTCGCAGAGCTGGACTCCCGGACCGCAGGCAATCCGGAGGTGGATGATGAAATCTCTTGCAGCGGCTTCGATTTTTGCCCTGGCCAGCTTTCCTGCATTTGCGCGGCAGCAATCGTCTCCTCCGGCTTCCGGAACCGGCATGGAACAGATGCATCACGGGCACGAGAGCGGGTTCATGGAAGAAGGGATGAGCCATGAGATCGCCAAGGGAGTCGTGCTGGATCAAAAAATAGACTCCAGCGCGCATGCGATCGTGCTGCGGATCGGACCGATCAGCCTTCCGGCGCACACTTCGCACATGAAAATGCCCCAGCCGCCACCGCTGTACTGGACGATCCCCTTCAGCGGTTGGCTGGTGGCGTACCATCCAGCGATGGTGGACCCGAAGGGCGATCCTGTGCCGGGGAGGATGCTGCATCACGTGGCGTTCTGGAACGAGAACCGACCGGACTTCCTGTGCGCCAATAAACCCGAGCATATCTTCGGGGCCGGAGGGGAATTGACGCAGTGGGCGCAGATTCCGGGCTTCGGATACCGCGTGGAGAAGGGAGACCGGATCCGGATTGACACCATGATCTACAACCCAACGGATATCTCCTATCGAGGGGTTTATCTGCAGGTGAAGATTCCGTACCTGGACGATGCCACGCCGGCACCGGTGAAGGATTTCTATCCGGCGTGGATGGACGTGGGATCGTGCGGGAATTCGGGATACGACCTGCCAGCGGGGCCGAGCAAGAAGGTTGGAGAAGTGGCGGTGAAATACGATGGCGTGCTGCTGGGCGTGGGTGGACACATGCACGACTACGCGAAGCAGATCGTGCTGGAAGACATGACGAAAAAGGAGACGCTTGCGACGCTCGAAGCGAAGACGGATGCGAACGGACACTTGCTGAGCATGCCGATCGTGACATTTTATGCTACGGGCGGCGAGAAACTCGCCGCAGGCGACCAATTGAAAATTACGGCGACGTACGACAACACGACTGGAAAGATGCTGCCGGACGGGGCGATGGGCATCGTGGTGGGATATTTTGTTCCCACAGACAATTCCGCACTGGCGCCGCTGCGGCATGCGGCCATGCCGATGCATCATCCTCACGCCATGCAGCAGCCGATGCCCCACGACAATTAACGAAATGGCTCACCCATGAGATGGAACGGAGACTGCTATGGGCGTATGGCCCTGCGCAGGGCGTGAGGCGTGCGCCCGGCGGAGAGCGGAGAAGACCTCCCGTTCGTGGAAGGATGGGGCATCGCGCTCGCGATCGAACTGCTTCTCCATGGCGGGAAGGCTGTTGAGGAGCAACTGGCCGATATAGGCGAGGGCGATGGCGTCCGGACGGGCGATGCGCTTGCGGACGAGCTGCTTGACGAGATTGCCGAGGAAGAGATTGATGGAATCGGCGGAGGA
>Ga0335076_10004174_pt1 | contig 14593 bp, 15 predicted proteins | sample Lox_Sample_25_FD_206717 | JGI IMG/M metagenome (GOLD analysis project Ga0335076, IMG submission 206717) | Soil microbial communities from Loxahatchee National Wildlife Refuge, Florida, United States - Lox_Sample_2.5 | ecosystem: Environmental > Terrestrial > Soil > Wetlands | place: USA... | reverse complement strand
GGGTCGAAGGCCACACCATCTGGGAAACCAAGAATATTCGACTGCTGGCTCCCTGCGAGCCGAGCAAGATTGTGTGCGTTGGGCGAAACTATGCCGCACACGCGGCGGAGTTAGGAAACGAAATGCCCAAGGAGCCGATGATTTTCTTGAAGCCGCCGTCGGCGATCGTTGGACCTGAGGACGCGATTGTTGTGCCGCGAGCGTCGCAACGCGTGGAGCATGAGGGTGAACTGGGCGTGGTGATGGGGAAGAAGTGCACGCAGCTTTCCGAGCTGGAGGATCCGCTGGGCTACGTTCTGGGCTACACGTGCCTGAATGACGTAACCGCGCGCGATCTGCAGAAAACGGATGTGCAATTCACGCGGGCGAAAGGGTTCGATACATTCTGCCCCGTCGGCCCGCATATCGAAACGCAGATTGATCCGCGGGATGTTCTGGTGGAATGCCGCGTAAATGGACAGCCGCGGCAGTCGGGTGGCACGGCCTTGATGGCCTTTTCCGTGGCAGTCCTGATCCGCTGGATTTCGCAGGTAATGACTCTGCTTCCCGGCGACTTGATTGCGACCGGGACACCCGCTGGGGTAGGACCGCTGGTGGGGGGAGACACGGTGGAAGTGGCGGTTGCGGGAATAGGGGTGTTGCGTAATCCAGTGCACGCCCCTCACAGGGATATCGCACCGGGAAAACTGTTTGACTAGAATTAAGGGTCAGGGGCGGCGTTCGTCGCCCGGGCTGTGCGAAGAATTCCAGGTCTGTTGCTGAGGGTGAGTGAAGTGAAAGAAGCGCTTGCCGATTGGAAAATGCTATTGACGTTGGGGGCGGGGAGTATCGTAGCCATTGGCCTGATCGTATTCGCGTTCATGCGGCCAAACGTCGATCCGGAAGAGGCGGAGCGGAAACGCCGGCTGCACCTGAACCTGATCGGACGAATTGCAGAAGGCCAGGTAGTGGAGTTGAATGAGCAAGAGCCGGAGCCGCAACAGGAGCGACGGAAAATGCTGTCGCGAGCGCGGCCGCTGGTGGACGTGCGTCCGCGGCACATGGTTTCTTACAGTTATTCCATCTCCGGGGTTACGTATCACACGGCACAGGACGTTACCGGCCTGGAAAGCCAGGTGCGCTTTGAGCGGCTGATGGCCGGGCAACAAGCCAGTGTAAAATACGATCCGGCGAACCCGAGCGATTCGATTCTGGTGGCCGATGACTGGTCGGGCCTGCGCTGACGTTGACTTGAACTGCTAACGCCCTGCACGGGTTTCCCCTCATACCGCTTGCCTGCTGATTGGGGTATGCTTTGGCAGAATCCCTGGCAAATGCGGAACTGCGTTCATGAAACACGTGTTCTTGTCGATTCTGACGGCGCTTCTGATTGTGGCGATGACGTTAAGCTCGATGGTGATTCTGGTGCGCGCCACGCACTACGTCACTGGGATCGCCTCGCCTTTGGCACGGGCCGGGGCGATCGTGGCGGAAATGCTGCTGGGAGTGATTTTGCTGCTGGGCACCGTTTGGCTGGCAACGCACCTTGCCGTGCTAATTTTCGCTCCTAAAACCAACCCTTCCGGCGGAGGCGATCTTGGCGGATAAGAACCATGCGATCTGGGAATCGGCGGCCAGTTCCGACCGGATGGAACAGTTGCGGCGTTTGTCCGCGGAAGCCGAGGTGGGCGGAGGAGCGGAACGGCGCGAGCGCGAGCACAAGGCGGGAAAGCTTTCGGCGCGCGAGCGAATCCAGATCCTGCTGGACGAAGGAACGTTCGAAGAGCTGGACAAGTTTGTGCGGCACCGTTGCGTGGATTTCGGGATGGAGGAAAATCGCCCGGCGGGAGACGGCTTCGTCACGGGCTTCGGGCGCATCGACGGAAGGCTGGTTTACGTGTTTGCGCAGGACTTTACGGTTTTCGGTGGCTCACTGTCCGAAGCGAACGCGCAGAAAATCTGCAAGATTATGGACCTGGCGATGCGCAATGGCGCGCCGGTGATTGGTTTGAATGATTCGGGCGGTGCCCGAATTCAGGAAGGCGTGGCATCGCTGGCGGGTTACGCTGATATTTTTTTGCGGAACACACTGGCGAGCGGGGTGATTCCGCAGATCAGCGCGATTCTGGGACCATGCGCCGGGGGAGCCGTGTATTCACCGGCGATTACCGACTTCATTTTGATGACGCGGGACACTTCCTACATGTTTGTGACCGGCCCGGACGTGATCAAGACGGTGACGCACGAGGAGGTGACGAAACAGGAGCTGGGCGGGGCGATGACGCACAATGCCACCAGCGGCGTAGCTCACTTTGTTTCGCGCGATGATGCCGAATGCTGCGCGATGATCCGCGAGCTGTTCAGCTTTTTGCCTTCGAATAATTTGGACGATCCCCCACGGCGGCCCACCAACGATCCGAGCGACCGGCGCGAAGAATCGCTGAACAGCATGGTGCCGGAAGACCCGCAGAAACCCTACGACATTAAGGATGTGATTCATGCGATTGTCGACGACCGCTACTTTTTCGAAGTGCACGAACATTTTGCCAAAAATATTGTTGTGGGATTTGCGCGGTTCGACGGTCGGCCGGTAGGCATCGTAGCAAACCAACCCGCGTTTCTGGCGGGGACGCTGGATATCAACGCGTCGGTGAAAGGGGCACGGTTTGTGCGATTTTGCGACGCGTTCAATATTCCGCTGGTGACTTTCGAGGATGTGCCGGGCTTTTTGCCGGGGACGCAGCAGGAATATGGCGGCATCATTAAGCACGGCGCCAAGCTGCTGTTCGCGTTTGCCGAAGCGACCGTACCAAAAATTACGGTGATTACCCGGAAGGCATACGGTGGAGCGTATTGCGTGATGGCTTCGAAACACATTCGTACGGACGCCAACTACGCGTGGCCCACGGCGGAGATCGCGGTGATGGGGCCGGAAGGCGCGGTGGATATCGTGTACAAGCGTGAATTGAGCGCGGCTGCGCCGAGTGAACGGGCAAAGTTGCGTGAAGAAAAAATCGCGGAGTTTCGTAGCCGCTTCGCGAATCCGTTTGTGGCCTCGGAACGCGGCTATCTGGATGGCGTAATCGAACCGGCGGACACCCGCCGCCTGATCATCAACTCGCTGCGGGCACTGGAAAACAAGCGCGACACCAACCCGAAAAAGAAGCATGGCAATATTCCACTCTAGCCCGAACGGAACAGGCCACTAATTCGTTCGGAGATACTCGAGCTGAGCGAGCTGCTTCCAGCCCGCTTCCCCACGTTCTTCGAGCCTCCAGGTGTAGTGATCCGCAGTGCGCCGGGTCACCTTCACGCGCAGATCCGCGGGCTGACCTGCGAAGTCAGGCCCATGAAAGGTGATCTGCATTTCGTTGCCCTCGATTCGGACCGGGCCATGGGTAATCGCATTCGACGCATCCATATACCAGATTTCGAGAGCATTTTGCTCGCGGTCCCAGAAGAATTGTCCGTCATAGTTTTTTAATACGCCCTTGTCCATCACAAAGTGGGTATTGAAGCGCAGAAACGCCTGATTATCGGACCAGGCATAGCGCGTTTCAATGCGCACCATTCCCGGGCCAAGCAGGGCTGCATCTGCCGTCCAAACGCCACCGTTTAACCACGCCAACATATCGATCTGCCTCACTTGCTTTATAGAATCGAGGCCCGACTGAGCGGAGAGCATTCCCGCCAGGAGCAAAGTAAGGAAAGTCGCCAAAAGCAGGGTTGGGAAAGTCGCAGCGAACCGTTCCATTCGTCGAGCCTCCAAAGAATTTCATTGCCCTGCCAAGCAGTTTAGCGATAGGGTGGTAAGTCTGGAATGACAAGTATCCGGCATTTCAGGACACACCTTGACCGGCGCCAAAACCACAGGACAGCTCGCCGCGTCGAAACGTTTATGAATCCCAAACATATTGTTATAACCGGTTTTCACGACGTAACGGCCTTGGATTTCGTTGGGCCGCTCGAAGCATTCGGTTGCGCTAATGTACCTTCCACAGCGGGTGTGGCAAAGCGTTGCTATCGCATCACCATCGCGGGAGTTCAAGAGAAGACCTTCCGGTCGGAGCATGGTCTGACGTTTGTGGCGGAGCGATTGCTTTCGACGGTGCGCGATGTGGACACACTGGTGATTCCCGGCGGGCGGGGATTGCGGGAAGAGCACACGGTGCGCAAGCTTTCGGAATGGCTACGGTCGCAGGCGCACTCGGTGCGGCGCATCACTTCGATTTGCACGGGAATCTTCGGGCTGGCGCCTTCGGGATTACTGAACGGGCGTCAGGTTACCACACACTGGAGATTCGCAGCGAGCCTGGCGCAGCGCTTTCCGAAACTCATTGTGGATGCGAAGTCGCTCTACGTGCGCGATGGGAAGTTTTGGACGTCCGCCGGAGTGACTTCGGGCATCGATCTGGCGCTGGCGCTGATAGAAGAAGATTACGGACCGGAAGTGGCTCTTTCTGTAGCGCGAGAATTGGTTGTGTATGTAAAACGCCCGGGGGGTCAGGAGCAATATTCAGAGCCGTTGCAGTTTCAGGTGCAGTCGCGCAGCCGTTTCGCGGACCTGGTGCCATGGATCATGGCGAATCTGGACCAGGATTTGTCTGTGGAAGTGCTGGCGAAACGGGTGTGTCTGTGTCCACGGCAATTTACGCGGCGATTCAAACAGGAGTTCCAAGCGAGTCCGGCAGGATTTGTACGAAGATTGCGGCTGGATGAGGCGCGGAACCGCCTGGGCTCGCCCGATTGTACGGTGGAAGGCGTGGCGCGGTCGGTGGGCTTCGCGGATGCCGATAACTTTCGCAGGGCGTTCGAACGATGCTTCGGGGTGGCTCCTGGCCAGTACCGCGGGCGTTTCCCTGCAAAAGCGGCTTCGTTTTAATGGCCGAAAACCTGCGGATTGGCACTTTTAATCGAGTCTGCTAGACTGATTCGCACGGACTCAGGCGTTCGCTTCGGCCTGGTCTGGAAAGAATCATGATTCAGCCTCGTATCATCCCTGTCCTCTAAGCCGCTTGTAGAGCGGGCCCCTATATTCCTTGTCTGGTCCTAGTGTGTTCTTCTGGCAGCGCGAGTGAATTCTGTATCGAGTCAGCTTGCGCAGAAACACGTGAGATTTTATGAGTTCGCAAGAAACCGCGCTGTCGTCTGCCGCACCCGCAACCTTCTGGGGCTCGATCCGTGAAGCGTTGCGAGGGTCGCATCAGGACTTCACCGCGGGAAGTTTGAATCGCGCCATCGTTTTGCTGGCCATCCCGATGGTTTTGGAGATGGTTCTAGAATCGCTGTTCGCGGTTGTGGATGTGTTCTGGGTAGGCCGCCTCGGGGCCGAAGCCATCGCCACAGTGGGCTTGACGGAGTCGTTGCTCAGCCTGGTGATTGCGATTGGATTCGGACTGGGCATGTCGACCACGGCGATGGTGGCGCGCCGCATCGGAGAGAAAGACGCGAAAGACGCGGCGGTGGCGGCGGTGCAAGCGATTGTGCTGGGGGTGATCACGTCGCTGGCGATTGGACTGCCTTGCTGGTTTTATGCTCCACGGTTGTTAACGCTGATGGGCGCATCGCCGGAAGTGGTGGCGATGGGATCAGGATATGCGCGGATTGCTTTGGGCGGATGCGGCGCGATCGTGATGCTGTTTCTGAACAACGCGATTTTCCGCGGCGCAGGAGACGCGGCCGTGGCCATGCGGTTGTTATGGGTTTCGAACATCATCAACCTTATTCTGGATCCGTGCTTGATTTTCGGATTGGGCCCGTTCCCAAAACTCGGTGTGACGGGAGCGGCGCTGGCCACGTTTATCGGCCGGAGCATAGGAGTTCTTTACCAATTCTATCGGCTGTTACGAGGTACGGAGCGCATTCACATTCTCGCCAGCCAGGTGCGCGTAGATCTCGGGGTGTTGCTCCGGCTAGTGCGCGTGTCCGTCACCGGAATTCTGCAATTCGCGATTGCGGATGTCAGTTGGATCGGCTTAGTGCGCATTGTCAGCCTGTTTGGCTCCGCGGCGCTGGCGGGCTACACGATCGCGATTCGCATCGTGATCTTCGTGATTTTGCCGAGTTGGGGATTGAGCAACGCGGCGGCAACGCTTGTTGGACAGAATCTCGGCGCGAGGCAACCGGAACGCGCGGAGCGTTCGGTGTGGCGAACGGGGCTGTACAACATGCTGTTTCTCGGGTCGGTGGGCGTGTTCTTTGTGTTCTTTGCGGAGCCGGTGATCCGGTTATTCACGAGCGACCCGGCGGTGGTGCCATTGGCAGTCTCGTGTTTGCGCATCATCAGCTATGGGAACATTGGGTACGCGTACGGCATGGTGATGCTGCAAGCGTTCAACGGGGCCGGGGACACGGTAACACCGACGATCGTGAACCTGTTTGGATTCTGGTTTCTGGAGATTCCGCTGGCCTACGCGCTTGCAGTTCCTTTGGGCTTGCAGGCCAATGGAGCGTACTTTGCGATCGTCATCGCAGAGTGTGCCATTGCGGCCACGGGAGTACTGCTGTTCCGCCGCGGGAGGTGGAAGAACCAACAAATCTAGCCACGCTGCCGCATAAAACAGCCGCAAACGATACGACACGCACGGTTGAGATCCGCCGCGACGCAACTTCCGCGCATGCTAAGATTTGCGTGGTTCACCAATGTTCCGCAAAGTGCTGATAGCCAATCGCGGGGAAATTGCCGTGCGCATTCTACGCGCGTGTCACGAGATGGCAATTCCCGCGGTGTGCGTTTATAGCGATGTGGATCGCACCGCGCTGCACGTGCGACTGTGCGAGGAAGCGTACCCCATCGGCCCAGCGCCTTCCCGCGAAAGCTATCTTCGTATCGACAAACTGATTGATGTGGCGAAGCGATCCGGCTGCGACGCCATCCACCCGGGCTATGGATTTCTGGCGGAAAACCCGGCATTCGTGCGCGCCTGCGTGGATGCGGGCATTACTTTCATTGGACCCTCTGCGGAAGCCATGGAAACGATGGGATCGAAGACCGCGGGGAAGCAACTGGCGCGGCGCGCGGAAGTGCCTACAGTTCCCGGTGCCGACGTACCTCTGGAAGATCCCGACGAGGCGCAATCGCTAGCGCGAGCGATGGGTTATCCGGTAATGCTGAAGGCGGTAGCGGGCGGCGGCGGGAAAGGCATGCGCATTGTCACGGAAGACGGTGCGTTTGCTTCGGCGTGGCGAGACGCGGGTTCGGAGGCTCTGAACGCCTTTGGCGATGCGCGCGTGTTCCTGGAGAAGTATCTGGAGGCGCCGCGGCACATCGAGATCCAGATTCTTGCGGATGCGCATGGACGGGTCGTGTCACTGGGCGAACGGGAATGCTCGATTCAGCGGCGGCATCAGAAAGTGATCGAAGAAGCGCCTTCGATGGTGGTGACTCCCGAACTGCGGCGCAAGATGGGAGAAGCGGCGGTGCGGCTGGCGCGCGCGGGCGGGTACGTGAACGCGGGTACGGTGGAGTTTCTGGTCGACGCCAATCTGAGTTTTTATTTCCTGGAAGTGAATACACGCCTGCAGGTGGAGCATCCCGTCACCGAACAGGTGACCGGCTTGGACCTGGTGAAACTGCAAATCGCCATAGCCGCAGGGCATCGATTGCCGTTCGCGTGGGAGACGATCTCGCCACGCGGGCACGCGATGGAAGTGCGCCTCTACGCGGAAGACCCGGACAATAATTTTTTTCCGTGTCCGGGGAAAATCGTGGCGCGGCGCATCGCCACGGGGCCGGGCATCCGCCTGGATGAAGGCGTTTATCGCGGGTGGACGATTCCTATTGAATATGACCCGCTGCTGAGCAAATTGATCGCGTGGGGCAATAGCCGGGAAGAGACTATCGCACGGCTGCGACGCGCCTTGGACGAATACACGATCTCCGGGATACGTACGAATGTGAGCCTGTTTCGAAGAATTTTGAACGAGCCGGAATTTCTGGCAGGCGAAATTCACACGAAGTGGCTGGATGACTTGCTGACGCGGCCGCGACCACCAGCCGTACCACCGCGACCAGGCAGCGAGGCGGCCGCTGCGATCGCCGCGGCGTATTGGGAGAGCATTCAGCCTGCAGGAACCAAGAGTGGCGGCACGGAAGGAAATAGGGCGTCGCGCTGGAAGACGGAAGGACGGCGCGCACAGGTGGACCGCCTACCATGAAATACGAAGTCTATCTCGAAGGAGCAACGGGTAAGAGCAAGCACCGCGTGGATCTGGAGAAGGATGGCAGCGGCTACAAGGTTCTGCTGGATGGCCAGCCGGTGGATGCCGATGTAATTCTGGCGGCTCCGAACGCGGTATCTGTGATTCTGAACGGTACGGCATTCGAAATCCATATTGCGCCAACGCTGGAAGGTCATTACAAACTGCAAACAGGGCCGCACGAATATGTGGCCGACGTGCGCGATCCGCGAGCGTGGCGCGGCAAGAAGCTGGGTGGAATGGAAGCGGAAGGCCGGCAACAAATCCTCGCGCCGATGCCCGGAAAAGTGATTCGTTTGTTAGCGAAGGCCGGAGACGAAGTGGAAGCGGGGCAAGGGCTGGTGGTGATTGAAGCGATGAAGATGCAGAACGAGATTCGTTCACCGAAGAGGGGCAGGGTGGAGCGGCTCCACGCACAAGAAGGGCAAGCGGTGAATGCCGGCGATGTGCTGGCGTGGGTCGATTAGGTTTTCTGGAAAATTACAAAACGAAGATTACTGGGTGTTTGCAGGTTTGGCGGGTTCCGGAATTATGCCCGCGGGAGCCGCGCTGGGCTTGGACGCGTCGGGGAGTTTGCCGGCGGTTTCCACGACCTGAATGGCAAGGTAGTTGGTGACGTGAGCTTCGTCGCGAGCCACGGCGAGATAGGCGTTGCGCAGGAGCTGTTCCTTGCGATTGCGCAGGGTGTCGCGAATCATCTGCTGAACCTGAGGATCGTTGACGCCGCGCTGGCCGGCCGCTTCGCGCGCCACCAGTTTCAGAATCCGGACGCTGTCGCGTAGCTGAACCGGAGGACTGACCTGCCCGGGTTTCAGCGCCAAGACCATCTTCTTCAGCAGCGGATCAGTTTGCGGTGCATTCAGGGAGGATTCAGAGATGTAGCCCAAGTCTCCGCCGGTGGCAGCGGTATTGGGGTCCTCGGAATAGTCCATGGCGAGCTGGGCAAAATCGGCGCCACTGTTCAGCTTGTCTTCCAGCATTTTCGCTTTGCGCTGTGCTTCCGCGTCGTTGGTGGCGTCATCGTTCTTGCGGTTGCGGATCATGGGATCTTTTCGCGGAGTGATGACAATTTGCGAGATGCGGTACTGCGGCTCGGCGACATTAAACTGGTTGCGGTTGGTATTGTAAAAGTCGACGACGTCCTGATCGGTGATGGTGACCTTGGCAGCGACTTCGCGGTTCAGCAACTTCTGGATGGAGAGCTGTCGGCGCAGATCCTTCTTGAGGTCGTCGACACTCATGCCACCTTCTTTGAGCTTGCGCTGGAACTCGTCCTCGGTGTAGCCGCTCTTCAATTCGGTGAATTTGTCCTCGACCTCGCCATCACTGGCTTCGAGGTTCAGCTTCTTGGCGCGCTCCAGCAGGATTTCATTGTTGATGAGCTGCTCGACCACGTTCAGCTTGCCGGACAAGACTTCCTCGGGAGAAGTTTCCTGTGCTTCGGGATTGATACGTGTGCGGTAGTACTTTTCGACTTCGTCGCGCTTGATTTCCGTGCCGTTCACGACCGCCCAAACGTCGGGCGCATGGTGTTCCGGCTGCTTGCATCCGGCAAACCAGGACACGGCAAGAATAGCCGCGGGCAACAACAGTGCGCCGCGACGAATCATGCCACTGCGGTGGAACCGGTTGACGGGGTGCAGGGGAATGTCCAAGGGGATGAGCTCAGGCGGCTTTTTTGACGCGGCCGAGCCGAATGCACGCCGTGCAAACCTTGACTTGCTTGCGCACACCGTTGACCACGGCGCGAACGCGCTTGAGATTGGGGTTCCAGCGGCGACGCGTGGTGTTATTCGCGTGGCTTACGACGTTCCCGTAGCTGGGGCCTTTGCCACAAATTTCACACTTCAATGCCATGACTCTCCCACTTCCTCTGTTTCAAAGGATAGAAAACAAGAATCTTAATTCTAGCAGATGGCTACGGAAATACAAAATCGCCGACGACTTTTTTGGGGCGGGATGAGAATGGGCACTTAACCCAGGATTGTAGGATTGCGGCTCAAAGCCCTGGGTTGGTTGCGGACCTGGGGAGCAGCGTGCTGCGCCCCTACGCAGAAGTTTGGTGTGAAGGAAATTGACAGGCGCAGAACGATCCGACGCGCAGCCGGGTTCGCCTTCCGAGGCGGGCCGCCCCTCACGCAGATTGATACGGACGGTTCGAACTGTACGGAAGCGCCTTAAAGAATGACGCATCGTACTCCCAAGGGGTTCTGGCAAGGGCTTTGTTATACTGGTTAAGTTGAGTTCAGGAATCGACGCCCGGTGAAATCGCTCCGCATCTCCATTGTGCAGTACCTGAATACCGCGCCGCTGGTGCGGGGGTTTACGCACGGGCCATTGCGCGGGAAATACGATCTGTCGTTCACCGTGCCCTCGCAGTGTGCCGAGGCTTTGCGCGCCGGTAATGTGGACATCGCCATCATCCCCGCGATCGAGGTGCAGCGCATCGAGAAGCTGGCCGTGCTGCCGGAACTTTCGATCGCGTCGAAGCAGTCAGTGCGCAGCTTGCTGCTGGTGTGCCGGAAGCCGATTCGCGAAATGCAGCGAGTGGCGCTGGATCGTAGTTCGCGGAGCACGCAGGCGATGGTTCGCATCTTGTGCCGCAAGCATTGGGGAATTTCACCGGAATTTTTTGAGGCGGCGCCGGATTTGAGTGCCATGCTGGAGCAAGCGGATGCGGCGCTGTTGATTGGCGATCCTGCGCTGCAATTCTCGCTAGAGCGTTCCGGCGCGCAGGTACAGGCAACGCCACAGGACCTGTTTGTGTACGACGTCGTGGAACAATGGCGCGCCTTTTCGAATCTACCGGCGGTTTTGGCGGTTTGGGCTGCGCGTCCCGAGGTGCTGAGCTCCGAAGTGGTGCGTGATTTCCAAGATTCGCTGGCGTTCGGCATGCATCAATTGCAAGAGATCAGCGAGGAGGCGGCGCGGGAGCTGGGGCTGCCGGTGGAAGGAATCCGGCAGTATCTGCGGGAAAATATCGATTACACTCTGGATGCGGAAAACCGGCGGGGATTGCAGCGCTATTTCGAACTGGCAGCGGAGCTGGGATTAATTCCGGCCGCGCGTCCGCTACCGATTGCGAGTTCCGAGGAATCAGCGGAATTAATCGCGGCGCGGCGGTCTTAGAGGGGAAAGGAAACGACGTGGGCATTACCAAACAACAAGCGCTGGAAATGCTCCAGTCGGACGATCTGGTAGGCATCGGCATGGCCGCGCACCAAGTGCGGTTGCAGAAGAATGATCCGCGCATTGTGACCTATCAGATTGACCGCAACATCAACTACACCAATTTCTGCACGGAATATTGCTCGTTTTGCGCGTTTTACCGGCCGCTGGGAGCGAAGGACGGCTACATTCTGCCATTCGAAGAGATTTACGCGAAAATCGACGAGATGCTGCCGCTGGGCGGTACTGGCGTTCTGCTGCAAGGGGGTCTGCACCCGGATTTGCAGATTGGCTACTACGAGAATCTGCTGCGGTCGTTGAAATCACGCTACCCGCAAGTGCACCTGCACTGCTTTTCGGCGCCGGAAATTCTGTGTATCGCGGAAGTCAGCGAATTGAGCATCCGCGACACGATTCAGCGGCTGATGGATGCCGGTCTGCAATCGATTCCCGGGGGAGGCGCGGAAATTCTGGACGACGAGATACGCGGGAAGATCGCGCGTCTGAAATGCACCAGTGAGGATTGGGTGGAGGTGCACCGCACCGCGCACACGCTGGGACTGCGCACTACCGCGACGATGATGTTTGGCTGCGGAGAAGAACTGCGACATCGGGTGAACCATTTGGAGCGCATCCGACAACTTCAGGAAGAGACCGGCGGATTTACCGCGTTCATTCCCTGGATTTTCGCTGCGGAGAATACGGCGCTGGGCAAACGGGTGCAGGAAACGACCGCGGTCGATTATCTGAAGACTCTAGCGGTCAGCCGCTTGTATCTCGACAACATCGACCACATCCAGTCGAGCTGGCTAACACCGGGGATCAAAGTGTGCCAGGTGGGATTGCAGTTTGGCGCCGACGACGTGGGCAGCATTTTGATCGAGGAAAATGTGGTTTACGCGGCCGGTGTGCGCCGGCGTACGAATGAGGAGGAGTTGCGACGAATCATTTATGATGCGGGATTCCTGCCGGCGCAAAGGGATACCCTGTACCGGTCGTACGTACTGAAGTCGCCATACCGGCCGAAGGAAGCGAACGCGGCGTAGGGTTACTTCTTGATACGGAGCAACACTTCCACTTCGGTGTCGTCGGGCAAATCGAGGGGACTGGCTAGTTCCAATCTGCCGCCGCGGCAAATCGCAGTGAAACGCATTGGTGTGTCTCTCGCCGGAACGGGTTCAGCAGACGCTGCGGCAGGCCGGCCGGTCTCGTCCAGGGCCTGGTTGACCAGTGCATCGGCTTCGCGGTTCTGTTCGCGGTAGACGTGTTCGATGCGAAACGATTCCAGAGTCTGTGCCATCTTCCGGGCGCGTTCAAACAGCGGCTTCAACTCCACGCTTTTCACTTTGTACTGGCCGCGCATCTGCTTGACCATCAACTCGGAATCGCTTTCGATGCGGAGCGCGCGCACGCTGTGCGTCTGTGCATAATCGAGCGCCGCAATCAACCCGAAGTATTCCGCAACGTTATTCGTGGTCTGGCCAATGTACTTCTTCAGGCGTGCGACGATCGCGCCGCCGCCATCGCGAATGACAACTCCATAGGCCGCCGGGCCAGGATTGCCGCGCGAACCGCCATCGATATTCGCCTGGAACGCAGCCCCGGGATGCTTCGGAGGATCGGGTAGCGCGGCATCGCCGAACAAACCGGCTCCACGAGGAACAGGCGGCCGCCTAAGCGTCACGAGTTGGCCGCCCCAGTTGAGGAATCTTTGGGCGCAGCATGCGGAATGGGCTCCAAGCTATAAAGGATGCGGCCACACGTTTCGCAACGGAATACCTCTTCATCAGTTTCCGTTTTGAGCAGTTGCAGCACATGAGGCAGAACGCGTACACCGCACGCACGGCACTGTTCATCACGCGCTTCGGAAAGCGCAGAGCCGGGATGGCGTTTGTCCACGCGGGTGTAAAGGTCCAGCAAGTCTGGCGAAACGTTCTTGGCGATTTCCGCGCGTTGTAGCGCATGCGCTTCCATGCGTTTCTTCTTTTCGCCGTATTGCACTTGCAATTGCTTCTTCTCTGCGGTGATCGCCTGCTCCGCCTCACGCAGATCGGCGTCCACATGCTTGACGCGGCGTTCCACATCCTCTAATGCCATCATCTGTTCCAGCACGGCGTCTTCCGCCTTGGACACTTCCGCCTCAGCATTGGCGATTTCGTGCTGTAAGGCTTTGTAGGCTTCATTTGTTTTCACAGAACTGCTCTGCTCGCGATACTTCTTGGCTCGCGTCTTCCACTGTTCCACGTCGAGTTCCAATTGTTTGCGCCGCGCTAGGGCCTGGGTGTGCGCCTCTTTCGCGCCCGTAACAGCGGCGCGAGCGCCGTTGAGCTTGGCGTCGGCCTCACGAACGAGTTTGGGCATGCCATCGAGTTCGGTACGCAAAGAGCCGATACGTTGATCGAGGTGCTGCAGTTCCAACAGTTGTGGAATCGCCGGATGCATGGCGGTGATTTTAGCACAGCGCTTCAGCTGGCTCGCTTGCGGGTCGCTCAACCGGCAGAATCGTGCGGACATGGGGCCCAGAATGCTGGACTCCTACGAAACAGAAGACGCTCCCGAGGATAACGATTTTTTTGAGTTTGGAGCGGTTTGCGGGAATCGAGGAGCGTGGGAGAGCTAGAAGCCGGGAGCTATAAACGAACCAAGCGGAAGCGAGGTGGCCTACCTCGACGCAGGCGCACTTCCCGCTTCCGCAGAGCTCGCATAGCAAATTTGGGAATTAGCTGGCTTTCAGATCGCGATGAATCAACGCGGCATCCAGGAAGTACCCGATTCCCACGGCGAGAGGCAAAATCCCCACGGCCGCGGCCACAAGCGTTTCCGGCTCTTGCACGATTCGGGCGATGGCCGCGAACATAATCATGAAACCCAGTCCGCCGCTGACCAGCAAAATGCCAGAGCGACGGGAGCGGGCAAATTGCGAGAGTTCCGGCTCCATGGGAATTTCACTTCCGCGCGCCAAGGCTGCCAATCGCTCTTCCGTGCGCAGCTTCCTGACGCGGTAATAGGTATAAAGTGCAGCCACCGGCAAACCACAAGTCAGCACCACAGCAACCAATCCGATCAAATCTCCGCCCATATGCCACTCCTTCTGCGGCGAATCCACTCCGGGCCGCTTTCTGCGGTCTCATAGAAAGGTACGGAAGAAGGAGGGAAAAAGTTCCAGACACCAGGGCTGGGGAAAGGCGGCTTAGGGAAGCTCCTGAACCTGCATGGAGCTGTCGATGGAGAGTTTGGGGTAGCGGAT
>Ga0335076_10004173_pt1 | contig 14597 bp, 8 predicted proteins | sample Lox_Sample_25_FD_206717 | JGI IMG/M metagenome (GOLD analysis project Ga0335076, IMG submission 206717) | Soil microbial communities from Loxahatchee National Wildlife Refuge, Florida, United States - Lox_Sample_2.5 | ecosystem: Environmental > Terrestrial > Soil > Wetlands | place: USA: Florida... | reverse complement strand
GATCGTCTCTGTGGGATCGACGAAAGAGGCGGTGCGCGATCCGTGGCTGAAAAAGAATCGAAAGAAGATTACCGAGATCGACTGCGCCGGCAAAGTTCTGTTGCCGGGATTCGTGGATTCGCATACCCATCCCGTGTTCGTTGAGCCGCGGCTGGTTGACTTTGAGAAGCGGATTGAAGGCGCGTCGTACGAGCAGATCGCTGCGGCCGGCGGTGGGATTCGGTCCAGTCTGGAAGGCGTACGCAAAGCAGCCAAGAGCGCGCTCACGAACAAGGTCGTCAAGGTTCTCAGCGACATGGCTGCGCACGGGACCACTACCGTCGAAGCCAAGTCCGGCTATGGACTGACGGTTGAATCCGAGTTGAAATCTTTGGAAGCCATACGCGCCGCGAGTGCGACCTGGCCCGGAACGGTGCTTCCCAGCCTGCTGGGAGCGCATGTCGTCCCAAAAGAGTTTCAGGGGCGCTCACAAAACTATGTGGAGATCGTCTGTTTAGAGATGATTCCGCAGGCGGCGCGGCGGAAGCTTGCCCGCTTTGTGGACGTGTTTTGCGATAAAGGTGCGTTTACGGCGGACGAGGCCGGGCAGATTTTTGCTGCGGCCAGGCAGCACAGCCTCGATGTTCGCGCCCACATGGGCCAGTTGTCCGAGACGAAACTAGCGCCGTTCCTGCGCTTCGATCCGGCGTCGTTCGATCACATGGATCATGTAAGCGACGACGACATCCTGCAGATGGCGAAGGCGAATACGGTCGCGACGCTGGTTCCAGGCGCAAACTATTTTTTGGGATGGAAGGACTATCCCAATGCGCGGCGGTTGATTGACGCGGGAGTTCCGGTGGCACTGGCGACGGACTACAACCCGGGGACCTCACCGACCATAAGCATGCCGATGGCGATGTCGTTGGCGTGCACGCACATGAACATGTCGCCGGCCGAGGCGGTGGCAGCGGCTACAATCAATGGAGCATGGTCTCTGCGCGTGGCCGATCGTAAGGGCAGCATCGAACCGGGGAAAGATGCTGACCTGGCCGTGTTTGACGTGAAGGACTACCGGGAAATTCCTTATTGGTTTGGGGTCAACCGAATCGCAATGACGGTTCTGAATGGCGTGATCGCGCCAGATTGAACTTCCGTCCGCTACTCGTCGTATTACAGGGAGTGCAGACGTGTGCTGTTATATTTTGGGGAAATTGGGAAACATAACAATTCCGCGGCCGACCGGCTTGGCGGGACATTCTACGAATCTGAATTGAAGAGAAAGATCCGATCGAATCTCCAGAGGGGAAAAACGATGAAACGCATCCTTGCGGTACTGACATTCCTCGCGCTGGCAATTTCGTTAGCCGCCGCCCAGCGCTTGCCCGAAGTTGCCCGGCCCGACAATTACAAACTGACCTTCACGCCCGACCTCGACAAAGCGACGTTCGAGGGCGATGAGACGATCACGCTGCACGTTCTGAAGCCGACGTCGGAGATCACATTGAATGCGGTCGACATCGACTTTCACGAAGTGAGCATCACCAACGGCGGCGCGACCCAGAAGGCAAAAGTAACGCCGGAAAAAGATAAAGAGATGGCGGTGCTGTCCGTCGACAAACCGCTGGCAGCCGGTCTGGCGACCGTTCACATCAAGTATTCGGGAATTCTGAACAGCGAGATGCGCGGCTTATACCTGGGCAAAGACGACCAGGGGCGCAAGTACGCTTCGACGCAGTTCGAAGCCACAGACGCGCGGCGCGCCTTCCCTTCCTTCGACGAGCCGGACTACAAGGCAACGTTCGACATCACCGCGGTTGCGCCGAAGGGGATGGTGGCGATCTCGAACCAGAAAATGATTTCCGACACCCAGGGACCGGGCGATTCGCACACGGTGAAGTTTGCGACGACGGCGAAGATGTCGTCGTACCTGGCGGCACTGGTGGTGGGCAATTTCGAATATGTCGAAGGCGAAGCGGATGGGATCCCGATTCGCGTGTACGCAACCACCGGCAAAAAGGAGATGGGCAAGTTCGCACTGGAGTCGGCGGAACATATCCTGAGCTATTACGACAAGTATTTCGGAATCAAATATCCCTACGGGAAGCTGGATTTGATCGGTATTCCGGATTTCTCCGCGGGAGCGATGGAGAACACGGGCTGCATCACCTTCCGCGAAGTCATCTTGCTGATCGACGAAAAAGAAGGTTCGGTCGACTTGAAGAAGACGATCGCCGATGTAATTGCCCACGAAATGGCGCACCAGTGGTTCGGCGACCTGGTCACGATGAAGTGGTGGGATGACGTGTGGCTCAACGAAGGCTTCGCGACGTGGATGTCGAGTAAGCCGGTACAGGCGTGGAGACCGGAATGGAATCCGGCGCTGGATAACGTGAGCGGCACGGGCGGAACGATGAACGTGGATTCGCTGGCGAATACTCGGCCGATTCATCAGGCGGCAGAGACTCCGGCGCAGATCCAGGAGTTATTTGACGGAATCGCGTACGGCAAGGCGGCTGCGGTGCTGCGGATGCTGGAGTCCTACCTGGGCGAAGAGACGTTCCGAGCGGGCGTGAATGCGTACATCAGGCAACACCAGTATGCGAATGCGACGGCGGAAGATTTCTGGGACGCGCAGGCAAAGACTTCGAAGAAACCCGTGGACCAGATCATGCCCACTTGGGTGAAGCAGGCGGGCGTGCCGATCATCAACGTGAAGGCGCAGTGCTCGGGTAATTCAACGACCGTGGAATTGAGCCAGCAGCGCTTCTATTACAACCGGACAAAGTTTGCCGAACCGAACGATCAATTGTGGCAGGTTCCGCTGTGCATGAAGGGGTCGGCGGGCGGTGCGAACAAGTGCGAACTGCTGACCAAGCGGGAAGAGACGTTCATGCTGCCGGGCTGCTCGAACTGGGTGCTGGCAAATGCGGGAGCAACGGGATACTACCGCGTGGGCTATCAGCCGGAAACGATCCGTGCGCTGAGTGCCGATGCTGAGACGAAGCTGACGCCGGCGGAGCGGATTGCCGTGCAGACCGACATCTGGGCGTCGGTGCGCGTCGGGCGGGAGCCAGTGGGCGACTATCTGGCATTCGCACAGGGACTGCAGTCGGATCGCAGCCGCGCGGTGATGGAAGACGTGCTGGGACGGCTGAACTTCATCGGCCAGTACGTGGTAAGCGACAGCGATCGTGATTCTTATCGTGCCTGGCTGCGGCAGTATCTGACTCCGGCGATGAGGGAAGTGGGATACGAGGCGAAGGCGGGCGACACGGATGAAGTACGCACGCTGCGGTCGCGGCTGTTCGGCGCGCTGGGATACGATGCCCGCGATCCGGAGGCGCTGGAAGAAGCGCGGAAACTGGCGGATAAGGTCATCGCTGATCCGTCGTCGGTCGATCATCAGCTCGCGGGCGCAGTATTTCCGTTGGCGGCGCTGAACGGCGGCGCGGATTTTTATGACAAGGTGATGGGCGCACTGAAGAGCGCGAAGAATCCGGAGGAGTACTACAACTACTTCTTCACGTTGCCGTCGTTCGGCGATCCGAAACTGCTGGAGCGTACGCTGGATTTCTCGATTTCGCCCGATGTTCGGTCGCAAGATGCGCTGCAACTCGTGACCGGTGTGTTGGCAAATCCGGCGGGCGAGAAGCTGGCTTGGGACTTCATCAAGCAGCACTGGGCTGACCTGGAAAAAGCAGGTGGGCCGTTCGCCAGCGCTCAGGTCGTCGGTGCAACCAGCGTATTCTGCGATGCAGGGATGCGCGACCAGGTGACAGAGTTCTTCAACGCGCACAAGGTCGAAGCGGCGGAGCGGACGTATAAGCAATCGATTGAGCGGATCAATAACTGCATCGATTTGAAATCGCAGCAGGAGCCGCAACTGGCCGCGTGGCTGGGACAGCACGGAACGGCGGGCGGGAAGTAGTCGCCTCGGAGTTGCTTTGGGCCCGGAATTGCTCCGGGCCTTTTTTATTTGGCGTCGAAACTTCGCTTGCGTTCGGGGAGTCGACGTCCCCACCCTCTTTCGCATACAGCGCGAAAAGTAGGGTGGGCAGCCCTTTTTGTTTGCTGTCACGGCATTAGTGACAGAACCATGTGGGACGGGTGGTCTGGGGAGCAGTAGATTCGCTGCGTGGCCCTTACGAAATCTTCTGCGCTTGCCTTGTAAATGCTGGGGACAAATTTTTGCGGGTTGCGGTCGATGACCGGGAACCACGTGGATTGAATCTGGACCATGATGCGGTGGCCTTTGAGAAACACGTGATCGTGATCGCGGAGGGAGACGTCCCATTCGGTCGGTTTGTTCGGTGTGAGGGCCTCCGGCTTCTCGTAGCTCTTCAGATAGCGGCCACGACGGACTTCCATCGCGATGGGGAGTTCATAGCCATTCAGGGATTGCGCGTACTGTCCGGGTTTTGGACCTTCTTCGGGATTCCATGCATTCTTCTGCGCGTCTTGGGGATAGACGTCGATTAACTTCACGACGAAATCGCTGTCGGTCCCGGAAGTTGAGGCGAATAACTTGGCTGATAGTGGGCCTGTGACTACTACATCGTGATCGAGAGGTTCGCTGGTGAAGGTGAGAACGTCGGGGCGGTTTTCTACGAAACGCTGATCAGCTACTTCCCAGGTGCGCCAGTCACCTCCGGGATAGGTCGGAGAGACGGGGCGCTGGCGATACGGAACTGGGTTGGCAGGATCCGAAATATATTCGCGGTAGGTGGTCTTCCCTTTCGCGTCTGGGGCGGTGAAAGAGAGCGTGCCGTCGGCATGGAAATACAGATTGGTTGGCTTCGCTTCCTTGGGCGGCCATGCTTGATAGGTGTGCCACGTATTTGAGCCGCTCTGGAACGTACTGGCCTGCCAATTCGGCTTCTCGCCTTTGCCGTGAAGATAGTAGCGGAAGAAGGGCGCTTCGATGGTCTCGCGGAATTCGCGCGATGTTTCGTGACCGCCGAAGGGGATGATTCCGATACTGTCGCCCTTGGGCGCTTGCCATTCGCCGTGGTACCAAGGTCCGGCGACCATGAAGTTGGTGTGCTCGGGATCGTGTTCCTTGGCGTGCGCGAAAATCTGCCACGGGCCCCAGGGGTCTTCCTGATCCCAGAATCCGGCGACGTTGAGATTGGGCACGGGCGAGGCGTGGAGTTGATTGACCCACGCTTCCTTCTTCCAAAACTCGTCGTAGTCGGGATGGTCCATGATCGAATTCCAGAACGGAATGGAGTCGTGAAGATATTTTGAATTCACGTTGGAAAGTGGACCAAGATCGAGATACCACTGATAGGTATCGTAGGTTTCGAATTCGAAGTTGGTGTTCTTATTCTTGTCGGCCTGCTCAAGGACGGAATATTCCACACCGTAACTTTCTCGCAGCGCGCCGAAGCGGTGCATGTCGTCGTTCATCCATTGGTCGACGGGCGAAGCCTGCTCGCTGATGGCTTTGAGCGCGGGATGCGGATGGAGCAGGGTCATTCCGGTAGTGAGGCCATCGTAGGAGACGCCGAACATGCCGACCTTGCCGTTGTTGTTGGGCACGTTCTTGATGAGCCAGTCGATGGTGTCGTAGGCATCGGTGGTTTCATTGGTGGCCTTCGGATCGTTGGGGTCGACCCAGGAAGAGAGATGGAAGACGCCTTCAGACTTGAAGCGTCCGCGTAGATTCTGAAAAACGAGGATGTATCCGTCCTGCGCCAGTTCCTTGAACGAGGAAGGCATCTGGTCGGGAGCTTTGTCAGGGACGCCGTAGGGCGTGCGGCGGAAAAGAATCGGCAGTGGACCCTGCTGGTCGACCGGAGCGAGGATGACCGTCTGCAGATGGACGCCGTCGCGGACCGGGACCATGACCTCCTGCCAGCTAAAGATTGACTTGGGCGGGGTTTGGGGAGAGTTTGAGTCGGTCTGTTGGGCAATGCTGCTGATGGACGCGAGGACGAACAGAACGAGCATGTGGCGGGAACGGCGCAGGGTGTGCGAAGGCACTCAGGATCCTCCAGTGTTTTGGTTCGGCGAAGTATATCAATCGGTGGGGAGGAACGGTATCTCGTCCCCAGTGTTGTGCTCGGCCACGGAGCGGGGCAAGGGAGATCCATCGCTCCGCCTGAAGTGCGGCTGCGCTCGGGATAACGTCAGCTAGCGGTCTGGGCTGAATCTGTGATTTTCGCCTGCGGAAATTTTCCTTCTCATGCGCGAAACCGGATTACCATATCGTTATCTAAGAGTTGATTCCTGTTTTTCTTCGAAAGTGAGACATCATGAGCAAGAGCAAGGGATACGCGGCGCCGCAGTCGAAGGCACCTCTGGCGCCGTTTTCGTTCGACCGGCGCGAACCCCGCGAACATGACGTTGTCATCGATATCAAGTATTGCGGGATATGCCATTCGGACATTCACCAGGCGCGCGATGAGTGGAGCGACTACCAGGACGAGTGCATTTTCCCGATGGTGCCGGGGCATGAGATTGCCGGAGTCGTTTCGGCGGTGGGCAAGAACGTGACGAAACATAAGGTCGGCGACAAGGTAGGAGTTGGGTGCTTCGTAGATTCGTGCCGGAGGTGTCCGGAGTGCAAGCAAGGTCTGGAACAGTATTGCTCGGTGAAAACAGTGTGGACGTATAACGCGCGCGATAACGAGGAGAAGCCGACGTACGGCGGGTATTCTGACCGAATCGTTGTCGACGAGAACTACGTGTTGCGCATGCCCGACAATCTTGCGCTAGATACGTGCGCGCCGCTGTTGTGCGCAGGTATAACGCTGTATTCTCCGCTGAAACATTGGAAAGCCGGACTGGGAAAGAAGGTGGCGATTATCGGCCTGGGCGGCTTGGGACACATGGGTGTCAAGATCGCGCACGCCATGGGGTCAGAGGTGACCGTGCTGAGCCAGAGCTTGAAGAAGCAGGCCGACGGGAAGCGGCTAGGCGCGGATCACTACTACGCGACGTCGGATGCGGCGACATTCGAAAAGTTGGCGAGATCGTTCGACCTCATCATCAACACGGTTTCGGCGCAGATTAACTGGAACGAGTATCTTGGGCTGTTGAAAGTCGACGGGACTATGGTGCTCGTCGGCTTGCCGGAGAAAGACATTCCGGTGGGCGCTTTCTCTCTGACCGGAGGACGGCGCAGCCTGGCTGGTTCGCAGATTGGCGGCATCCGCGAGACGCAAGAGATGCTCGATTTCTGCGGCAAACACGGCTTCGGATCGGATGTTGAGGTGATTCCGATTCAGAAAGTGAATGAAGCGTTTGAACGCGTGCTGAAGAGCGACGTACGCTATCGATTTGTGATCGATATGGCGACCTTGTGAGGCGCCAGTCTGGCGAGACACGTTGCCGCAACAATGTCTCTGCGGTTAGAAAATTCTCCCAATGGAGAAGTTCACCCGGCTCTGGCCGGTGGGGCTAGCGGCGGCTGAGAGCGTAATCGGGCCAACGATCGTGTCTGCAATGAGCCCGGCGTTGAAGCTGCCCCGGACTACAACTGATCCCGCTTCCCCGGCGGTGCTACCGAAGGCGCTTCCCGCTTCGTACCAACCACCCCAATAGATGCCTCTGCCTAAGAGTTGTGGAAGGCGGAAGAACTCGCGTCGAAATCCGAGGGACGCGTAGGCGTAGTGATTCCCGAGAAACTCCTGGGGCAGGTACGCGCCTAGACGGAACGGACCACCTAATGCGAAAACCTGGAAAGGACCCGCATCGCCTCGGAAGGTCGTTCCACCCGCGGTGAGGACGAAGATCGAAGTTTTCGGCCCGACGGGAATGAAGCCGGAACTCTGGACATCGAGTTGATTAATGGATCCGGAGACTCCCGGTGTCTGCAAGATGTGAGCGACGGTCGCGATGACGCGCGAACCGCTGGCCGGCACCGAAGGAGAATCCTCGTCATCCCAGACGTAGCGCGCACGAAATTCACCGGTGTTCCCGCTAATGATGGGTAATCCGGCGCTGCCGATTAAGGGGGTAAGTTTGCCGCTGAAGATCTCGTAGCCGACGCGAAATTCGCTGAGGCGCCAGGTGTGACCGAGGTCGACTCCTCCGCCGCCACGTTCGTCGCCGAAGACGGCCACGCGCGTCAGGCCGGTGAACGAGTTACGGGCGAACTTGGTGGCAAAGGCATAGGGAGCAACGAAGAAATGCGACCGGAGAATGGGCTGGTAGAACTCGGAAGCAGCCAGATTGCTTGAGCCGAACAGCAAGTCGTTGCGCCATTCTCCACCGTGATGGGCAATGTCCATGAAGGTGATGCGAGCACCGGCAGAGAAATCGAAAGCAGCGATTCCCGAGCCTTTCACGTCTACGGCAAGGTCGACGAAGGGAGGCCCATAGCTTTTTTCATGGGCCGTCACGCGCAGAGCGGGCAATCCGTTTTGCGTGAAGCCTTCATAGCCAAGGCGGTCGAACTCACCTTCACCGGCAATATGGGTGAGGTGCATCTCAAGCTTCGGAAAATCGACGGACCCGGTAACGGCATTGTTGACGCGCTGCTTAATGCGCTTGTCCGTGTCGGCGTCGGCGCCGACCACCTCGAACGAGTCCACTTTTTGGATGGCGGGATGTCTGCGCGACTGGCGTTCGTCTAGATAGTGCTGCCACTCGGCAGGATCAGAAATCGCGTAGGCGAGGAGACCGGCGGACTGCTGGTCCGTGCTCTTGTAGCCGAGTTGAATCAACTCCTTAATCCGCGAGTAGTCGTTGATAGTGAAGCCGGCCATGTCGATGCTGATCTTCGATTGGGCCAGGGCGAGGGACATGTGTTCATTCCGGGTGATCATCACGTCAATGGCGCGCGAGAGCACTCCGCCGAGCGTCTGTAATTCGCCGATGTCGCCGGGAGGCAGACGGAGTTCAATGGCGATGGTGGCATCGACATTCATGGTGCGAACGGTTTCGACCGGAATGTTCTGAACCAAGCCCCCGTCGGCAAGAATGCGTCCGTTGAGTTCAACTGGAGTGAATATTCCGGGGATGGCCATGGAAGCGCGAACGGCCTGTGCGAGTGAACCGTCTTTCAGAACTACCGCCTCACCGCTGGTCATGTCGGTAGCAACACAGCGGAAAGGGATGGGGAGATCGTCGAAGCTGGCAACTCCGTAATTAGGCCAGGCGATGCGATCGAGCAAGAGTCCTATTTGTTGGCCGGGATTGAAGCCGTTGGGCCCGCTGAGTCCGTGCTTCAGGCCGAGAGGAGCGTTGATCTGAAAGTTGCGGTGATCCTGCTTGCGGCGAAAGGCGATTTGACGGTAGGAGGGCTCGGGAAGAAAGGCTTCGTCCCAGTTGATGGCTTCGGCGAATTTCTGAATCTCGGCGGGCGTCATGCCGGAGGCGTACATCGATCCGATGATGGCGCCCATGCTAGTCCCGGCGACACGGTCGACGGGAATGTGGTGCTCTTCCATCCACTGAATCACGCCAATTTCGGCGAGGCCAAGGGCACCGCCGCCACTGAGTGCCAAACCGATGCGCGGACGTGCAGGCACGGGAGGCGCGACGCTTTCTTGCGAATGAACGCTCGCAACGACGAAGGTCAAAATCAAGAGTGGAAGTAAGAGCCGTTTAGCGGGACATCGGTGCGCTTGCATCGTGTACTCCTGAGACAGAAAACGAGGGTTCGCTAGTGATGAACGAAAGCAGGATGTGCGACCGCAACACAGGCAGAAGAACTGCCACACGATGATATGCGATTTGGCTGCGGCGTCAACCTGGTATGTCTCTGCTCTTTGGAGTAGCTATGCCCTGAGGTTCGTGGAGAGGGAGATCCCTAGCCCCGCTCGTAGAACGCGGGGACTTCGGGATGACCCCGTTCAGTTCTTGCCGGGTGCCGGGGTACTACTTGGCGATATGGAGAGGGAGGAACGGACGTCAGTGACGACCTTGCGGATGCCGTCAATGACCACATCGGGTCGATCGTTCTGGATGTAGTGCGCACTGTTTTTCGCGATGACGCGAGTGCCGCGCGTCGATAGATGGGAGAGTTCCTCCTGCATCTTGTCCCAAGCATCGTTGACGGACTTGGCCAGGTCGGCTGGGAGTTCGGCGGATGGTTTGTCGGGATCGTGGGAGAGAACGACGAGCGGCAAATCGCCGAATGGACCGGTGGATGCGGCTTGCGTGGCACTCTGCGGAAAGGCCTTGAGTTCGGCGTAGTTCTCCAGGGCCGAGTGGAAGTTGCAGTTGGCGGCGCGCTCCACGGAATTGGTATCGCAAAAATCGAGCAAGCGCGGAATTCCGATCGGGTGGCTATAGGCAAGGAATTCCGCCTCTCGACCCCAACTACCCTCCATATTCTTCAGCTCGGGTGGAAAGCGATTTTCCTGGTCGGGATGAGAGGCATCCACGAATACGAGGCCTGCAACGTCCTGCGGATAGAGGCTGGTGTAGAGGCGGATGTCGTATCCGGCCATGGAGTGTCCGACGAGAATGTAAGGCGGAGCGATCTGCGCGGCTTGCAGCAAGGCGTGCAACTCTTCGGCGATGTCTTTGCTGGTGCGGGGACGCGAACTGGAGTCGCTGTATCCAAGGCCCGCACGATCATAGGAGCAGACGCGAACAAATTTCGCGATCTCGCGTTGGACTTTGCTCCAGGAAACGTAGCTGTCGCCCAGGCCGGAGTCGAGGATGACGGTTGGGCCGGCGTTGCCGAGACAATCGATGTGCATCTTGAGGCCGCTGACATTGACCAACTTGCCTTCCATCGGATTGAAGCGGCGATCACGGGCCTCGGAGACGTTCTCGTAGAGGAATCCGGCGACGGCAAGAAGAAGGATAAGAAAGAGCAGGGCGAAGAATATCCGCTTCAGCACGGAACGAGACGGCGCGGTAATGGGCGCGACATTGGACATGGGGAAGCTGTGAGGGCGTCAACGGTAAGCACCGTTGGCGGCATTTTACATGACTGGCGGAACTTTGATTCCCATGACGGCCAGCGATCGGATGAGTTCGCGGCGAACCACCGCTGCGGTGGCTAGTAGGAAGAGTCTTCGCTTCTCATCCGGCTCACTCAGAATCGGGTAACGGTGGTAGAAGGTGTTGAAAAGCTGTCCCAGCTGGAAGACATGCTTGGCCAGGTACGCAGGCTCGGTTGTGGCGATGCATTGGCCGATCACGTAGGACGTCTTCGCTGACGTGAGCCACAGTTCCCAGATCTCGTTGCCCTCCGGATCGCCGAAATACTGGGCGAAGTCTTGCGCCGAGAGTTGCGCAGAAACCTGGTCGGCGAATGACTCAGGATCGACTCCGGCTTTGCGGAAGATGCTGGTGGCACGAACAACGGCGTACTGCGCATAGGGGCCGGTCTCGCCTTCAAAGCTGAGGGCGTCTTTGAAGTCGAAGGCGATCACCGACTGCTTGGTGTATTTCAGCATGAAGTAGCGCAGGGCGCCGATGGCGATTTGCGTCGCGATGTCAAGGCGCTCAGCGTCGCTGAGTTGCGGATGGCGCGAGTCGACTTCGTTCTTGGCGGAAGCGATTAGTTGATCGAGCAGGTCGTCGGCTTTGACGCCGAATCCCTTGCGCCCGCTGACCCCGATGAAGGAGCGCGCCTTGTCTTCTTCGCTCAGGTTGTAGCCGAGCTCGGCTGCGCAGCGTGGAGTCAGCACCACCATCCCGTAAGAGAAGTGCGTGAAATGGTCTGCAGCCGCTCCGTGCCCCAGATCGCGCAGGGCTTCCTTAACGGTGTTTTGCGCTTCCGACTGTCGTACGTCGATGACGTTGTAGTTTTCGACTACCCCGCCGAAGTGAGGATGGTTCTTCTCACCGTCGGTGGTGGAGATCCAGCACTCGTGCTGGTTGGGGTAGCGATAGAACTTGCGGTATCCGAAGTCGCGTCCGAGCAGGCCGAACTTCCACATGTGGTAGGCAATGTCTTTGCCGACGTAGCCGACGGTGCCGTTGGAGCGGACGATGACTTTCTGATCTTCCTCGGAAACACGATCAAAGTCTTCCGCAAAATCTGAGCTTAGGTCGGAGTCCTCACTTTCGGCGCTCTCCGTCCCCGCGCGGCGCATGATCCAACAGCCCTTGTTCTTGCCTTCAGTCTCGAAAGTGAGCACGCCCGTCTCCTTTAACTTTTCGAAGGCGGCATTCCAGAAATGCAGGTGCAGGATTTCGCTCTCGCGCGGCAGGAAGTCGTATTCGATGTCGAGGCGGTCCATGGTCTCGAGATGGCGACGCAGGACGGCGGTCGAAATGATATCGGCGATTGCCGCCGTTTCGCTGGAGGCATCTTCGATTTCATGCAGAGTCTGCAACCGGACCTGCTTGTTGGCAACGTCCTTCTCGTACCAGTTGGAAACGCTGGCGTAGAGATCCCAACAGTAGTAGTCGAAGCGCGGCTGGCGGGTCAGAGCTTCGATTTCGGCTCTGGACTTTTTCTCGATATGAGTAAAGCCGACCACCACGTCGGCCACCTGGACGCCCGTGTTATCGATGTAGTTCTGGATGTCGACTTCCCTGCTCGCGTAGCGCAGTAGGCGGACGAAGGTGTCGCCGAGGATGGCGTTGCGCAGGTGTCCGATGTGGGCGGCCTTGTTGGGATTGATGCTGGAGTGCTCGACGAGAATCTTGCCGGATGGAATTTCGTCGGCGGCCTTCTGATCGGAGGCCATGGCAGTCGACAACCAGGCGCGGTCGATCTTCACGTTGAGATAGCCGGGAGGAGTGACCTGCATCTCGGCAATGCCTTCGATGGGGCCGATGCCAGTGCGAATCCCCTCGGCGACCTTGAGCGGGGCCGAGCGTAGAGGCTTGGCGTAGGGGAACATGGGGATGGCGAAGTCGCCGAGTTCGACCTTGGGAGGCTGCTCGATGGCTGGCTCTGGGAGCGAAACTCCGGGGTAGCGCTGTTCGAGAAATGCGAGCAGGCGCTCGGCCAATACATGTTCGAGATGACGATACAAGAATTCCCTCTAAGTGATTGGAGAATGTAGATTTTAACAGAGAGGGCGCTGGACGCGGGGTTGGAGCCATCCGGTTTGACGGACGAAGACACGGTTCCCTATGATGAAAGTTCCGTCGTTGGCCGTTGGTCCTTGGTCGTTGGCTGGAAACGTGGCGTGTTGTGTGGAGCGCTTGCCGCGTGATCCGAGAGGTTGGCCAACGACGAACGACTCACGACCGACGACGGTTTTCCTTATGCGCATTGCCTACCTTGAGTGTTTTTCCGGCATGAGCGGCGATATGTTCCTGGGCGCACTCGTGGATGCTGGAGTTCCGGCTAGCTTACTGGAGGAGACGGTTGCTGCGCTCGCGGTTGGGGTACGACTGGAAATCACACGCGTCATGCGGAGCGGGATTGCTGCCACTAAGGTGGATGTTTGGGTAGATGGGGAGAAGGACTTGCCACGAGAGGAGTTCTGGGCGAAGCAGGAAGGTGAGCATTCGCACCATGAGCACTCTCATCATGATCATGGGCATTCTCATGGAGATCGGGAGTCCGAGAGCGGTCAGCAATCCAGGACTGGAGTGTCCAAGCCACACTCACATGGGCCACATTCGCATCCGCATGGGCGCGGGCTGATGGAGATTCGGGAGATTATCGGGAAGGCCGCGATTCGTGCCTCTGCAAAGAAGACTGCGATATCTATCTTTGAAGCTTTGGGTACGGCGGAGTCGGAGATTCACAACTCGCCGATTGAGTCGATTCACTTTCACGAAGTGGGCGCGGTGGACGCGATGGTCGACATTGTTTGCGCAGCGGTTGGAGCCGAGGCTCTGGGAGTCGAGCAGATCATTTGTTCCCCTCTGAATGTGGGCGGCGGGACCGTGAAATGCGCGCACGGAACTTTTCCTGTGCCCGCTCCGGCGACCGTCAAGATATTGAAGGATGCTCCCGTCTATTCATCCGGTGTACAGGCGGAATTGGTGACGCCCACCGGAGCAGCGATCGTGAAAACGCTGGCAACGCGCTTTGGTGCGTTTCCCGAGATGAAGATCGAGAAGTCGGGTTACGGGGCGGGATCGCGGGATTTTACGGGGCATCCGAATGTGGTGCGATTGACTGTGGGCGAGGCGGCGACGAGCCTTGCCACCAAGACCAGTTTGGAGACGATCACCGTGCTCGAGGCCAACCTCGACGACATGAATCCGCAGGTATTTGGATATGTCATGGATCGTCTGCTTGAAGAAGGCGCTCTGGATGCGTTCGCGGTGCCGGTGCAGATGAAGAAGAACCGTCCAGGAACACTGCTGACAGTCTTGTGCAAGCCGGAGGACGCGAACAAACTGGTGCAGATGCTGTTCACAGAGACCACTACCCTGGGAGTACGGCGGCGGGAGGAGTCGCGGCAGATCCTTTCGCGGCGCTGGGAAAACGTTCGCACCCCGTGGGGCGATGTGCGCATCAAGATTGCCAGCATGAACGGGACTGTGACCAACTACGCGCCGGAGTATGAGGATTGCCGGCGGCTGGCTGCCGAACATCATGTGCCTTTGAAGACCGTAATGCAGGAGGCGGCTCGGGCGTACGCGGGCAAAAAGCTATAACGAGGGAGAACGCAGAGGATCACAGAGTTCCTCTTTAGCATATCTGTTCACGAAAACTCTTATGACCAGGAAGTTCTACATTACGACCCCGATTTATTACGTGAATGCGCGTCCGCACATTGGACACGCGTATA
>Ga0335076_10004171_pt1 | contig 14599 bp, 10 predicted proteins | sample Lox_Sample_25_FD_206717 | JGI IMG/M metagenome (GOLD analysis project Ga0335076, IMG submission 206717) | Soil microbial communities from Loxahatchee National Wildlife Refuge, Florida, United States - Lox_Sample_2.5 | ecosystem: Environmental > Terrestrial > Soil > Wetlands | place: USA... | reverse complement strand
ATGTGCCACAGCGCCTGCGGCATGTTCCTGCCGAAGGCCCCGTAGGCGAAGTAGTAGTCAGACCGCCCGCCCATCGCCGGGATCAGCACGTACAGGGCGGTCACGGCCGCCGCCAGCCCGGCGATGATAAGAGCGGCGCCCACCAGCCGCTGTCTGCTGAGCCGCCGCCTGGACACCAGAAGCACCAGGCCCGCGCCCGCGACCAGCAGGCCCATGTCCTCCTTCACCAGCAGCAAGCCGCCCAGGGCGAGCAGGGCCGCCCGCGGCCTGCCCGCCTGCAGCCGCTCGAATGCGAGCGCCGTCAGCCCGGGCGCGAAGGCAACCTCGTGGAAATCGAAGCTGACCGCGGCCGCGACCGGCCAGCTCAGCGCGTAGGCGACGGATGCCAGGTAGGCGGCAGCGGTCCCGCGCGTGCCGCCGCCGAGCGCGCGCCGGGTGAAGACCCACAGCGGCGGGATCGCGAGCGTCAGCAGCACGGCCTGGGCGATTAGCAGGTCCTGCGGGCCGTTATTGATCCAGTACAGCGGGGCGAGGAGCGCAAGAATCGGCGAGAAATGGTCACCAAGTATCGAGAAATGGGAGCCGAATCCGTTGTGCAGCCCCTTGATGAGGGATATACCAGGCTGGAAATGTGCGTACGAATCTATGGCTTGATCGAAAATTCCCAGATCGTAGGTGCCGGAATTGAACTGGTAGAAGCGGTAGAGGGCGAATGTGGCGTAGACGGCGGCAGCCAGCAGCATCAGCACGCCCAGGACCAGGGGGTTCAGTACAGATCGCCTGGCGCGCCGCTGCTGGCCGGCAGCGCGACCGGCTACCCCTGAGCTATGTCCCTCTACCGTCGTGCGATTGCTCGTGAAATGCGGAGAACCGCGGAAATCCAGGCTTAACCTGGCGCGCATGCTAACCCCGTTACCGCCTGGCTTCCCGGCATCATGCTCAGACCGGACGTCATTGTTACTTCGGCCTAGATTACCGCTGGCGGTAATGATTAACGCGCGCAATCCAGAGCCGCGCGGCCGGGCGGCCGCGACTGGCCGCCGGTTCTGCCCTGCACAACCGCCAAATCGCCATAAAGTTCCGCAATGCCGGAGACTTGCGATATTACGTGATCCTCTATATCGTGCCGATGTATCAAGTCGATACATCGTGCTCGTCTGGGTGCGATGGTGAAGCAGGAAAGGCAGCGACATGTCTGGCGCGCAGTTGTACGACACCATCGGAGCCAACTACACCGTGACGCGGTGTACCGAGCCGCGGATCGCCGCAAGGATCTGGGCTGCGCTCGGCGACGCACGGACGGTGCTGAATGTCGGGGCCGGCACCGGCTCCTACGAGCCGCCCGACCGTGACGTCACCGCGGTCGAGCCGTCGGCGCTGATGCGTGCGCAGCGTCCGGCAGGCGCTGCGCCGTGCGTGGCAGCGTCCGCGGAGAGCCTCCCGTTCGAGGACAAGTCGTTCGACGCGGCGATGGCGTTCGCGACCGTGCACCACTGGCAGGACCCGATCGCCGGCCTGCGCGAGATGCGACGCGTCGCTCGCCGCGTCGTGGTAGTCACGTTCGACGCGAGCGAGGCCGGATGGAGCCGCCGGTTCTGGCTCACGCGTGACTACCTGCCCGAGTTCGCGGACCTCCTGGCCGGTCATCCTTCGGTGGCCGAGATGACCCGCGCGATCGGAGCCCGGGCGGAGCCGATGCTCATCCCGTGGGACTGCGCGGACGGCTTCTTCGAGGCCCACTGGCGGCGGCCGGAGGCATACCTGGACGAGGACGTCCGCCGCGGCGTATCGGTCTGGGCGAGAGTCGGGCCGGAGGCCGAACAGCGCGCGTTGCGCAGCCTCCGTGCCGACCTCTCGTCGGGCCGGTGGGCCGAGCGCAACCGCGATCTCCCCGATCTGGAGGCGGCCGAGCTCGGCCTTCGCCTGCTCGTAGGCTGAGCGCCGCTGCGGCCGGCAAGGCAAGCGGCCAGGTCCGGGTTCGGACCTGGCCGCTGAGATGTGGAGCCCCCTTACGGAATCGAACCGTAGACCTTCTCCTTACCATGGAGACGCTCTGCCGACTGAGCTAAGGGGGCGCGCGCTGCCGCCAGGAAACTCACGCGGTGTGACTGCGCCAGCCGAGCATACACGAGGGCCGCCTACCGCGTGCGCTCGAGCCCGGCAGCCGCCAGGAACTCGGCAAGCACCTGGGGCCAGGCCGCTGACAGCGGGTCGATCACGTCGAAATGACCGGCCCCGGCAAGCCGGACGCACCTGGCCACGCCGCCAGCGGCGGCAGCCGCCGTCGCGTAGTCGCTGCTCTGCTGGCACGGCACCCTGTCGTCGGCGGTGCCGTGGATCAGGATGACCCGGGCGCCAAGGGGAATCGCTGCCATCGGGTCCCCCTCCTCGTAGCGGTCGGGAAACAGGTCGGGCCCGCCGCCCATCAGTTCGCCTGCCGCGCCCTGACCGAGCCCCTGCCGGTAGCATGCAGCAAGATCGCATACCCCGGCCAGGCTGATGACAGCGTGCGCGGAGGACCAGCCCAGGCGCCCTGCGGCCCACAGCGCCAGGTGGCCGCCGGCCGAGTGACCGGCCAGGACCGCGTGGCCGGGGCCGACCAGGCCGGGAGCGGCATCCGCGACGATCCGGGGCAGCGCCCGCGCGGCTGCGAGGACATCCCCGAAGGTGCCGGGCCAGCCACCGCCGGGCTGGCCGACCCGGCGGTACTCGGGGGTACAGACCGCGCAGCCCGCCGCCGCCAGCGCCTCGGCGAGCGGGCCGGAATGCCCGCGATCATAAGCCGCCCGCCAGAAGCCGCCGTGCAGGAATATGACCAGCGGGGCCGGCGCGCGGCTCGCCGGCGGCAGCCAGAGATCGGCCACCTGGTCCGGGCGGCCGTAACAGAGCTCCAGGTCCGGCTGTCGTGCTGGCCGGGACAAGACGTCGGCGGGCTGCATAACTACCGCATGGTAGGGCAGGAGATACCTGCGGGCGTGGGCCGAGGCGTGGCGGGCTGGCAAGACAACGGCAGGATGAACTGCTTATTAATCCTTTGCCGCCTTTTTTGGTCAGCCAAAGTGGGTCTAGGCAGACGGCGCATAATGTGGACATCATGAGGGGGCCGGAAGGTTCGGACCGCAGCGGGCACTGAAATGAGGTCTCGAAGGTGAGGGCGCAGCTCGTGGTGAGGCCGACTGTCGTCGGAGCGCTCACTGGCTTCGCATTCGTGGCCTCGGGCATGCTAGGCCAGGCTCTCGCCGCGGACATCGGAAACCAGCCGATCGTCAACACGGCATGCACGGCGATGCCGGTAAGCGCCACGCTCGACGCGCAGATGCTGCCCGCAGGCCGGCCGAAGGCGAGTTCGCCAGCTTCCGGGTCCACAGCCTCCCGGTCCGCCGCGACGGCGCACCCGAAGACCGCCTCGGCCGCCGCGTCGGACCCGTCGCCGGGCGACAGCTCGAGCCCCAGCCCGAGTGACAGCGCCAGCACGGATCCGGCGGCGAGCCCGACGGATACGAGCAGCGCCCCGAGCACCACTCCCACCAGCGCCGACCCAAGTCCGACCGCGACGGACACGTCGCCGACCTCGACCCCGACACCCTCTGCCAGCCCGACTTCCGGCTCGCCCACACCGACGCCGACGCCCAGCACCAGCTCGCCCGCGCCGAAGCCGAAGACGCCTCAGCTCTGCGTTCGCGTCCAGCCCTTCTCGGCCGCATCGCGGGTAAAGCCGGGTAAGGTCGCCAGCTTCGCGGTCTGGGTGTGGAGCACCAAGGCGACTGGCCGCGCTGTCACGGTCAAGGTGAGCGTCGCCGCCGCGACCGGCGTGCACGCGCCCGCGTTCACTGTCTGCCCGGCACCGAGCAGGGCTACGTGCAAGATGGGCAACGTGCCGACGGGCCAGGCGGACGAGCTGCAAGTGGCGGTCAGAGTAGGCAAGCAGGCGGTGCTCGGCGAGCAGGTCCAGCTGACGGCGAAGGTATCCGCCACCAAGGCGAAGGGCTTCACCGGCTCGGCCACCGACGTCGTCGCCGCGGCGACGACCTCCGCGACCGCGCCTGGCACGAGCCCGCTCACCGGCGGCGCCCTGCCGCCGGTGACGCTACCGCCCATCCCGGGAGACGGCGTCTCCCCTGGCGATCCGTCCGGGCTGTTCCCGACCGTCGGGCCCGCCCCGTCGGCGAGCACCACCCCGCTCGGGCTGCCGTCGGTCAAGCCGCACAAGACCGTCCGGGTGACAGACGCGGCCGCTACCGTGCCGCTGGACTCACGCCTCATCGGTGGCCAGCTTGCCGGGCTTGCCGTGCTCGCGGGCGCGGTCGTCCTCGCGATAGCCCGGCTGTCACTGCGGTCGCCGAAGCCGGCCGAGGACAAGGGCGGCGACAGGCCGCCGTCCGCGTAAGCCAGGTCCTCTTACTTCACGACGTGCTCGATGAACGGCCGCATCTGGCGTAGCTCGTTGCTCAGTGCCGCCGTGGTCAGGCCGGGCGAGACCAGGACTCCGAAGGTGTCGTTGTCGGCCCAGACACATTCGGCAGGCCGCCCCGGCCTGCCGGGCGCGCAGGCTGCCTGACCTTGCAGCACGCCGGGCCTGATCGTAAAGGCGCCCGGAAGTGCCTGGGTGAGGCCGTTGATGAACGAGCTGGCCGAGCCGGCCAGGTGACCGCCGACGAACACGACAATCTGCGGAACCGACTGCCCGCCGGCGCCCGCGGTGTCCTCGTAAACGGCATCGACGACCCGGGTGGCCTCGCCCCCGCTGCTCGCCACGAGCTGGCTGCGCAGCGCGCTGGCACCGGCGCTGGCCACCATGGAGGGCTCCAGCACGTAGCCGGGCAACTGCCGCGGCACGCTGATCGCGTGCGCCTGGCTGCTCGCGGGCATGAGGTAGAAGGCACCCGCAGCGCCCGAGACGACTAGACAACCGGCTATGACATAGGTACGCGGCCTGCGCAGCAGCCGACGGCGCGCCGGTCGCGGACGCGAGCCCGTCGCCGCGGACCTGGCACGGCCCGGTGCCGCACCGACGGCCCCGGCCCCGGGGCGCAGGCCCTGACGCGGCGGCGCCAGCTTCTTGCCACGGCGCTTCGGCTTGCTCGCCTGCTTCGGGTCCGCCGGCGCAGGCGCCGCGGCTGACGCGGCCGAGCTGACCCGCTCGGGCTGAACGGCGGCCGGATCGTCCGGCCGCCCATGGTCTGGCCGGAGCGGAACCCGGCCCGCCAGCCTGCCATGGCCCGGTCTGGCCCCGGCGGCGGCGGCGAGCTCGGGGGGTGTGCCCGCGACGCCGGTGCGCGCGGGCCTGTCGCGTCCGGTAACGGGCAGCACGCGACCGCGGATCCTGCCCGCCGGAGCGTCTGTGTCCGGCGAGAAGTCGGAGGGCCGGGGCGAAGCGGAGTCCCGAGCAGGCCGGGCGGGGGCAGCCACAGCCGACCCGGCGGGCGCGGCGAACGCGGGCGGCATTACCGGTCCGACTGGCGCGGAGAACCCGGACGGCCGGGAGTCGCCGGCAGGCCCGGACACCCCAGGAGGCACAGCCCGTCCTGGCGGCACAGCCCGTCCTGGCGGCACAGCCCGTCCTGGCGGCGCAGCCAGTCCCTCGGCCCGCGCAGAGCCCGGCATGCGGGCGGCGAGCCGGCCAGGGATCATTCGCGCGGTACCGCGCCGCGCTGGCGCCTGCCCGGCGGCACGCGGATCGCCGTAGCCGGGATCGGTGTCAGCCAGCGGGCTGTCGTGGGTCTCGCGGGGCGGCCGCGCCGACCGCGGCCCGGGCAAGTCCGCGCGGACCCCGGGGGCTGGCATCGCAGGCTGCGGACCGGAGGGGTCGGCGCTGATCTCGCGGGCCGGCGTCGCGGCCTGCGGACCGGGCCGGTCGGCACGGACCTCGCGGGCCGGCGTCGCGGCCTGCGGACCGGGCCGGTCGGCACGGACCTCGCGGGCCGGCGTCGCGGCCCGCGGACCGGGCCGGTCGGCACGGATTCCGCGCGCGGGCGGCTGTGCCCGTCCGCCGGCCGGACCAGCGTCATCTCCGGGCCGGGGGCCCGGCGTGGTCTGCCAGGTCCCGCGGTCGCTGCTCGCGTCGTGGCCGGCCGCGTCGTGGCCGCGGCGCGGCCCGGCGGCGCCGCGTCCGGCCGTCCGGCCGTCCGTGGTCTGCCAGGATTGCGCAGGTCCGCGGAGGCCCTCGGCACCGGCCGTCCGCCACGATTCGGGTGCAGGCCTGCTGGCATCCGCGGGCCCTGGCCTGCTGGCCGGCCCGGGGCCGGTCCGTCTGCTCGTGTCCTGGGCCGGCCCGGCGGCGCCGAGGTAACGGATCCAGTCGTAGTCTGCGTCGTCCTCGGGATCAGGCGCCTGGCCGGCGTCGCGGCCCCGGCCGCGGCCCCGGCCCCGCTGCGCACCGGACCTGCCTCGTCCTACCGGCAGGGGCCCGCTGGGATGCTGCTGACCAGCCGACGCCGCTGCAGGCCGGTCATCGTCGTCCTCGCTGTGGGGCCACCGCAGATCCTGCGGCCATCCCGTGCTCATGAGGCGCGTTACTCCTGAGACAGATGCGGCGTCTCTTCCCGGTGTGGAGTCACTCCATCATGCGGCACGGCCAGCAGTAACCGCTACGTTATCGGCGTTTCCTGGCCGGCCAGATGGCCGGGAGCGCCGTCAGCGAGCAAGCCCTCGCCGCCAAGCGCCCGCGACCGGATTGCACGTTCTACCAGGTCACGGCGCTCCGCGATCACCCTGACCAGCGCGGGGTCGCGGTCGGCCGCGGCCAGGAACCAGTCGATCAGCGTCAGCAGCGCCGGTCCGGCGGCGGTCCGGGGGAACAGCGCCTCGCCGAGCCGCACCCGCTGATGTCCGCCCTTCGCGGTCCACAGGCCCGGCAGTACATCGAAGTAACGCTGCGTGTACGGTGCCAGCAGTTCCGTGTGCTCCGGGTCGTGAAACGCCGCGGCCACCTCGCGCAGGCTGGCCACCGGCAGGTCTGAGCCCGTCAGCAGCTGCCAGGCGGCCCCCTTCTCGCGCGCATCCGGCACCCCCGCGCGGCACGCGGCGGCATGCCGCGCGCCCGAGTCGGTAGCATCCGCCGACAGCTCCGCGTTGATCTCGGCGGGCCCGGCCCGTCCGGTCGCCGCGAGCCGGCGCAGCACGGCCCAGCGCAGCTCGCTGTCGAGGGTCAGGCCGGGCACCTCCTCGCGCCCGGCCAGCAGGGCGCTGAGCAGGTCAAGCTGGTCCGGCGCGGACGCCGTCCTGCAGGCGAGCTGCAGCCACGCGAGCTGGCGGTCGCTGCCCGGCTCCGCGCCGCGCAGCAGCCTGATTGCCGCCGCCGCGAGCGCCCCCCGCCCGGCCGGTACCCACGCGGGGTCAGCCAGCTGGTCCACCGCTGCGCAGGCCGCGTCCAGCAGGGCCTGCAGGGCCGCCACCGACGGCTCGGTGCCCATCGCGCCGATCACCATCGAGAGGAACGTCGGCACGGACAGCTCCGCCTGGCGCACCATATCGGTCAGCGAGCCCCAGCAGACCGCGCGCGGCAGCGGGTCGGCCAGTGCCCCGACCGACCCGGTGAGCGTGGCCAGCGAGCGGTCGTCGAACCGCACGAGCGCATACGTCAGGTCATCGTCGTTGACCAGCAGGAGATCTGGCTGCGCCAGCCCGACGAGCCCGGCCACCTCGGTTCGCGCACCCGACACGTCGGCCGGGATCTGATGCGTCCGGCGCAGGACGCCCGCGTCGTTCCCGTACAGGCCGATCGCGATGCGGTGCGGGCGCAGCACGGGATGGTCATCGGGCGCCTGCTGGACGACCGCGAAGGACCGGAACTCCCGGTCCGCGCCGAGGCTGAACTCGGCCCGCAGCGTGTTCGGGCCGGACGTCCGCAGCCACGCGTCGGACCACTGGCCGAGGCTCGCGCCCGAGCTGGACTCGAGCGCGGTCAGCAGGTCCTGCAGCGCTGCGTTGCCCCAGGCATGCTCCGCGAAGTAGGCCCGGATCCCCGCGAAGAACGCGTCCCGGCCGAGCGCGGCCATGAGCTGGCGCAGCACCGACGCGCCCTTGGCGTAGCTGATCCCGTCGAAGTTCGCTATCGCCTGGCTCAGCGTCGGGACGTCGGCGGCCACCGGATGCGTGGACGGCAGCTGGTCCTGCTGATAGCCCCACGTCTTGCGGCCGGCGCTGAACGTCGCCCACGCGCCGGTGAACCGGGTCGCCTCGGCGCTGGACAGCGCGGCGCAGAACTCGGCGAACGCCTCGTTCAGCCAGAGGTCATCCCACCACCGCATCGTGACCAGATCGCCGAACCACATGTGCGCCATCTCGTGCAGCAGCACGCTCGCCCGAAGCTCCAGCATCGTGTCGGTGACCCTGGACCGGAAGAGCAGGTCGTCGGTCCAGATCACGCAGCCCGCGCTCTCGGTCGCGCCCGCACTGAAGTCCGGCACGAACGCCTGGTCGTACTTGGCAAACGGGTAATCGCGCTCGAACAGGGTCGTGTAGTAGTCCAGGCCCTGCCGGGTGACCGCGAGCAGGTCGGCCGGGTCCTGGTGCGCCGCCAGCGACTGCCTGCAGGCCAGCCCCAGCGGGATCTGCTGGCCGCGGGGCGTGGTATGGGAGTCGCGCACGACCGCGTACTCGCCGGCCACTACCTCGAACTGATAGGTCGGCAGCCGCGGTGTGGGCAGGAAGCTCCAGCGCGCGGCGCCGCCGTCCACGGCGGGCGGACCCGCCGCGGGCTGATTCGACAGCACCGTCCAGTGCGCGGGGGCCCGGACGGCGATGGTGAAGGCCGCCTTCAGGTCCGGCTGCTCGAAGTTCGCGAACACAGTGCGGGCGTAGGCGGGCTCGAACTTCGTGTACGTGTAGACCCTGCCGTCCGCCGGGTCGACGCTGCGCTGCATGCCGGTGCCGTCCGCTGAGTAACGGCACGCCGCGACGACTCGCAGCTCATTGCGCGCGGCCAGGCCGGACAGCGCGATCCGGCCGTCGGCCCAGGCGGCGCGGTCGACTGCGGCCCCGTTGAGGGTGACGCGGGTGACGTCGGCGGCGATCAGGTCCGCGTAGGTCGACGCACCCGGTTCCCGGCAGTCAAACCTGATCACGGACGTCGACTCGAACGCATCCGCACCGCCGGTCAGGTCGAGCGTGACGTCGTACTCGCGCACCCGCAGGAGCCGCGCCCGCTCGCCTGTCTCGGTCCTGGTGATCTCGGCCGGCGGCATCGCACCCTCCAGACTCAGGCTGGCAGCTCCCTGGACCGGAGCGCACGCACCACGGTGTCACGCCGCTCGACGAGGATGCGGACCAAGGCGGGATCGCGCTGCTCGGCTGCCAGGAACGCGTCGATGCGCGCGAGCAGCCGCAGCGAGGCGGCCGCGTACGGGAACAGCCCGTCGGCCAGCACGCGCTTCAGGTGATCGCCGCGGCTGGCCCACAGCTCCGGCAGGACCTCGAAGTACTGCTCCGCGTACGGTCCGAGGAGGGCGGCGTGCTCTGCCTGCCCGAAGGTCGAGGCGACCGCGATGACGCCCTCGTGGCCGAGTTCCTCCGACCCGGCCAGCAGCCGCCACGCGTCGTCCTTGTGCTCTGCGTCCGGGATCGCCGCGCGGCAGGCCGCCGCGTGCCTGCGGCCGGCGTCGGTGGCATCGCGCGCCAGCTCCGCGTCGATCTCCGCGTCGCCAGCCCTGCCGGTCGCGGCCAGCCGCCGCAGCAGTGACCAGCGCAGCTCGGTGTCGACGGCGAGGCCGTCGACCACGGCCGTCCCCGCGAGCAGCGCAGCCAGCAGGTCCAGCTGCTCTGCGGTGGTCGCAGTCCAGGCGAGCAGCTGCATCCAGGCGAGCTGATGGTCGCTGCCCGGCTCGGCCGCGCGCAGCAGCGGCAGCGCCGCGGCGGCAAGCTGCTCCTTGCCGGCCGGCACCCAGCCGGGATCGGCCATGACTGCCATCAGCCTGGCGGCGGTCATGTGCAGGGTCTGGAGCACGGACACCGCCGGCTCCTTGCCCATGCCGCTGGCGAGGATCGCCACGAAGGCGGGCACCGAGAGCTCGGCCTGCTGCACCATGTCCAGCACCGCGCTCCAGCAGACGGTGCGGGCCAGCGAGTCGGTGAACTGGCCGATGCCCGTGGTCAGCGTTGTCAGCGAGCGGTCGTCGAACCGGGTGAGCGCGTACCCGAGGTCGTTGTCGTTCAGCAGGACCAGGTCCGGCTGCGGCTGGCCGGCCAGCGCCGTTACCTCGGTCCGCGGGCCGGCCACGTCCACCGATACCCGGTGGGTGCGGACCAGCTCGTCCCCGGCCCTGTCGTACAGGCCGATCGCGATGTGATGCGGCCGCAGCGTCGGGTGGTCGGCGGGCGCTTCCTGCAGCACCGCGAACGACGTGAACCTGCCGTCGTCTCCCACGGTGAACTCGCTGCGCAGCGTGTTCGGCCCCGCGGTCTGCAGCCACGCCTTCGACCAGTCGCCGAGGGTTCGGCCCGATCTCGCCTCCAGCGCGCGGAGCAGGTCGGCCAGCGTCGCGTTGCCCCAGCCGTGCTCGGTGAAGTAGGCCCGGATGCCGGCGAAGAAGCTGTCCCGGCCGACGTAGGCGACCAGCTGCTTGAGCACGGAGGCGCCCTTGGCGTAGCTGATGCCGTCGAAGTTCGCGATCGCCTCACTGAGTGTCGGCACGTCCGCGGCGATCGGATGCGTGGACGGCAGCTGGTCCTGCCGGTAGCCCCACGTCTTGCGCGAGCCGGAGAACGTGGTCCACGCGTCGGTGAACCTGGTGCCCTCGGCGCTGGACAGCGCCGCGCAGTACTCGGCGAACGACTCGTTCAGCCACAGGTCGTCCCACCACCGCATCGTGACCAGGTCGCCGAACCACTGATGCGCCATCTCGTGCAGGATCACCGTGGCGCGCAGCTCGTACATCATGTCCGTGACCTTCGACCGGAATAGGACCCGCTCGGAGAACGTGACGCAGCCGACGTTCTCCATCGCGCCCGCGCTGAACTCGGGCACGAATACCTGGTCGTACTTGGCGAACGGGTACTCGCGGTCGAAGAGCGCCGTGTAGTAGTCGAAGCCCTGCCTGGTGACCGTCAGGATGTCGGCTGCCTCGAGGAACGCGGACAGCGACTGGCGGCAGGCCACGCCGAGCGGTATCACCTGACCCGATGGCGTCGTGTGCGACGCGGTCACGAGGTGATACTCGCCCGCGACCACCGCCGTCAGGTACGTGGAGATCCTCGGCGTCGGGGTGAAGTGCCAGGTCGCGGCCCCCGGGCCGGCGGACTCCGGCGCGGGCGCGGGCTGGTTCGACAGGACTACCCAGTGCCCGGGCGCGGTGACGTGGAAGGTAAAGGACGCCTTCAGGTCGGGCTGCTCGAAGTTCGCGTAGACGCTGCGGGCGTCGGCCGGCTCGAAGTTCGTGTACAGGTAAACCCGGCCGTCCGCGGAGTCGATGGCGCGGTGCATGCCCTTGGCGTCATGCGTGTAAGCACAGTCGGCGACGACCCGGAGTTCGTTGCGCGCGGCAAGGCCGGCCAGCGCGATCCGTCCGTCGGCGTAAGCCGCCTCCGGGTCTATCGCGCTGCCGTTGAGGGTGATCTCGACCACCTCGGCCGCGACCAGGTCCGCGTAGCTTGCTGCGCCTGGCTCGGTGCACTCGAAGGTGATCACCGAGGTCGAGCGGAACAGCTTGTCACCCCGGGTGAGGTCCAGCTGCACGTCGTAGGCGTCGACCCGCAGCAGGCGGGCACGCTCGGCTGTCTCGTGGCGGGTGATCTCGGCTATCGGCATGCGGCTGTTCCTCGTCGAGCAGTACCGGGCGGCTGGCAAGCCCCCAGGTTAGGACACCGCGGGGGCGGCGTGCGATGGCACCGCCTACCTGCGGTAACTCCTGTCACGTCGGAGATCTGCCCCTTGCGTGACGGGGCCGCCAAGACCGATGATCACGATAGGGACCGTACGGGGAGGTGGCCGGCCTTGGACGACATTTACACATTTCTTGTCCGGGGATCGGGGAGCAAGCTGCCGCGTGGCTACATCTGGCTGATTCCTGTCTGGTTCACCGGGCTTGGATTCCTCGTGCTGCTCGCCGGGCACGAGCTGAGCGGGCGGATGCCGCTGTGGCTCAGCGCGACCGAGCTGGGTGCCATGGCACTGGCCGGCCTCACGGTCGTGTGCGTCGTGTCGACGGTGCGCAGGCACGCCCTGCGGGTGAGCAGTCACGGAATCTGGCTCGGCTGCCGGACCAGCCGCAAGCGGCCGCGCCTGCGCCAGGTGCACATCGCCTGGACGGACGTCGCGCAGATCCGGATGGCCAGGACCTTCTACGGCACCCTGATGGAGATAGGCCTCGGCCCCGCGGCCCGGTTCGCGCGCCGGCCGGGGCCCGCCAGGCGGGTACTGCTGCTGCTGCTCATGCTGGTCATGCCCGTCGGCTTCGGGCGCGGCCGGCCGGGACTCACCGCGCCCCGCGGCAAGCTGCCGCGGTATCTCGTCAAGGTGTGTGACGTGACGCCGGCCGAGCTGCGCGAGGTACTGGCCGCGGTGAAGCCGCCGGCGATGTCGGTCCGGGTGCTGACGAAGCCCGGGCCGCTCAGGTATCCGTCCCCGCCCCGTGAGCGGGCTCCGGTGGCGGCGGGTGCCGTCGTGCCGCCCTGAACGCTGGGGGCTGGCAGCGGCATCTAACGACGGGCGCGCCACCGTGCAGGCGGCGACGGCCGGCGACGCGGATCAGGCCGCCGTCGCGCTTGCCCTGCACCCGCTGGTGCCGGGGACCACCGTCGCCGGGGAACTGCTGGCTGACTACCGGGAACAGCACGGCGAGACCCTGGCTTACCTGAGCTGATAGACCGCCGGCCAAGGCCGTATCATCTCCGCACGTGGCGGCACGAGGCGCCCGTTCCCGGCTAAGGAGCACCATGGCATACGAGGTGAAGGGCGTCATCGCCACCGGCAAGGGCGCCCCGGTCAGCATCAGCATGGTCGTCGTCCCCGATCCCGGCCCTGGCGAGGCGCTGGTCGAGGTCCAGGCGTGCGGCGTGTGCCACACCGACCTGCACTACCGCGAGGGCGGCATCGGCGCGGACTTTCCCTACCTGCTGGGACACGAGGCGGCGGGCGTCGTCGAGGCGGTCGGCGCCGACGTCACCGGCGTCGCCCCCGGTGACTTCGTGATCCTCAACTGGCGGGCGGTGTGCGGCCAGTGCCGCGCCTGCCTGCGCGGCCGCCCGTGGTACTGCTTCGCCACCCACAACGCGACGCAGAAGATGACGCTGGCCGACGGCACGCCGCTGTCGCCCGCCCTCGGCATCGGGGCGTTCGCGGAGAAGACGCTCGTCGCCGCCGGGCAGTGCACCAAGGTCAGCGCCGCGATCCGGCCGGAAGTCGCCGGGCTGCTCGGCTGCGGCGTGATGGCCGGGCTCGGCGCCGCGCTGAACACCGCCGGCGTCAGCCGCGGCGACACCGTCGCCGTGATCGGCTGCGGCGGCGTCGGCGACGCCGCCGTCCTCGGCGCGTCCCTGGCCGGCGCGCGCACGATCATCGCGGTGGACGTGGACGACAGGAAGCTCGAGTGGGCCCGCCAGTTCGGCGCCACTCACACCGTCAACTCGAGCGCGAGCGATCCGGTCGAGCAGATCCGGGAGCTTACCGACGGGAACGGCGCGGACGTGGTCATCGAGGCCGTCGGGCGGCCCGAGACGTATCAGCAGGCCTTCTATGCGCGTGACCTGGCGGGCACCGTCGTCCTGGTGGGCGTGCCGACGCCGGAGATGCGGCTGGAGCTTCCGCTGCTTGACGTGTTCGGCCGCGGCGGCGCGCTGAAGTCGTCCTGGTACGGCGACTGCCTGCCGTCACGCGACTTCCCGATGCTGGTCGACCTGCACCTGCAGGGCAGGCTGCCGCTGGACAAGTTCGTCTCCGAGACCATCACGCTGGCCGGGGTCGAGGAGGCGTTCGCCAAGATGCACCGCGGGGAGGTGCTCCGCTCGGTCGCGGTGCTGTGACCGATTCACCGGCGCGGATCGCCATGTGGCCGGAGTCCAGACACGCGCCGGACCACATGGCGATCCATCGGATCGCCATGTGGTCCGGTCCGCGCACGGTGTCGACGGCGCTGATGCGCTCGTTCGGGAACAGGCCCGATACGGTGGTCGTCGACGAGCCGCTGTACGCGTATTACCTCGCGCACACGGGCGTCGACCATCCCGGCCGGGACGAGATCATCGCGAGCCAGCCCACGGACTGGCGCGCGGTGCTGGCCGGGCTGGCGCACGACCCGCTGCCGGAGGGCGCCTCGGTCTACTACCAGAAGCACATGACCCATCACCTGCTCCCGGAGATCGACCGGACCGCGCTCGCCGGGCTCAGGCACGCGTTCCTGATCCGGGATCCGCGTCGGCTGCTCGGCTCCTATGCGCGGGTCCGCTCGCAGCCGACGCTCGCCGATCTCGGCCTGCGGCAGCAGGCGGAGATCTTCCGCGCCTTCGGCGGCCCGGTCATCGACTCGGCCGACATCCTGCGCGACCCGCCAGCCGTACTGGCGGCGCTGTGCGATGCGCTCGGCATCGTCTTCGACCCGGCAATGCTCTCGTGGCCGGCCGGGCCCCGGCCGAGCGACGGAGTCTGGGCGAGGTACTGGTACGACAG
>Ga0335076_10004169_pt1 | contig 14605 bp, 14 predicted proteins | sample Lox_Sample_25_FD_206717 | JGI IMG/M metagenome (GOLD analysis project Ga0335076, IMG submission 206717) | Soil microbial communities from Loxahatchee National Wildlife Refuge, Florida, United States - Lox_Sample_2.5 | ecosystem: Environmental > Terrestrial > Soil > Wetlands | place: USA... | reverse complement strand
GCGATGGTAGCGCCCGTCTCGTTGCAGGGAAATGCGACTTTGGCCCTATCTCCGCTGGGGTATGTACTTCCACGCCTGTCCCATATGGAGTCACCACCTTCGGCTCGGCGGTTTCCAGCGCACTTCACCAAAGGACAGTACGCACCGGAAGCACTTACTGTTAAGTTGCAATCACGGTGATTGTGGACGGACGCGACAACCGCAGCAGGCGCCGTCGTCGGAGCACCTTCACTGAGCCCCTGGATGGGTCACCAAACAACAATGCCGAATTAGACGCCGAGAGGGAGACTACCATTCGCTCGCTTGAGCCCACCGTTCGCGCACGCACTCTCGAGGGCTTTGCGCCGCTCGTGCGCGAACTCGGCGGCGATGCAGCCCAGATCCTGACGCGTGTCGGAATTGGGCCGGACGTTACGGCACGTCCGCTCGAGTGGATATCGTTCCCAGCAGTTTTGCGGGCGTATGAGGTGGCGGCCAAGGAGACCCGATGCGACACATTCGGACTTCGACTCGGCGCAGTGCGACAGTTGAGCTTTCTCGGTCCATTGCAGCTGATCGTGTCGTATTCGCAAAATCTCAAGAGCGGATTCGAAGCATTCTGTCGCTTTGTGTCGGTACAGAATACCGGCTATCAACCGTACCTCGACTTGGGGCCGGAGGAAGCAACTTTTCAGGTGGTATTGACGTCGCAGTTGCGGCGCTGGGGTCAGCAGTGGGTCGAGGAGTCCCTGGTCACGGCGCTGCGACTGCTGCGGGGATGCCTCGGCGCAAAGTACGCTCCCCGGCATATCTCGCTCCGGCACGCAGCACTCAGCGATCGGGCAACTTACGAGCGCTACTTCGGTACTGAAGTACGCACGCAGGCACCGGTAGACGGGCTGACGATCGACAGGCGGGATCTGGAGATCGTCAATGCCAGGCAGGACGATCGGGTGTTAAGCGTACTGACGGACTATCTGCGCGCGGATGCGATGCCGGCGAAAGCGGACGTCAGCGGTCTCGTAAAGGGGGTGTTGCGCCGCCTGCTCGGTACGGGCGAGTTCTCGATCGAGGCCGTCGCCGACGAGCTTGGAATGCACAAGCGCACGCTACAACGCCGGTTGCAGGAAACTGGGACCACGTTTGCAGAGCTGCTCGATGAGGTCCGTGCCGACGTGGCCAAACACTACGTGGCTACCGGGCGATTGCCGTTGACGAGGGTCGCACTGCTATTGGGCTTCAGCGATCAAAGCGCATTCAATCATGCTTTCCGACGGTGGTTCCAGCGCAGTCCGACCGAGTGGGCGGGGGCCGGCGCCAACGTGCACTGAGTTCTTTGGCAAAAACGCGGCTCTCTAGGCGCGGACGGGGGCAACGCTGCCCCAACAGTCGAGTATCGCCTGGTGTAGGGCGTCCAAAAGGACGTCGAGCTGCGCACAATCGATTATCAACGGGGGTTTTATCTGGATAACGCTCAGGTCGAACGCAGCCGCCGCCGCCCAGACGTGATGTTTGAAGAGGGCGGCCATCATCAGTGCCCCGCCCAGCGGGTCGGCAAATTTAAGAGCGGCCGCGAGACCGAGCTGACGCACCTCCACGATCCGCGTTGCGAAGCGAGCGGCCAGTGAATTCAGACCGGCGGACAGATGCCGCGCGCGGCTGTCCACGGTTACCAAGAATTCCGGCTCTTTTGTTATACGTAAGACCTCGCAGCCCACGACGCAGCCGAGGTCACTTCCTGCGAACGAACTGAGCATGCTCAAGGGCTGTGAAGTCATCCAAGCAGCGGCGCTTGAGTTCATCACACAATAGCTGAGGGGGTAGAGCCCGCCACCGGCGCCCTTAGCCATCACCAGGATGTCTGGTACGACGTCCCAGTGCTCGATCGCCCAGATCTTGCCGGTGCGTCCCAGACCCGTCTGCGCCTCGTCAACGATCAGCAGCGCTCCGGCCTCCGAGCACAGTTCGCGCACGCTCCGATGGTAGTCTGAGGCCGGCATCGGCCAGCCGAGCGCGGCAGGAATCGTTTCGATCATCACCGCGGCAACATCTTTCCGGCGCACGGCGGCTTCGATGGCGCCCGGATCGTTCCACTCGACCTTAAGCGCGTCGGATGCCGCGGCGCTGGAAGAAGACCCCGGCGGAGCCGCACCGGTGAGGTGACCAGCAAGGCCCATCGTCCCATGACGGCCGCCGCGAACTGACACTATCTTCCGACGCCCGGTTGCTGCACGGGCCGCCTTGATGGCGGCCTCGGCTGCTTCGCTGCCGCTGTTGGCGAAGTGAACAAAATTCAAGCTCGGCGAAACACTGCTGAGGAGTTCGCGTGCGAGCGCCACGCGCGCCGCGGAGGGAAAGAATTGACAACCGATATCCCAGCGATCCGCACTTTCCTTGAGCTTCGCGATCAGCAGAGGGTGCCGATGCCCCAGATTAAATGTGGTGCCGTCGCACACCACGTCCAGATATGCGCCTCCATCGACGTCATAGAGAAAGCAACCCTCTCTACGGCCAACGACGAGATCGATCTCGAGGTCGAGCAGCCAGTCGACCATTCCCGCGTTCAGGTGCTTGCGGGTCGTCTCGACGATCGAACTTCGTGACAAACCCAGAAGCGTGCTTTTGCGCCGCTGTACCTTCATACGCTCGTCCGCGGCGCGACCTGACAGGCACCGATCGAAACGGTCGCGGTCCCCATCGACAGGCTAGCCGCGTGCAGGTACCGCCGATTGTCCTCTGGTGTCGTTTCCTTGGCGGCACGCGACAGGCACTGTTGCGGCTCCCGGAGGTGCATCACCGCAAGTGTGAGTCTCGAGGTCTCCATCGCAGCGATTCGTAGATCGGTGGCTCGTTCAGCAGGGTCGGAACCACCATGGCTGCAAAGCAGGCGGCGAGCATCGGGAGGAGCAGGTGAAACTTCCCGTCAGTTCGATGGCGAGGATGATCCCCGTGACCGGCGCTCGCACCACGGCAGTGAATAGCGCCGCCATTCCCACTACCGCATACGCGGTGGGATTTATGCCTGCGCCCGGTAACATGCGCTGGCACAGGGTTCCAAAAAGAAGGCCGCACTGGGAACCAATGACCAGCATGGGAGCGAATTGCCCGCCCGGAGTTCGGGCCGCGTAGGAAACGGCGCCCAGCAGGAAGCGGCGCCAATCAGTGCGATCCCTGTTCCCAGCGCGAGGTGGACCGGCAATGTCCCGGGCCCTGGGTAAGCGATGGCCGCGACTTGAAAGTCGGGCGCTTGACCCAGGAAGTAGCGTGCGGTGCCGATGGCGCCCGCTGACGCGCCCAACGCTGCTTCCCCCCATTTGCACGGTGGGCCCCTCGCGACCCGGTGCCAACCCCGCGCCGATCGCGAGCAAGCCGCCGAAAAACTTGACGAAAATGATGGCCAGCGGATTCCCCGACCAGTTCCCGCCCAACTGAGCCACGACGTGAGCGATGCCACTGCCTACGGAGTGAGCCGAAAAGCGTTGCACCAGCCACGAGGCAACTGCCGTCGCGGCGGCGCAGAGCCCGGCCACTGCGAACAGGCCGACGATGCCTTCGCTATGTGACAGGGCGATCAGAGCGCCGCGCAACCGATCCGCGAACGACAGTGCAAGGCGAAAGGCGGCTGCTAGGACTCCCGCGGCCGATCCAGAAAGTAGTGACAGGAACGCGAGTACCAGCAGGCGACTGCGTTTCAGCGAGGCTTCTTCTGGCATAGCAGCGGACTACCCTCCTGCGAAGCGCCCTGTCGATCGAAAAGGCGCAGAGCGAGCGCCGAAAACACAGGAGACCTTAGGCGCGCTGTGCGTTCGCTCCTTGGCCTTTGGCGACAGCTGCTTGCGCCCACGTGACGCGTGTCGCCAGTGGCGGTGGAACCTGCGTGGGACGCGCACTACGGCTTGGGTTCCTGCGAGTCGCGCTCCCGCAATGGATTGTCGTCGGAAAGCAAGGTTGTCCCGATCGATGTCCTATGCTCCCCGCTGCGCATCGCGATGGGTGGTGCGAAAACGCGCGCTGCGGGTTCGGACTGAGTCCGTCAGACGAATCACGCCGTACGCCACTTTAGAGTGTGCGCGAGCGCCACGGCACTGGAGGGCTGTTCCATGGCCACGCCATCGATTTCGGGCCCTTGAATTCATGCGTGCCTGGCGACGTTCGGAGTAGGGCACATGCATTGAGGCTGGGGCGAAGGGCCCAGTGCAGAAAGATGTGCGGGAGGGCTTTCAATGATCACTTCACCGAGTGAATTTATCAGCGACTTCTTGGGGCGGTTAGACGGACCACTGCACTTTCGCTTTTACGCGCAGCCGTTGATGGCCATGCTGCTCGCCGCCCGCGATGGGTGGGTGGACGCGCGCGAAGGACGCCCGTTCTACGCGTACACGGTGTTTACCGATCCCGCACGGCGGCGGGAACTCCTTACGGACGGTTGGAAGCGAATCTCCAGGGTGTTCTTCATCGCGATCGCGATTGACTTGATCTACCAGATGGTCACAAAGAACGGCTTCCAGCCGGTGCAGGCGGTGTGGGTCGCGTTGCTGTTGGCGATCGTTCCTTACATTCTGCTGCGCGGCCCCGTCAATCGACTCATATGTCACTGGTACGGCCGCAAGTCGCCGTAGCCCAGCCGAACCCGCTTCGCGCATCGGCTCGGCCCCAGGCTCCGCCGGGCACGACAGCCCGGCGGAGCAATCGATCAGAGCACAGCTCCCGGGAGAGGCAACGATCTACGCGCCGTGAGCTTTCGACACCTGAGCCAGCACCGCGTCGAGGTTGAAGGACGCCGGTTTCTGCCGCGGCGGGAACTTGGCGAAGCTCTCGATATGCTGAGCCACAACCGCCTGGCACAGATATAGCAGGGGGACGTGATCGACCACCCAGTCCCAGTACGTGTTCGAGTTAAAGTCAGCCCTCTCGAAGGGGTCGCGACGCAGATTGAACACGTGCGGTACGCGAAGTTTCACGAGCGGCTCGGCCCACACGTTCATCTGAAACGCCCGTTGCACGGCGAACTGGAGCTTATAGTCACCGACGCGAACCGCCATCAGCTCACCGTCATCGCTGAAGTAGGCCAGCGACTGCCGCGGGCTTTCCTTCGCCTCGCCCGTCAGGTACGGCAACATGTTGAAACCATCGAGGTGGACGTTGAAGCTCTTATCACCCACCTTGGTGCCCTTGAGCAGCTTCGGTGTCACGTCCGGATCGCCCGCGGCGGCAAGCAGCGTCGGAAACATGTCGATGTGACTCACGATGCCGTTCAGCACCGTGCCGGGCTTGATCTTGCCCGGCCAACGCATGAAGCACGGCACACGCCAGCCGCCTTCCCAGTTGGTGTCCTTCTGGCTGCGGAACGGCGTGGTGGCACCGTCCGGCCAGGTGTCGTTCTCCGGGCCGTTATCGGTCGAGTACATGACGATGGTGTTCTCGGCAATCCCGAGCTCGTCGAGCTTCTTCAAGATCATGCCGATCTGCTCATCGTGGACTACCATGCGATCGCTGTAGGGGTCCTGTCCGCTCTTGCCGAGGTTCTTCTCCGCCACGTGAGTGCGGAAGTGCATGGCGGTCGAGTTGTACCAGAGGAAGAACGGCTTCTGTGCCTTGGCCTGTTGCTCCATCCAGACGATCGCCCGGGAGGTGATTTCCTCGTCGACGGTTTCCATCCGCTTCTTGGTGAGCGGCCCGGTGTCCTTGATCTTCTGCTTCCCAACCCGACCCCAGCGGGGCTGCTCGGTCGGATCGTCCTCGTTGGTCGCGACGCAATCGAGCACGCCGCGCGGCCCGAACATCGCCTTGAACTTCGGATCCTTCGGATAGTCAGGCAGTTCCGGCTCTTCTTCGGCATTCAGGTGATAGAGATTGCCGAAGAACACATCGAACCCGTGGACGGTGGGCAGGTACTCGTTGCGGTCGCCGAGATGGTTCTTACCGAATTGTCCGGTGGCATATCCGAGGGGTTTGAGCAGCTCGGCGATTGTCGGATCCTCCTTCTGAAGTCCGACCGTCGCGCCCGGCATGCCGACCTTCGTCAGGCCGGTGCGGATCGGGTTCTGCCCGCAGATGAAGCACGCGCGGCCCGCGGTGCAGCTCTGCTGGGAGTAGTAATCGGTGAATGCCACGCCTTCATTCGCGATGCGATCAATGTTCGGCGTGCGGTAACCCATCATCCCGCGACTGAAATAAGAGCAGTTCCAGGTACCAATGTCGTCGCCCCACAGAATGAGGATGTTGGGCTTCTTACCGTCGGCCATGACCTTCTCCTTGCCTGATTTTGGGTTGCGCTCGTTGGTGAGTACGCCGGGTAGCGCGGGTGTCGATGGCCAACACCCGGGGGCGCGCCAACGGATTTGGGTCCTCTTGGCGAACCCTAGCAGACAGCGGAGTCCCTACCTTGTCCTACGGCGACAGCGATTTGTGCGGCCGCGAATGGATACCCAAGGACCGCTGGCACCGGGGCCCAGGCCTGCAGGAATCCGTGGTACTAGCGGCGACGCAGTTTGCGCCGCTCACTCGAACCTGATTCGGGCGTCGATTCCGAAGGTGCGCGGCTGGTTGATCAGGATTCGTGGCTGACCGGGAAGTTCTGCGCCAATCAGGATGGCGTCGCCGAGGTCCGCATGCTCGTCCGTGAGATTCTTTCAAAAACGACGAACTCGTAATGATCGCTGCGAAGGCCCACGCGCAGGTTAATGATTTCATAAGCCGGGCGGCGCAGCGGGTTCAATTGCGAGTTGTTGGCGGAGTCGCTTTCGCCCACACAGCTGTAGTCGACGCGCGCGAACCCGGCCCAGTTTCCCGAGAGACGCCGATCGTACTCGGCGTTGGCATTGAGCGTGAGGTCGGGAACTTGGTAGACGGGGCTACCCACTGGCTGTGGCGTGAGACCTTTCGCAGTGATCCGCGCGCCGTTGTAGCCCACACCGAAGCCCACGGTAAGCTCTGTCAGCAGCTTCCCATCCAACTCGAACTCGAAACCCGCGCTTTGCGCCTTCCCGGCGTTAGCCGTGAAGTTGTAACCGCACAGGGGAAGCTGAACCAGCTGCTGCATGTCATCCCACTTGATGATGAAGCCGGTTGCATTGACGGTAAACCGCCGCTCTAGAAAGCTCGACTGAAGCCCATCTCGTAGTCCCACCCGATCAAGAGGGCAATCAGCACCCGTTCAGTGCTCCGAGTCTGTCAGCACGGCACGCTCGTAGGGGAAGAGTGCGTTCCACTCCTCGTCGGTAGTGGCAGGCCGAGTGGCGTCCGGGCGTGCGTTCAGTACCAGGGTGCCAATACCACGGGCTTCTATATCGACGATACGCCCGGTGGTAGAGACGCTCGATCCACACATCTTCGATGTAGCCCGCATCGAGGTCCTGCGCGGTCCACAGGGCACTCTCTATGGGGCGGAATCGATGGGTGGGACAGTTCGCATCCTCACCGAGCAGCCCACCGCCCACTGCCCTCAACGGCCAGACGCACGTGAGTCTCGCCGACCTGGTTGTTTCTCGGAGGCCGCGGTGGCGGCGACCTTTGGTTCTTCGGTGGCCGCACGCCTCATCAGATGAGCGCCGAGGGCGCCAAAGTTGTTCCCGATGAGGAGCTGCAGAACGCTACCAGATACAACCTGGAACTGATTGAGAAGGAGTACAAGAACCTCGAGTCCCAGCGCACGAGCCTCGAGAAGGACGTTCTAGCGGCGCTGGAGCGTCACGACACAACGAGCGACCAGTTCCACACATTCCAAACTCGCGCGGATGCAATCAACGCGAGCGCAACCGAGAAAATGCTTGACGTGCGCTTCTTGATTCGCGAACAACTGTCAGAGGTGCAATGGCGCTCGCTCTTCCCACCGCCCACGGCGCCGCGCGCCGGCGAGTGAGTGTGACAAAAGGTCCCAGCTCGGCGAGATCCCGACTTCGACGTCGGCTTAGAAACCGCGAAGCTCGATAGCGTTACGGAACCGGCTTTCGGGCAGCTCGCTCAGACCGCGCACGCTACCCGGGCTAGGAGGACCAGGTAGCGTGCACGGCCGGCGCCGCACGCGAGGGGTCACCGTGCGGGTGAGGTTTTCAGCGATCCCGGCGAGCCTCAAACTGAGCCATAGCCGCGAACGTGGCCGGTGAAGCGGACCGCGCCGTGCGTTGCACGCGCTTGCCCCCGCCGCTGCGCTGCAGGTATCGTGACCGGTGCACTTCCGCGCTGCAAGGTTGGCCACGCTCATGGACCTCGACACGATTCGTTCGGCATTCGAAGCAGGGGAATTCTTTCTCATGTATCAGCCGATCGTCTCCCTTCGTGACGGGAGCTGCTTTGGGGCCGAAGCGCTCATTCGGTGGCGACGCGCCAACATGGTTCTGGACGCTTCCGAGTTCATTCCGCTGACCGATCGCACCCCCTTGTCGGGAGCGCTTACCTATTGGGTCATCGACACGGTTGCGGTGGAATTAAACGACTGGCTCGGAGGCCATGAGGCGATTCACATCAGCATCAACGTGCCACCGGAAATTCTCGGCCGAGGCGGACTCGAGTACGCCGCGACCAGATCCGGACTGCGCGCGCGCACGAAGCAGCTGATAGTTGAAGTTACCGAGCGGGGTATACCTGACCAACTGGGGTTGGATGCGCTCAACAGCATTCCAGGCACGGGCGCCCGGGTCGCCCTCGATGACACGACCCTTTCAGGCACGAATCTGGCATTGCTCACGCGCTGCCACTTCGACTTCGTCAAGATCGATGGGCGGCTGGTGGCCGAGCTCGCGCCCGACAACCCGCCAGCGGCCTGGGTGGAGGGACTTGCGGCGTTGCTGAGAACCACGGCGTTGCAAATCATCGCGGAGGGAGTCGAGACCGTCTTTCAGGCAGATACACTCAGGGCAGCCGGTGTACAGCTCGCACAAGGTCGGTATTTTTCGGCCCCGCTATCCGCCCGCGATTTCAAACACTATTGCGACATGACGTCGCGGTAATCGAACCCCTCGGGTGAGGTCTTGCGCGCCTGATGCCGCATGCTGGCAGCTCGCTCCCTCGCCGGGTGATGGGACGTCCAGTCGCCGGGCTGTTCTCGGTCGTGTTGTTTGGACGGTCGCTGGGTCGCTGATCAGTTGAAGGGACCGATATGCACCACCATGCTGATGACAGCCACGCAGCCGATGAGCAGCAGAACCACGGCCACGATGAGCACCAGCGATGCGGGAAAGCCGCTCTCGCCATGCACGATGCCCTCCGCCTTCATGGCCCTGCGCAGATTTCGCAACCCGAGCATGAACCTCACGTGGTACACGATACCGAGGATCAGCATGATGATGCCGAGCAGCAGCAGTGACATGCCGAAATTGCGCGCCGGTGCCGCCCCCTTGAGCACCCCGGCCTCCTTGAGCTTGTCGAAGAACTGAAAGATCGTGAAGCCGAAGCCGATGAGCGAAAGCGAGGTGCGGATGACCGCCATGAGCGTGCGGTCTGCCGCCATGCGCGTGCGCTGAAACGCCATGCCGGTGCGGCGCATGGCGAGCTCGGTGTTGACCTGCGCTGAGCTTGGAGAGGCGGCGGCCGTCGGGCCGAGCGCAGCACTGGCCGTCGAATCAGCCATGAGGCCTCCTCACGATGCAGCGAAAGCCGACGTGGCTCGTCGAGGTGTCGACCGGCTCGGTGTGGCGCGCGGTTGGGCGGTAACGGATTGGTAGCCGAAGCGTCGTTGACGGCGCGAGCGCCGATGAGTTGGGCTGCCCGCAATGTAGGCTGGGGTCAGCTTCGAGGCGGACGTCGCGACTCACGGTCGTACTCCTTTGGCTGAAGTGGCGGAGGACTCAAGCGCTGTGAGGATGCCGGTCAAAATCCGCGTAGGGCTCGGCGGACAACCAGGAATCGCCACATCTACCGGAATGACATTGGAAACGCGCCCTCGGCTCGCGTAGCTCTCACCAAAGATGCCGCCTGTGCAACCACAATCGCCCACTGCCACTACCAATTTCGGATCCGGAGTCGCCTCGTACGTGCGACGGAGCGCCACCTCCATGTGCTTCGAAACGGGGCCCGTCACGAGCAACAGGTCCGCATGGCGTGGGCTCGCAACGAAGCGAATACCGAGGCCTTCGAGGTTGTAGAGCGGGTTGTTGAGCGCCTGGATCTCGAGCTCACACCCGTTGCAGGAACCAGCATCGACCTCGCGGATGCAGAGCGCGCGACCGAGCACGCCGAGAATGCGTTGCTGAAGCGTCTCGCGCAGCCGCAGTGAATCGTCGGTCGCGGGGTGTGGCTCGGTCACGATTCCCACTGCGGAGATCTGGCGCAAGGTTTTCAGCACCGCACTTTCCTCTTAAAGGTCGTGGCCACTGTAGGACAGGTTGAACGACTTATTGATGAGCGGGAAATCGGGAACGATGTTACCGATGATGGCGTGCTCGAGTACCGGCCAGTTTTGCCAGGAGGGATCGTGCGGATGACAGCGGGCGATCCTGCCTCCGGCACCTGCCTCGAGAGCGACGAGCACCGGTCCCCGCCAGCCTTCGATGAGCCCGACACCCAAGGCCGCTGCGGGCGGTAGCGGCACTGTTACCCTGTAAGCGCCGGCGGGGAGTCCCGCGAGGAGGCGCTCGATGAGGTGCGCCGATTCCTTAGTCTCATCGAAGCGCACCGCAACCCTTGCGGCGACATCGCCGGTGCTGCGGCCGATCTTCGTCACCTCGACCTCCGTATAGGGCGCGCAGGGAAGATCGCACCGCAGGTCGAAGGCCTGGCCGCTCGCGCGACCGGCGAGTCCTGTGAGGCCGAGCCGCGCGGCGAGCTCCGGAGTCACGACGCCGGCACCGGTGAATCGATCCCGCACTCCTTCGTGCTCGTCGTAGATCGTGCGAAGCGCCGATACCTCGTTGACAATCGCTGTCACCGCGGATGTGAGTCCCCGCGCCTCGATGGTTCCGAGGTCGAAGCGCGTCCCACCGGGCACGATGGCGTTCATCAGATAGCGCTCGCCGAGCGCCGCATCGCAAGCGCGCAGCAGGTTCTCCTTCAGGCGCGAGAACTGCGCGAGCCCGAAGGCGAAGCCAGCGTCGTTGCCGAGCGCCCCGAGATCGCCGAGATGATTCACGATGCGTTCGAGCTCGAGACACAGCGCGCGTAGCCAGGCCGCGCGCGGTGGGATCGCAATCCCCGCGATCGCTTCCAGCGCCTGGCAATAGGCCCAGGAGAAGGCCACTGCGGAATCGCCCGACACGCGCGCCGCGAGGCGGTGAGCGTCGAAGATGTCGAGCTCGGTGAAGCGCCGCTCGATTCCTTTGTGCACGTAGCCTAGACGCTCCTCGAGCCGCAGCACCTTCTCCCCAACAATGGAGAAGCGGAAGTGGCCGGGCTCGATGATGCCCGCGTGCACTGGACCAACCGGAATCTCGTGCACACCCTCTCCGTCGACACGCACGAAGGGGTAGACATCGACGCCGGCCTCGTGATCGGTCAACTGCGACGCGGGATTCCGCAGCGGATGAAAATCGGGCGGCCAGGCGTTGTGGCGCAACCAGGCCCGGACGTCGGGGTCCGAGGAGCGTACACCGCAAAGATCGGCCATCGCTCGTTGCATGCGCGAGGCGCAGGGGAAGTGCCCCTCGAGTCCCGGGTAGCTCGCATCGTCATCGGTCATCTGCAGGTCGAAGAGCAGTGCGCCGGAGTCGATGAGAAAAGCGGCGTGCACCTTAGGCAGAGCGTGTTCGCCGCGATTGGCCCACAGGGCCAGAAGCCGTGCCCCGCCCGCGGCGAGCTCCTGCGCGGCTCGGCTCCAGTCATTGGACGAAACACTGAGCGCGCGCACACCTGGTGCGCCAGGCAGCTCAGTGCTCTCCGCCCACCAATTGCGCGGTGTCATCTCAGCCACCTCCGATCAGACGCGCGGCTGCTCGATACCAGTCGGCGAGATAGGGTGGAATGTAGAGGCCTAGCGCGAGTACGAGTCCCAGGTGCAGGAACACCGGCAGCAGCGCGGGGGGATGCGGCAGGCGACGGGCGGTCGTCTCTCCAAAGACCATCGGCTGGACTCGCCCGAAGATCGCCGCGAAGGCCACCGCGAGCGCCATGACCAGAACCGGCGTCGCCCAGGGCTGCTCGCGCATGGCGGTGGTCAGAATCAGGAACTCGCTGGCGAACACTCCGAAGGGCGGCACGCCGAGTATCGCGAGAGACCCCATCATGAGTCCCCAGCCGATGGTCGGGCTGAGGGTGATGAGGCCGCGAATATTGTCCATGATTTGGGAGCCCGACTTCTGCGCGGCGTGTCCGGCGGCGAAGAAAATCGCGGACTTCGTGAGCGAATGCACCGTCATGTGGAGCAGCGCCGCGAAGTTCGCCACCGCACCCCCCATGCCGAAGGCGAAAGTGATGATTCCCATGTGCTCGATGGAGGAATAGGCGAAGAGCCGCTTGATGTCGCGCTGGCGCCAGAGAAAGAAGGCCGCCAGCACGACGGACAGGAGCCCGAAGCCCATGAGCATCTGCGAGGGGAGGGCTGAATGGAGCGAACCCTCGATGAGCACCTTGCAGCGCACTACGGCGTAAAGCGCGACATTCAGAAGTAGACCCGAGAGCACCGCAGAGATCGGCGTTGGGCCTTCCGCGTGCGCGTCGGGCAGCCAGTTGTGCAGTGGCGCGAGTCCCACCTTGGTTCCGTAGCCGACCAGCAGGAAGACGAACGCGAGGCTCAGCACCTTGGGCTCGAGTGCTCCCTTGACGCCATTCAGGTGCGTCCACAAGAGTGCACTTACCCCCTCGGCGCCGAGAACGTGCTCGGCGGCGAAGTACAGCAGGATAGTGCCGAAAAGCGCCTGCGCGATGCCGACACCACAGAGCACAAAGTACTTCCAGCCCGCCTCGAGACTCGGACCGGTTCGGTAGAGCGTCACGAGCAGCACCGTCGAAAGCGTCGCGGCTTCCATCGCGACCCAAAGGAGACCCATGTTGTTGGTGGTGAGTGCCACCAGCATGGTCGTCATGAAGAGCTGATACATGCTGTGGTAGAGCCGCAGCTGGGGCGCGCGCACCCGTCCGTGCTCCATCTCCACACGCATGTAGGGTCGCGAAAAGATCGCAGTCGTGAGGCCCACCAGCGCGGTCAGCGTTACGAGAAAGACGTTGAAGGGATCGATGAAGAACTGCTCGTGCGCGAAGCTCAGGTTCCCTGCACTGATCACATGCACCGTCAGGGCGCAGGCGGCGAGGAATGTGAGCAGGCTGAAGGCGATGTTGAGTTCCGGCGCGAAACGCTTCGCGCCGAGCACCGCGAGCACCGCGGCGCCGGCGAGCGGACTTGCGATGAGCAGCAGGAATTCCATGCTACTCGCGCCTCCTGGAGGCGGCGTCCTCGCGGAGGGACTCGAGGTGATGGAGATCCAGGCTGTCGAACTGCTCGCGGATCTGGAAAAAGAAGATGCCGAGCACCAGCACAGCGACCAGCACATCGAGTGCAACACCAAACTCTACCACCATCGGCATGCCGTAGGTGGCGCTCATGGCGCCAAAGAAGAGACCGTTCTCCATGGAGAGGAACCCCACCACCTGTGACATGGCTTTGCGACGCGTGATCATGGTGAGAAAGGAGAGCAGCACCACGGCAACCGCGATTCCGATCGCGTTGCGCGTCGCGGTACTCGCGAGAGCGGAGATCGGCTGCGCGAGCCCAAAGGAAAAGACGACGATGAGCACGCCAATCAGCATCGTGCCGGAGATGTTCAGCAGCGGCTCCGCATCCCAGTAGACCTCGAGCCGGCGGATCAGGCGATGCAGCAGGTAGGGCAGCAGCATCACCTTCAAGCCGAGCGTGAGTACCGCGGAGAGATACAGGTGAGCCTGCCGCGTGCGCCAGGCAATGAGAAGCGTCGCGATGAAGAGCACCGTTCCCTGCACGGCGAGGAGATTGACGAGGTTCACGATGCGACGCTGAGTGAGCATCGCGAAAGACAGCAGCAGCAGCAGTGCTGCGCACAGGTTGAGAAGCTGGAGATCGAACGGGACACCGGCCATGGTCAGACTCTCAGCAGCAGGTGCACGAGGAGCCCCAGCACCGCAAAAAGGAAGGCGGTGGCTAGGAATTCCGGCGCGCGAAATACGCGCAGCTTCGCCGACACGGTCTCGAGCACCGCCAGGAGGGCTCCTGCCACGACGAGCTTTGCGGCGAGCACCGGTAGCGACGCGAGGAGTGCCGCCGGAGCGCTGCCGCGGGTCGAGACGCCCCAGGGGATGAAAAGCGCGAAGCCGATGCAGGCATAGTTGAAGAGCTTCAGTGCCGCGGCCCATTCCATGAGCGCGAGATGCCGCGCCGAGTACTCGAGCAGCGTTGCCTCGTGAATCATTGTGAGCTCGAGATGGGTCGCGGGGTTGTCGACCGGGATGCGGGCGTTCTCGGCGAGCAGCACCATGACGAAGGCCACCGCCGTGAAGGCGAGGCTCGGGTAAAGACCCAACCTCTGCGTTGCCAGGTGCTCGGTGATTGCCGGCAGCGCCGTCGTGGCGGAGATGAGGGACGCCACGAAGATCACCATGAGGAGCGCCGGCTCGGCGAGGAACCCGACCATCATCTCGCGCCGTGCGCCGAGCGTCCCAAACGCCGTGCCGATATCCATTGCCGCGAGCGACATGAAGACCCGTGCGGTCGCGAGGAGTCCGACCA
>Ga0335076_10004167_pt1 | contig 14606 bp, 18 predicted proteins | sample Lox_Sample_25_FD_206717 | JGI IMG/M metagenome (GOLD analysis project Ga0335076, IMG submission 206717) | Soil microbial communities from Loxahatchee National Wildlife Refuge, Florida, United States - Lox_Sample_2.5 | ecosystem: Environmental > Terrestrial > Soil > Wetlands | place: USA... | reverse complement strand
CATTGTCGGCGTGATGGTCGAGTCGCACCTCGTGGAAGGCCGGCAGGACCTCGTGGAGGGCCGGCCGCTTGGCGAGCTCAAGTTCGGCCAGAGCATCACCGATGCCTGCTTGGGCTGGGAGGACTCGTCCGCGCTGCTCGAGACGCTTGCCTCGGCGGTGAAGGCGCGGCGCAGGAAAGAGAAAGGCAAGCGCTGAGCCTGGCGCTGCCATATCCGCCGGAGGTCCTGCTCCTGGCGGTGCTGGTGGTGGCCGCCGCCTACACGGTATTCGGCCTCACCGGGTTCGGCTCCACGGTCTTGGCGCTGCCGGTGCTGGCGCTCGCCCTGCCGCTCAAGTTCGCGGTGCCGATGCTGATGCTGCTCGACCTGTGCGCATTCTTCGTGATGGGCGCGGGCTTTCGCGAGCGCGTCGACTACCGCGAGATCGCGTGGCTTGTGCCGTTCATGCTCGCCGGCATGGCGCTCGGGCTGACGCTGCTGATCCGCGTGGCCGAGCGCCATTTGCTTGGTGTGCTGGGCGCCTTCCTGCTCATCTACGCGGCCTACGGGCTCAGCCGGCGCGGCGAGCCAGTGTCCCTCGCGCGCGCGTGGTGCGTGCCGATCGGATTCGTGGGCGGCGCCTTTTCGGCGCTGTTCGGTACGGGCGGCGTTCTGTTTGCGCTCTACAACGCAGGGCGCGTGAAAGACAAGCGGACACTGCGTGCCAACAATGCGGCGATGATCATGCTGTCGTCGCTGGTGCGCGTGGTGATCTTCGCGGCGGCCGGCCTGCTGGCGCAGGATGGCCTGCTGGTGTTCGCCGCGCTGCTCGTTCCCTCCCTGCTCTGCGGCCTCTGGCTCGGCAGCCGCCTGCACGCCACCGTGCCGGCGGTGGAGGTCTTCCGGGCGGTGTACGCTCTGCTGGTGATCGCCGGACTCACGCTGCTCGCACGCTCGCTTTGACCGCGCTCAAGCCCCGGCAGTGGCTGCCGCTCGCGCTTGGCGCGACGCTGCTGTTCCGTCTCTGGCTCGCGGCGGCGCTGCCCGTCACGGCTGACGAAGCCTACTTCATTCTCTGGGGACGAGCGCCGGCGCTTGGCTATTACGATCACCCGCCGATGGTGGGATGGCTGCTCGCGCCGCTGGCAGCGCTTTCGGACGCGGCCTGGCTGCTGCGCATGCCCGCGCTGCTCGTGCCGCCGCTGGTCGCGCTCGCAGTCGCCGCCGCGCTGCGGACCTGGTTCGGGCGCGACGAGGACACGGCGACGCTCGCCGCGCTGGCGGTGCTGCTCGCGCCGGCCAACGTCTGGAACGTGCTGATCACGACCGACACGCCGCTGGTCCTCTTCTCTGCCGTCTCGATGCTGGCGTTCGCGCGCGCCGCGGAGCGGGACTCGGGCGCCTGGTTCCTCGCCTCGGGCGTCCTCCTGGGGCTCGCTTTCCTGTCGAAATACTTCGCCGTGCTGCTGGGCCTCGCGTATCTCGCCTGGGCGATCGCGTCGCGCCGGCCGCGGGCGTTCCTGCTCGTGTTCCTGGGCGCGCTGCCGGCCGGCCTGCTCAACCTGTACTGGAACGTCGAGGCCTGCTGGTGCAATGTGATGTTCAACGGCATCAACCGCCACGAGGACGACGGCAGCGGCTGGTCGCTCGCCACGCCCGCGCTCTACGCGCTGTCGCTCGCCTACCTGTGCGGCCCGCTGCTGTGGTTTGCCTGGCGGGGCAGAGAGGGCCTGCGCGCCGCCTGGCGCAGGCCGGGCGAGCGCGCCCTGCTGCTTGCGTGGCTCGTGCCGTTCGCGGTCTTCGCGTTGCTCTCGCCGGTCAAGCGCATCGGGCTGCACTGGCTGCTGTCCTTCGTGCCGGCGCTGGTACTGAGCGTCGTGCTCGCGCTGGGGCGGCGGCCGCTCGTGCTCAGCGTGCGCTTCTTCGCGGTGTTCGCCGTGCTGCACGCGCTGCCGTTCGCGCTCCTCCTGCTGCTGCCGCTCGACACCTGGAAATCCACGCGCTTCTACCAGCGGCTGGTCTATCCCGGGCGCGTCGAAGAACTGCTGGCGGCCGTGGCGACCGACGCGAGGCAGGCCACGCTCGCCACGGACAGCTATGCTTCCTCGGCGCTGCTCGAATATCACGCGCACCGCCCGGTGCCGGTCTTCGGCCGTGGCACGTCGCACGCGCGCCAGAGCGACATCGATACCGATTGGCGCGCACAGGCGGGCAGGGACATCTTGGTGCTCAAGCGCGAGCCGCCGCTGCCGCAGGATTACCGGCCCTACTTCCGCTCCATCGAGATCAAGGCCATCGCGCTGGGCGGCGGCACCTACCACGCGGTGCTCGGACACGGGTTCGACTACGAGGCCTACCGCGCCGGCGTGCTCGCCGATGTGCGCCAGCGCTACTACCGCATTCCGCCCGTGCTGCCGGTGGGAAAGTGCTATCTCTTCGAGCGCTATTTCCCGGGATGAAGCGCGCCGCGGCATTCATCGAGCTGCTGCGGCCGCACCAGTGGGTCAAGAACGTCTTCGTGCTGGTGGGCCTGCTCTTCGGCCACGCCTGGCGCGATCCGTCGCTGGTGCTCGCCGTTGTCGGCGCGACGGCGGCGTTTTGCCTCGCCTCGGGCGCCGTTTACGCCTTCAACGACGCGCGCGACGCGGCGCGCGACCGGGAGCATCCGGACAAGCGCCGGCGCCCGGTGGCGCGCGGGGCCGTGGGGCCCGGCGAGGCGGTCGCGCTGTCGGCGTTCGCTGCCGCGGCCGCTCTCGTGCTCGCAGCCGCGGTGGGCTGGAGGGTTGCCGCCATCGTCGTGGCCTACCTCGGCATCAGCGCCGCCTATTCGCTCGGCCTGAAGCATGTTCCGGTGGCCGACGTCGCCATCATCGCCGCCGGGTTCATGCTGCGGCTGCTCGCGGGCACCGCGGGTGTGGGCATAGAGCCTTCGAACTGGCTGCTGGCCTGCGGCTTCCTGCTCACGCTGTTTCTGGGCTTCGCGAAGCGCCGCGCGGAGCTCGAGCGCTTGGCCGATGACGCCGGCCGGCATCGCGCGGTGCTCGACGCGTATTCGATCGGCTTTCTCGACCGGGCGATCCAGCTGTGCGTTCTCGGCATGGTCGCCGCGTACGCCTGGTACACGCTCGCGCCCGAGACCGCCCAGCTGCACGGCACGGGAAACCTGGTCCTGACCCTGCCGTGGGTGCTGCTCGGCACCGCGCGTTATCTGTACCGCCTGCGTTCGCGCGGCGGCGGCGGCGATCCGGCGCTGGAAGTGGTGCGCGATCCACTGCTCGCCATCGCGATCCTTGGCTGGCTGGCGACCGTCCTGTGGTTGATCGGCTAGAATTCCCGCGGACCCCCGACCCCATGGCCGACCGCCCCTCGCACCTCGCGCACCTGGAGCATCTCGGCGATGCCACCAAGTTCTCGCCGCAGATCCACGCGCTGATCCCCAAGTGCGACCTGCTGGAGAACTTCTCCCCGGCCGAGGTGCGGCTGCTGGCCCATTTCATGGACGTCTACCAGGCCCCCGCGGGCACCGAGATCATCCGTGAAGGCGAGGGCGGCGACTTCATGCTGATGATCGTCGAGGGCAAGGTCGAGGTGCTCAAGCGCGACCGCTGGAACACGCCGCAGATGATCGCCATGGTGGAAGCCGGCAAGACGCTGGGCGAGATGTCCATGATCGACGGCGAGCCGCGCTTCGCCACCTGCGTGGCCGCGGACTCCACCATCGTGGCCGTGCTCGACCGCGAGAATCTCGCGCGCATCATCGTCGAGCAGCCGATGCTGGGCGCAAAGATCCTCATGGAGCTGGTGCTCATGCTCTCGCAGCGCCTGCGCTCGACCAGCGGCCAGTTGCTGCAGATGATGGACGAGCGCTCGCACCGCGCCACCCACCTGCTGTAGCGCCGCGCGCGGTTTCGCACTGCAAGCTTGCGCCCGCGTCAGCCGGGCCGCTAGAGCGCGCCGGATTTCCTCAGCAGGTCCGCGATGCGCTCGGCCATCAGCCGATAACCCTGGGCGTTCGGGTGCACCTGGTCGGACTTGAGCGAGGGGTCCCTCAGTATTTTGCCGAGCGCATCTTCCTCGTACGGGATGCGGAATTCCTTCGCGATCTCGCCGTAGAACGCGGGCGGCGAGACCGACAGGCTGGGCTCGGGCGTGCCGATCAGCAGGACCTCGATGCCACGGCTCTTGGCGAGCTGCACCATGGCGCGCAGGTTGTCCGCGGCGGCACCTTTAGGCAGGCGCTGCAGGAAATCGTTCCCGCCGTGGCAGAGCAGCAGCAGGCGCGGCTGGTACTCGTCCAGCGCCGCGGGCAAACGAGCGAGGCCGGCCGCGCTGATCTCTCCCGGCACGCCTTCGCGCACGACGCGGCGGCCGATGATGCGGGCGAGTTGTGCCGGGTAGCTCTCGCTCTCGTTCGCGCCGGTCCCGTAGGTCAAGCTGTCGCCGAATGCAAGCAAGACGGCGTCTGGCGGGAGCGCCGGTAGCTTGGCCTTCGGACCGCAGCCAGCGAGCGAGAGAAGCAGCGCCGCCAGCAATGCACTGAGCAGGGGCGCGAACCGCGATTTCAGAGGGCGCAACGGCACAAAGGCCCATGCTACACTCGCCAGCGGCAGGAGGAGGCCAGCATGAAGATCAAAAGCCAGCAGGATTTCTGGGCGGGGCTGATGTTTATCGCCTTCGGCCTGTTTTTCGTCATCGTCTCGCAGATGCACTACCAGATGGGTACCGCGGTGCGCATGGGTCCGGGTTATTTTCCGACCGTGCTGGGCGGGATCCTCGCCCTCCTCGGCCTGATCGTGCTCGGCGGCTCGCTCGCCGAGGCAGGGCCGGACGTCCCGAAGTTCCACTTCCGCCCGCTCATCTTCCTCGCCGCTTCCAGCCTCGCGTTCGCCTACCTGCTGAAGCCGCTCGGGCTGATGCTCGCGTCGGCTGCGCTGATCTTCATCAGCGCCTACGGTGGCCACGAGTTCAAATTCAAGGAGGTCGCCTGGCTGACGGTGGTCCTGGTGATTTCCTCGGTGGTGGTGTTCGTCTGGGGCTTGGCGCTGCCGTTCCCGGTCTGCCCGAGCTTCATCGAATCCTGTCCGATCCGCTAAGAGGAAGCCATGGAAGGCATCTTTCACAATCTGGGGATTGGCTTCGTCGAGTGCTTCAGGCTGCAGGACATCACGCTCTGGGGCATGACCTTCTCGCACGTACCGTTCAACATCATCATGTGCCTGATCGGCGTGCTGCTGGGTACGCTGATCGGCGTGCTGCCCGGCATCGGGCCCGTCGCAACCATCGCGATGCTGCTGCCGGTGACGTTCAACCTGTCCCCGGTCGCCGCGCTGATCATGCTCGCGGGCATCTACTACGGCGCGCAATACGGCGGCTCGACCACGGCGATCCTCGTCAACCTGCCGGGTGAGTCCTCCTCGGTCGTGACCTGCCTGGACGGTTACCAGATGGCGCGCCAGGGACGCGCGGGCCCCGCGCTCGCCACGGCCGCGCTCGGCTCGTTCTTCGCTGGCTGCTTCTCGACGCTCATCGTCGCGATGTTCGCGCCGCCGCTCGCCGAAGTCGCGCTCAAGTTCGGGCCCGCCGAGTACTTCTCGCTGATGGTGCTCGGCCTGGTGTCGGCGGTGGTGCTCGCGCACGGCTCGCTCGTCAAGGCGATCAGCATGGTGATCCTCGGCCTGCTGCTCGGCCTGGTCGGCACCGACGTGAACTCGGGCGTGCTGCGCTTCGCCTTCGGCATTTCGGAGCTGGCCGACGGCATCGGCTTCGTGACGGTGGCGATGGGCATGTTCGGCATCTGCGAGATCATCGGCAACCTGGAGCAGAAGGAAAAACGGGAGATCTTCACCAGCAAAGTCTCGCACCTGTACCCGACCAAGGAGGACTGGAAGCGGATCTGGGCCCCGGTGCTGCGCGGCACGCTGCTCGGCTCGGCGCTGGGCATCCTGCCGGGCGGCGGCGCGCTGCTCGCGTCCTTCGGCGCCTACACCCTGGAGAAGAAGGTCTCCAAGTACGCGCACGAGTTCGGCAAGGGCGCGATCGAAGGGGTGGCGGCGCCCGAGTCGGCCAACAACGCCGGCGCGCAGACTTCCTTCATCCCGCTGCTGACGCTCGGCATTCCGTCCAACGCCGTGATGGCGCTCATGATCGGCGCGATGATGATCCAGGGCATCGCGCCGGGTCCGCAGGTCATGACCGAGCGGCCGCAGCTGTTCTGGGGAATGATCGCCTCGATGTGGATCGGCAACCTGATGCTGGTGGTGCTCAACCTGCCGATGATCGGCATGTGGATCAAGCTGCTCACCGTGCCCTACCGCATCCTGTACCCGTCGATCCTGCTGTTCATGGCGGTGGGCGTGTTCAGCATTTCCAACCAGCCCTTCGACTGCTTCCTGATGGCGCTGTTCGGGCTCCTGGGCTATGTCTGCGCCAAGCTCGGCTGCGAGCCGGCGCCGCTGATCCTGGGCTTCATCCTCGGGCCCCTGATGGAGGAGAACCTGCGCCGCGCCATGCTGCTGTCGCGCGGCGACCCATTCGTCTTCGTGAGCCCGTCGAAACCGATCAGCCTCGGGTTCCTGATCGCGGCCGCCATCCTGCTCGTCATCATCGCCTTCCCAGCGCTGAAGAAGAAGCGCGAGGAGGCGTTCGCGGCCGAAGACACCTAGCCGACCGCCGCTTCTTGCGCAGGCTCGCCGCTTTCCTCGCGCTCACCGCGGCGATCCCGCTCGCCGCGGCGCAGTCCTGGCCGTCCCGGCCGCTGCGCCTGGTCATTCCCTACGCCGCGGGCGGCCCGGTCGACGTCTCCGGCCGCCTGCTGGCGGCCAAGCTGCAGGAGTCCCTGGGCCAGCCCGTGGTGCCGGAGAACAAGCCCGGGGCGGGCGGCAACATCGGCGTCGACCAGGTCGCCAAAAGCGCGCCCGACGGCTACACGCTGGTCATGAGCGCGATCGCCACGCTGGCCATCAATCCGTCCCTGTACGGCAGCCTGCCCTACGACCCGCTCAAGGACCTGCGCCACGTCACGCTGCTCGTGCAGGTGCCCAATGTGCTCATCGTACGCAACGATTTGCCGGCGAAGAACGTGAAGGAATTGATCGCGCTGGCGAAGGAGCGGCCCGGCAAGCTGGATTTCGGCTCGGGTTCGACGGGCTCCACCGGCCACCTCGCAGGCGAGATGTTCAAGATGATGACAGGGACCTACATGGTGCACATTCCCTACAAGGGCTCGGCGCCCGCGATCGCGGACATGATGGCGGGACGCATCGACCTCATGTTCGACAACCTTGCCAGCGCGCTGCCGAGCATCAAGGCGGAAAAGCTGCGCGCGCTTGCCACGACCACGCGCAAGCGCTCGAGCTTCCTGCCGGACCTGCCGACGCTGGATGAAGCGGGGCTCAAGGGCTTCGACATGACCACGTGGTGGGGCGTCTCGGTCGCCGCGAAGACGCCGCAGCCCATCGTGGACCGGCTGTCGGCCGAGATCCTCAAGGCGATGGACGCGCCGGACATGAAGGAGCGCCTGCACAACATGGGGTCGGACGCGCCCTCGGTGCGTACGCCCGACCAGTTCGCGGCCTTCGCGGCCGCCGAGCTGAAGACCTACACCGAGCTCGTCCGTCGCTCGGGCGCGAAAGCCGAGTAGGCCGGCCTACTTCGCGCTGTTCTTCGGCTTGCTGCGCCCGGCGATCTGCGCCTTGACCGTGGCGACCAGCGAGTTGCGCTCCACGGGCTTGACCACGTAGGCGCTGGCCCCCGCCGCGACGCAGCGCTCGCGCGTCGCCGTATCGGACAGCACGGAGACGATGATGATGGGCGTGGCCACGTTGGGCGACGCGCGGCGCACCTCCTTGAGGACCTCGAAGCCGCCGATCCCCGGCATCAGCAGGTCGAGCAGGATCGCGTCGTAGGCGTAGTTGCGCGCGAGGCGCAGCGCCTGCTCGCAGGTGCCCGCCAGCGTGACCTCGACCTTGAGCACCGTCGTCAGCACGCGCGCGAGGAACAGGCGCATCGACTCCTCGTCGTCCACGATCAGCACGCGGTGGCGCGTCGCCTTGTCGGGCGTGCGCGTGCTCATCCGGCGAGCTTCCGCGCGAGCTCGACGAAGCTCCTGGCGTTGAAATCGAAGCCGGGCTCGGGCTTCACGTCCACCTTGACCCTCGGGCCCTTCTCGCGCGGCCGGCCGACGAAGGCCGTCCGCAGGCCGCAGGCCTGCGCGGCGCGCAGGTCGTCCTTGTGCGCCGCCACCATCATGACTTCCTGCGGCTCGAAGCCCAGCATGGCCGCCGCGCCGAGATAGGCTTCCGGATCCGGCTTGTAGTGGCGGAACAGTTCCGCCGACAGCACCGTGTCCCAGGGCAGGCCGCCGTGCTTGGCCATGTTGACGAGCAGCGCGACGTTGCCGTTCGACAGCGTCGCGATGACGAAGCGGCGCTTGAGCAGCGCGAGCCCCTTCTTCGAATCGGGCCAGGGATCCAGCCGGTGCCACACGCGATTCAGGTGGTCGATCTCGTCCTCGGTCAGCCCGTCGATGGCGAAGCGCTGCAGCAGGTCGTCGAGGATCAGCCGGTGCAGCTGGTCGATGTTCATCCACGGCAGCTCGCCCGAGCGCACGCGCGCCATGGCGGGCTTGTAGCCAGCGCGCCAGGCATCGGCGAAGGCGTCCCAGTCCACCGCGAGCTTCTTGCGGCGTCCCAGGGCGCGGCATTCGCGCACGATCGAGCTGCGCCAGTTGACCACCGTGCCGAACACATCGAAGACGAGCGCGCGGATCGGGCGCGTTGGGGACATGCGCCGATTCTAACTGGCTGGCGGGGCTCGCTACTGCAGTTGGAGCGTGCCGGACACCGTGATAAGGATGTGGGTGCTGCCGGGCTCGATGGCGGGCGCCGCCGCCGACTCGGCGGACAGCGAGCGCGAGGCCATGGCCGCCATCGGCCGCGGTGGCGCGGCGCCTGGCGAGACCTGCAGGTGCTGCACACGGTAGGCCTTGGCCTTCATCGCATCGCGCACGACGCGCGCGCGCTCGTCGAAGGCGGCGAGCGCCTCGGCGATGAGCGCGTTTTCCGCCTTGCGCCGCGCATCGCCCGACACCGACAGCGTGAGGCTGGTCACCATGAGATCCGCCTGCAGTTTGCCGATCAGGTCGGTGGCGGCCGCAAAATCCGCGGAATCGAGGCGCAGCTCCTGGCGCACGCGCCAGCGGGCCACGCGATTCTTGTCGTGGATGGGCAAGGTCTGATAGCCGCCAGAATGCGCTTTCACAGTCTTGTACGCCTGCGCGAAGGCGGGTGACGAGGCGAGCAAGGCGGCAAGCAGGGTGGCGAGCGGCGGGCGGCGCAAGGTCTTCATCGGGTCGGTCCGTTCTTTCGGCGTTCATGGCGCCAGAGAACATCGCCGCGCCGGGCCGCGCGGTTTAGCACGCGGCCCAGCACGAACAGCAGATCCGACAGGCGGTTGAGATACTGCAAGCCGAAGGCACCCACGTGCTCGGCTCGCCCGAGCGCAACAAGACTTCGCTCTGCACGACGGCACACCGTGCGTGCGAGGTGGGCGAGGGCGGCGGGGCGCCCCCCTCCCGGCAGGATGAACTCCTTGAGCGGCGGCAAGCGGTGGTTGTACGCCTCGAGCAGCGCGTCCAGGTGCAGCACGTGGGCCGTGGTCATCATGCTGTGACCGGGGATGCATACCTCGCCACCGAGGTCGAACAGGCCGTGCTGGATGCGCAGCAGCTCGGCCGCGAGCTTTCCGGGCAGCTTCTCGGCGAGCAGCACCCCGAGCGCCGAATTGAGCTCGTCGATGTCTCCGAGCGCCTGAATGCGCGCCGAGTCCTTGGCGACGCGCGTACCGTCTCCGAGGCCGGTTTCGCCCTTGTCGCCGGTCCGCGTGGCGATCTTCGAGAGCCGGTGACCCATGCGCCTAGGCGGCGAGCAGCACGGCGAGCGCCACGATGCCGGGCACGGCTTGCACGAACAGGATGCTGCGGCTCGCGGTGGTGGCGCCGAACACGCCGGCGACGATCACGCAGGCGAGGAAGAAGCACTTCACGTCGAAGCCGGGCGTGCCCAGTGCCAGGCCCCATGCCAGCCCGGCCGCGAGAAAGCCGTTGTACAGCCCCTGGTTCGCGGCCAGCGTCCTCGAGGCCGCGGAGAATTCCGGCGTGAGCTTGAACGCGCGCCGCCCGAACGGCGTGTCCCAGAGGAACATCTCCAGCACCAGGAAACAGGCGTGCAGCAGGGCCACGAAGCCGATCAGGATGTCGGCCGCCGTGCTCATCGGGGCTTCTTCACGACTTCGCTTTCGAGCTCGCCGCGCGCAAGGCTGGTGAAGATGCGCTCGCCGGCAGCCGCCTGCGCGGCATCGCGCAGGATCTCGCCGCGTGCGTTGCGCGTCAGGCTGTAGCCGCGTGCGAGCACCGCACCGTGGTTGATTCCGGCAAGCACGGTCTCGGCGCGCTGCAGCTCCGCCTTGAGCTGCTCCAGGCGCCGCGCGACCGCGCTGGCCAGGCGGCGCGCGAGCTGCGTGAGCAGCTGGCGCGAGGCGCGCAGGCGCTCCGCCGGGTGCAGCAGGCGCCGCGCCAGGGCGTCCACACCCTGCATGGCGTACTCGATCTTGCGCGCAGCCTCCCTCGACAGGCGCAGCGCGAGCTGCGCGGTGCGGGCGAGCAGCTCGCCGCGCAGCGGGCTCACCAGCTCGGCCGCCGCGGTAGGCGTCGGTGCGCGCACGTCGGCCGCGAAGTCGGCGATCGTGAAGTCGGTCTCGTGGCCGACGCCGCTGACCACCGGGATGCGCGAAGCGCGGATGGCGCGCGCGAGCGCCTCGTCGTTGAACTGCCAGAGGTCCTCGATCGAGCCGCCGCCGCGCACGAGCAGCAGCACGTCGCACTCGGCGCGCCGGTTTGCTGCGGCAAGCGCTTGCACGAGCTTGGCGGCCGCGCCCTCTCCCTGCACGGGTGCCGGGTAGACGACGACCGGGATCGCGGGGTTGCGCCGGCGCAGCGTCGTGAGCACGTCGCGCAGGGCGGCCGCCGCGAGCGAGGTCACGACGCCGATCTGGCGCGGATGCTCGGAGACGGACCGCTTGGCGCCCGGGTCGAACAGGCCCTCCTTGTCGAGCTTCTCCTTGAGCCTCAGGAACCGCTCGTACAGCGGCCCCAGGCCCGCGCGCCGCAGGCTCTCCACGTTTAGCTGGAAGCGCCCGCGCGGCTCGTAGAGCGTCACCAGCGCGCGCGCTTCCACGCGCTGGCCATCCGCGAGCTCCCAGTCCAGGTGCGCGGCGCGCCCGCGGAACATGACGCAATCCACCTGCGCCGTCTCGTCCTTGAGGGTGAAATACAGGTGTCCGGAGGCGGCCGGGCGCAGGTTGGAGACCTCGCCCGCGATCCACTGCAAGGGGAAACGCCGCTCGAGCGTGTCGCGCACGCCGCGCAGCAGTTGCGAAACGCTCAGGACACCCGCGCCGGCAGGAGAAAAGTCAAGCTGCATGCGTGGCGTCGAGACTACACTAATCCACATTCAAGCCAGCCCGGGCGGGACCCTTGTAAGGAATCCTCGCGGAGCCCCATTCTTATCTGTAACGCGCTGTTTCGCATGCGAAAAGGCCTGCTGAAATTTTAATCGCCCCCGACTGGCGGGACGATGTCAGCCTGATGTCGGGCCCTGTTCAGGGATAATCCACAAACTTATCCACATCTTTTGTGGATATCGGTCCGTCCGGTCGCCGGCGGATTTGCTGCTGCGGTGCGATTTGGCTAAAGTGCGCGCACAAAAAATGCATTTGCATCTCAAAGGATAGCGGTTGTTCGCCATCATCCAGGCTGCGGGCTGGCCGATCTGGCCGCTGCTGATCACTTCCGTAATCGCCGTCGCCCTGATCATCGAGCGCTCCGTGAGCCTTCGCGGCGCGAAGATCGTGCCGCCCACGCTTCTCGATCAGGTCCTGACGGTCTACGCGCGCCAGGGCGTGACGCCCGACGTGCTCGACAAGCTCGCCAAGGACTCCCCGCTCGGCGAGGTGCTGGCGGCGGGCCTGCGCAACGAGAGGAGCCCGCGGCCCGTCATGAAGGAGGCGATCGAGGAGGCGGGCCGCGCGGCGGCGCACAACCTGGAACGCTTCCTGACCACGCTGGGCACCATCGCCACCGCCGCGCCGCTGCTGGGCCTGTTTGGCACGGTGGTTGGCATGATCGAGATCTTCGGCTCGCAGGCGCCGACCGGCGGCACCAACCCGGCCCAACTCGCGCACGGCATCTCGATCGCGCTCTACAACACCGCCTTCGGCATCGCGATCTCGATCCCCTCGCTGATCTTCTACCGCCACTACAAGAACAAGGTGGACGGCTTCGTGGTCCAGATGGAGCAGGCGGCTTCCAAGCTGATCGACATCGTGCACGGGGAGCGCGAGGGCGCGGCGCCGCGGTAATGAATTTCCAGCGCGGCCGCTACAAGGAGGAGCCAGAGATCAACCTCGTGCCCCTCATTGACGTGATGATGGTGATCCTGATCTTCCTCATGATCACCACGACCTACTCCAAGTACACCGAGCTGCAGATCAACCTGCCCACGGCCGACGCCGAGAAGCAGCTCGAGCGCCCGGGCGAGGTGAGCGTGCTCGTGAACGCCCGCGGCCAGTACGTGATCAACAAGGCGCCCGTGGAGTTCGCCAGCATCGAGCAGCTCGCGGGCGAGCTGCGGCGTGCCGGCGCCGGCCTGCGCGAGCCGGTGGTCATCATCAGCGCGGATGCGAGCGCCACGCACCAGTCAGTCATCCGCGTGATGGAAGCCGCGCGCGTCGCCGGGCTGTCGCAGATCACCTTCACGACGCAGTCCGCCAAATAGTGGGGCACTGGGTCCGCCGCGGCGCCATCGCCTGGCTGCTGTGGCCGGCCAGCCTTGCATTCGGAGTTTTGGTTTTTTTCAGAAGACTTCTGTTTCGAATTGGTCTTCTGAAGAGTCAAAAGGCCGGAATACCGGTCATCGTGGTCGGCAACCTGAGCGTGGGCGGCAGCGGCAAGACGCCGCTCGTGCTGTGGCTGGCCGACTTCCTGCGGCGCGAGAAGTGGCGGCCGGGCATCGTCTCCCGTGGCTACGGCGGCAACGCCCGCGAGCCGCGCGAGGCCACCATTGCCTCGGATCCGGCCGAGGTCGGGGACGAGCCCATGCTGCTCGCGAGGCGCAGCGGCTGCCCGGTCTGGGTGGCACCCGAGCGCACGGCAGCCGTCAGCGTACTGCGCGCCGAGCATCCGGAGGTCGACATCCTGATCGCCGACGATGGCCTGCAGCACTATGCGCTCGCGCGCGATCTGGAAATCTGCGTGATCGAGCCGCGCAGCCTGGGCAACGGCTTCCTGCTGCCGGCGGGACCGCTGCGCGAGCCGCGTTCGCGCCTGGCGTCCGTCGACGCCGTGGTGAACCATGGCGCCGATGGGCTCGGCGGCTACGCGATGAAGCTGGAAGGCGAGAACCTGGTGCGGCTGGCGGACGCGCGCGACGTGCGCGGCGCCAAATCCTTCGCAGGGCAGAAGATGCACGCGGTCGCGGGCATCGGCGATCCGAAGCGCTTCTTCCTGCAGCTTGCGCGCTTCGGCATCCAGGTCGTGCCGCATCCGTTTCCCGACCACCATCCGTTCCGCGCCGAGGATCTCGAGTTCGGCGACGAGGCGCCGGTCGTGATGACCGAGAAGGACGCGGTAAAATGCAAGCGCTTCATCAAGGCGCACCACTGGGTGTTTCCGGTGACCGCGTCGCTCGATCCCGCGTTCGGCCGATGGCTGCTGGAGAAGCTGGGTGGACCCAAAGCTGCTTGAGATCCTGGTATGCCCGCTGTGCAAGGGGCCGCTCCTGCACCGCGCGCAGGCCGGCGAGCTGGTGTGCAAGGCCGATCGCCTGGGCTTCCCCATCCGGGACGGCATCCCGGTGATGCTCGAGGAAGACGCGCGCAAGCTCCCGCCCGAAGAGGAAGTGGCCTGAGCTTTCAAGTCATCGTTCCCGCGCGATACGCGTCGACGCGGTTCCCCGGCAAGCCGCTCGCCGACCTGGACGGCAAACCCATGGTAGTGCGCGTGTGCGAGCGCGCCGGCGAGAGCGGCGCGCGAGGCGTTTGCGTGGCCACGGACGACGACCGCATCCGCGCGGCGGTCGAGCGTGCCGGCTACCGGGCGCTCATGACGCGCGCCGACCACCCGTCGGGCACCGACCGCATCGCGGAAGCGGCCGCCGCGCTCGGGCTGAAGGACGAGGAGATCGTCGTCAACGTGCAGGGCGACGAGCCGCTCATCGCACCCTCGCTCATCCGCGAAGTCGCGGACGCGCTGCAGCGCGTCCGGGACGCGAGCATGTCCACCGCCTGCCACGCGATCCACGACCCGGCTGCACTCGAGAATCCGAACGTCGTGAAGGTGGTGCTGGACGCCGCCGGGCGAGCGCTCTACTTCTCCCGCTCCCGCATCCCCTATCCGCGGGCCGGCGGGGATTGCCTGCGGCACGCGGGCATCTATGCGTACCGCGCGGGATTCCTGCGGAAGTTTTCCTCGCTGCCGCCGAGCCCGCTCGAGCAGGCCGAATCGCTGGAGCAGTTGCGCGCCCTCTGGCACGGCCACCGCATCGCGGTCGTGGTGAGCCAGCACGATATCCCGC
>Ga0335076_10004166_pt1 | contig 14606 bp, 11 predicted proteins | sample Lox_Sample_25_FD_206717 | JGI IMG/M metagenome (GOLD analysis project Ga0335076, IMG submission 206717) | Soil microbial communities from Loxahatchee National Wildlife Refuge, Florida, United States - Lox_Sample_2.5 | ecosystem: Environmental > Terrestrial > Soil > Wetlands | place: USA... | reverse complement strand
GCGAGCAGGAAAAACAGCAAGACGATCTGCGGAATGAATTGCAGCACGGTGCCGACTCCGCCGATGATTCCCTGGCCGAGCAAGCCGCGCAGTACAGGATTGCCGATGTGCTCGGCGACCTGCCCGCCCAGCCAGGTCAGCGCGTTGGCGATGCCGTCTCGCAGCGGGGCCGCGGCGGTGAACAGGACCTGAAAGAAGTAGAACATCACCGCGAAAAACGCGACGGTGCCCCACAGCGGATGCAGCAGCACCCGGTCGATTCGACGGGTGCGCCGATCCGGTTGCGGCGCAACGTAACCGGCGGCATCCAGGATTGACTGACCCCAGGCGCCGATGGCTTCCTGGTCGGCCGGCGGAAGCACCGGCGGGCGTTGCCAGCGCTCGAAGGCCGCCAGCTGTGCCCGCAGGCCGTCGATGCCCGTCCCGTGGTGTCCGACGACCGCGACGACGGGTATGCCCAGCGCCGTCGCAAACGCCTCAACATCGATTCGACCGCCGCGAGATGACAATTCATCACCCATGGTCAGCGTCAGCAGGCACGGTAAGTCCAGCCGCAGCACCTGACCGATCAGCATGATCGAGCGGCGCAGCGTGGTCGCATCGGCGATAAGCAGCACCGCGTCGGGCCGGTCGATGTCCGGATATTCCCCGGCCAGCAGATCGGTTACCACCTGCTCATCCGGACTGATCGGATCGAGGCTGTAGGTGCCGGGCAGGTCTTCCACGGCAATCGCGACACCGTCCACGGTGGTGGTGCCGACACTGCGCCCGACGGTGACCCCCGGGTAGTTACCGGTTTTGGCACGTAGCCCGGTCAGGTGATTGAAGACGCTGGTCTTGCCGGAATTGGGACTGCCGACCAACGCCACTCGCCGGATGCCCGCGACGGCAACCGGTGCGGATCCGACGTCATGGCAGGAGGTCATTGGTCCGGTTCGGGGACGACGACGATCAGCTGCGCCTCGCGGCGGCGCAGGCACAGCTCGGTGTCCTGGACCCGATAGATCGTCGGGTCGCCCAGCGGTGCACGACGGATCACTTCGACGTGGGCCGTCGATCGAAAGCCCAGTTGGGCCAGCCGGCTTGCCACCGCCGACGCCGCCTCTGGCACGGTACCCACGACCGTTGCCCGCCGGCCCGGCGCCAGCTGGGCGAGCACGATCACCGCTCTGGATTGATCGCGTGCGCGCGGCGCCCGAGTAAGCATTATCGACCTAACATTAGCCTTCCTTAGCTTAGTTAGGTATACCTAACTTGCACAGCCTCCGACTGCTGCCGGTCGCCTCGTGAATGTCGCCGACGATCATTTAGCCTGGTGGTCAAGTGATAGGCCGGCGTTGTGGCCGCCCCATACTGCGACATAGGAGTTGCCGGTGTCAGTCGATGTGTCCGCTGGGCCCACCGACCCCGCCCAGGGTCGCGCCCGATGGCGCACCGGGGTGGCCGGTGTGCTGGCGAAAAGCACGCGACGTGACGCTGACGAGTTGGGCCCGGAGCCCGAGCGGCTGCTCGACAGCCCGACCTATGAGGGCTTCGCGATTCACCCGCTCTACACCGCCCTCGACGAGCTGCCCGAGCCGCCGCTGCCCGGCCAATGGCCCTACGTGCGCGGCGGTGACGCGCTGCGAGACGTCAAATCCGGGTGGAAGGTCACCGAGGCGCTTCCGGCCAGCCGGGTAGCCGGCGTTGCCGCCGAAGACGTCAATGCCGCCGTGCTCGCCGGGCTGGCCGAGGGGGTCAGCGCCCTGTTGATCCGGGTGGGGGAGTCCGGTGTGGCGCCCGGGCAGCTGGAGAAGGTGCTCGACGGCGTTTATCTGAGCATGGCGCCAGTGATCCTCGATGCCGGCGCCGACTATTCGGCGGCCTGCGATGCGCTGCTGGAGCTGGTGGCAGAGGTCGAACCCGACCAGCGTGCGATGTTGTCGATCGATCTGGGGGCTGACCCGCTGACCGCGTCGCTCAGCGAGCGTCCCGCCCCCGCGATCCGCGAAGTTGTGGGTGTTGCCAATCGGGTGGCCGGCAGCCAGGGGGTGCGGGCGATCACCATCGACGGGCCCGCCTTCCACAATCTCGGTGCCAACGCGACCTGGGAACTCGCCGGCAGTGTCGCTGCCGCGGTGGCTTACCTACGGCTGCTCACCGAGTCCGGCGTCCCGGTGGCACAGGCCCTGGCCCAGATCAGTTTCCGGCTCGCTGCCGACGACGACCAGTTCATGACGATCGCGAAGGTCCGGGCGGTTCGCCAGCTTTGGGCGCGGGTCGCTGAGGTCGTCGGTGAGCCGGAAAGCGGCGCCGCGGTCGTGCACGCCGAAACCTCGCTGCCGATGATGACTCAGCGCGACCCGTGGGTGAACATGCTGCGGACGACGTTGGCCGCGTTCGGCGCCGGCGTCGGCGGCGCCGACACCGTGCTGGTGTACCCGTTCGATGTGGCGATTCCGGGCGGATTCCCCGGTATGGCAACCAGTTTCGCGCGCCGGATGGCCCGCAATATTCAACTGTTGCTGCTGGAAGAGTCGCATGTCGGCCGGATTCTTGATCCGGCGGGCGGATCGTGGTTCGTCGAGGACCTGACCGAGCAGCTCGCCCAGCAGGCCTGGCAACACTTCCAGGCCATCGAGAAACACGGCGGATTCGTCGATGCGGGCGACTACATCACCGGCCAGATCGGCGAGATAGCGGCACAGCGTACCGACGATATCGCCCATCGCCGGACCGCCATCACCGGCGTCAACGAATACCCGAATCTCGCTGAACCTGCTCTGCTGCAGACCGATTCGCAGCACTCACCGCTCGCGGCGGGGATGCTGGCGCGCTACGCCGCCGGGTTCGAGACGCTGCGGGACCGCTCGGATGCCTACCTGGACCGCACCGGTGCACGCCCGCAGGCGCTGCTGTTGCCGCTGGGTCCGCTCGCCGAGCACAACATCCGCACCACGTTCGCCGCGAACCTGCTGGCTTCCGGCGGCATCGAGACGGTGAACCCCGGAACGGTCGACGCCGACAGTGTCGCCAAGGCCGTCGCCGATGCCGGCTCGCCGAGTGTCGCGGTGATCTGCGGCACCGACAGCCGCTACGGCACCGAGGCCGCCGCGATCGTCGAGGCGGCGCGCGCCGCCGGTGTCGCCCACGTCTGCCTGGCCGGGCCGCAAAAAGCGGTGGCGGACAACGATCCCGAACAACAGCCCGACGAGTTTTTGACCATGAAGATCGATGCGGTCGAAGCTCTTTCGAGCCTGCTGAGCCGGTTGGGGGCATAGCGACGATGACAACCACCGCGCCCGCTGTGGGCAGCTTCTCGGATATCCCGCTGCACAGCGACCGCACCATACCGCCGCCGACCGAAGCCGCAGTGGAAAAGCACGTTGCCGCGGCGGCGGCCGCGGCCTGGTACACCCCCGATGAGCTGGTGTGGCACACGCCGGAAGACATCGACGTCAAGCCGGTGTACATCGCCGCCGACCGCTCCGCCGTCGAGGCCGAGGGCTACCCGCTGAACACATTTCCCGGTGAGCCACCGTTCCTGCGTGGCCCGTATCCGACCATGTATGTCAACCAGCCGTGGACAATTCGTCAGTACGCCGGGTTTTCCACCGCCGCGGAGTCCAACGCGTTTTACCGGCGCAACCTCGCCGCCGGGCAGAAGGGTCTGTCGGTGGCATTTGACCTGGCCACCCACCGCGGCTACGACTCCGACCATCCACGCGTCCAGGGCGACGTCGGAATGGCCGGCGTGGCAATCGATTCCATCCTCGATATGCGTCAGCTGTTCGACGGCATCGATTTGTCGACGGTGTCGGTGTCGATGACGATGAACGGCGCCGTGCTGCCGATCCTGGCGCTCTACGTGGTGGCCGCCGAGGAACAGGGGGTGCCACCGGAGAAGTTGGCCGGCACCATCCAGAACGACATTCTCAAAGAGTTCATGGTGCGCAACACCTACATCTATCCGCCGAAGCCGTCGATGCGCATCATCTCCGACATCTTTGCCTACACCAGCGCCAAGATGCCGAAATTCAACTCGATCTCGATTTCCGGGTATCACATCCAAGAAGCTGGTGCCACAGCTGATCTGGAGCTGGCTTACACCCTGGCCGACGGCGTCGACTACATCAAGGCCGGTTTGGACGCCGACCTGGACATCGACAAGTTCGCGCCGCGGCTGTCCTTCTTCTGGGGCATCGGGATGAACTTCTTCATGGAAGTGGCCAAACTGCGGGCCGGCCGACTGCTGTGGAGCGAACTTGTCGCGCAGTTCAACCCGAAAAGCGCCAAATCGCTGTCACTGCGCACCCATTCGCAGACTTCGGGATGGTCGCTCACTGCGCAGGACGCGTTCAACAATGTCGCACGCACTTGCATCGAGGCGATGGCCGCAACCCAGGGTCACACCCAGTCGCTGCACACCAACGCACTCGATGAGGCGCTCGCGCTGCCCACCGACTTTTCGGCCCGCATCGCGCGCAACACCCAGCTGGTGCTGCAGCAAGAATCGGGCACCACCAGGCCGATCGATCCCTGGGCCGGCTCCTATTACGTGGAGTGGCTGACGTACCAACTCGCGCAGCGAGCCCGTGCGCACATCGCCGAGGTCGCCGAACACGGCGGCATGGCGCAAGCCATCAACGACGGTATCCCCAAGCTGCGCATCGAGGAAGCCGCCGCGCGCACCCAGGCCCGAATCGATTCCGGAGCGCAACCAGTGATCGGGATCAACAAGTACCAGGTCGAAGAGGACCAAGAGGTCGAGGTACTCAAGGTCGAGAACAGTCGGGTGCGTGCCGAGCAGCTGGCCAAACTGGAAGAGCTGCGGGCGAACCGGGACCAGGCGGCCGTCGGGGCCGCGCTGGCCGAGTTGTCGCGCGCAGCCGCGGCCGATGGCCGCGCGGGCGAGGATGGGCTCGGCAACAATCTGTTGGCACTGGCCGTCAACGCAGCCCGGGCCAAGGCCACGGTTGGCGAGATCTCCGACGCACTGGAGAAGGTATACGGGCGGCACCAAGCCGAGATCCGCACTATCGCCGGGGTTTACCGCGACGAAGCTGGAAAGGCCGGCAACATGGTCACCGCCACCGAACTCGTCGAGAAATTCGCCGAGGCCGACGGTCGCCGCCCCAGAATTCTGGTGGCCAAGATGGGCCAGGACGGCCATGACCGCGGTCAGAAAGTGATCGCAACGGCGTTCGCCGACATCGGCTTTGACGTCGACGTCGGGGCGCTGTTCTCCACACCGGACGAGGTGGCCCGTCAGGCCGCCGACAACGACGTGCATGTGGTCGGGGTGTCCTCGCTGGCGGCGGGCCACCTGACCCTGGTGCCCGCGTTGCGCGATGCACTCGCCGAGGTGGGCCGGCCCGACATCATGATTGTGGTCGGCGGCGTTATCCCGCCGGGTGACTTCGACGAGCTCTACGCCGCCGGAGCCACCGCGATCTTCCCGCCGGGCACGGTGATCGCTGACGCGGCAATCGATCTGCTGCACAAGCTGGCCGAGCGGCACGGGTACACCCTCTAGCCACATGGCAACAGGCAACAGCGACAGCATCGACGAACTCGCGGCAGCTGTCCGCAGCGGCGACCGTGCGGCGCTGCCCCGGGCCATCACCCTGGTCGAGTCCACCCGCGCCGACCACCGGGAGCGGGCGCAGCAACTGCTGCTTGCGCTGATGCCGGCGGCCGGAAACGCCCATCATGTCGGCATCACCGGGGTCCCCGGAGTCGGCAAGTCGACCACCATCGAAGCGCTCGGCATGGACTTGATCCGCCGAGGACACCGGGTGGCCGTGCTGGCCGTCGACCCGTCGTCAACCCGCACCGGCGGATCGATCCTGGGCGACAAGACCCGAATGCCGCAGCTGGCAAGCCATCCCGATGCCTACATCCGCCCGTCACCGACGTCGGGCACCCTCGGCGGCGTGGCCAAGGCCACCCGGGAAACCATTGTGCTCTTGGAGGCCGCGGGGTTCGACGTGATCCTGGTGGAGACCGTCGGCGTCGGCCAATCCGAGGTGGCGGTGTCCAACATGGTCGACACCTTCGTATTCCTGACCTTGGCCCGCACCGGTGATCAGCTGCAGGGCATCAAGAAAGGCGTGCTGGAGCTGGCCGACATCGTCGTGGTAAATAAGGCCGACGGTGAGCACCTGCGCGAAGCACGCAAGGCTGCGCGCGACCTTGCCGGGGCGATCCGGTTGATTTATCCGCGCAAAACCCTCTGGCGCCCACCGGTTCTCACCATGAGCGCGCTGGAAGGCACTGGGCTGGAAGAACTGTGGGAAACTGTCGAGCGCCATCGCGAGGTACTGAGCGAGGCGGGGGAGTTCGAGGCACGCCGGCGAACCCAGCAGGTCGACTGGACCTGGCAGATGGTCCGCGACACCGTGCTGGACCGGGTGTTGTCCAACCCCGCGGTGCGCAAAGGCCGTGCCGAGATCGAACGTCAGGTGCTCGCTGGGCAATTGACGCCGGCTTTGGCCGCACAGCAAATACTTAAGCTCGCCTTAATAACGGATAGGTAACTTCCAAGTTCTTTGCGGAATGTAACGGTAAATTCGACGATATGACCCTCGAAGTGGTGGGCAATCGCCGGTCAGTGCTGCCGCGCGGTGTTCACGGCGCAGCCGATCCGCACTTTGCCTGCGCGGTGCGCAGCTTCGCCGCTATGTTCCCGGGGCGCCGATTCGGCGGCGGGGCACTCGCGGTCTATCTCGACGGGGAACCCGTCGTCGACGTGTGGACCGGTTGGTCGGACCGGCGCGGACAGGAGCGGTGGTCGGCAGACACCGGCGCCATGGTGTTCTCCGCGACAAAAGGCATGGCCTCGACCGTCATTCACCGGCTGGTCGACCGCGGGTTAATCGACTATGACGCACCGGTCGCCGAGTTCTGGCCGGAGTTCGGCGCGAATGGCAAACAAGACATCACCGTGCGCCAGATGATGCGGCACCGGGCCGGATTATCGGCGCTGCGCGGTGCCAGCAAGACAGACTTGTTGGATCACCAATTGATGGAACAGCGGTTAGCGGCCGCACCGCCGGGATACTCGTTCGGCAGACCCGCCTATCACGCGCTCACCTACGGTTGGCTGCTGTCCGGGCTGGCTCGGGCGGTCACCGGCATTGGCATGCGTGAGCTGATCCGCCAAGAGCTGGCGGAGCCGCTCGACACTGACGGGTTGCATCTGGGTAGGCCGCCCGTCGAGGCGCCGACGCGGCCGGCGCAGATCATCATGCCGCAGAGCGCAATTCAAAACCCGGTCTTCAACTGGGTGGCACCCAGGGTTGCCGAACTCCAGGCGTCGGCCGGATTTGGCTCGATGTACTTCCCCGGCATGAAAGCGGTTGTCCAAGGGGATATTCCGTTGCTGGACGCCGAAATCCCGGCGGCCAACGGAGTAGTGACCGCGCGGGGGCTGGCCCGCATGTACGGTGCTATCGCCAATGGTGGCGAAATCGACGGCATCCGTTTCCTGTCCCGCGAGCTGGTGGCGGGTCTGACCGGTCGGCCAAGCCTGCGACTGGACCGTAACCTCGTGGTGCCGTTGTCATTCCACCTCGGATATCACAGCATCTTTGTTCCGGGTCTGATGCCCGGGTTCGGCCACGCCGGGCTCGGCGGTTCGCTCGGTTGGGCGGACCCGGCCAGCGGGCTGGCCTTCGCATTCATCCACAATCGGCTGCTGTCGCCGTTCGTGCTCCTCGACCACAGTGGTTTCGTCGCGGTGCATGCCATGATGCGCCGAGGCGCCGCCGAGGCCCGGGAACAAGGATTCGAGCGAGTAGCGGACCTCGGCTCGCCGTTCCCCGAGCCGGGAGCCGTTGCGGGCTAGCGGTTTTACACACTTTTACCCAACGGCCCATGACCCCGCCGACAAAGGACCCCCGCGTTCCTCGTTTGCCCCTCAACGAGGCCAAGGCCGCCGCCGACGAAGCGGGTGTGCCCAATTACATGGCTGAGCTCGCCATCTTCCAGGTGCTGTTGAACCATCCCAAGCTGGCCGCCGCTTTCAACGACATGCTCGCAACCATGCTCTGGCGCGGATTGCTGGATCCCCGGCTGCGCGAACTGGTCATTATGCGCATCGGCTGGCTCACCGCCAGCGACTACGAATGGACCCAGCATTGGCGGGTCGCGCAGGGTCTCGGGGTCAGCGCCGAAGACCTACTTGGCGTGCGCGATTGGCAGGCCCACCGGTCATTCGGGCCCGCCGAGCGTGCTGTGCTCGCGGCCACCGACGACGTAGTGCGCGACGGCGCGGTGAGCGCCGAAAGCTGGTCGGCCTGCCAGCGCGAACTCGGCGCTGACCCAGCGGTGCTGGTCGAACTCGTCACCGCGATAGGTGCGTGGCGAATGGTCGCGTCGATCCTGCACAGCCTGCAGGTTCCGCTGGAGGATGGCGTCGCGAGTTGGCCGCCGGACGGTCAATCGCCCTAGGTGCGCCAGTGTCGACTTAATGTCGACGACAGACATCACCGTCCGGAAAGTTGGACGATGCCTCCGAAAGTGATTGACGCGTCAATCACTAACTCATAGCCTTCCGCGAATGCGAACCAGGGTCGCCGAGATGCTCGGCGTGGAGTTCCCGATCTGCGCGTTCAGCCACTGCCGCGACGTCGTGGCCGCTGTTTCCAATGCGGGCGGGTTCGGCATCCTGGGCGCCGTCGCGCACAGCCCGGAGCGGCTGGAAACCGAGCTGACCTGGATCGAGGAGCAGACCGGCGGCAAGCCGTACGGTGTCGACCTGCTACTGCCGCACAAATATGTCGGCGCCGAGAGCGGCGGGATCGACACCCGGCAAGCGCGTCAACTGCTGCCTGAGGAGCACCGGGCATTCGTCGATGACCTGCTGGTCCGCTACGGCATCCCGGTGCCCATTGACGAGGAGCGTCTGCCGCCCGGCGAGCTCAACATCTCACCCAAGGGCTACGAGCCGCTGCTTGACGTCGCTTTCGCCCACCGCATCCGGCTGATCGCCAGCGCGCTCGGCCCGCCGCCGGCCGACCTGGTCCGACGGGCGCACGACAACGACGTGCTGGTGGCGTCGTTGGCCGGAACCACCCAGCACGCGCAGCGGCACGCCGCAGCCAGTGTCGACCTGATCGTCGCCCAGGGCACGGAGGCCGGCGGGCACACCGGCGAGGTGTCGACGATGGTGCTGGTGCCCGAGGTGGTCGATGCGGTTGCTCCGGTGCCGGTGCTGGCAGCAGGCGGGATCGCCCGCGGCCGGCAGATCGCCGCGGCGTTGGCGTTGGGCGCTGAAGGTGTCTGGTGCGGGTCGGTCTGGCTGACCACCGAAGAAGCCGAGACCCTGCCCGTGGTGAAGGACAAATTCCTGACCGCCACCTCGTCGGACACCGTGCGATCGCGATCGTTGACCGGCAAGCCCGCGCGCATGCTGCGCACCGCCTGGACCGATGAATGGGAGCGTCCAGGCAGCCCCGACCCCCTCGGCATGCCGCTGCAGAGCGCGCTGATCGGTGACCCGCAGGTACGCATCAACCAGGCCGCGGACCAGCCCGACTCCAAGGCGCGGGAGCTGGCCACCTACTTCGTCGGCCAGGTCGTCGGTTCGCTGAACAAAGTGCAGCCGGCGAGATCGGTGGTGCTGGACATGGTTTCGGAGTTCATCGATGCCGTCGGGCGTCTCGACGACTTGATCGGGTCGTGACCAACGACACCCGCGCCCGTCGGCGTCCCGCACTCAGCAATGACGACAAGCTGCACCGGCGTGAGAAGATCATGACCGCGGCCAAGAAAGTCTTTGCCCGCAACGGCTTTCATGCCACGGCGATCGCCGACGTCGCCCGAGAAGCGGGATTGGCCTACGGGTCGGTCTACCAGTATTTCAATTCTAAGGATGATCTGTTCCAGGCTTTGATGTCGGCCGAAGGGTATGCCCTGCGCACCCGTATTGCAGTCGCGTTGGCCGCAAGCGGCGTCCGACCCGAGAAGAGCTGGGCGCCATTGCGTGCCGCTGTGCAGGCCACATTCGAGTTTTTTGAAACCGACAAAGCGACCGCCAAGCTACTGCTGCGCGACGCCTATGCGCTGGGCGGACGGTTCGAGAACCACCTCAGCAACATCTACGAGCGGTTCATCGACGACATCGCCGCGTACATGGCGGCGGCTCAGCAGCGCGGCAAAGTGATCGACGCCCCGCCGCGGATGGTGGCGTACACCTTGGCGGCGCTGATCGGTCAGCTGGCGCACCGGCGGCTGATCACCGACGATGGCGTCAACGCGGCTGAAGTCGCCGATTTCGTCATCGAGTTCATCAGCAACGGGTTGCGGCCGCGCCAGAGCAGGTCGCAACCGTGACTGACGCCACCCGCGCCCGGCGGCGCCCCGCGACCAGCGCCCAGGAGAAGTCGCAGCGGCGTGACGACATCATCGCAGCGGCCAAGAAGGTCTTTGCCCGCAACGGTTTTCACGCCACCACGATCGCCGACATCGCCAAAGAAGCGACGCTGGCCTACGGATCCGTCTACTGGTATTTCGACTCGAAGCACGACTTGTTCCGCCAGTTGATAGCGGTCGAGGAGTATGGCTTGCGCACCCACGTTGCGGTCGCGCTGGCCAAGAGTGGCACGCAATTCGGCTACGCCGAGGCCCCCTTTCGCGCTTCACTGCGCGCGATGTTCGAGTTTTTCGACGCCAACCCGGCCACCGCCAAGCTGCTGTTCCGCGACGCCTACGCGTTGGACCGCAGATTCGACAAGCAGTTGGGCGGCGTCTACGAACGGTTCATCGACGACATCGAATCGCTCATCGCCGCGGCCCAGGACCGTGGCGATGTGGTCGCCGCACCGCCGCGATTGGTGGCCTACATGCTGACCGCACTGATCGGCCACATGGCACACCGACGGCTGAGCACCGATGACGGCGTGTCCGCGGCCGAAGCCGCCGATCTGGTCGTCGCACTGGTCATGAAAGGGCTGCGCCCATCTGAGCGGTGACCTTCTCAATGACTGGTCACGAATGCATAACGGCTGGTCAAGCGCTTACGAAGTTTTTACGCGTGGCGAATTGACCCGGGCGGAATGTTCGTGCATCATCGACGGAGTAAGCACCTCGATAGGCGAGGCGTCTACACGGATACAGGCCACTGACCCCGAACGTCGAGAGACGCCCAGGGTCAGGACAGCTCCTCCCGGCTTAAGGGTTGAGCCCAAGTGGCTTCCGGAGTTTTCCGGATACGGCGTGTAGTGCCGAAGCTCTGACGAGTGGGGTGTGGTTTCCCGAAGTTATCGGGTTTCCTCTCCTCTTGCTTGCGTGTGAATTGTGCGGTGATCCCGCACGTGGCGCGACCGCGAGGAGGTGAGGGACGAATGAGTTCCAGTTCTAGTCCGGATCGATATCCGGGCTCTGTGTCGTCCCGATCCGGCCCCCGGCGCGTCGTTCGCAGTTGAGCCTTCTTTGGCCTAGGCAGCACGTCGCCTCAGCGGACGCCGATTCGGACGGACATCGAATCCCGTTATGCCCGTTTGACTTTCCGCTTAGGAGGCGATCATGACCGCTGTACTGTACGACGAAGTGGTGACGGCGGCGCCCGCACGCCGGCTCAGGGCAGTGCCTGCCCCGACGCCGATGCCAGTGCCGAAGCGGACCTCCAAGCGGCCCCTGGACCAGCTGGACCAGCTCATCGGTGGCGACCCGTTGGTCGTGGGAGCCGCTCGGTTGCTCTGCGTTCCGCTGCGCCAGCTCTACGCCGCGCTGTGGCGCGCGGGCGTGTTGGAGGTTGGCGCCTAACCAAACCCTGTCGCGCTCCCGGCACCTGAGGTGCCGGGAGCGTCGTCAATTGTTGGGGTGCGATCAGCGCCGATAGGCCATTCTGATAGCGCCAGCTGCGCGGTAGCGTGGACATACGATCCGTTCAGACCTGGTGCGAAGGAGCGCGTCATGGCGACCGATCTAACGCTTTATCTCGACGACGAGCCCGGCGAGCTGGCCCTGATCGGCGACGCCTTAGGCAAAGCAGGCGTCAATATCGCCGGATTATGCGCGCTCACCAGTGGGGGAGGGCGGGCCGAGGTGCACATCCTCGTCCAGGACGCCACGTCCGCTTTCGAGGCGTTGGAGGGCGCTGGAATCAAAATCGCCGAGGAGCAAGAGGTCATTGTCCTCGACGTCGAGGATCGTCCCGGCGCGCTCCGCGATGTGGTCCACAAGCTCGGCGCCGCGAAGATCAATCTGGAAACCGCCTATCTCGCCACCAACACCCGGTTGGTGCTTGGCGCGGACAACCTTGCCGACGCGAAGGCCGCGCTGACCTGAGGTCCGTTTGCGGCGGCCCGTAGAATCGACACAACGGCGTCGATCCGGCCATCACCGGGGAGCCTTCGGAAGAACAGCCGGTAAGGCCCAGTAGACCCGAACGGGTAGGCCCGTCACAGCCTTCCAATGAGCGGCCACGCCCCGGCGTGGCAAGCGGGGTGGTACCGCGGCGCTTGCGCAACTTGCGCGACGTCGTCCCCGGGCCTATAGGCACGAGGGAGACGACGCGCGCAGTGACCGACAACGCCTACCCCAAGCTGGCCGGCGGCGCACCCGACTTGCCGGCACTGGAACTCGAGGTCCTCGACCATTGGGCCAGCGACGATACGTTCCGTGCCAGCATCGCGCGACGAGCCGACGCCCCGGAGTACGTCTTCTATGACGGACCGCCGTTCGCCAACGGCCTACCGCACTACGGTCATCTGCTCACCGGCTACGTCAAGGACATCGTGCCGCGGTATCGCACGATGCGCGGCTACAAGGTGGACCGCCGATTCGGCTGGGACACCCACGGGCTGCCGGCCGAACTCGAGGTCGAGCGACAGCTCGGGATCACCGATAAATCCCAGATCGACGCGATGGGTATCGCCGCGTTCAATGAGGCCTGCCGTGAATCGGTGTTGCGCTATACCGACGAATGGCAGGCCTATGTGACCCGTCAGGCCCGATGGGTGGACTTCGCTAACGACTACAAGACGCTCGATCTGTCCTACATGGAATCGGTGATCTGGGCGTTCAAACAGCTGTGGGACAAGGGCTTAGCGTACGAGGGCTACCGGGTGCTGCCGTACTGCTGGCGTGACGAGACCCCGCTGTCCAACCACGAGCTGCGGATGGATGACGACGTGTACCAGAGTCGTCAAGACCCGGCGCTCACCGTCGGATTTGCGGTGCGCGACGGTGAGCTTGCCGGTGCGCACCTGCTGGTGTGGACGACGACACCGTGGACCCTGCCGTCGAACCAGGCGGTCGCGGTCAACCCCGACGTCACCTACGTCCGGGTGCGCGCGGGGGAGCGCGACCTGGTGCTGGCCGAGCCGCGATTGGCCGCGTACGCACGGGAATTGGGCGAGGAACCGGAGGTGCTGGGCAGTTATCGAGGCAGCGATCTGGTAGGCATCCGATACCTGCCGCCGTTTCCATATTTCATGGACTCGCCCAACGCCTTTCGGGTGCTCGCTGCCGACTTTGTGACCACCGACGACGGAACCGGCATCGTGCACCTGGCGCCGGCTTACGGCGAGGACGACAAGGAGACCGCCGACAAGGCTGGCATCGTGCCGGTGACGCCGGTCGACGCCGGGGGCCGCTTTGACGCCACCGTTCCCGATTACCAGGGTCAGCATGTCTTCGAGGCCAACCCGCACATCATCCGCGATCTGAAAAACCAGAGCGGCCCGGCAGCGGCCAACGGTGCGGTGCTGATCCGCCACGAAACCTACGAGCACCCCTACCCGCACTGCTGGCGCTGCCGCAATCCGCTGATTTACCGCGCGGTGTCGTCGTGGTTCGTCAAAGTCAGCGAATTCCGGGACCGCATGGTCGAACTCAACCAGCAGATCACCTGGTATCCCGAGCACGTCAAAGACGGTCAGTTCGGTAAGTGGCTAGAAGGCGCGCGCGACTGGTCGATCTCACGAAACCGGTACTGGGGCACGCCGATTCCGGTCTGGCTCTCCGATGACCCGGCCTATCCCCGGATCGACGTCTACGGCAGCCTCGATGAGTTGGAGCGCGACTTCGGTGTGCGCCCGGACAACTTGCATCGGCCATACATCGACGAGCTCACCCGGCCCAATCCCGACGACCCCACCGGGGGATCGACGATGCGGCGCATCGCCGATGTTTTCGATGTGTGGTTCGACTCTGGATCCATGCCCTACGCGCAGGTGCACTACCCGTTCGAGAACCGCGACTGGTTCGAGACGCACTACCCGGGCGACTTCATCGTCGAGTACATCGGGCAGACCCGCGGCTGGTTCTACACGCTGCACGTGCTGGCCACCGCGCTGTTCGATCGGCCGGCCTTCAAAACGTGTGTGTCGCACGGGATCGTGCTGGGTAGCGACGGTCAGAAGATGAGCAAATCGCTGCGCAACTATCCCGATGTCAGCGAGGTGTTCGACCGCGACGGCTCCGACGCGATGCGCTGGTTCTTGATGGCGTCGCCGATCCTGCGCGGCGGGAACCTGATCGTCACCGAACACGGCATCCGCGACGGAGTGCGTCAGGTGCTGCTGCCGTTCTGGAACGCCTACAGCTTCCTGGCCCTCTATGCGCCGAAAGTCGGTAATTGGCGGACTAATTCACCGCATGTGCTCGATCGCTACATC
>Ga0335076_10004165_pt1 | contig 14608 bp, 16 predicted proteins | sample Lox_Sample_25_FD_206717 | JGI IMG/M metagenome (GOLD analysis project Ga0335076, IMG submission 206717) | Soil microbial communities from Loxahatchee National Wildlife Refuge, Florida, United States - Lox_Sample_2.5 | ecosystem: Environmental > Terrestrial > Soil > Wetlands | place: USA... | reverse complement strand
AGCGGGCCGGCGAAGATGCGCAGCCCGTCGCCGCGCGCGCGCAGCGTGCCGCACACGAAACAGCTCGGGAAGCGGTGGTGGCGGAAGCCGGCGTAATGGCGCGACGCTTCCACCGCCTCCAGGTAATCGGGCGCCGCCGGCGCCTCGAGGCTGAGCGCGGTCGCTTGCGCCTCGCTGATGAGCTCCTCGCCGTGGCGCACCTCGAGTGCGCCGTCGGGAAGCTCGTGCACCGCGAGCGGCGTGTCGAGCGGCGGCGGCTTCAGCAACCGCACGCACACCGTGCGGACGGCGAGTGTGGCGACGCGGCCCGCAAAGTAACCGCCGTTCGCCGAAGCCGCCGGGCCGCAGAAGCGCGCCGCTATCGTCAGGGTTCTCATACCGTGTGCTTCAGGATGGATGCTGCAGGCCCACCCTCAGCGGCCACGCAGGCTGCGCAGCCACGCACCCGGATCCTCTCCGCGCTCGAGCACCTCGACCAGTGCAGAGCCCACCACCACGCCATCGACGTGCCCGCGCAGCCGCTCGACCTGCGCGCGGGCGCGGATGCCGAAGCCGGCGCACACCGGCAGCGTCGCGTGCGCGCGCACGCGCGCGAGATAAGCCAGGACCTCCTCGGGGACGGCAACATTGGCGCCGGTGGTGCCGGTCATGGTGACGGCGTACACGAAGCCCTCGCTTCCGGCGCACAGCTGCGCGAGGCGCACCGGTTCGGTAACCGGCGTCACCATCTGCACCAGCGCCAGCCCGGCCGGGGCGAGTGCCGCGCGCAGCTCGCTGCTCTCATCGAGCGGCAGGTCCGGCACGATGAACCCCGCCACGCCGGCGCGTGCGGCACGCTGCGCCAGCGCCGTCATACCGAAGGCGAGCAGCGGGTTGAGATAGCTCATCAGCAGCAGCGGTACGCCGATGTCGCGCAGCGCTTCGAGCTCGGCGAGGATCCACCCGAGGCTCACGCCCTGCGCGAGCGCCGCGAGACTCGCCCGCTGGATGGTGACCCCGTCGGCCATCGGATCGGTGAACGGCACGCCGATCTCGATGACGTCGGCCACGCGGGCGAGCGAGCGCAGCTCGTCGCGAAAGGTCGCGCGGCGCGGGAAGCCGGCGGTGAGATAGGCGACGAGTGCCGGCTCGCCGCCCGCGGTTGCGGCGCGGATGGCGGCGCTGATGCGCTCGCGCGGACTCATGCTGGCTCCGCGGTGAGCAGCGTCTGTTGCAGCGTCGACATATCCTTGTCGCCGCGCCCGGAGAGACACACGAGGAGCGTGCCTCCGGGGTGGGCACGCGCCCAGCGCTCGGCAGCGGCGAGCGCATGCGCGCTCTCGAGCGCCGGCAGAATGCCCTCGCACTCGCTCAGCTGTCGCACACCCTCGAGCGCCTCGGCATCGCTCGCGGTCTCATAGCGCACGCGCCCGACGGCGGCGAGCAGCGCATGCTCGGGCCCGACTCCCGGGTAGTCGAGCCCGGCCGAGACCGAGTGCGTCTCCTGGATCTGACCGTCCTCGTTCTGCAGCAGCATGGAATAGGTGCCGTGCAGCACGCCGGGCCGGCCGTAGGCGACCGTGGCGGCGTTGTCGCCGAGTCCCGTGCCGCGGCCGCCCGCCTCGACACCGACGATCTCGACCACGCGATCGGCGAGGAAGGCGTGGAAGGCGCCGATCGAATTCGAGCCCCCGCCGACGCAAGCGATCACCGCATCGGGCAGCTTGCCGTTGGCGGTGAGCATCTGCGCGCGGGCCTCACGGCCGATCACGGACTGCAGCTCGCGCACCAGGTAGGGATAGGGGTGCGGACCGACTACGGAGCCGAGCAGATAATAGGTACCGAGTGGATCGGAGACCCAGTCGCGCAGCGCCTCGTCGATCGCCGCGCGCAGCGTCCGATCCCCGCTGGTCACCGGCACGACCCGGGCACCGAGCAGGCGCATGCGCCCGACGTTGGGAGCCTGCCGCTCCATGTCGATCGAACCCATGTAGACGGTGCACGGCAGTCCCAACCGCGCGCAGGCGGCCGCACTCGCAACGCCGTGCTGGCCGGCACCGGTCTCGGCCACGACGCGTTTTGCGCCCAAGCGCCGCGCGAGCAGTGCCTGGCCAATCGCATTGTTGATCTTGTGCGCACCGGTGTGGGCCAGGTCCTCGCGCTTGAGCCATACGCTCGCCCCCCAACGTGCCGACAGCCGTGCGGCGAAGGTGAGCGCAGTCGGACGCCCGACCCAGCTCGCGAGCTGGCCGCCGAGCTCGCTGCGGAAGTCGTCCGCATGCAAGTGCTCTCGCACACCGCGCTCGAGCCGCTCGAGCGCGGGAATGAGCGTCTCGGGGACGTAGCGCCCGCCAAACGGGCCGAAGCGCCCGCGGCGGTCGGGAAGGGCGCCGGAGAGCAGCTCGGTGAGCAGCCGCGCGGCATCGGGGAGGGAAGGCTGTACGCTCATGGGATATCCTCGCGGGCCGCTCTCGGGGACGCGGCCGCTGCCGCGCGCACGGCCGCTACGAACTTGACGATCGCCGCGGTGCTCTTGACGCCGGGCCGCTCCTCGACGCCGCTCGAGACATCGACACCAAAGGGCTGAACCGCGGCGATGGCGGCCGCCACGTTGCCGGCATTGAGCCCGCCGGCGAGCACGAGTGCGGTGCGACGGGCGAGTGCACGGGCGGCGTTGAAGTCCGTGAGAGCACCGCTGCCGCTGACCGGACCTTCGAACAGCAGCCGTTGCGGCAGCACCGGCGGCGCCCACTCACCGGCGCGCATCACCGGCAGCCGCTCGAGCGCGGGCGGCAGGCGCAGCGTGGCGAAATCGGCCGCGTCGGTCTGCAGCACGTCGGGGCGGAACACGTTCAGGATCTCATCCAGCGTGCGCTGACTCGGATGGCACGTCACCGCCACGCAGCGCACGCGCGTGCGCGCCGCTTTGGCGAGCGTCGCGGCGGCGCGCGGGGTGAGCTGGCGCGAGGACTCGGCAAAGACGAACCCGATTGCGTCCACGCCGGCCTCGATCGCGGCCGCCACCGCTGGTGCGCTCGTCATGCCGCAGATCTTGATCCACATTCAGGGCACTCCGCGCGCCACGCGTCCCGCCGCGAGCAGCGAGCGCAGCAGCACCGTCGGGTCGCTCGCGCGCATCAGTGCGCTGCCGACGAGCACGAGGCCGTAGCCCGCGGCGGCGACCCGTTGCGCATCCGTGTCGGTGGCGACGCCGCTCTCGGCGACGTGCGGCACGCCGGCCGGCAACAGCGGCGCAAGCTCGGCGAGGCGCTGCGGCACCACTTCGAGTGTAGTGAGGTCGCGGCAGTTGACGCCCGCGAGCAGCGTAGTGCCGCCCGCACGCGCGGCGACGAGCTCGTGCATGAGCTCGAGGTCACTGGCATCGAACGCCTCGAGCAGCACGAACAGCCCACAGGAGCGCGCACAATCGATCAGGGTCTCCGTCGCGGCGCGCGACAGCAGGCGCAGAATGACCAGCACACCACCGGCACCGGCGACCCGCGCCTCGAGCACCTGGTAAGGGTCGACGAGGAAGTCCTTGCGCATCACCGGCACGCCGAGCGACGCGAGTGCCGCCTGCGCCTCGATCAGGTGCTCGAGAGAGCCGTCGAAGCGGGCGGGCTCGGTGAGCACGGATACCGCCGCCGCGCCGGCGCGCGCGTAGGTCGTGACGCGCTCAGGTACGCCGGCCGTGGACGTCCCGAGCTGCCCGGCCGCGGGTGAGCGCAGCTTGAGCTCTGCGATCACATCGAAGCCGCCGGGCGCGAGGCGCAGCGGCGGCGGCGCCGGGCAGCTCCGGGCCCGCTCGGCGAGCGCCGCCTCGGAAACGAGCTGCCGCGCCGCACGGACACGGGCGAGGCTCGCGATCGCCATTTCCTCGAGGAAGGTGGCGCTCACGCCGAGCGCTCCGCGTGAGCCGGCCGGCCCGCGGCAGCGAGCGCATCGAGCAGCCGGCGCGCCGCCCCACCGTCGATCGCCGCCGCCGCGCGCGCCACGCCCTCGCGCGGGTCGTGCACTTCGCCGGCAACCTCGAGCGCGAGCGCAGTCCCGAGCAGCAGGCAGTCGCGGTGCGCGCCGCGATCTTCCCCGTGCAGCACCGCGCGCAAGGCGCGCGCGTTGTAGTGTGCGTCTCCGCCGGCCAGCTGCGCAGCCGAACATGCAGCGAGGCCGTAATCGGCCGGCGCCCGCACGCGCATCTCGACCCGCCCCGGTCGGACGTCGAACACCGTGAAGGGACCGACCGGTGTCGGCTCGTCCCAGCCGCCGGCGCCGTGCGCGACGAAGGTCCGCTCGATGGGTAGCCCGGCGAAAGTGTCGGCCATGAGACGCGCCACCTCGAGGCTGAAGGCACCGACCAGGTGCAGCGGCGGCTGCGCGGGGTTGACCAGCGGACCGAGGATGTTGAACACGGTGCGCACGCCGAGTGCCGCGCGGATCGGTGCGACGCGGGCGGTTGCGGGATGGTAGTGAGGGGCGAAGAGGAAGGTGAAGCCGGTGGCGGTGAGACAGGCGCCCGCCGCCTGCGCGTCGAGCGGCATCGGCAGCCCGAGGACCTCGAGCACGTCGGCGCTGCCGCAGCGGCTCGATACCGAGCGGTTGCCATGCTTCACCACCGGCACCCCGCAGGCGGCCGTGAGGAGCGCCGTGCCGGTCGAGATGTTGAAGCTGCCGGAGGCATCGCCGCCCGTGCCGACGATATCGATCGCACGCAGCTGCGGCGGCAGGTCGGGCCGCCGTGCCAGGCCGCGCATCGCCTGCGCGAGTCCACGCACCTCGTCGGCGACGACACCCTTGGTCGCGAGCGCGGCGAGCAGTGCGCCCGCCATGGCGGGCGGCGTCGCGGGGTCGGTGAGCTGCGCGAGCAGCTCCTGCGCCTGCTGCTGCGAGAGGTGGCGGCCCTCGAGCAGCTGCTGCAGCAGCTCACGCGCCGCCGGCATCGGTCGCTCCGCTAGCGCGCTCGCCGGCGCTAGTGGCGAGGAAGTTACGCATGAGTCTCGGACCATGCGGCGTGAGGATGCTCTCCGGATGAAACTGCACGCCCTCGACGGCGAGCGTGCGGTGACGCACCGCCATGATCTCCCCCTCGGGGGTCTGTGCACTCACCTCGAGCGGCGCCGGCAGGCTCGCCGGCGCGGCGATCAGGGAATGGTAACGTCCCACTTCGCACGGCTGCGGGAGACCCTCAAAGAGCGTGCGCGCGTCGTGGCGCACCAGCGAGGTCTTGCCGTGCATCAGTCGCCCGGCGCGCACTACCTTGCCACCGAAGACCTCGACGATCGACTGGTGCCCGAGGCACACGCCGAGCACCGGGATGCGGCCGGCGAAGACGCGCACCATGTCCATGGACACCCCGGCGTCGTAGGGCGTGCCTGGGCCGGGCGAGATGCACAGGTGGGTCGGCCCGAGCGCGAGCGCTTCGGCCGGGGTGAGCGCATCGTTGCGGTACACGCTCACCTCGGCGCCGAGTACCAGGAATGCCTGCACCAGGTTGTAGGTGAAGGAGTCGTAATTGTCGATCAGCAGCAGCCGTGGCGTCACAGGCCTGCCTCCGCGAGCTCGAGCGCGCGCACCATGGCCGCGCTCTTCGCCAGCACCTCTTCGTGCTCGGTCTCGGGGACGCTGTCGGCGACGATACCGGCCCCCGCCTGGTAGCTGAACTCATCGCCGCGGAACACCAGAGTGCGAATGGTGATGGCGTGATCCATGTCGCCGCGCGCACCGAAGTAGCCGACCGTGCCGCCATAGAGGCCGCGGCTCACGGGCTCGAGCTCATCGATGATCTGCATGGCACGCACCTTGGGGGCGCCCACCAGCGTGCCGGCGGGGAAGGCGGCGGCGAACAGGTCGAAGGCATCGCGACCGTCGGCGAGATCGCCCTGCACGCCGCTCACCATGTGCATGACGTGACTGTAACGCTCGATCGAGCGGTAGGGATCGACCCGGACACTGCCGGCGCGCGCCACGCGCCCCAGGTCGTTGCGCGCGAGATCCACGAGCATGACGTGCTCGGCATTCTCCTTCGGATCGGCCAGCAGCTCGGCCTCGCGCTCGCGGTCGAGCGTGGCATCGGCGGCCCGCGGCCGCGTGCCGGCGATCGGGCGCAGCTGCGCGCGGCGCGCGTTGAGCTTCACCAGCGCCTCGGGCGAGGAGCCGACCACCGTCACCTCACCGAGCGTGCAGTAGTACATGTACGGCGAGGGGTTGATGTGCCGCAGCGCGCGGTAGGCCTGGAACGGATCGAGCTGGTGCTGGCCGCTGAAGCGGCTGGCGAGCACCAGCTGATAGACGTCACCGGCGGCGATGTACTCCTGCGTACGGCGCACCGCCGCCATGTAGTCGGCCCGCGTGTAGGCGGCCTGCGGCGGGGCGTAGCGGGCAGGCCGCATCTGGTGGGGCAACGCACCCCGCAGCGCCCGCACCACCTCGGCACGCAGCGCACGCCGCTCGGCCGCCGAGCCCGCATGCAGCAGCGCAATGCCCCGCGTCAGATGATCGAACACCAGCACCGAGCGCGGAGCCACGTAGTGCAGGGCGGGGACGCCGGCGCCGCGCGCCGCGGGCGCGGGCAGCCGCTCGAAGTGACGTACCACATCGTAGGCGGCGTAGCCCACCAGGCCCCCCGCCAAGGGTACGCCGGGGATGTCCGGCTCTGGCCGCGGCGCACGGGCGAGCGCGCCGCGCAGCGCCGCCAGCAGTGCCGCACCGTTCGCCGGCGGTGCCGTGCGCTCCCCGTCGACCACAAGACCCTGCCCGTCGAGGCATACCTCCAGCCCCTCACCGAAGCCGATAAAGGAATAGCGCGCCAGGCGCTCGCCCCCCTCGACGCTCTCGAGCAGGAAGCGCGGCCCGAAAGAGGCGAGCTTCATGAACGCCGAGACCGGCGTGTCGAGATCACCGGTGATGTCGAAGGGTGGTTGCAATGCGGTCTCCATTGCGATCAGGGCAACAAAAAACCCATCCCGGGGTCATCCGGAGATGGGTTTCTGGTGCCGCAGGATTTCTGTTGAGTCGCGCGAAAAAGCTGCCGTCAGCCCACTCCGTTATGAAGTGCGCCACCACCAGAGACGCAAGGTGCCGACGGGTTGCTGCGACATGTTGCGAACGAGTATGGCGGGGGGGTGAGGGGGCGTCAAGCCGCCGCCGCCCGCACGCCGCAGCCGTACGATGACACGTCCGGAACGCGCCCCGGACGTGCGCCGCGGGACCTCAGGCCTGCTTCTGGCAGACCGCCTCGATGTTGTTGCCGTCCGGGTCGAGGAGGAACGCCGCGTAGTAGTCGGGACTGTAGTCCTTGCGCACGCCCGGCGCGGCGTTGTCGCGCCCGTGCGCCTTGAGGCCCTCGCGGTGGAACGCATCCACCGCGGGGCGGCTTGCGGCGCTGAACGCCACGTGCACCAGCGAGTGCGGCAGTTTGGCGTCGGCGTACAGCCACAGCGACGCGCCGCCCTTGGCGGCGAATGCCGCGGCCGATTCGTCCTGCGACATGACTTCGTAGCCGAGCGGCGCGAGCGCGGCGGCGCTTACTCGCGCCCTTGCCTCAATCAGACTAAGGCACCAGCCGCGAACCGATCTTGGAGAATCTTGCGATCAGCGCGCGTCGCCTGGCGGAAATGCCGCGGCGTCGCACCGGCAGCGCGGCGGAAGGTGCGGATGAAGCTGGACAGATCGCCAAAGCCCACCTCGTAGGCAACCTCGGCGATTGAGCACGCATCCTGCGCGAGCAGCCGCGCCGCGCGGCGCAAGCGCGCCCGCAGCAGATACTGGTGCGGCGTGACGCCGGTCGCGCGCGCGAAGAGACGCAGAAAGTGAAAGGCACTCACGCCGCACTCTTGTGCCACGCGCTCGAGGGCGAGCGGCTCGCGCGCATGCGCATCGAGCCACAGTGCCGCGTGCACCGCGCGGCGGGCGAGCGCTCACAACCGCGCGCGCAGGCCTTTCCGCTAGAATGATTGGTGCGGGCCGGCCGCGTGTGGGGAGTCATGCCGAGGTGAGCTTCAAAGAGTTGCTGCAAAGCTGGCGCGCGAGCGCGGCCGCACCGCGCACCGTCACGGCCTACTCCGTGCGGCTACCGCTCGATGAGGCGGCGCAGCTCGCCGCGCTCGCGGAGATGTTCCCGGGGCGTGCGCCCGAGCAGCTGATCACCGAGCTGCTCGGCGCGGCGCTCAAGGAAGTCGCGGCCGCGATGCCGTACGTGGCCGGTGAGCGGGTGATCTCCACGGACGAGCAGGGTGATCCGGTCTACGAGGACGTCGGTCCCACGCCGCGTTTCATGGAGCTCGCGCGCAGTCACCGGCGGCGGCTCGAAAATGCCCGCAGCGGCGCCGCCTCCCGCCGGCGCGCTCGGGCGCCGGCGCCGCAGAAGCGCGGGCGCAGGTGAGGCCGCTCACATGCCCTCCTTCGACGCCGTTTCCGAGCTCAACGCTCACGAGGTGACCAACGCGGTCGACCAGGCGAACCGCGAGCTCCAGCAGCGCTTCGATTTCAAGGACACCGGCGCGCGCTTCGAGCTCTCGGATTTCACCGTCACGCTGCACGCGCAGGTGGACTTTCAGCTCAAGCAGATGCTCGAGATCCTCAAGCCGCGCCTCGCCAAGCGTGGCGTCGATCTCGTGTGCCTCGAGATGAAGGAGCCGCAGACCACGCTCTCCTCCGCCCAGCAGGAAGTCCTGCTCAGGCACGGCATCGACCAGGACACCGGCAAGAAGATCATGCGGCTGGTGAAGGACTCCAAGCTCAAGGTGCAGGCGAGCCTGCAGGGCGACAAGGTGCGCATCAGCGGCAAGCAGCGCGACGACCTGCAGGCCGCCATCGCCCTGCTGCGCGGCGCCAAGCTCGACGTACCGTTGCAGTTCAATAACTTCCGCGACTGACGCGGGCGATCGTGCGGCACAGCTCCTCGGTGGCGTCGAGCACGCTCGGCCCGAGGCGGCTGAGTGCCTGATTCTCGAAGGCCACCACGCGGTGCTCGCGTACCGCGGCGAGGGTCGGGAAACGCTGCCAGTCGGCTACCCAGGCGGCACCCTCGCCGGGCGGGGCTGCGGCGACGATGATGTCGGGGTTGCGGGCGATGACCGCCTCGGTATCCACGAGCGGCCCGGGCTCCGGCAGATCTGCAAACACGTTGCGCGCCCCGCACAGCGTGAGCGCATCGCTCATCAGGTGTTTGCCGCCGACGGTGTAGATCGGTCGGTTCCACACCTGCAGCAGCACGGTCGGCCTGTGGTCCGCGGGTGTGCCGTAGGTACGTGCGAGAGCCGCGAGGCGCATCTCCAGGGAGTTCGCGGCGCGCTCCGCCGCCGCCTGCGTGCCGGCGAGTGCGCCGAGACGCCGCAGCGATCCCGGCAGGTCGGAAAGTCGCACGACCTGCTGGTCGTAGGTGGGGATACCGAGGCCGGCGAGCTTGTCGCGCTGTGCGGGATTGCCGCCGGCGGGCCAGGCGACCACCACGTCCGGCCGCAGCGCGACGAGGCGCTCCATGTCGATCGTGGCCACATCGCCGATGCGCGGTACGGCGCGCGCCGCCGCCGGCTCATCCGAGTACTCGACCGTGGCGATCACCTGAGCGCCGGCGCCCGCGGCAAACAGCATCTCGGTGGCCCCGGGCGAGAGGCTCACCATGCGCAGCGGCGCCCGCCCCACGGCAACCGCGCGACCAAGATCGTCCGTTACCAGCCGCGCGCGTCCCGCCGTCGCCTCGACCGCGCCTGCGCCCGCGCCGGCACGGGCAATGAGCGCGAGCCCGGCGAGCGCCAGTGTCAGCCGTGCGCGCACAACGCCAGCACCCGCTCGCGCAACAGCTCGGGTGTGACTTCCGCGGGGGGCACCGCGGGCCCGACGCTGATGCCGATACGCGCGGAGATGCTCTGCAGCAGCGGCGCCCAGAAGCGGCGGGCGTGGCGGCTGAACAGCGAACCCCACAGTCCGGTGAGCGCAATCGGCACGACCGGCACCGGTGTCTGCGCGAGAATGCGCATCAGCCCGGGGCGGAAGGGACCGATGAGGCCGTCCGTGGTGAGCCTGCCCTCGGGAAAGATGCACACCAGCTCGCCGGCGGCGAGCTCGTGCGCCACGATCGCGAAGGCGCGCTCGTACACCGCCGGATCCTCCTTCTGCGACGCGATCGGCACCGCCTTCATGCCGCGCGCCAGCACGTTGATGACGGGCGCGGAGAAGATCGCGCTCTCCATGACGAAGCGGATGGGACGGCGGCAAGCGGCCGAGATCACCAGCGCGTCGACGAAGCTCACGTGATTGCACACCAGCAGTGCCGCACCCTCGTCGGGAATGTTCTCGAGCCCGCGCTCATCGAGGCGGTAGACGGTATGCACCAGCAGCCACGCCACGAAGCGCAGCAGGAACTCCGGCACCAGCGTGTAGATGTAGGCGGCGACTACGGCGTTCAAAAGCGCCGTGAGCAGCACCAGCTGCGGCACGCTCAGGCCGGCGGCGAGCATCGACGCGCCAAACGCCGCGGCGGCTACCATGAAGAGCGCGTTGAGGATGCTGTTGGCGGCGATCACGCGTGAGAGCGCCTCGGGCCGCGCGCGCTGCTGCACGACCGCGTAGAGCGGCACGGCATAGAGCCCGCCGAACAGGCCGATGCCGGCGAGGTCGATGAGGATGCGCCAGGCGTGCGGCACGGTCAGGAACTCGCGCGCCGTCAGCGCGTGGGCGGCAGGCACGGCGGGCGACACCCAGGCGAGATCGAGGGCAAAGAGCGTGAGGCCGATCGAGCCGAAGGGCACGAGTCCTATCTCGACCTTCTTCCCGGAGAGCCGCTCGCACAGCAGCGAGCCCACTCCGACCGCGGCGGCGAAAACGACCAGCATGAGGGTGACGACCTGCTCGGTGCCGTTCACTACGAAGTGGCAGTAGACGGGCAGCTGCGCGAGCACCAGCGCACCGTAGAACCAGAACCACGATAAACCAAGGAGCGAAAGGAACACCGCGCGCGACTCGCGCGCCGCCCGGATGTTGGCCCAGGTCGAGACCCAGGGATTCCAGTCGATGCGCAGCGCCGGCGCCGCGGGCGGCACGCGTGGAATGAGAAGACTCGCGAGAAAGCCACCGAGCGCCACCGCGCACAGCGCCACGGCCATCGCCGCGACGCCGCTGCGCTCGGCGAGCAGACCCGCCCCGGTGGTGCCCAGGAGAATCGCGACGAAGGTGCCGGTCTCCACCAGCGCGTTGCCGCCCACCAGCTCGGCGGGTCGCAGCACCTGCGGCAGCAGCCCGTACTTGGCGGGCGCGAAGAACGTCGAGTGCACACCCATGAGGAAGAGGCTCGCGAGCAGCAGCGCCAGGCTGTGGGCGAAGAATCCCCAGGCGGCGAGCGCCATGATGGCCAGCTCCGCCGCCTTGACGATCTTCATGACCGCGCTCTTGTCGAAGCGGTCGGCGAGCTGCCCGGCGAGGCCGGAGAGGAGCACGAACGGCAGGATGAACAGGCCGCCGGCGAGGTTCACCAGCAGCCGCGGATCGAAGTGCGTGTAGCGAGCCGTGTGGTAGGTGGCCGCGAGCAGCAGCAGGTTCTTCAGCAGGTTGTCGTTGAAGGCGCCGAGCGCCTGCGTCACAAAGAGCGGCAGGAAGCGCCGCTCGCGCAGCAGCCCGAACTGGCTGGATTCAGCCGTCGCGCCCGGCATCCGCACGCCAGCGCCATCGGTCATGTGCCGTGGCAAGGCTCGCCGTCAAGCGGATCGAGGCTGCCGCCCAGGTATTCAATGAGTCGGGTAAGGGCGAGCGAGAGATCGGGGCCACCGCGCAGGTAGTGGTCCGCGCCCCAGACCGGATAGAGACAGCCGGGAAGCGCCGCGAGCTCACCGAGAACGGCGAATCCGTCGTTGGGGCCGAGCGCAGCGAGGCGTCTCTGGAAGCGCCGGGAGCGACGGTCGCGAAGCTGCGAGTGCAGCGGAAAGGCCGCGATCTGCACGAACTTGAGGTGCGGCGGAATCTCGAAGCACGCTCCCGGCCGGTGAGAGAGCAGCTCGCGCACACGCTCGAGTCTCCAGCGCCTGAGCCAGAACCAGGCACTCAGCCATGCCCGGGCGAGTGGACGACGCAACACAATTTCCGCGGTCGGGGTGCCAAAGGGAAGTCCGCTGACGCTGATCCAGGCGTGGACGCGCCGAAAAGCGACGCGCCCCTGCTGGCGGCCGAGCGCGTAGCGCACTTCGGCGCTTCCCTTGCTCAAGGAAAACAGCAGCACGCGGCTCTCGGCGGGTAGCGCCAGCAGCCGGGCGATGATCAGATCGGCCGCGCTCTCCAACCCCTCGGTGCCATCCGCCGGGACAGTATCGAACGGGATCCCATGGTTTGCCGCGATCTCGCGCACGAGTGCGCCATCCGCGCCGGTGGCGGGAAAGTCCCGATAGAGAATTCCGGGCACGAGCAGGATGCGCAGGTCGCGCGCGAGCGGCTGACGGGCATCGCGGCGGCTTCCCTCCATGGCTTCCCACAGCAGCCGATTCTTCGGCGCCGCGCGAACGCTCGCGTACAGCGCCCGCGTGGCGTGATCGAGCGCCGCGAGGCGCGCGGTGGAGCGGCGCAGCGTCATGCCGCCGCAGGTGTGGCGCGCCTGCGCATCATCCACGCGAGCAACAATGCGACGAGCACTCCGATCAGAAACCCGACGATCCCTCCGAGGCGAGCGGACGCCTTCACGGCAAGGTCCTGTACGGGATTGGAGAACACGTTCGCGGAGACATGGTAGCTGGCAAGCTTCCACGCGCCCGCCTTGCGCACCAGGGTCGCCGTCCAGCGGCTGGTGAGCGCGAGGGTGTTTCCTGCTCCGATTGCCGCGGTGCTTGCCAGCGGGCGCTTGAAGGTGAAGTCATCGTGAATCGACCCGAAGGCGATCGCCGTGTCGGGACCGTGCAGAATCGACAGGTCATCCACCTCGAGCGTGCTCACGAGGTTCGACAGGATACTGCCTTCGCCGGTGAGCATCTCATTGTAGAAGTGGCGTATGGCGTCCGGACCGCGATTGACCTCGCCGTTCTGCCAGGTGACCACGACGTTCGGATCCACGTGCGACAGCAACGCGTCGATGTCGCGGCGCTGCCACGCGGCGAGCATCTCGTCCCGCAGCCGGCGGAGCTCCGCGTGGACCGGCGCCGTATCGGCAGAGGCCCCCGTGTCGGCAGAGGCCGCCGTGTCGGCAGAAGCCGCCGTATCGGCAGAGGCCGCCGTGGCCGCCGCTGGGGGCGTATTGGGGCCAGCCTGGCCCGAGGCGCTGGCGCAGAGGATGAGCAGCACGAGCGCCGCGCACCGGATGGCCGAGTTACGCGAGGGAGAGTCGGTTTTCATCGTGATCCTGCCCCTGTTTGGTTGGTTCAGCCTTCCGGGACGGCAGCTGCGAAACGCAGGAATGCCGCCAGGGTTTCATCGCCCGCGCGCAGCCCGCCGGCCACGTAGTCCATCTGCCGCAGCCGCAGGTCGCCGCGCAGGAAATTGCGCACGGCGATCCGCTTGGCGCGGACGCGCAGCCAGTCCTTCACCAGCATCCCGAGCCGCGTGCCGGATCGCTGCGCGCTCACTATCACGGTCACCCTGCAGGCACGCGCGCCCGCAGGCTCCACGGCGACCACACCGAAGGTCTGATCGCGGACGAATCGCGCCCGCACCAGCAGCAGATTTCCGCCCCACGCGGCAATGCCGAACTCGACGCGCGAGCCGGAGACCAGCCGGGTGGCACGCTCGAGCCAGCCGTGTCCCTCAACGGCGTATTCGTAGGTGACCTCGAGACTGGAGCGAGTCCCGCCATGCAGCTCGGGCGCCGCGAGCAAGCGCCGTCCGTGCGCAAAGGGCAGGTGCCGGGCGTCGAACCCATTGGCACCGATCATGTACCACTGCGTTTGCAGGTGCCAGGTGAAAGGCGCGGCACTGATCAGTGGCACCGCGCCGAACGATGGCAGCGGAAATGTGGCGCGGGCCCCGAGAAAGACGAAGATCGTGCCGAAGCGCTCCTCGACGGGATACGCCGTGTTGCGTAAGTCATGCGCCTGGCAAAGCCCTGCAACGTCGAAGCGGAAGCGATGATGGGGACACTCGAGGGTTTCACCGACCACGCGGCCGGCCGCGAGATCGGTGCCGAGGTGTGGGCAGCGTGCCCCCAGGGCACCGACCCGCCCATCGTGGCCGCGAAAGATGACCAGCGAACGTCCGCACAAGGCGGCGCGCCGGACCGCGCCGAGTGGCAGCGCCGCGGAGGTGCACAGCACATACCAGGATTGCGGATAACGCGGAAAGTCCTCAGGATATGGCGCAGTCAACGGTGAGCCAGGCACGACGACATCCACACGGCCGCTATCCCGCATGGAGACAGCCACGTCCCTCACGCCAACCGTTCCGGACTCTGCACGCCGACTCGTCCCCGCCCCGATACCCGCCAGACTGAATGTGTTGATTGCAGTCTGCGCCACTGCGACCGCCGCAATCCTACTTCGGGCTGCCAGTCATTGCGAGTCCTGGTGGACGATCGCGGCGTGCGCGGCCGGCTTCTCGTTCGTCGGCAACACGGTGTTCGCCTGTCTGCACGAGTGCGTGCACGGCATTTTCCATCCCGAGCGGCGCGTCAACTACGCCTTCGGGGTGTTCTGCGCCGCACTCTTTCCCACCGGCTTCTCGTTGC
>Ga0335076_10004164_pt1 | contig 14609 bp, 6 predicted proteins | sample Lox_Sample_25_FD_206717 | JGI IMG/M metagenome (GOLD analysis project Ga0335076, IMG submission 206717) | Soil microbial communities from Loxahatchee National Wildlife Refuge, Florida, United States - Lox_Sample_2.5 | ecosystem: Environmental > Terrestrial > Soil > Wetlands | place: USA: Florida... | reverse complement strand
CTCAGGTTTGTAGGCGAGGACGTATTGGGTGCGCAGCTCTGCTCCGATGTGACGCGCGACAGCGGGAATCTCGTTGGGGCTTTGCAGGACATAGGCACGGCCTCCGGTGGGCTCGGCTATGTCCGACAAGAGAGTGGGACCCCGCAGCTCTTCTACCGTGGGAACATATCGGTCGAAGATCCCTATCGAGTAGATCAGAACGTCGGACTCTCTCGCGACGGAGCGAACTTCTCGTTCGTCGTACAGACTGTGGTTATCGCCACCGTCGGAAACGATTAATAGAGCCTTCTTCTGATAGCGGGCGGATTTCATCTTCCGGAGACCGAGGTAGATCGCGTCCAGCAAAGCCGTTCGACCTTTAGGGTGGCTAAAGACAAGCTCTTTTTCGATCTCCTCGGGTGAAGTGGTGAAGTCGACGGCCAAGTGCGGCATATCGGAGAAGTCGATCAGAAAAAATTCGTCTTGCAGATTTGCCGTATCGCAGAATTGATGAATCGCTTCGCGGACCCGTGTCAGTTTATCTCCCATGCTTCCACTCATATCCAAAATGATGCCGATGGAGACGGGCACGTCCTCGCTGGAAAATTCGCGGATTTCCTGGGGTGCTTTGCCTTCGAAGACCTGGAAGTTTTCTTTGTGCAATCCCTTGACGAAGCGCTGCATGCCGTCCGTTACGCTAACCGGGACAAGGACAAGCCGTACGTCGCTCTTAATGACATGAAGTAAGGAACCTCCGACCAACTTCAACGAACTGGCGGCCGATGATACGGGTTCTTTTATACGTGGAACTATATGAACTTCGTTTACGCTGGTCTGCGAAAATAACGCAGTTGCGAAAAGGGTGTTGAGGAGAAAAAGGAGAACTGGAGAAACGCTGCCGATGGGCGTGCGTAACACTGTCCGGAGGGCCGGCATTTTTCACCGCCTGGCGCCAAGCCCGGTCTTACCTCTGCGTGCTTACATGCGCCATGTTCCTTTTAGCTCGGACCCGTTGTCGAAAGAATCGATTCGAGTGTGTAAACGCGACGGGATCAATACGGACTGGATGAGGGATTCTCCGCACAACCATCTAAGGGGTTACGGCGCTCTAAAGCTCAGTTTCGATGGGGGTCTGTAGGATTCGAGCGTGAGCGATTCGAATTAAGTGAGGATGCTTGCCGACTCGCGTTTCTGTGTGCCTAGTGGCTTGTCGCCTGATGCCTGGTGCTTCCGGAATGGACAACGGAGGACTCCACAAGCCTTCGAATTTGTCCGATTGATTCAGTGAGAGTCGTAGCTGTTGCTTCCCGGCATTCCCCCTGCAAGCGTTCGTGCGCTGCGGCGGGGCCGCCGGCAAAGAGCCAAAGACCGATTGCGATTTTCAGTTGCGGGAATTTCGATTGCAGATGCTGGCACATGGAGCGGGCTCGGGCAACGGCGAAAGGTGGAAGAGCCGAAACGCAGGCAACGCTGTATCCAGCGTTGGAGATTGCAGAAGTGGCGTCGTGAAATGAGCCTACGGAGACATAGGAAGCATTGAAACCGCCGAGGCGAAGGAGTTGGGCGAGCATTATGCCCGCGAGTTCGTCGGCCTCATCCCGGGCAGGAATGCAAACGATTCCAGTTCCCAGTGAAGGCATCGGTAAAACAGCGCCATTGTTTCCGCGTTCGACGGCGTTGGCGCGAGCAGCCCGGCGCTCGTAGCGATCACCAAGGTCTTCAATTAACTCACGAGTGTTTTGAAGAATCGTGTCGCTCGTGCGCTCATCAATGAAGTCGCTGTGGCGATCCTGTTCGGCGAGGGCAAGTGCAGGAAGGATCACGGACTCGTACAAACTTTCCAGCGGGTGTTCCCGAAGATAAGCCTCTGCGATATCACGCGCATCGTCCACATCCATGGCAAGAAGCCTCTGGTAGAAGCGCTCTTCGGGCGTGAGTACCGGCTCATCCCCTAAGACAATTTCCAGGAAATCCAGGCGGGGAACATAACGTCCGGCGAGCATGAGGCAGAGGGTGAGAGGAGTAGAAAGGATCAGTCCGGCAACTCCCCACAACATGGTCCAGAAGACGGCGGCAACAAGGATAGCCAAAGACGAGATGCCGGTATGCGAACCGTAGATCCAGGGCTCCAGGATATTCGCAGTGATCAGTTCGAGCACGGCGAAGACCATGAAAGCCAGAACGGCGTGTTTCCAGCCAGGAAATATGGCAAGGGCGAGGGTAACGGGAAGCGCGGCCGCGATCCACGTTCCGATGTAAGGAACGAAGCGAAGAAGGGCGGCCAGCGCTGCCCACAGAAGAGCGTGCGGGATACCGATGAAATAGAGGCTTAACCCGAACAGCGATCCGAACGTTACGTTGACGACAAACTGCATCCAGAGATAGCGACTGAGGCGTCGGCTGGCGTCATCCAGGGCTTGCGTCATCACGTGAAGGCGGCCCTTGCCGCCCAGGCGGATGAGACGATTGCGCAGATCCTCCTTCTTGATGAGCGTGAAGGCGGTGAAGATGACGACGATGCCGGCGGTTTCCAGTGGAGGAGCGAGTGGACCGAGAGTGTCGGTCAAATCCTGAATCAGCCCGGAGTTTGGAGCCGTGACTTGAACTGGCAGAGGACGGGTTGATCGAGAACTGCGACCAGCCTGGTCGGGAGCCTGCGCGGAATTGTCGACGGTTATGGACAAGTCCTTGTTGAGTTGGCGAACCGTCTGCGTGGCCTGTTGCAACGGTCCCGATTTTGGTGCGCGGATCGTGCTGACTTTTTCCTGCAGGTTGGCTTTGTACTCTCCGACGTGAACCATAATTTCGAGGAGCTGGTTGGCGACTCCCCAACTCACTCCGGCAGTTGCTGCGAAGGAGAGGATCAAGACAATGATGACCGATGGCGTCCGATGCAGGCGGCCTTTCTCCAGCAGCCCTACCAAAGGAGCGAGAAGGAAGGCGAGGACGAGCGCCAATGCCAGAGGAATGAAAATCTGACGGCCGAAATATAACATCGCGATCGTCAGGGCGAACGCGATGAAAGTAGTAGACCTTGGAGCGGAGGACGAGATCGAGGACCGGGCCAATGAGTTCACTCCCGCCGTCGGGTGCTGACTCTTTCGACGGTCCAATCTGAGATGCGCTCAGACGACTTCAGGGCGATAGGGGCGGTTCCCCGGTTGCACTGCAGTCGATTGAGACTGGCAACAGGTCAGCGTTTTTCCGTACTCACACGCTCTACGGCTCTTGCGGGAAAAGAATCTTCCCTGCGACTGGCCCGATTGATTCCGTAGTTTCCGGTAAGGGCGTACCACCGAATCCGCATCATTTCGGCGACCATTCTGACGCCGTCGACGGCAGGATTGATCCTGGTTCGGTCGTCGTGTCCCCAAACAACCGGTACCTCTTCAACTTTCAATCCGGCCTGCCTGGCCAGGAAAAGGATCTCGGGATCGAACCCCCAGCCCTCGATTCTCTGCAAGGGAAAGATCGCCTGGGCAGCGTTTCGGCGAAAGGCTTTGAAGCCGCATTGCGTGTCAGCGAAATCGAGTTGGAGCAACAGCCGGAGCAGGAGGTTGAAAATCCTGCCGAGGATCTGTCGAGCAAGAGATTGGCGCTGTGTTTGCAATTCAGCCCGCATCCAGCGGGAGCCAATGGCTACATCGGCGCCAGCTTCGAGCGCGCAAACCAGCTTCGTAGCCTCTTCGATCGGAGCGGACAGATCGGCGTCGGTGAAGAGGATGATGGCTCCGCGAGCTTCCAGGACACCATGGCGGACGCTGTAACCCTTGCCGCGATTGCCAGGATTTTGAATCAGGCGGAACGAGCCGTCGTTCTCTGCGAATCGACGGACGATCATGGCGGTGTCGTCCGTTGATCCGTCATTTACAACCACGACTTCAGCGTCCCATTCGTGCTGTCGAAGGAAGAGCTGGACCTTTTCCAAAGTTAGGCCCAAGCGGGCGCTCTCATTGTAGGCGGGAATCACGATGGTGAAATACGGGGCCAAATCTCTCTCAATTCTGGAATCAGCGCTTCGTTTTTGTTGTGGAAGACTGAAGCCTGTGGTTGTCGTTCCGGCTGCTTAGAAACAGATTCCCGCTTGCAGGTTGCGAGGGTAAAGCATTGACGGAATGGTAAATACAACGGGTATGAAGGTTGCGGATGGGCGGTTTTCTACAGGGAATACCCTAGGGAAAGGCCTTCCGATTTTGTGATACGAATCGCTAGGTGAGGGGTTTGCTGGCGACAAACCCGGGCTTTCACCGCAGGAACTAGTTCGTGGGCCCGCTCGATGCTCGCACTACCCGAAAAGACAATTTTTCCTTGAGCGTATGGGGTGACTGGGATTCAGCCGACCCCTGTCCTCTTTGTCGGAGGGACGATGAAAAGATCCAGCCTAAGAGAGCTGGTTCCCGATGGGAACACCGGCGAGAACGAAACGACGGCAACTTCTCCAGCCAACCGGACAAACGGATCAAAAAACGGGAAAGCGAAGACGGATGAGGCTTCCGTCGATCTAGCGGTAATTCTCGCCAGCCTGCAGAGCATGCGCGATGGCGACTTCACGGTGCGGCTGCCGGGCACGTGGATCGGGCTATCCGGGAAGATCGCAGACACCTTCAACGAAATCGTCGCGGCTAACCAGCACATGGCGCAGGAACTGAAGCGCGTGGGTCAGGTGGTCGGAAAGCAGGGGAAGACGCGCGAGCGGACGCGATTCCACGAGTCGCGCGGCGCGTGGGGCGAGATGGAAGTCTCGGTCAATACACTGGTCGAAGATCTTTTGCGGCCGACGGCGGAAGTGACTCGAGCGATCGCGGCAGTCGCGCAGGGCGATCTGACACAGACTGTTCGCCTGGATGTGGATGGGCGCCCGCTGGAAGGAGAATTCCTCCGCTCGGCGAACATCGTAAACACGATGATTCAGCAGCTGGGTGTATTCACGGCGGAAGTGACACGCGTGGCGCGCGAAGTAGGTACAGAAGGCAAGCTGGGCGGCCAGGCGCAGGTGCCGGACGTGGCTGGAACCTGGAAAGACCTTACCGACAACGTGAACCTGATGGCCAGCAACCTGACGGGCCAAGTGCGAAACATCGCCGAAGTCGCAACGGCTGTGGCCAGCGGAGACCTGTCGCGCAAAATCACAGTCGACGTCCGCGGGGAAATTCTGCAGCTCAAAGAAGCCATCAACACGATGGTGGATCAGCTTCGTTCGTTTGCATCGGAAGTGACGCGCGTGGCGCGCGAAGTGGGCACTGACGGAAAACTCGGTGGACAGGCCGTGGTGCCAGGCGTGGCGGGAACGTGGAAGGACTTGACGGATTCGGTGAATGCGATGGCGGGCAACCTGACGGCTCAGGTCCGGAACATTGCCGAAGTGACGACGGCTGTGGCCCGCGGAGACCTTTCGCGAAAGATCACGGTCGACGTGAAGGGCGAAATTCTTGAGCTGAAAGACACCATCAACACCATGGTGGACCAGCTCAATGCATTCGCGGGTGAAGTGACGCGTGTGGCCCGCGAAGTGGGAACGGAAGGAAAACTCGGAGGTCAGGCGCAGGTGCCGGGCGTTGGCGGAACATGGAAAGATCTGACCGACAACGTGAATTTCATGGCATCGAACCTAACGGGCCAGGTGCGAAACATTGCCGAGGTGGCAACGGCGATTGCGAGCGGCGACTTGTCGCGCAAGATTACGGTCGACGTGCGCGGTGAAATTTTGCAGCTAAAGGAGACGCTTAATACGATGGTGGACCAGCTCAACCGGTTCGCCGGTGAAGTGACGCGCGTGGCGCGCGAAGTGGGCACGGAAGGACGTCTCGGCGGACAGGCGAACGTGCCCGGCGTGGCTGGCACCTGGAAAGACCTCACCGACTCGGTGAACTCGATGGCCGGGAACCTCACCGGTCAGGTCCGAAACATCGCTGAAGTAACGACGGCGGTGGCCCGTGGCGACTTATCGCGCAAGATCACGGTCGACGTCAAGGGCGAAATTCTCGAACTGAAAAACACCATCAACACGATGGTGGACCAACTCAATGCGTTCGCTGGTGAAGTGACCCGTGTGGCCCGCGAAGTGGGTACAGAAGGCAAGCTGGGTGGCCAGGCGCAGGTGCCCGGAGTAGCGGGTACGTGGAAGGACCTGACGGACAACGTGAACTTCATGGCCAGCAACCTGACCGGCCAGGTGCGAAACATCGCGGAAGTGGCAACGGCTGTGGCGCGCGGCGACTTGTCCCGCAAAATCACGGTCGACGTGAAAGGCGAAATTCTGGAATTGAAGGACACCATCAACACGATGGTGGACCAGCTTCGCTCGTTCGCCTCGGAAGTGACGCGTGTGGCGCGCGAAGTCGGCACAGACGGCAAGCTCGGTGGGCAGGCTCTGGTGCCGGGAGTCGCGGGGACGTGGAAAGATCTCACCGACTCGGTGAACTCGATGGCCAGCAACCTGACGGGCCAGGTGCGAAATATCGCTGAAGTTTCGACGGCAATCGCGAGTGGTGATTTGTCCAAGAAGATTACGGTGAACGTCAGCGGCGAAATCCTGCTGCTGAAGGAAACCATCAACACGATGGTGGACCAGCTCAACGCGTTCGCCGCGGAAGTGACTCGCGTGGCCCGCGAAGTCGGATCTGACGGAAAGCTGGGTGGGCAGGCGCAGGTACCCGGCGTTGCCGGAACCTGGAAGGATCTCACGGATAACGTGAACTTCATGGCGTCGAACCTGACAGGCCAAGTGCGAAACATCGCGGAAGTGACGACGGCCGTGGCGCGCGGCGACCTGTCGCGCAAGATTACGGTCGATGTGAAGGGCGAAATTCTCGAACTGAAGAACACCATCAACACGATGGTGGACCAGTTAAACGCATTTGCCGGCGAAGTGACCCGTGTCGCCCGCGAAGTGGGTACGGACGGCAAACTTGGCGGCCAGGCGGAAGTGCCGGGAGTCGCCGGGACGTGGAAAGACCTGACCGACAACGTGAACTTCATGGCGTCGAACCTGACGGGACAGGTGCGAAACATCGCCGAGGTGGCAACGGCCATTGCGACCGGCGACTTGTCAAAGAAGATCACGGTGGATGTGCGCGGTGAAATCTTGCAGTTGAAAGAGACGCTGAACACGATGGTGGAGCAGCTGCGCTCGTTCGCCGCGGAGGTGACGCGCGTGGCCCGCGAAGTCGGCTCCGAAGGTCGTCTTGGCGGACAGGCGAACGTGCCTGGCGTCGCTGGCACCTGGAAAGATCTGACCGATTCCGTGAACGCCATGGCTGGGAACTTGACGGGACAGGTGCGAAACATTGCGGAAGTGACGACGGCTGTTGCGCGCGGCGATTTGTCACGCAAAATTACGGTCGATGTGAAGGGGGAAATTCTCGAGCTAAAAAACACCATCAACACGATGGTGGACCAACTGAACGCGTTTGCCGCGGAAGTGACGCGAGTTGCGCGCGAAGTCGGAACCGATGGCAAACTCGGCGGCCAAGCCCAGGTGCCCGGAGTAGCCGGCACGTGGAAGGATTTGACGGACAACGTCAACGTGATGGCTGCCAACCTGACCGAACAGGTGCGCGGCATCGTGAAAGTTGTGACCGCCGTGGCCAACGGCGAACTCACGCAGAAATTGACGGTGAATGCCAAGGGCGAAGTCGCGGCTCTGGCCGAGACCATCAACAATATGACGGATACGCTGGCGACGTTCGCCGACCAGGTGACGACCGTGGCTCGCGAAGTTGGTGTGGAAGGCCGTCTCGGCGGTCAGGCAAACGTGCCGGGCGCGGCGGGTACATGGAAGGATCTTGTCGGCAACGTGAACCTGCTGGCCGATAACCTGACAAACCAGGTGCGCGCGATCGCAGAAGTCGCAACCGCGGTCACCAAAGGTGATTTGACACGATCGATTCAGGTGGAAGCGAGCGGCGAAGTCGCAGAGTTGAAGGACAACATCAATACGATGATTGACAACCTCCGACTGACGACGGACCGCAACACCGAGCAGGATTGGCTCAAAACCAACCTGGCGCGATTCACGGGAATGTTGCAAGGTCAACGCGATCTGGCGACCGTGGGCCGGATGTTGCTTTCGGAATTGGCTCCACTGGTGAACGCACAACAAGGCGTGATTTATCAGATGGAAACGGAAGACACGGCGAGCATGGTCTTGCTCTCCGCCTTTGCCGATGACGGCGAGTCTGGACACCTGCGGAGGCTGAAACTCGGGGAAGGACTGGTCGGGCAGGTGGCGTCAGAAAAGCGGCGCATGCTCATTACCGATCTTCCGCTGGACAAGACAGTTCCGATTCGCTCGGGATTGTTCAAGGCTGTTCCGAAGAACGTGATTGTGTTGCCAGTGCTCTTCGAGGATCGGGTGAAAGCGGTCATCGAGTTGGCTTCGTTGAACGCCTTTACCGCGTCGCATCTGGCATTCCTGGAACAGCTGACCGCCAGCATCGGCATCGTGCTGAACAGCATCGAAGCCACAATGCAGACGGAAGGTTTGCTGAAGCAATCGCAGCAGCTCGCTGCCGAACTGCAGACGCAGCAGAAAGAATTGCAACAGACGAACGAGCAGCTGGCTCAGAAAGCGCAACAGCTGGCCGAACAGAACGTCGAAGTGGAACGCAAGAACCAGGAAATCGAGCAGGCGCGCCGCGCCCTGGAAGAGAAAGCAAAGGAACTCGCGCTTACTTCCAAGTACAAGTCGGAATTCCTGGCCAACATGTCGCACGAGCTGCGCACACCGCTCAACAGTATTCTGGTGCTGGGGCAACAACTGAGCGAGAACCCCGATCACAACCTCACGCCGAAGCAAGTCGAGTTTGCAAGGACGATTCACGGCGCAGGAACGGACTTGCTAAACCTGATCAGCGACATTCTCGACCTGTCGAAGATTGAATCGGGCACGGTGTCGGTGGAAGCCGAAGAAGTGTTCTTCAGCAACTTGCTGGAGATGGTGGGGAGGCCGTTCCGTCACGAGGCAGAGAACCGCAAACTGGCGTTCGAGGTGCAGGCGGATCCAAACCTGAACCGCAGCATGGTGACCGATTCGAAGCGCTTGCAGCAGGTTCTAAAGAACCTGTTATCCAATGCGTTCAAATTCACCGAACACGGCTCGGTGCGGCTGTCGGTATCAGTCGCCAAGAAAGGATGGAGTGAAGAGCATCCGATTCTTAGCGGCGCAGCCTCGGTGGTGGCGTTTGAAGTCGCGGATTCGGGCATCGGTATCGCGCCCGATAAGCAACGCATCATCTTCGAAGCGTTCCAGCAGGCAGATGCCAGCACGAGCCGCAAATACGGAGGAACGGGCCTGGGCCTGGCGATCAGCCGTGAGTTGGCCAGTCTGCTAGGCGGAGAAATCCAGTTGCGCAGCACGCCGGGCCAGGGCAGCATCTTTACGCTGTACCTGCCTCAAACCTACGTTGGACCGTCGGCCTCACGGCTCGTGGGCGGCGATGCGAGGAATGCTGTGGCCAATCTGCCGCTGCAGTTGTCGAGCATCGTTGTGTCCGAGCATCCGGTGGAGCAGATCGCTGATGATCGCGACAATCTGAGTCCGAACGATCCTGTGCTGCTTATTGTGGAAGACGATCCGCACTATGCGCGGGTGCTGTGCGATCTGGCCAGGGACAAGGGCTTCAAGGTTCTAGTCGCATTACGCGGGGCCGAAGCGCTCAGCCTGGCTAGAGAATTCCATCCCTCGGCAGTTTCACTGGACGTTTTCCTGCCTGACATGCTGGGCTGGACCGTTCTCAATCACCTGAAACAAGATCCGGCAACGCGGCACATTCCGGTGCAGATGCTGACGTTGGACGAGGACCGTCAACACGGCCTGGCTCGCGGCGCATTCGCCTTCGTAACCAAGCCGACGAGCCCGGATGAACTGGAAGAGGCACTGTCGCGAATCAAGGAATACGCGGCGCCGCGCCGGAAGCGGCTACTGATCGTCGAAGACAATCCGGCGGAACAGCTGAGCATCCGCGAATTGCTGGGGTACGAAGATATCGATGTCATCACGGCGTCTACAGGAACGGAAGCTTTGGATGTCGTGACGAAGGAAACATTCGATTGCGTCGTGCTCGATCTGCGCTTGCCCGACATGACTGGATTCGACATTCTGGAGCGCATGCGAGATGTTCCAGAGGTCCGTGATCTGCCGGTGGTCGTATTCACGGGGAAGGAATTGTCGCCGGAAGAAGATACCCGGCTGCATACGCTGGCGCGAAGCGTCGTGGTCAAGGGTGTGGAATCGCCGGAACGGCTGCTCGATGAAACGTCGCTGTTCCTGCACCGGGTGGTCGCTGACCTGCCTGCGGAAAAGCAACGCATGCTGGATCGCCTGCATCGTTCCGATGAGGCGCTCATGAGTAAGAAAGTGCTCGTGGTCGATGACGACATGCGAAACATTTTCGCGCTGAGCAGCGTGCTGGAACGGCGCGGGATGTCGGTACTTACAGCCGGAACCGGGCGCGAGGCAATTTCAATCCTGGAATCGACGCCTGACGTGGCCATCGTGCTGATGGACATCATGATGCCGGAGATGGACGGCTACGCCACGATGCAGGTGATTCGACAGAATCCATCGTTCCGGCGGATGCCGATCATCGCGCTGACGGCGAAGGCCATGAAGGGCGATCGTGAGAAGTGCCTGGAAGCCGGAGCCTCGGAATATCTGGCGAAGCCGGTCAATACGGAGCAGTTGTTATCAGCGCTGCGCATGTGGCTACATCGTTAACGCGAATTGCGAGAGGCGAAGAGCCAAGTAACAAGGAATCATGAGCGGGCCGGAAAAAGTGAACATCCTGATGGTTGACGACCAGCCTGGGAAACTCCTCACCTATGAGGCGATCCTGGCTGACTTGGGCGAAAACCTCATCAAGGCTTCTTCGGCAAAGGAAGCACTGGAGAAGTTGCTCAAGGTGGATGTCGCCGTCGTTTTGATGGATGTGAGCATGCCGGAGATCGATGGCTTTGAACTGGCCGAGATCATCCGACAGCACCCGCGCTTCCAGAAGACCGCTATTATCTTCGTCTCGGCAGTTCACCTGACTGACCTGGATCGGCTCAAGGGTTACCAGCATGGCGCGGTGGATTACCTGTCGGTGCCGATTGTTCCGGAAGTGCTGCGAGCGAAGGTCAAAGTTTTTGCAGAGCTTCATCGGAAAAATCTGCAACTCGCACGCCTGAATGCTGAACTTGAGCAACGGGTGGTAGAGCGAACGCAAGAACTGGAACTCAAGGCCGTTGCCCTGGAACAACTCAATCGCGACCTGGCGCAAAGGAACCAGGAGCTGGACGCGATCGTGCAGACGGCCCCCGACATTATTTTCAGCCGCCAATCGGATGGCTCGCGCGATTACATAAGCAGCAGGTTCTACGAATACACGGGCGCCGCAGCCGGCTCAGCTGTCGGAGTGGGGTGGCTGGAGTATATGCATGCCGACGATCGCGAGCGCAGCCTGCAACGATGGCTGCAAAGCGTGGAATCAGGCGAGGCGTATGAAGCGGAATATCGATTGCGCGCGGCGGATGGTCAGTACCGGTGGTTTCGAGCCCGGGCGGTTCCTCTACGTAGCGCGAACGGACATCCGGTGAAGTGGTATGGCACCTGTTCCGATATTCACGACAGCAAGCTGCTCGAACAGTCCATACGGGATAGTGCCAGCGAACTGGAACGGATGGTTGACATACGGACAGTAGAACTTCGTCGTCTGTCCACTCGTCTGATGACGTTGCAGGATGAAGAAAGACGGCGAATCGCGCGGGAGATCCATGATGGGCTGGGACAGGAACTGGCCGCAGCCAAAATGATCCTTGACGGCATTTTGGCGAGGGATAGCTCGCCCCTGATGCACCAAGCTGCGGTCGATGCCAGCGAACTGGTTGATCGAGCGATCAAGCAGGTTCGGACCATCTCACATCTATTGCACCCCCCGCTGCTCGATGAAGTCGGGCTGGTCTCGGCGCTGCGCTGGTATCTCGAAGGGCTGTCTGAGCGCAGCGGAATTGAGGTCCAACTCGAAGTTGAGCCTCCCGAACTGGCAAGGCTCCGGCCCGAACTAGAAACTGCCATCTTCCGCATCGTTCAAGAGGCTCTGACGAACATGTTCCGTCATTCGGGCGCGCGGAACGGATATGTGAGCATCAGCGAAGGAGACGGACGTGTGCTTGTAAGAGTCCGCGATGATGGCAAGGGCATCGAAGAGCAGGTGATTCAACTCAAGCCGGAAAGCGTCGGGGTGGGAATCGGAGGAATGCGGCAACGAGTCGCCGAACTTGGCGGAAAGTTGCGTTTGGCGAACGTAAATCCCGGGACGCTGGTTGAAGTTGTCATCCCGTCGCGTCGTCAGGAATCTTTTCTCGACGTTTCAGTTGCGGCCCGCGTAAGTGAAACTGCCTAAAGTAGCTCGAGGTTGGCCACAGTCGCTGTCGTGGTTCTGTGCAGAATTTCTCGAGGTTGAGATAGGCGAAAATAGCCGGAGCGTTAGGGATTCTTCCCGATTCTTCCGTTCGAGCAAGGTGGTATCTTCGCGGCTAGCGATGCCGGCGGTCCTGTCTTTGAACACGAGCACGGTTGTTCAGGGAGTGACTGCACACGGCGGCCCTCGTCGGGACTTTGCAGTTTGACTGGCTTGGAAGCCGCCCTGGCCGCCGGACATCCACCAATTCCCTTACCGTCCGATTCACAACGCCATACTGCCTTCGGTTGATTGCCTGTTTGTGTGCTTACCGCCAAATTAGTTGAGTGATTTCAATTCTTGAGACGGCAGGGCACATTGTGCAAGACGCCTGCGGAGGAGAGTGAGAAATGAAGCGTGGCAGAATGTTTGCGGTTGTGCCAATTCTAGCGTTCGCACTGACGATCGGGTGCAATACCCAATCAAAGTCGGCAGATGTGACGGGTGAGATCCGGCATGCACTGGACCAGGCGGGCTTGTCTGACGTGCATGTGAATCAGGATCGTGAGAAAGGAGTCATTACCCTTTCGGGTAATGTCAGCAGCGACGACGATAAATCGCGAGCGGAATCGATTGCCAAATCGGATGCGGGCGGGCAGGTGATCGCCAACGAGATTGGAGTGCGTCCGAAGGATGAGAGCGGGGATGCGAGAAAGGTCGACTCCGATCTGGATTCCGGGATCGACAAGAATCTGGACGCCATGCTAGTGCAACATAAGCTGAAGGACGACGTGCGATATGACGTTAAGAATGGCGTGGTGACTCTGAAGGGAGACGTCCGCAGTTCAAACCAACGCGACTCCGTCCAGAAGCTGGCCCAGGACGTCCCCAATGTGAAGCAGGTAGTGAACGAGATTGAGGTCAAGAACCAGAAGGCAACGTCGAACAAGTAGGTACTGAACAGAAGGTAGGCCTCTTGCTCAATTGGCGGGAGGCCTTTTTTTTGACCGGCGTGCTTATCGGCAAGAAGTGGGGCGGAGTGCTTTCGATCAAAGCACTCGCCCATCGACACTAAACAAACGAAGGGGCCAGCCCCTATACGGCGCGTCCCCGGCCCAAATGCGCTACCAACGAGACGAGGAACAAGATCAAGAAGACAACGAACAGGATCTTGGCGATCCCGGCGGCAGCGACGGCCACACCAGTAAAGCCCAATATCCCGGCAATTAACGCGACAACCAGGAACACCAAAGCCCAATAAAGCATATTCCCCTCCTGAGTTTGGAGACAGTCATAGGGATCGTAAGGAAGAGACAAGGAAGCGGGTATCCCTGTAACTATGTAATCAACGGGGTAAGGGCGCTGTACGGCGTTACAACGCGGGGATTACATCCTAGAGGAGGCAGGTGCCGGTCGCTCCCAGTGGACCGGCACCCGCTTTGGGGGCGTTTTGTCGAGTAGGTTTGCAGATTAAAACGGCGTAAAACGACCCGCAATACAGCGGAACCTGTATTTGCGGCTGGCAGGGTACTCCACTTTTCCCGGAAAGACGTTAGAAGAAACCTCATGGACGATCTCGCCGTGGTTAAGGCTTCCCACGGATGGTAGACGGCGTCGTTAGCATCTACGGTGGTTCCGCAAGGACGATTGTAAGTGTCCGCGTTGGGCACAGAAACACATGAGGATTCCACAATGAGAAAAGCTTCTGCCGTATTCCCAAGATCGCTTGTGCTGCCAGGCGTTTGCCTCTTGCTGATCAGCTTGAGTTGGTCGGCCGACGAGGCTAAAGACAAGTCGGACATCTCAAAGCGCATCGATGCGTCGGCCAAGGTTCTGGATGAAGTGATGGCCACGCCCGATAAAGCGATTCCGGACAAGGTGATGGCGCAGGCAAAGTGCATCGCGGTAATTCCGTCGATGGTGAAGGTTGCGATCGGATTTGGCGGCAATCACGGCAAAGGCGTCGCGACCTGCCGCACCGAAAACGGTAGCTGGAGTGCACTCGCCCCCATCACGGTTACGGGCGGAAGCTGGGGTTTGCAACTGGGTGGCCAGGCGATCGATCTGGTGATGATTGTGACCAATCAATCGGGTATGGAGCACATGCTGTCGGACAAATTCAAACTGGGTGCTGATGCTTCGGCCGCCGCCGGGCCAGTTGGCAGAGACGCTGCTGCCGACACCGACATCAAGATGAAATCCGAAATACTGACCTACTCTCGTGCTCGGGGTCTGTTCGCCGGCATCGAT
>Ga0335076_10004163_pt1 | contig 14609 bp, 15 predicted proteins | sample Lox_Sample_25_FD_206717 | JGI IMG/M metagenome (GOLD analysis project Ga0335076, IMG submission 206717) | Soil microbial communities from Loxahatchee National Wildlife Refuge, Florida, United States - Lox_Sample_2.5 | ecosystem: Environmental > Terrestrial > Soil > Wetlands | place: USA... | reverse complement strand
ACCGAGCTTCTGCGCTCGTCCAGCGCGCGTGTTGCGGTCAAGCTGCTTGAATCGAAACATGGAGCGGCTAAAGGTCGGAGACGAGAGCTACGGGTTCCACAAGCTCGACGCCGCCGCCGCCCGGCTTCCGTACACGCTCCGGATCCTGCTCGAGAACGTCGCCCGCAACGGCTCCGAGGAGGAGGCCGACGCGGTCGCGAGCTGGGTCGCACACGCGGAGCCCTCGCGGGAGATCTCCTTCCATCCCGCGCGCGTCCTGCTGCAGGACTTCACCGGCGTCCCTGCGGTCGTCGACCTCGCCGCGATGCGCGACGCGATGCGCGACCAGGGCGGCGACCCGAAGGCGATCAATCCCCTGATCCCGGCCGAGCTCGTGATCGACCACTCCGTGCAGGTGGACGAGTTCGCTTCGCGGCTGGCGATCGAGCGGAACGTCGAGCTCGAGTTCGAGCGGAACCGCGAGCGCTACGCATTCCTCCGCTGGGGCCAGGGCGCGTTCGACAACTTCCGCGTGGTACCGCCGAACACCGGCATCTGCCACCAGGTCAACCTCGAGTACCTCGCGCGCGTCGTCGAGGTCCGCGACGGCATCGCCTTCCCCGACACGCTCGTCGGCACCGACTCGCACACGACGATGGTCAACGGCCTCGGCGTGCTCGGCTGGGGCGTCGGCGGGATCGAGGCGGAGGCGGCGATGCTCGGCGAGGCGCTGTCGATGCTCGTGCCGCAGGTGGTCGGTTTCCGGCTGACCGGCGCTCTGCGCGAGGGCGCGACGGCGACCGACCTCGTGCTCACCGTGACCGAGATCCTGCGGCGCACCGGCGTCGTGGGGAGGTTCGTCGAGTACTTCGGGCCGGGCGTCGGCTCACTCGCCCTGGCCGACCGCGCGACGCTCGGGAACATGAGCCCCGAGACCGGGGCGACGTGTGGCTTCTTCCCCGTCGACGAAGTGACCGTCGAGTACCTGCGCCTCACCGGCCGCAGTTCCGATCGGATCGCGCTCGTGGAGGCGTACTGCAAGGAGAACATGCTCTGGCACGAGGGAGAGGAGCATCCGGAGTATTCGCAGGTGGTCGAGCTCGACCTCGACGACGTCGAGCCCTCGCTCGCGGGCCCGCGCCGTCCACAGGACCGCGTCCCACTTGCGCGCGCCAAGAGCGCCTTCATCGAATCGCTCGGGACGTTCGGCGTCGACTACACGAACGGGACGTACGACAAGGAGATGGCGGACTCGTTCCCGGCCAGCGACCCGCCGACCGGCGACGGCGTCGCCGACTCCGACGAGCCTGTGCCTGCCCAGACCGCGACGCTCGAGAGGAAGCAGGTCGCGGTCGACGGCGAGGACTACGCGCTCGAGCACGGCTCGGTCGTGATCGCCGCCATCACCTCGTGTACGAACACGTCGAACCCGTCGGTGATGATCGCCGCCGGCCTGCTCGCGCAGAAGGCTGTCGAGCGCGGCCTGGAGCGGCGGCCGTGGGTCAAGTCCTCGCTCGCCCCCGGCTCGAAGGTCGTGAGCGAGTACTACCGCGCCTCCGGCCTCGACTCCTATCTCGACGAGCTCGGCTTCAACACCGTCGGCTACGGCTGCACGACGTGCATCGGGAACTCCGGCCCTCTGCCGGAGCCGATCAGCGCCGCCGTCGCGGACGGCGACCTCGTCGTCTGCGCCGTCCTCTCCGGCAACCGCAACTTCGAGGCGCGTATCCACGGCGAGGTGAAGGCGAACTACCTCGCATCGCCGCCGCTCGTCGTCGCGTACGCGCTCGCCGGCCGCATGGACGTCGATCTCGTGAACGAGCCGCTCGGGCAGGGCTCGGACGGCGAGGACGTCTTCCTCCGCGACCTCTGGCCGAGCCGGGACGAGATCGATGCGGTGATCGGTCGGTCGGTGAAGGGCGAGATGTTCTCCTCCACGTACGCCGACGTGTTCACGGGCGACGAGCGCTGGCACGGTCTCGACACGCCTGAGGGAGAGCTCTACAGGTGGGACGAAGGGTCGACGTACGTGCGCCTTCCACCGTACTTCGAGGGCATGCCGCGCGAGCCCAAGCCCGTCGCGGACGTCGAGGGCGCGCGTTGCCTCGTCCTGCTCGGCGACTCCGTCACGACCGACCACATCTCGCCGGCGGGCGCGATCCGTCCCGACTCGCCGGCCGGGAGGTACCTGATCGAGCACGGCGTGGAGCGGCGCGAGTTCAACTCCTACGGCGCGCGCCGCGGCAACCACGAGGTGATGGTGCGCGGCACGTTCGCGAACGTCCGGCTCAAGAACCTCCTCGTGCCCGGCAGCGAAGGGACGTGGACGGTCCACCTGCCCGACGGCGAGGAGGGGACGATCTACGAGGTCGCCGAGCGGTACCGCGCCGAGGGGGTGCCGACGATCGTCATCGCGGGCAAGGAGTACGGCTCGGGGTCGTCGCGCGACTGGGCCGCGAAGGGGCCGAACCTGCTGGGCGTGCGCGCCGCGATCGCGGACTCCTACGAACGGATCCACCGCTCGAACCTCCTCATGATGGGGATCGCGCCGCTTCAGTTCATGCCGGGCGAGAATGCAGAGTCACTCGGCTTGACCGGCCGCGAGGAGTTCTCCGTCACCGGGCTCGAGGGCGGCGAGGCCGACGAGGTGACCGTGCGGGCGGACGACAAGGAGTTCCGCACCCGCCTCCGGCTCGACACGCCGCGCGAGCGGGAGTACTTCCGCCACGGCGGCATCCTGCAATTCGTGCTGCGCCGGCTGCTGAGCCAGAGCTAAGGGCCCTTTCCGCGCTCTTCCTCTTCATCGTCGAGCCCGGGCCAACGTGTCGAACCAGGCGAGCACGCTGGGAACGGCTTCGTCGATGTGGGCGAGCATGCCCTCGTGGTCGCGGCCGGCGAACGAGACGTGCTGTAGGCCGTGGCGGTCGAGCCCGGAGGCGAGTTGCGCTGTTCCGCCGGGGCCCATTTCCTCGTCCTGGTCGCCCCAGAACGCGAACAGCGGGCACCCCAGGTCGGTGACCAGGGAATCTGGGGGCAGCTCCGAGAGCTCACGGTAGAAGGCGAGCGCGGCTCGGTCGTCGAAGTGGGCGTCTACGCGGGCCCAGGCAACGGGATCAGCCTTCGCAGCCTCACTCTGACGTTGGATTTCCGGGTAGAGATACGTGTAGTCGCCGACGATGGGGAAGCCGCCCGAGACGACTGCGTCCACCCGGCCGGTCAGGTGCGCGAGCCACGGGGCGAAGGCGCCGGTGAACGAGTAGCCGAGCACGGAGAATCGTTCGACCCCGACTTCCTGCAGGACCGCGATCAGATCGCCTGCGAGGTCGCTGACCCGATAAGCGTCTGTGTCCAGTCGGCTGCTGCCGGCGAACCCCCGCGGGCTCGCGATGATCACCGTGAAGCGCTCGAGGAACGGGCCGAGATCGAGCACGTCGGGCCAGGAGAAGTTCAGATAAGGCAGCAGCAGCGCCGGGCCGGATCCACCACACACCTCGTAGCGGAGCTGCAAGCCGTCGCGGTCTAGCGTCGTCACCCGGCGCGAGCCTACTCACCCGCTTACTCTCAAGCGGTGAAGATCCTCGACCGCATCAACCGAGCGATCGCACGCCTGACTCGCTCGCCCGGCCCGATCCCTGGTGGAGGACCCATGACTGCGAGAGTGGATCTCGAGCAGGTCGAGGGCGTCGAGCACGAGGAGTTCGAGGCCGGACGACCACCGCGACCGGGAGAGCGAGTAGCCACGCCTCTCGGATCGCCCGAGGCAGCGCCGGCGCCCGCGACGGCTGATCGCGCGTGACCGAACAGCGTATGCTCGGCCGGTGGGCGAGTCACTGCGCACGCTGAAGACGCCGGACGGGCGGACGCTTGCGTACGCCACGTGGGGCGACCCCGACGGGTTCCCGATCCTGAGCCTGCACGGCACGCCCGGATGCCGGCTCAACCGCTGGCCGAACGAGGACGTCTACACCAGTGCCGGTGCCTACTGGGTGACACACGATCGGGCCGGCTACGGAAGGTCCGACCGACACAACGGCCGCAACGTCGCCGACGAGGCCGTCGATGTCCTCGCGCTCGCCGACGAGCTCGGCTTCGACCGCTTCGGCGTCAGCGGCGGCTCGGGCGGCGGCCCGCACGTGCTCGCCTGCGCGGCGCTCCTGCCCGACCGCGTGGTGCGCGGTGTGTGCAGCGTCGGCGTCGCGCCGCTCGGGAGTCAGGGGCTGCCGGAAGACGAGTGGCTTGCCGGGATGGACCCCGAGAACGTGAAGGAGTTCCGGTGGGCGCAGGCAGGCGAGGACGTCCTCGCCCCCGAGCTCGAGCAGTTGCAGAAGCAGGGGGAGGAGCGGGTTGCGGTCGATCCGTCGAGCATCCTCGACGACTTCGAGTTGAGCGAGGCAGACCGCGAACAGCTCGCGCGGCCGGAAACGATGCAGATCGCCCGCGAATCGACGTTCGAGCAAGCTGTGAACGGCGTCGGCGGCTGGGCCGACGACGACCTCGCGTTCCTGCAGCCGTGGGGATTCGATGTCGCCACGATCTCCGTGCCGGTGCTGATCCGGTACGGACTGACCGACGTTCTCGTGCCGGCCGCACACGGCAAGTGGCTGGCGGCGAACGTGCCCGGTTGCATCGTCGACATCGACGACACGGGCGGGCACCTCGGCACGAACCCCGAGGAAGAGATCGCCGGCAACGTCCGCTGGCTGAGCGAGGGAATCGCTCCCGAGGGAGCCCGCATCCCCTCGCCGGCGCTCTAGAACGAGCTCAGCCCTCCCTGACGAGCTCGAGGGACGTGCCGACCGTCCGGCCGCCGAAACCGTGCAGCAGCTGCCGCGAGGCGGCGTTCGCCTCGTCGACCTCCGTCTCGACCTCGGACGCGCCGCGCTCGCGCACGGCGGTCAGGACGGCCGCGAGCAGCGCGCGGGCGACACCCTTCCGGCGCCTGTCCGGGCGCACACCGATCAGACCGAGCCGCGGCCGGTCAGTTCTCATCCAGACCCGAGCGAGGCCGATGCCGTTTCCGTCGTCCGGAGCCACGAGATACGTGGCCGGATCGAAGTCGGGCGAGTCGTACGTCTCCTCGCGGAATCCGTCCGGAGTCCAGGTCCAGCCGTCGGTTCCGGGGACGTCCTGACGCAGGAGATCGTCCAGGAGTCGCAACTGCTCCTCGTCGACGCGATCGGCTCTCACGAGCTCGATGCCCCTCGGCGGCTCGACTGCCGCGACGTCCCACGCGGCGGGATCGGTCGACAGCCGAAGGACGAGCTCTCTCCGGTGGATGGCGAAGCCGAGGCGCGCGAGGGCCTGCACGCGCGCCGTATCGGCCTCGTCGGCCTCCGCATACACCCGGCCGTGCGGCACGTCGCGGTCCGGTTCCCCGAAGACGAAGCATCGCCCGTCGGGCCGTGTCCATCGCCTCATGTCTGCGTTCTCCTCTTATCCAGCGCGCTCTCGGGCGCCCAACGACAACTACGGATGAAGAGGCGAGCGACTCATGGTCGCCGAGTATGTCAGCTGCAGCCCCCCGGCTCGTACACTCAGACGACCGGGGTGCCGCAGCGCGCGGCTGAGATCACACCCGTCGAACCTGATCCGGGTCATGCCGGCGAAGGGAGGAGCGATACCGGATAGAGCACCAGCCTGGGGGACCACGCCGGTTCCCGACCGGCTGCGGACGCTCGGCGGTCTCGAGAACGGGATGCTGTGGAGCAGCCTCGGCCTCAGCCTGCTCGTACTCGTCGCGGGCGCGTTCCTCGTCCCGGCCCTCTCGCTGCCCGAGGCACTGCTCGCGATCCTCGTCGGCGGCCTCTTCGGCAACGCCCTGCTCGGCTGCGCCGCTGCGATCGGCGCCGAGGCCGGTGTGCCGGCGATGGTGCTGCTGCGCGCGCCGCTCGGCCGCGCGGGCTCGTACCTCCCGACCGGGCTCAACGTCGTCCAGAACCTCGGCTGGACGATCTTCGAGGTGCTCGTCATCGCGACCGCCGCGCAGGCGCTGGCGCATGGGCCGCTCTGGGTCTGGAAGCTCGCGGCCGCTGCGGCTGCGACGATCCTCGCGCTCGTCGGGCCGATCGGCTTCGTGCGCGAGTGGGTGAAGCGCGTGGCGCTGTGGGTCGTCCTCGCCTCGCTCGCCTACCTCACGTGGTGGACGCTCCACGGCGCCCACCTGGGCGAGCTCTGGTCACAGCCGGGCCAGGGCGGGCTCAGCTTCTGGCAGGGGGTCGACCTGATGGTGGCGATGCCCGTCTCGTGGCTGCCGCTCGCCGCCGACTACACGCGCTTCTCGAAAAGCAGCCGCGGCGCATTCTGGGGAACCGCCGTCGGCTACTTCATCCCGAACGTCTGGCTCTACGCGCTCGGCGCGATCCTGCTCCTCTCGCGCGGACTCGCGGACGCGCCCTCCGTGATCAGCGCAATCGCGGCCGGCGGCGCCGGCGCGGCGCTCGCACTCGTTGCCCTCGGCGTCGACGAGACGAAGGAGCCCTTTGCGAACATCTACTCGGCCGCGGTCTCGATCCAGAACGTCTTCCCCCGCCTGCCGCAGCGGCTGCTCATCCTCGGCGTCGCGGCGCTGGCGACTGCGGGGACGTTCGTCGTCGACCTCGTCCACTACCAGGAGTTCCTCTACCTGCTCGGCTCGTTCTTCGTACCGCTCTTCGGCGTGCTGCTCGCGCAGTGGCTCGCCGGCGAGCGCGACCCCTTCCGCGCCCCGGAGATCCGACCCGCTCAGATCGTCGCGTGGCTGGCGGGCTTCTGCCTCTACCAGTGGCTCGCGCCGGTCGGGCCGAGCTCCTGGATCCACCTCGTCGATCACACCCATCCCGGGCAGGGAGCCGTCGGCGGCTCGCTGCCGAGCTTCGCGCTCTCCTTCCTGCTGTCGCTCGGCCTTACGCTTGCGGGTCGTGCGGGCGCTCGCCGTGATCGGCCCTCTGTCGCGTGATGTCGTAGACGGACGCATCGCGCAAATCGGCGGTGGACCGTGGTACGCGGCACGAGCGTTGCGGGCGCTCCAGCAGAAGGCGATCGTCGTCGCGAAGTGCGGCGAGCCCGAGCGGCGCTCGTACCTGCGACACCTGGCGTCGCTCGGCCTGCCGGTGACGTTGACGGCCGCGGGCGAGACGACGTCCTTCTCCTTCCGCTACGACGCCGAGGGACAACGCGAGATGCGCGTCGAGGCGCTCGGGGATCCGTGGAGCGAGGCCGGCGAGCCGGCGCGTGCGCTGCGCCGCGTCGAGTGGGTGCACATCGCGCCGCTTCTGCGGGGCGACTTCCCGGCGGAGACGCTCGAGTGGATTGCGCGGCGGCGTCGCGTGCTCCTCGACGGCCACGGGCTCGTGCGCGCGCGACGGACCGGGCCGCTCATGCTCGACGGGGACTTCGACCGGAGCGTGCTGCGGCACGTCTCGATCCTCAAGCTCGCCGAGGAGGAGGCGCGGGCGATTCTCGGCGACGGCGAACTCGAGGACCTGCGCGCCCTCGGCGTCCCGGAGGTCGTGGTCACGTTCGGCGCCGGCGGGTCGCTCGTCCTCACGCGCGACACCGCCGTCCGCGTGACGGCGCGGCCCGCCCGCGGCGACCCGACCGGCGCAGGCGACGCGTTCTCGGTCGCATACCTGAGCGCGCGGGCGGGTGGGCACCGGCCGATCTCCGCCGCGCGGCGCGCGAGCGCCCTCGTCTCCTCCTTGCTCGGCAGCAAGCTGCTCCTAGTGAGGACCGGTCGGTGATCGCGGCGGTCGGCACCGTGGCGGGCGTCTTCCTCGTGGACGTCGAGGCCGAGGAGCTGCTCGGCGACGGCCACGAGGTGCCGGCGGCCGAGCGGCCAGAGGTGGCGCTACCTCGGGTCGTCGCGGCCGCGTGCGCCGGCTCGACCGTGGTGGCCGTCGTCGAGCGCAGGCCGCCGCTCATGCTCTCGAACGACGGCGGCGCAACCTGGCGGGAGGCCGGCGGCGGGCTGCCGCCGGGGTTCGCCGTGGCGGTCGCCGAGGACGAGCCCGACCGGATGCTCTACGCCGCGCGCAACCGGCTCTATGTCTCGGCCAACGGCGGCGTCTTCTGGCGCTCGCTGCCGTTCGAGCTGCCGGACATCGACTCGGTCGCCTGGATCGACTGAACGAACGCCTCGACCTCCGCGTCCGAACGCAGCCGATGGACCCGCAGCTGCGGATGCCGCGCGAGGTGCGCCGGCAGCCTGCGCCGGTTCTCGAACGCACGCTCGAACGCAGGCCAGAAGAGCCAGCGGATCTGGTTGACCCAGCGGTCTTCCCGGTTTCCGTGCCAGAGCACGACGTCGTCGCGCTTTCGCACCCAGCTACGCCGCACGAGACGCCACATCACGAGTGTCACGGGAAGATCGAGCCACGCGACCGTCTCCGCCCGCTCGAGGACGAGGTCGCCGATGATCGAGTGGTAGGTGCCGTCGCAGACCCAGCCGTCGCCCTCGGTCGCGGCCGAGACTCGGGCGTGCAGCTCCTCCGCTCCACAGCTCTCCCAGTTCGGGCCGTGCCACAGCGCGTCGATCTCGACGTGACGGGCATGCAGTAGCCCGGCGAGCCGGGAAGAGAGACGCGTCTTGCCGCTGCCGCTCGGGCCGATGACGACGAGACGCGTCAAAGCCGGAACTCGCCGCGCGCGACGACGACCGCCGAGCCGCCGACCTCGATCTCCTCGGGTGAGCGCGCGACCGCGTGCAGCGTCGAGGGCCGCCCGATCTCGACCCCCTGCCGGATCACGATCTCGTCTCCGAGGCCGATCCGGCCGTGGCGGGCGAGATGGAGCGCGAGCGGCCCGGCAGCCGAGCCCGTCGCGGCATCCTCGCCGACGCCGTGAGCGGGGACGAAGACGCGCGCCTTCCAGCCCTCGCCGTCGCCGGCGAAGCAGCAGGTGCCGTAGGGACTGAGGTCCAGCAGCGCGCCGAAGTCGGGCCGGAGCGCCGCTACCGTCTCCGGCGAGTCGAGCTCGATCAGGACGTGGCCGGGCCCTTGCCGGTACAGCTCGACGGGCAGGCCCGATTTCCTGACGCCGAGCAAGGCGAGCAGCGCCTCGACGCGGTCGTACGGCTCGAAGGAGAACGGCGGTTGGCGCATCCAGCCGAAGGCGATCCGCGACCCGTCGCGCTCGAGCCGCACGGGCACGATGCCCGCGCCGGTTTCGAGCCGGAGCTCGTCGAGTTGCAACGGCCCGCCGAGCACGAACGCCGTCCCGAGCACGGGATGCCCGGCGAACGGCAGCTCGAGCGCCGGCGTGAAGATGCGAATCTTCGCGTCGCCTTCGTCGGAGGCCGGATACACGAAGACCGTCTCCGAGAAGTTGATCTCGCGCGCGAGCGGCTGCAGGCGCTCCTCCGGGATCTCGCGCGCGTCGGTGAAGACGGCGAGCTGGTTGCCCGCGAACGGAACGTCGGTGAAGACGTCCGCGACGACGAAGCGGAACGTGGCCACCCCTGCGACTGTACCGCCGAGTCGCGTCTACCCTTCGCCGTCGATGCCTGCGATCGAGGTCAGCGGCCTGCGCAAGGCGTACGGGAGCCTCGAAGCGGTACGGGGGGTCGACTTCTCGATCGAGGAAGGCGAGGTGTTCGGACTGCTCGGGCCGAACGGCGCCGGCAAGACGACGACCGTGGAGATCCTCGAGGGCTACCGCAAGCGCGACGCGGGCGAGGTGCGCGTCCTCGGCTCCGACCCGGAGCGGCCGAAACCGGACTTCCGGCAGCGAATCGGCGTCGTCCTCCAGCAGTCGCAGATGTGGGCGAACCTCACGGTATGCGAGATCCACGCGATCTTCGCCGGCTACTACCGGGCGCCGCGCGACGTCGAGGAGGTGATCGCGCTCGTCGGGCTCCAGGACAAGGCGGACGCGCGGGTCAAGACCCTTTCGGGCGGCCAGAAGCGGCGCCTCGACCTCGGCATCGCCCTCGTCGGCGATCCCGACCTCGTCTTCCTCGACGAGCCCACGACCGGCTTCGACCCGCAGGCGCGGCGGGCGGCGTGGGAGATGATCCGCTCGCTCCGCTCGCTCGGCAAGACCGTGCTGCTGACGACGCATTATCTCGACGAGGCCGAGCAGCTGTCCGACCGCGTCGCCGTGCTGCGCGACGGGGTGATCGTGCGAGTCGGAACGCCGTCCGAGCTGACCACGGCCGACCTGCAGACCGAGATCCGCTATCGCCGGAACGGAGAGGAGATCCTCGTGCGGACCGACGAGCCGACCCGCGTCCTCGCCGAGTTGACGTCCGCGGCCGTCGCACGCGGCGAGGAGCTCGACGGCCTGCAGGTGCGGCGGCCGTCGCTCGAGGAGGTCTATCTCGCGCTCACGGCCGACGAGGACGAGGCGTGAGCGCCGAGGCGATCCGTGTCGGCTTACGCCGCCCGGCGCACCGGCTCTTCGTCCACCAGCTCCGCTCGGAGCAGCTCGTCTTCTGGCGCAGCCGCGAGGCCGCGTTCTTCATCTTCCTCTTCCCGCTCCTGCTCTTCCTCCTGCTCGGCTCCGTCTACCACGGGAGGTACCAGCACGTGCCGATCGTGCGGGCGGTGCTCGCCGGGCTCGTGGCCTACGGCTGCGCGAACACGGCGTTCGCCGGGCTGGCGATCCAGCTCGTGCTGCGGCGCGAGAACGGAATCCTCAAGCGCCTCCGCTCGACACCGCTGCCGCCGGCGACGTACGTGGGATCGCTCCTCGTCTCGACGCTGATCGTCTTCGGCCTGCAGACGATCGCGCTGTTCCTCCTCGGCCGGGCGCTCTACGGAACGCCTTTTCCCTCCGACCTGGCCTCCTTCGTCGCCACGATCGTGATCGGCGCCGCCGTGTTCGCCGCGCTGGGAACCGCGACCGCGTCGGCGATCCGCTCGGCGGAGGGCTCGTCGGCAGTCGTCAACTTCATCCTGCTTCCGATGGCGTTTCTCAGCGGCGCGTTCGGCCCGACCCGCGGCTATCCCGCCGTCCTTCGCGCGATCGGCGAAGTGCTGCCACTGACCTACTTCGTGAAGCTGGTCGACGCCGTCTACCTGCACGGAGATGGTTTCTGGACGCAGCCGGAAGCGCTTGCCGTGCTCGGCGCCTGGGGAGTCGCCGGCCTCCTGTTCACGATCTTCAAGTTCCGCTGGGAGCCAAGCGAGCGCTAGCGCGTTAGGAGTTCGCCCGGTCGGATAACCAACTGGGCATGAGCCCGCTGATCGACGAGCCTGCAATCTCGCTGCTCGTGCGGAAGAACGACGAGCCCGGTGTCGAGGCACGCGTCAACTTCGGCGTCTTCGCGGGCAGGCACGCGACGCCCGCCGAGCGTCCACCAGATCGTCGTCGAGGTGCCGCAAGAGCATGCCGCGGACGCTGCGCTATGCGTGATGCAGGAACCGGAAGTAGAACGCTCCGAACACCAGGACGATGCCGACGTTGGCCGCCAGCCGCTCCCAGAAGTGGCCACGGAAGACCAGAACGTCAACGCCGACCACGACAGCGGCCATCGCGATCACATACAGCGCGGCGGTTGCCGGCCTACCCATGGACCCACCGTTGCACACGCGTCAGGTCGCTCGCGCGGCCAGTGTTCAGAAGTCACTCTGTCGCCGAGGAGAGCGCGACGGACTACGCTGTAGCCGGCAGGTACGGCGTCCAGCCGGACGGGATCCGGGGCGCGGCGAGCTTGATGAAGAGCGTCGGTGTCGGCGCGCGCGGTGAGGTCCGGAGAGCCATTCCCGCCTGCTCGAGCGTCCGGTCGCCCTTGCGCAGGTTGCAAGGCGCGCAGGCGGTGACGACGTTCTCCCAGATCGACTCGCCGCCCTTCGATCGCGGCACGATGTGGTCGAGCGTGAGGCGGCCGTTCGAGGTGCCGCAGTAGGCGCAGCGCCAGCCGTCGCGCGCGAAGAGCGCGCGGCGGGAGATCTTGCGCTGGATCGCGCGGGGCACCCGCACGTAGTGGAGCAGCCGGATCACGTGCGGCCAGATGAAGCTCCCCGTCGCGGACCGCAGCGGCTTGTCGAGGCGCTCGACCACCTCCGCCTTGCCCTTGAAAACCAGCACGTGAGCGCGCCGCACCGTGCACACGTTGAGCGGCTCATAACTTGCGTTCAAAACAAGAACGTGCTGCACGTGCGCGAAAAGTAGCAGCGCGGTATGCGGCTACTGGTGCGACTTCATCGCACGTTCGACGGCCTGCTGCTCCTCCGGCGAGAGGGAGACGGCGGCGCGGCCGTCGTCGAGCTCCTTGACGTAGATCCGCGCGTAGTCCCGTCCCTGGATCGCGCTCACGACGACGCCGCTGCGCGATTCGTCGAGCAGCGCGACCGAGGCGGACTGGTGGCCGCCCGTGTTCTCGTAGGCGTCGTAGCGGACGACCGCGACATGCGACACGGTCGAGTCGACCCGACGCTCGAGCTTCCCGAGCGCCGCCGTGAACTCGTCGACCTCACGATGGAGGCCGTCGATGCGGCCCTGGAGCGAGACCGCGAAGTCGACGAGGTCGCCGCTTCCGCTCCCGAGCAGCGTGAGCTGCGCTGCACGCACCCGCCGGAGCCGCACGTGCAGCGCGAGCGCAAGTGCGAGGCCCAGCACGGCTACAGCCGCGGCGGCGATCGCGATCCAGCCTGCCACCGACGCGCTCAACGGCTATCCGTTCGACAGGCTGAAGAAGACCTGGTACGTGGCCTTGTTGTTGTCGAGGTTGGTCTCCCCGGGCACCTTGCCCACCTTCACGTGCACCGCGGCATTCGCTCCGAACGCCGCATTCGGGAGGTTGAGATCTCCGAAGGAGACGGTCGCCGTCTGCCCCGCCTCGATGGAGGGGACATGCTTCGTCTTCGTGTAGACCGGCTTGCTCACGCCGATGACCGTCACGGTGAGCGTCACGGGGACGTTCACCTCCTGGAAGTGGCCTGCGTTCTTGAACGTCACCTTGAAGGCGAGGTTCGACGCCACGTCCACGGTCGTTGGAGTAGAGGTCGAGAGCTGCTCCGTGCTGCTGCCCACCGCCGCCTCGGTGCTCAGGAGCTCGCTCCCGTGCAGGCCGTGCACCTTGCCGGTCGAGCTCGTTGCGTTGAGGCGCGAGTAGACCTCGCTGAGCGCATGGGCGCTGACCGGCTCGGGATTCGTGACGATCTGCGACGGCGGCGCGATCACGCCTCTCACGCCGAGTGCCTTCATGGTCTGTGTGGCGGGCAGCCTGAAGAGATCGGCCCAGACGAGGTCGCTCGCAGTCAGGATCTCTGCTTGCTTCGCGAGGAGGCTCGCTTCGGCGTCGGCCGACTTGGAGCCGGCGTCGGCGAGGGTGTCGGCGAGACCGGTGAGCCCGATTGCCCGCAGCTGCAGCGCGGCGAGCACCTGCTGATGTGCCGCCTGGAGAGCGGCGGGCGGTCGCAGGCGCAGCGCCTCGTCGTAGCCCTGTTGCTGCACCCGAGAGCCCTGCTCGAGCTTCGAGTGCAGCGCGGAAACCGTCTTCGCCGAGCGGAGCGCGTTCACGAGCGAGGCCCCCGCCGCAGCCGACGTCTGCGCGATCGGCTGCACGCTGTCCATGTAGGACTTGTACTCGTCGTGCTTGCTCTTGCCCTGGCAGGAGCCGACCCAGAAGACGAGACCGACGACGACTGCGATTGCGAGCGCCACGAGACCCGCGAGCCGGGCCAGGGCGACCGCGCCGGCAGGCGGCTGGGTCGGCCGCCGCGGACCGCCCGGACGCCTCGGTCTCATCCGCCGATGCGGCCTGCCGGGCGCCTCCTGCGTCTCCGGCTCCTCGAAGAACTCGAGCTGCGTGTCGTCGTCGAAGGTGCTCATTCGCGGGCCAAGCCTAACCGGCCGGGAAGGACAGTCCGACGCCGTCGCCAATCTCCGCTCTTGCATGGGAGAGGCCGCCCCAGCACTCACAGGGATCGAGCTCGTCCTCGACCGCTACCGGCCGCTGCGCCCGCTCGGCAGCGGTGGCTCGGGCTCGGTGTGGCTTGCCCGCGACGAGCGGACGGGGCTCGACGTGGCGCTCAAGATCATCGCGCGGGAAGGCAAGTCGGCGGCCCGCGCGGAGCGCGAGGCCGCGGCGGCGGCTCACCTGCGCCATCCCGCCTGCCTGCGCGCGTACGGCTTCGGCCGCGACTCGCGCCACGTCTACATCGCCTACGAGTTCGTGCCCGGCCGTACCTACCGCGAGGCGATGCGCGCCGGTGAGCTGGCCGACGCCGAGGCGATCGAGGCGTGCGCACAGGTGTGCGACGGCCTCGCGCACGCCCATGCGGCCGGAATCCTCCATCGAGACGTCAAGCCGTCGAACGTCCTGCTCACGGACGGCGACCGCGTGTCCGCGCGTGTCCTGGACTTCGGGCTCGCGCAGATGGCCGACGCCGAGACGCTGACCGAGGCCGGTGACGTCCCCGGCACGCTCGCGTACATCTCGCCGGAGCGGCTCGCTGGCGGCGAGGCGACGCCCGCGGCGGACGTGTGGGCGGTCGGCGTGATGTTGTGGGAGGCGCTCGCGGGACGTCATCCGTTCTGGCGCGGCTCCATGCTCGAGACCGCGCGGGCCATCGAGGCCGGCGCGCGGCCGCTCGGAAGCCTTCGACCCGACCTGCCGAAGCGGCTCCTGCGTCTCGTGGACAGCGCGCTTTCGACGAGTCCGGCGAGACGGCCGACGGCGCGCGAACTCGCCGACGCGCTGCGCGGCG
>Ga0335076_10004162_pt1 | contig 14609 bp, 9 predicted proteins | sample Lox_Sample_25_FD_206717 | JGI IMG/M metagenome (GOLD analysis project Ga0335076, IMG submission 206717) | Soil microbial communities from Loxahatchee National Wildlife Refuge, Florida, United States - Lox_Sample_2.5 | ecosystem: Environmental > Terrestrial > Soil > Wetlands | place: USA: Florida... | reverse complement strand
AGAAGGTCCTGCGGGACCGGGTAGCCCCGCTCCCTGGTCTCGGTGAGGAAGTGGAGGGCGTAGACCGTCTGGAAGTCGGAGACGTGGCCGTTCCCGGCCCACATCCCGAACGCGCCCTCCGCGTTCTGCCGCGAGCGGAGCATGGCCAGGACCGCCTCGAGGTTCTGCTCCACCTTGGCGGGGGCGTAGCCGAAGTCCTCCCGGTTCCGGAGCACGATCGCCGGGAAGGCCTGGGAGACCAGCTGCTCGGTGCAGCCGTGGGGGAACCGCTCCAGGTAGCGGATCAGGCCTCGCGACAGGGCGACGGGCAGCGGCGAGACCGTGAGCTCGAGCGTCCGGTGCTCGGGGAACATCCTCCGGGCGATCCCCGGCTCCTCCTGCTTTCCGGGCGCCAGCCGGCCGCCGAGGACCACGGTCTCGAAGGGCACGGCCGGCCGGATCGACACCTCCACCGAGCGCGTGGAGCGCTTCTCGCCGAGCGAGGCGGTGAAGCGGAGCGAGCCCGCGCCGAGCGCGCCCTTGGCCCTCACCTTGAAGGTGGCGCTGGCCTCGCGCCCCTCGCCGATCTCGAGGGACCGCTCCGCGCCGTCGAGGAGCTCGAGCGCGTCGGAGGCCGCGAGCTCGAGCCGGACCCGGGCCCCCTTCCCGGAGCCCTCCACGTTGTTGGCCACCCCGACGCTCACGTCCACGGTGTCCCCGGGGGCGACGAAGGTCGGCGCGTTGGGGCTCAGGACGAAGTGGCCGCGCACCAGCGCCTTGCGGACCCCGCTCCCCACCGCGTCCGGGGAGACGGCCACCGCCATCACCCGGAGCGCGCCGCTGAAGGACTCGGGCACGGTCCAGGTGAGCTCGCGGTCGGAGCCGTCCACGTCGACGATCCCGGACCAGTAGACCGCCGGCCGGTCCCGCTTGCGCTTGAAGGGGTTCAGGTTCCGGGCGAGCGCCGAGGCGCCCTCGTCGCCGCCGGCCGCCGAGAGGGCCTGGATCACGGAGAACTCGGGGAGGATGAGGTCCAGGATCTGGTCGGTCCGGACCTCCAGGGCCCGCTTCTTGAAGAAGTACCCGAGCGGATCGGGGGAGTCGAACCGCGCCACCTGGAGGATCCCCTCGTCGACCGCGAAGACCACCGCCTTGCCCGGCTTGCGGGCGTGGTAGCGGATCTTGAAGGGCTCGCCGGGGCGGGCCACCTCGGGCGTCGAGAGGACGACGTCGTTGGTCCGGCTCTCCCGGGAGACGGAGAAGGGCGCCACCCCATGGCTGAGCGGGCTGGTGAAGATCTCCGGCGAGTCGAGGCCGCGCACGAAGGCCACGCTCACGTAGCCGTTCCCCTCGAGGTCGGGGGGGACGGTGATGGTCTGGACGGTGCTGGTGGTGGAGGCGCGGAACCACTTCCAGGCGAACACCCGGTCCCGCTCGATGGTGATGAGCCCCGCGCCGGTGTAGGGCGCGGTGACCTGGAGCTCGAGCTGCTCCCCGGGCGCGTAGTCGCTCCGGGCCAGCTTGACCTGGAGCTCGGCGTTCTTCTCCAGCGCGCGGGCGACGTTGCCGGCGCCGGCGACGCTGAAGGGGATCCGGGCGAGCTCGGCCTGGTCGGGGCCTCGCACCACCGCCACGAAGTCGCCCGGGTCGCTGCTGGGGAGCGCGAGGCGCGCGCCCTTGGCGGGGAGGGAGAGCGGCTTCCTCGAGCGGGAGAGCTCGCGGCGGACCGACTCGTAGCGGTAGACGCCGTCGCGCTGCTTGGCGAGGACCGACACCCAGCGCAACTCGACCAGCTCCACCTCCAGCCCCTTCGCCTCCACGCCCCCGAGGTCGGGGCCGACGGCGACGAGCTCGACCGACCGCTCCGCGCCGCGCGAGACGTAGCGCAGCTCCCCGTCCGGCTTGTAGCCGACCAGGTAGGGCAGCGGCGACACCAGGACCGAGGCGACGCCGGTGACGCCCCGCCCGCCCTCGGCCTCGTGCCCCTCGGCCGTGAAGGTGAGGCGGTAGGTGGCCCGGTCGAACCGCTCCAGCCCGAGGGCGAAGCTCGCCTCGCCGTGGGCGTCGGTCTTCCCGGGCTCGAGCCGCTCGGTGAAGCTCCGCTTCGCCTCCAGGGGATCGCTGAAGACGAAGTCCTTCCAGGCGCGGAAGGCGGGGCGAGCCGGCGCGAGGGTCAGCTCGGCGTCCACCTTCCGGGCCTCCGCCGGCGTGCCGAACAGGTTCTGCAGGGAGACCCGGCCGGTGAGGTCCTTGGGCGACACCCAGCCCTCGGCGCGCTCGGAGGAGAGGTGGGCGGTGATCCGCATCCGGTCCGGCTGGAACTCCGCTACCCGGACCTGGGTCGCGCCGACCAGGGCCCCGCGCTGGCCGCTCGCCTCCACGAGGTAGAGGCTCGTCACCCACTGCCCGGTGGGAGAGGTCTCCGAGGTCTTGTAGGAGAGCTCGAGGAAGCCGCTCGCGGGCAGGGCGACGCGCTCCTTCAGCACCTCCAGCCCCCGGGGGTCGGTGATCACCGTCTCGAGCGGCACGCCCGCGAGCGGCGCCTTCCAGTCCGGCGCCTTGACCACCGCCGCCACGTGGAAGAGGTCCCCGGGCCGGTACAGGCCCCGGTCGGAGAACAGATAGCCGTCCAGCCGCGCCCCGCGGTCGCCCGTCACCACCCCGCCCACGTCGAAGCGCGAGACCTCGAGCTGGCGGTCGGCCCGCTGGAAGGGGATGAAGGACACGTCGTCGCCGCGCCGGGCGAGGATCGCCACCGGCGCCTTCTCGTGCTGGAAGTCGTCCAGGCGGGGCAGCCGCGCGTGGCCGTCCGCGTCGGTGGTCGCCGAGACCACCGGGAGGCCGTTGCGCCCCAGCACCTGCACGGCGACGCCGGCCGCCGGAGTCCCCGCGTGGATGTTCAGGACGAAGACGTCGTGGCTCCGGTCGGCGTCGTGCTTCACCACCAGCCCAAGGTCGGTCACCAGGAGGAGCCGGCGGTCCGAGGCGCCGGTGGCGCGGTCGAGGGCCGGGTCCCAGCTCTCCACCCGGAAGAGGAAGAGGCCGTGCCGCGCGCCGCCCTCGCCGAGGTACGGGGCGAGGTCGAAGGCGGCGTACTGCGCCTTCCCCGCGCCGAGCTTCTGGAGCGGGCGCTTCTCCTCGAAGCGCTCGGTCAGGTCGTCGGGCCCGAAGCGCCAGCTCTCGAACTCCGGCTCCTCGAACCTCCCCTGCGACTGGGTCACGAGGTGGGCCACCTGGCCGGGGAGGACCCGGGCCACCTCGAACCGGATGCCCTCGATGTCGCGGGCCAGGAGGGAGATCTTCCTGTCCCCGGACAGGCTGAGGAGGGCGCCGGGCTGCGCGATCTTGAGCTCCTTGGGGAACGGCTGGACGCGCAGCGCGGTGGCCGCCTCCTGCCCCAGGACGTACCCGCCGAAGCTCCTCGTCCCCTTGGCCACCCGGACGTAGAGGTACCGGCCCACCGGGACCTGGACCTTGAAGCTGTGCAGCGTGGCGTCGGCGCGGTCGGCGGGGATCTGGGCGAGCGTCACCCTGGTGGACTGGTCGAGGAGCTCGGCCCCGACCTCGTCGGCGGACCAGCGGTAGTCCTTGACCGCGGGCTGGGGGAGCGGCGCGGGCGAGGCGGGGCGATCCTTGGGGAGCACCCACGCCGAGACCGCCTTCCCGACCTCCTCCTCGGTGACGCCGGCGGTGGTCTCGACCACCAGGACCTGCTCCGGCTCGAGGCGCTCGTTGGGCACGAGCGCCAGCCGCAGGGTCGACACGCGGAAGTAGGTGTACATGCCCGGGACCTGGACCTCGGTGGAGACCGGGCTGGCGATGGGAGGGCCGCCGCGCGCGGCGCGCGCCCCCGCCTCGACCGTGACCGCCATCCACTGGTCCTCGGCGGGGATCGGGATGGGCTCGGACTGGACGTAGGCCTCGCCCTTGAGCTTGTCGAAGGAGAGCGTGAACGGCTCGCCCTTGGCGCCGAGGCCGATGAACCCGCCCACCCGGCCGCGCACCCGCAGGGTGATCCGGCGGGCGAGGTCGGTCGTGTCCACGGCGTGGGAGAACCCGATCGTCGCCACCACCCGCTTCAGCAGCGGGTTGGTCGGGTCCTGCCAGAACTCGGCCCGCCGGATGGTCGCCTCGAAGGGCGCCGAACGGAACTCCACCTCGTACGTCCTCAGGCGGACGTGCTCGGGGAAGAGCTTCCGGTCCAGGCGGACGCGGTAGTCCTGCCCCACCCCCCAGTCCCGCCCCGGCCGGAAGGTGAGCGTGCGGTCGTCCTCGAACCGCCACTCGCCGGGGAGCTCGGGCTCGAGCCGGACGCCCTGCGGGACCGGCTTCCCGATCCGCTCCAGCCGGGCGGTCGAGTGGTCGAACCGCAGGCGCAGCGGGGCGGGGTGCGGCTCCGCCTCGAGCTCGGTGAGCGCGGGCGGCTCCACCGAGACCTCGATCTCGACGGGACGGGGTCGGCTCGCGAGCCAGAGCGCCACCGCCACCGCGGCGACGAGGAGGACGCCGAGCCCCGCGGAGAGGAGGGTGAGGCTCCGCCGGTGCCGCCGGGCGAAGCCACCGAGGCCGGACGCGAGCCGGAGCCCGGCCGTGGCGACCGGGCCGGTCCAGCGGGGAGGCGTCCAGCTCACCGTCCCGAAGAGCTTCCCGAGCAAGGTCGAGAGCCCGGAGAGCAGCTTGGCGAGCCCCCGGAGCAGGCGGCGGAGCAGGCCCGCTCGGCGCGCGGGCGGCGTCTCCCCGGGCGCGGAGCCCGAGGCCTGGCTGGAATCCATGTCCCCTCCCCAGAAGTGGGTAGGCCACTCTCTTTCGCGCCAGGTCGGGTGTCAACGGGAGCGAGGTCGCTCGAAGTCGATCCCGCGATACGCCCGGCGCAGGCGGCGCTCCGCGGATCCCTGCACCGCGCGTGCCCTCGCGGAAGCTCGGGAAGCATGGGCTGACGCGCCGCGCATCGGCCAGCCGGACACGGTCGCCGTGTGTCCCGCCGGCTCCGCGGCCGGGGGAGGGCGGCGTCGCCGCCGCGTCCGCCCGCTCAGACCACCGTGGCCGCGGCGCCGCCGTCCATCGAGATCACCGCGCCGGTGACGTAGCTGGCGCGGTCCGAGGCGAGGAAGACCGCCACCGCCGCGATCTCCTCCGGCCGGGCGAAGCGCCCGAGCGGGATGCGCCGCTCGAGCGAGCGCCGGCCCTCCTCGACCGACACCCCCAGGCGCGCCGCCTCCGCCTCGGCGGCGCGGTCGGCGCGCGCGGTGAGGGTGAGCCCCGGGTTGATGGCGTTCACCCGGACGCCGCGCGGCGCGTAGGCGGCCGCGAGTCCGGCCGAGGCCAGCATCAGGGCGGCGTTCGCCGCTCCTCCGGTCAGGTGGGTGGGGGCGGCGATCTTCCCGCCCTGGCCGACCACGTTCACCACCGCCCCGCGCCCGCGCCGGGCCATCCCGGGGAGGACCGCCTGGAGGGCGTGGATGGAGGGGAAGTACTTGGTCTCCATCCCCTCGCGCCAGGCGGCGGCGTCGAGGGCCTCCGGGGCGTGCCGCCGGGCGGCGCCGGCGCAGGTGACGAGGACGTCGATGGGGCCGAGCCGCTCCTCGACCTCGGCTGCCAGCGCCGCGGCGGCCTGCCCATTCGAGAGGTCGGCCACGAACCAGGCGACCTGGTGCCCCTGGGCGGCGAGCTGCCCGGCCGCGGCGGCCAGGTGCTCCCGGCCGCGCGAGGCGATCGCCACCCGCGCGCCCTCGGCGGCGAACGCCTCCGCGCAGGCGAGCCCGATCCCCTTGCTCCCGCCGGTCACCAGCACCACTCGTCCCGCCAGGTCAAGCTGCACGGCGCCTCCTCCGGGGCGGCCCACCCTCCGGAGGAGCGCGCCCGGCGGCGATCCTAACGCGCCGGAGTGGCGGCGCCGCCAGGGCGGGCAGGGCCGCGGGCGGAGCGTGCGCCCCGCCGGCGCCCGTTGCTCAGCGGTTCGGGTGCTCCATGTGCCAGTCCGCGGCGTACAGGTGGTGCCCGGCCCACTCCAGGCCGCGCGGGTGGCTCACCAGCGCCTCGGCGGCGCGGGGGTGACGGCGGCACCAGGCCATGAACGCCTCGGCGGCCGGGCGGTGCTGCTCCATGATCTGGTCGAACACCGGCCAGCCGCGCCGCTCCATCACGAAGACGTCGATGTTCTGGCGCGGGTGCTCGATCGTCCAGGTCACGAACTCCCGGCACCGCTCGGGGTGGTGGCCGTCCCAGGTGAAGAAGAGCTGGGCGGCGGCGGGGTGGACGCGAACCCACTCGCCGAGCTCGCGGGCGGCCTCGGGGTGGTTGTGCTGCCAGGCTTCCATTCCATGCGGCTCTGCGAGCGCGAGGGCGGGGAGCAGGACGGCAGCGGCGATGAGGAGCTTCTTCATGGCGACCTCCGGTCGGTGGATGGAGCGTGTCGAGCTCTCGCCCTGGACGATCCGGAGAGAGCCCGGATTCAAGGGCCGGCGGGGCGCCCTCCGGGACCGTCCCCTCTCCAACACCGCTCGGGCCTCGAGGTTGCGAAGGCGGCGCGCGCCGTCCGTCCGACATCCGGCTACACCGGCGCCGCCCGGGGGACGCGGGCCGGGTCCACCGGCGCTACCATGGCGAGCCGATGCGCGCCGCGCTCGTCCCGGCCCTCCTCCTGGCCGCCTGCGGCGGGCCGTCGAGCCTGCCCGCCGCCCCCGTCCCCGCTCCGCCGGTCAGCCCGACCGGCCCGATCTTCACCGCCCCCACCAACCCCTGGAACGTGCCCGTCGACGGCGCTCCCCTCTCGCCGGACTCCGCGTCGATCCTCGCCGCGCTCCAGAAGGCGGGCGGGTGGGGCGGCTCCGGCAAGCTGCAGATCGACTTCTCCCTGACCGTCCTCTCCGCCCCGGCCGGCACCCCGGCCGTCCCCTTCCAGGAGAAGAGCGGCTACTACACGCCGGACTGCGACCACCTCGCCACCTTCCCGCTCCCGCCCGGCGGGGCGCTCGAGGGCGAGGCCGGCTACGCCTGCACCGGGGGCGGCGACTGTCACCTGCTGGTGGTCGACGCCGCGGCCCGCCTGCTCTACGAGGCCTGGTCGGCGGACGTGGTCGGGGGGAAGGTGACCGCCATGTGCGCGGTGGTCTGGCACCTCGACCGGGCCTACCCGGCCGACCTCCGGGGTGAGCAGTGCACCTCGGCCGACGCCGCCGGCCTCCCCATCTCCGCGCTCACCTTCGACGCCGACGAGGTGGCGGCCGGGCACATCGACCACGCCATCCGCTTCATCCTGCCGAACGCCCGGATGGCGGCGGGCGTCTACGTCCACCCGGCCACCCACGCCGGGGGGCCGAGCGGCGCCGCCGGCCTGCCGCCCTACGGGACGCGCCTGCGGCTCCGGGCCGATTACCCGCTCGCGTCGCTGCCGGCCGCGGCCCGGGTGGTCGCCGCCGCCATGCAGCGGTACGGGATGGTCCTCTCCGACGGTGGCAACATCGCGCTCACGGCGGCGGACGATCGCTTCACCACCCACACCTGGGCAGCCCTCGGGATCGACTCGCACGCGCTCGGCGCGCTGGCGGTCTCGGACTTCGAGGTGGTGGCCACCGCTCCGGCCATTGCCTCGACCCAGGACTGCGTCCGGAACGGGCAGTGAAGGTGTAGGCGAGCGGGAGCGAGGCGGCCCCCGCGGTCCGTCCCCCCCAGGCCGGACCGCGGGGCCACCCCGTTCACCTAGCCGGCCCGAGCCTGGACCAGCTGGACGAAGTCGTCGGACAGGAGGGCGTGCATCACGCGGAAGCGCCTGCCCGGCCGCCCTCCGCCGTGCTGCCCGGCGGGCGCGCTGGCCGTCGCCGCCTTCATCCCGACCCCGAGCGGCGCCGTCCGGAGCGCCGCCAGCTGGTCCGCGGTCAGCACCTGCTTCGCCTGCTGCCAGAACGCATGCATGTCCTGCCGCATCGTCCCGGGGGCGCCGCCCCGGGCGGCCTGCACCGCCTGGGCGGTGGCCGCCGATACCGTCCCGGTGGCCTGTAGGTCGGAGACGGCCTGCTGGAGGGCGGCGGTGAGGGCCGGCTGCTGCGAGGCGCGCTGGCTCTTCCAGGTCTGCACCTTGCTCCTCGCGTCCTGGAGCAGCGGGAGGAGGGCCTGGGCCTGCGGCCGGGTCAGGTTCAGGGCGTGGTCCAGCTGGAGCGCCGCGATCTGCTGGTGCAGCGCCTGGACCGGGCTCGCCGGTGCCGCCAGCGCGCCCGCGGGAGCGAGCAGGCAGGCGATCGCCAACCATCGTGAACGGAGCATGACTTCGCCTTTCGCGACCCCCGACGTGCCCTCTCCCGTGGGGTCGCGGGAGGAACCCGCCGCGACGGCGTGAGGTTAAAGGGCGGGCGCGCCGAGAGCCGCCCCTAACCTCGGTACCGCTCGCGGGTCTCATGGATCCGGCCAGGAGGAGTGACCACATGACGCGCACCAGGATCGCCTGGCCCTCGGCCGCCGCGGTGAGGGCGGGGGCCGCTCTCGGGCTCTGGCTCGCCGCGGGCGCGGCGAGGGCCGAGGCCGGGCCCGGGATCCTCCACCAGATGAACGACGCCATGGCCCGGCTCGCCGAGCGGGTGACCCCGGCGGTGGTGCAGATCCAGGTGTCGGGCTTCCGTCCGGCCGGGCCGGGCGGCCGGGTGGAGTCGGCGCTGGTGAGCCGGCAGCACGCGGTGGGGTCGGGGGTGATCGTGGACCCCGACGGCTACATCCTCACCAACAGCCACGTGGTGCACGGCGCCCAGCGCATCCAGGTGCTCTTGCCCCCGCCCCCGGCGCCCGGCTCGCCGGGAGGGGAGGAGGCCGGGCAGCGGCTGTTCGACGCCAGGGTGATCGGGGCGGAGCCGAACGCGGACCTGGCCCTGCTCAAGATCGAGGCCCGGAACCTCCCCACCCTCTCGCTCCGGACGGCGACCCCGGTCCGCCAGGGCGAGCTGGTCTTCGCCATCGGGAGCCCCGAGGGGCTGACCCGCACCATGACCATGGGCATCGTGGGCGCGGTGGCGAGGCCGGTCGAGGCGGATCAGCCCATGGTCTTCATCCAGACAGACGCCCCCATCAACCCGGGGAACAGCGGCGGGCCCCTGGTGAACGTCGACGGGGCGCTGGTGGGCATCAACACCTTCATCCTGAGCGAGTCGGGGGGGAGCCAGGGGCTCGGCTTCGCCATCCCCGCGGCCATGGTCCAGCTCGTCTACGACGGCCTGCGGAAGGACGGCCACGTCCACCGGATCGAGCTCGGGCTCGCCACCGAGTCGATCAACGCCACCCTGGCGGCGGCGCTGGGCCTGCCGCGCGACTGGGGGGTGCTCGTCTCCGACGTGGCCCTCGGCGGCGCGGCCCGGGCGGCGGGGGTGGAGATCGGCGACGTGATCGAGTCCTTCGACGGACGGCCCATCGACAGCGCGGCGGCCATGACCACCGCGTGGTACCTCCACCGCCCGGGCGAGCCGGCGACGCTGGTGCTCCACCGCGGGGGACGGCACCTGACGGTGAAGGTCGAGGCGCGTGAGGTGACCCGCCCGGCCGACCTCGCGGAGCTCGCCAGCCCGGAGACCAGCCTGGTCCGCCGGCTCGGGATCCTGGGGGTGGACGTCTCCCCGAGGCTGCAGGGGGTGATCTCCGGGCTGCGCGTGGGCACCGGCGTGGTGGTGGCCGCCCGGACCCTGGACGCGACCGGCGTGGACAGCGGCCTGCAGCCCGGCGACGTCATCCACGCCGTGAACCGCACCGCCGTCGAGTCGCTCGCCGACCTGCGTCAGGTGCTCCGGACCATCAAGGCCGGACAGCCGGTGGCCCTCCAGATCGAGCGCGAGGGGAAGATGGCCTACCTCGCCTTCGAGATGGAGTAGCGCGGGCGGGGCGTCGGCCCGCCCTGGCGCGCTACTGGAGCCGGACGGTCGCCAGGATCCGCTCGAAGCCGGCGTCGTCGCCCGGCTCGTGACGCACCTTCGAGAGGTGGACCTCCCCGATCGCGCCGCCGCCCGCCAGGTAGCCATGGACGTGCTTCTGGCGGATCTCGACCTCGCGGAAGGCCGGGATCAGGTACGACACCATCTCCATCCCCTCGCGAGACGAGAGGCGCACCTGCGTCTTCTCCGCCGGCGTCTTCGCCGCCCCGTTCGTCCAGCGCGCCTCCCGGACCTCGGTGGCCTGGGTCATGCCCTCGGGAGCCCTCTCGATCGTCAGGGTCACCATGAAGGAGCCGGGCAGCGATCCCATCACCCTGGTCCCGGCGCCGCCGGGGAGCGCGTCCAGGGCGAGCACCTCGAGGCCGGGGAGCTCGGCCGTGAGGGCCCGGCCGCCCCCCACCAGCCGGAGCGCCGACGGGCCCTCGCCCGCCGGGACGGCGCGCGCGGTGCGGAGCATCTCGAGGGCCGCCGCCCGCCCCGGAGCGTCGCGGCCGTCGGTGAGGATGGTGAAGACCGCCAGCAGCGGGCCGGCGCCCGCGCCGCCCTGCGTCACGTACCGCCACTCGCCCTCGGGAGGGGCGCGGTCGACCCACTCGCGATCGGTGGCGCTGGCGAAGGCGAGCCGCGCGAACGGCCCCTGGAGCTCCTCGACCGCCGGGCTCTCCTCGACGGAGTGCGGGGCGAGGTCGTCGGAGGCGCCCTTCGCGGCCTCCCGGAGCTGCTCGGGGGTGGTCGGGCCGCGCGGGGGCGCGAAGACCGTGACCTGGACCGCGAAGGAAGCGCCGCTCACGGGGCCGAACCGGAGCGCGAGCCCGGCGGGGTCCTCGACCTCCTTCGCCTCCCCCCACCAGCCGGCGGGGACGGCGAGGAGGAGGCGGCCGTGGCCGGGGATCCCGAACGGGAGGCTGGTCGTCGCGGGGGCGGGGACGCTCGCGGGAGCGGGGAGGCTCGGGGGAGCGTCGGCGCTCTCGGGGGCGAGGCTCGCGACGGCCCGGTCCGCGGCGGGGAAGAGCGCGAGGAAGAGGGTGGCCAGGGCGGCGAGCGAGCGATGCCCGAGGGCAGGGCGGCGGCGCGCAAGGGTCACGCTCATGCACGCGAGCAGAGCATCTTTCACGGCAGGTGTCGAACGGAGCAGGCTGCGGCGTGCCGGCGCAGCCATGGCCGCGCCGCCCGCTGGGCGGAGCCCCAACCGTGAGCGGCACCGGTCCCGGCGTGCGATCAGAAGGGCCCTTCCACGAGGCGAGCGGCCGCGCGGCCCTCGCCGGGGAGGGCTCGATGACCGCAGCGACGGACGGAGGAAGCCGCCGGCTCCTGATCGCGCTCCAGCTGCTCACCTTCACCACCGGGCTCGTCGACGCCGCGAGCGTGCTCGGGCTCGGCCACGTGTTCACCGCGAACATGACGGGGAACGTCGTGTTCCTCGGCTTCGCCCTGGGCGGGACGCCGGGCGTCTCGATCGCCGGGAGCCTCGTGGCCCTGGCGTTCTTCCTCGTCGGGGCCGGGCTGGGCGGGCTCATCGCCCGGCGCGGCGAGCGGCAGGCGGTCGGCACCGCGCTCGCCCTCGAGCTGGGGCTCCTCGTCGTGGCCGCCGGAGCGGCCGCGCTGATCGACGGTCGCGGGGCGATGGCGAGCGGCGCGGTCCTGGTGCTGGTGTCGGCGCCCATGGGGATCCAGAACGCCGCGGTCCGGCGGCTCGGGGTGCCGGACATGCCCACCACCGTCCTCACCCTGACCCTCACCGGCATCGCCGCCGACTCCTCCCTCGCCGGCGGCACCAACCCGCGCCTCGGCAGGCGGCTGGGGGCGGTCTTCTCGATGCTCGCCGGCGCCCTCCTCGGCGCGCTCCTCATGAAGCGCGGGCTGGCCTGGACCATCGGGGCCGCGGGGATCTCCCACGCGGCGGGGCTGGCCGGGTTCTGGGCGGAGACGAGGCCGCGCGCGGGGTGAAGGAGCGGGGTCGACGGGCGCCGGGGCTCGAGCCCTCCTCACCGGTAGTGGCGGCCGAGCTCCGAGGCCCACTCCACCCCGAGCCGACCCGCGTTGCCGGCCAGCCACGCCGAGAAGCGGGTGGGGGCGGTGGGCGGCTCCCGCGAGACGAGGAGGTTCGCGGTGAGGCCCGCGACCTCGTCGGGGGTGAGCACCACGTCGCGCACGAAGGCGCCCAGGAGGCGGGCGGCGGCGAGCAGGAGGGGGGCGGGAACGCGGACCAGCGGCGCCCGCGACCCGACCGCGGCGCGCACCCGGCGGACGAGCTCCTCGAAGCCGAGGACCTCCGGCCCGACCGCGTCCAGGACCGCGTCGGAGCGGCTCGTCCCCTGCTCGGCCGCGAGCCGGGCGAAGTCCTCCACGTGGATGGGCTGGAGGCCGTAGGCTCCGGCGGCGAACCCGAAGATCGGGAGCCTCCGCAGGAGCCAGGCGATGTTGTTCACCAGGACGTCCCGGCCGCCGAAGAAGACGGCGGGCCGGAGGACGGCGTGGGAGAGCCCGGTCTCGCGGAGCGCCGCCTCCACCATCGCCTTCCCGCGGAAGTACGGCAGCGGCGAGTCGGGGGAGGGGTTGGTGATCGAGACGTGGACGACCCGCTCGACACCGGCCTCCGCCGCGGCGCGGAAGAGGGCCCGCGAACGCTCGACGGCGCGGGCGAAGGTGGCCTCCGCGTGATCGAAGCGAATCCAGTAGGTGTTGTAGAGGACGCGGACGTCCCGGAGGGCGGCGCGCAGCGCCCCGGGATCGTCGAACGGGAGGGGCGCCACCTCGACCGCACCGCCGAAGGGGTCGGGGCGGTCCGGGTGGCCGGTGAGGTTCCGGACGCGCTCGCCGCGGGAGAGGAGGAGCCGGGAGAGGTGCAGGCCGCTGTAGCCGAAGGCCCCGGTGACGGCGTGGACGCTGCGGGTCATGGCTCCTCCTCGCATTATCGTTCAGAACGTAATGAACGTCACGGTCGTCCGAGGGCCGCCGCCCGAGGGGCGGAGGCGCGCGGCTACTTCCGTCCCTTCTTGCCGTTTCCGAAGGGAGCGCCGGCGATGAAGGCGAGCGCGCTCCGCGAGGACTCCGGATCCTTCAGGAACCGGCTCGCCACGCCGTCCAGGGTGCCGAGGAGGTCGGCCATCTGCTCCAGGCGGCCCCGCACGGGGCCGGTCGCCCCGGGCGCCTCGACGAGCTTGTGGATCGCCTCCAGGGCGGGGTCGAACTCCCGTCGCTTCCGCTCCCGGAGGATGCGGAAGAACATGGTCCAGACGTCCGGCTCGGTGACGTAGAAGTCCCGGCGGTCGCCCGGGACCTCCACCTGGCGGACCACGCCGAAGGTGCGCAGCTCCCGGAGCGACATCGAGGCGTTGCCCTTGGAGATCTGAAGCCGATCGGCGAGCTCGTCCAGGCCGAGGGGCTCCTCGCTCGCCATGAGCAGGGCGTGGACCCTGGCGACGGACCGGTTGATCCCCCAGAGGGAGCCCATGGCCCCCCAGGCCTCGACGAAGCGCTGCACGGTGTCGGCGGAGATCGGGCTCATCGTTAGTTCAGAATATTCTGAATAACTGGATCGCGTCAACCCTCCCCTCCGATGAGCCCATCCCTCGTCGCCTGGTGGCGCGGCGACATCAGCCTGGCGAGGGCGCGCAGCGAGGGGACGAAGCTCGAAGGCCGGAAGGCGTGGGCCCAGAGCTTCGAGCGCTGGTTCCAGAGGTACCCGTTCGCGGGGGTGCGTCCGGCAAGCGGAGGTGAGGCGTGACGGGCTCGACCACGGTCCGCGGGTGCTCACCGGAACGAGACGCCAAGGTCGAAGGCCGGGAGCCCCCGGGGCAACCCCCTGGAGCTCCCGGCCTTCAAGATGGAGCGGGAAACGGGATTCGGACCCGCGACCCTCAGCTTGGGAAACGGACCGGCGTGCGGTCCAGCCGTTTCCACCGGTTCGCAAGCGCTGGGAAATGCCCCTCGGTGGACGGCCAAAACCGGGGCGGTCTCAAGTGATCGTCGCAACACCTCGGCGATGATGAGCGCTCCAGGCGCCGAGGAGATTGGATGGGGACGCGACCCGACTACGCCCACAGGTTGACGGATGCAGACCGCCTCGAGATCCAGCGCCGGGTCACGGCGGGCGAAACCTTCGCGAGCGCGGCGGCGGCCGTCGGCTGCTCGACGAAGTCGATCCAGCGATTCATGGCCTGGACCGGCGCCATGCGACCGAAGGTCCGAAAGCGGTCACCGCGCCACCTGTCGCTCGAGGACCGCGAAGAGGTTCTGCGCGGGCTTCTCGCGGGCGAGGCATTCCGTGGCATCGCAATGCGGCTCGGGAAGGCGCCTTCAACGATTTCGCGAGAGGTGGGCCGGAACGGTGGCCGTCGTGCGTATCGCGTGGCGCGCGCCGAGGACGCTGCGGTCCGGCATGCTCGCCGGCCGAAGCCGTGCAAGCTCATTGAGAACACAAGGCTGCGCAACGAGGTGGAGCGCAGGCTCGTCCTGCGCTGGTCGCCGCAGCAGATCTCGGCGAGGCTCGTTCGCGACTACCCTGAGGACCAGGAGATGCGGGTGTCGCACGAGACGATCTACAGGTCTCTGTTTGTGCAGGCCCGCGGCGCTTTGCGGAAGGAGTTGGCTGCCTGCCTCCGCACCGGCCGCACGCAGAGGTGCTCGCACAAGCGCACCGAGCACTCCGGCACCGGGCGCCTCCGCGAGATGGTCATGATCAGCGAGCGGCCCCCGGAGGCCGCGGACCGCGCGATCCCAGGC
>Ga0335076_10004161_pt1 | contig 14610 bp, 9 predicted proteins | sample Lox_Sample_25_FD_206717 | JGI IMG/M metagenome (GOLD analysis project Ga0335076, IMG submission 206717) | Soil microbial communities from Loxahatchee National Wildlife Refuge, Florida, United States - Lox_Sample_2.5 | ecosystem: Environmental > Terrestrial > Soil > Wetlands | place: USA: Florida... | reverse complement strand
GACCGTGGCCTGCTGCTTGTCGTACGGCAGCGATCCCCACGCGCTTCCAATCGAGTAACGCGAGTCTCCGGCGGGCGCCCACTTGCTCCCATCGAGATCGTCAAAGACGTTGTCATGAATCGAGAATGACCCTTCGTGCCGTATGCCTGTGAGCAGGTTGATCTCCGCACCGATCAGCAGCCCTTTATTCGCGTGCTGCACGACGTTGTAGCGATAGGTGACGTCCTGAACCGTGACCAACACGGAATCGCCGCCGTTACCGATGGCGTTGAATACGATCGCCTCGCCAAATTGGTCTGAATCCCCCCACCACAGGTTTTCAAACGTGTTGCCCTCGATCAGCGCCCGCTGCTCGTTCTTGAATTCGAGCTGGTTCTTGATAACCGCTCCCCCGAACGCCATCTGTCCGCCTGAAGACGATGGATCGCACGCGCCCGTCGTTGCTGCCGTCAACGTCAGCACGCCACTCGAGATCGAACTCGTCGCAACCAGCAGCGGTCCCTGGTCGAAGTTCGCATCTTCCACATTTTGGAAGGTCACCTTCGAGGTCCCGGCAATCGGAGCCAGCACCACCGCCGGCAGCGTCGAGCTTGCTGTGATCGTTCCCCCAGAGCACGTGATCGAAGAAATTTCAAACACGTTCCACGCATGCTCGGGATTCCCATAAGGATCGGCGCACCACGTCGGTAAAACTCCAGCCGTGGCTCCTGCCGTTCCCGAGTCGAGATTGCAATCCGAGTCCCAGTACAGTGGTTTGTAAAAGTAATTTCTTCGAATCTCCGCATCGGTGGGTACAAAGTTGGTGGCGCTCCCGCCCGAAAGGATGTTTTCCCCGCTTGCCGATACGAAATTGTTCACGATCTTTACCGGGCCCTCCCGGCTGAGCGTAGTGTTGCTTCCCCACGAGATTCCATGCCCCTCGGGGCAAACTCCGTAGCCGTTCGCCGCCGAGCACTCGAAGTTCGCGATGTAGCTGTTGACCACCGCAATGTATGTCCCCAGGGGCGCTACTCCGGCCGAGCAGAACGACACGCTGGTCATCGTCGGCGAATCCCCGCAATGAACGATCGAGCGATCAACCACGACGTGATCCCCATAAAGCGTGAGCATGCGGTTGTCGATGGCTACGTCCGAGGCCGATGTGAATTCAATTCCGCCTACCCGCAGGTAGGCCGTGCTCGTGTCCGTCGTAAGCGTGGAGGCATTCACGGCAGAATTGCGGATCTTCGGGAAATACACGCCCGCGCTGACCGGATTTTGAAACGCCGGGAACAGCGTCGTGCTTCCCGAAAGCGTTCCCACCCATCCCGGCGTTGCCCGTTGCCCCTCTCCTAAACCTGTCTCAGCCAGATTCAAATACTGATCGGTCGTAATCCACACCGGACTCGCCGCCGTACACGTAACCCCGGCTGGAATCGTAAGATTGTTTTCCGCGTAAACGTTTTGGGTCCCCGCCGGCTCGTTCGCCAAGGACGTCCCGTTCGTCGACTTGACCTTGTACCATACGCCGCACCCGTTCCCGGGCATCGCCGTCAGTGCTGCTCCTACCGTGGTGTAGTCGCACGCCTGCCCGCCGCGTCCATCCGGGGAATCCGTCGGAATAGTTTGTCCCGATGGGCATATCCACTTCACCGTCGCCGGTTGCGTCCAACTCGCAACCGCGGTGTTCACGCAGGTTTGCGGCAGGGTCGCCGGCCCGTCCGTCGATGCCCCTCCCGGATAAACTGCCACTTCATTGGCCGGACAATACGTGTTGTCGTCCGCCTCGTAGTTCCCCCCACCGATAGTGAAGTTCCCGCTCCCACTCCCGCCCTTGCCATAGGTCGCATATCCAATAAACGCGTGCGCCCCGATCTCCCACCCGCTGCCGTAGCTGTTCTGGTTCACTCCGTTGATATCCAGCTCATACGCCGCGCCCAGATTTTCCCCCGCGTCCACCACTGGAGAAGCCGCTGTCGGCCGGAAATCCAATGCTCCATTGGCGGAAAACGCGCTCGCCGCTGGAAACTTGTAGTAAGAATTTCCACCCGTCCCCGTCTCCTGCGTCCCGCCCAGCAGCCAGTTCACCAGCGACGTATTGGTCTGGATCGTCGCCCCGCTCGACCTCAAATCGGAGATCAGATTCGTAACCTCCATCGCGCTCAACTCGCCCGCCCCGTTCGTCGCATTCCAGTGCCAGAAGATTCCCCACGGCACTCCCCACACTTGTTCCTTCCACACCAGTGCCTCAACCTTCTCATTCAGCACTGCCGGGTCGAGTCCCATCCACGAAGGATTCACTCCAAAACTGGTGATGTTCTGCACATTGAATCCGTCCGCGTATGTGTCCTTCACGCCCAGGTCCTCTTTCAATGCGCCTCTCGCTCCCAGGTACGGCACGCTGGCTGCGATCCCCTGCATCGTCGGCGTCTCGTATCCTCCCGGATACACATACACCGGCGTCGCCGGCAATCCCGTCAGATTCGATGTCATCCACTGCCGCGAGAGCGTGATCTCGTCGGTCGTCAGCCGCGTCGTATTCAGCAGCATCGAATACACTGCGCTCTTCACATCCTGCCCGCTCACATCCGCCAGATCCTGCGACAACAGCGCCGTCTCCGTCGAAGAAGAACATCCCGTCCCATACGGTCCCTGGCATGTAGGATTTTCCGTTGCGGTAAACTTTCCCGTCGCCAGCAGCGCCAGCCGCAGCAGCTTGATCGTCCCCTCCGCCCGCCCCTGGGCGAGGTCATAGCCCACGCTGTCGGGAGGCGCGTTGATCACCAGGCACGCCGTCGAACTAACCCCCAGCGAGGCGCACGCGCCGGAATCGTGCGAGATGGTCAGCGTCGCCGCGCCTCCACTCCCCGTGTATTGAATATCGAGGGCATCCGTATTCGGGTAGTAGGTGTGGGAAATCGAATGTGAGGTCACATCCCGCCCCCCATTGATCCATCCCTGGATCTCCGAAATGATCGGATCGATGGTCGCTGTGTATCCCACCGTAATGGCCGTGCCCACCGGAACCGCCGCTGCATCCGCAATCGGCAGCACCGTACCCTCGTAATATGTATCCGCCCCCGGCGTCATCCCAATGTCATCCACTGTCAGCGTTATCCGCGCCGGATACCTTTGCCACACCTGCACGGCTGGCGGCGTATCTGCTGCAATGTTTCCGGCGCCCGCTGTCGGCCCGCTTCCGCTCGTCCACTCCACGTCCGTCGATCCCGCCACCGCCAGGCTGGACGCATAGAAATGACAGTAGGAGTAACTGACGGCGCCTGTGTCATCCACCAGCGCGCCGTCGCGATTCGCGTACGCTTTGTCATTGATCATTGTGATCGCCGTCGCCGCGCCATCGAAGCGGAATCCGTCGTAGTTCAGGTGCGCCTCATCGTCATAGATTTTGATGTCGCCCGGCCCCGGCGAACTCTCGTTCACATAAAAGCCCAGCGGCTGCGTGCCTTGCGGAATCATCGCGTCCGATTCCATGTTGGCGAACGCCAGATGATCGCTCGCTCCCTGCACATACACCCCATACTGATCGAACCAGTTCACCAGGAAATGCTGGAACGTCAGCCACGATTTCCCGTTCACATTGATCACCGGTACGTTGCTCAGCGCCATCGGAACAATCGGCTCGTCATAAAACGCCCCTGGGTTCCCCTCGGAAAACACATACACATAACCGTTTGCGAAGTAAAAATCCCACTGCGCCGTCAGGTTTGCCGTCGAGGCCGGAACTTTCTGTCCCCAGATCGACCCAAATAAGCAGAAATTCACTGTGTTGTATGTCGCTGGCAGCGGCGCTTTCCACGCATTCTCTGAAACCAGCACCCACGCTGAAGAAGGAACCGCATAATATCCCGTCAAATTCGGCGCCGGCCCCGATCCATACGCATCAAACGTAATCGGACTCCCCGAGCTTCCCGAAGAAGGCGGTATCAGGCTCTCGTTCCACACATCTCCTCGTTTGAACAGAATCGAATCTCCCGGCTGGAACGTCTGCCCATTCACATGTCCGATCGTCTGCCACGCCGCGCTCGCCGAAGTCCCGCTGTTCGCATCGTTCCCCGTGCTCGAGCTCACGTAATACGTCGTCGCCCACGCAGGCCTAAGCAAGAGCGCCAGGGTCCACAACATCGCTGTCATCCTGAGCGGAGCGAATGGATTCGTCACACGAATCCGCCCGCGCAGTCGAAAAACCTCGCGTTCGCTTGCGCCACCACCGGCTTGTCCAGGAATTCGCGCCACAACTCTCTCCCGTCTCATCTCCGCTGATAAAAAAGGGCCGCCGGCTTTCGCCAACGGCCCACGCGCCCAACCACCTTACCGCCAGAGCTTCCGTTGCCTATGTCACTGCCTATGTGTACCTCTGTGCCCTCTGTGTTTAAGAACTTCTGCCTACTGCACCTGCCTCAATGCAATCCGCAACGCATACGTCCCCGTCCCGGTCGTGCATCCTGTATACGAGGTCGAGTACGTAATGTTCGCGCTCCCCGCCGACCACAACGAAACGTCACCGCTCCCGAAGTCCGCAGTATTTCCCAGCGGCAAACTGTTTCCACCCGAAACTCCCGCTCCATTCAGCGGCACCTGAAAACTCTTCGCCCCGGTTTCATCCGTCCATGCAATCGTCAAAGTTGCCGCCGCGCCTCCAGGCGTTGTGCACGCTGCCGTCGAATCCAGGTAGTAATTCACCACATACTGTCCCGCTCCACAGGTCGTGCTCGCGCACAGCGTCGTCGAACTGATCGCCGCCGTCAGCCCCGTCGACGAGACCGTTCCATAAATCGGCGCCAACCCGGTTCCCGCCGTCGCCTTTCCGTTGTACGTCGTCGCCGATCCGCTCATCACCAGATTGCGGCCCAGATAGAAATCCCGCACCCGCAGGCTCGACGTCCCAATATCTCGCGTATTGTCGTTGAATGGTTTGAAAGCTGTCGTCGTGTCCACCGCCCACTTGCACGAGTTGTTCACCCCAAAGCAAAATCCCCGCTGCGATCCTCCGCCCGATCCCTGCTGCGTTTGCAGCTCGTAATACGTATCCGCCGGTACATAAGCCAGCGACACCCGCTCGTAATTCGTCGAGCTTGTGTATGTCCCATATACGTTGAACGTCTGCACGCTTGTCCCGTTGTACTGTTCCACCGTATTCGATCCGTTCAGATACACCGGAGCCGCTCCCAATCCGTTCGTGTTCGTCCAATAAGCGAACTGATTGATCGTGCCGCTTCCGCCCAGCGTCCCCGTCCCCGGCGGACATCCCACCGTGGTCATCGTCAGATTCCCCGTCCCGTCGGTGCAAAGCGGCGCGCCCGTCCCGCTGACGGTTCCCGCCGTCATCAGGTTACCGCTCGACGTCCCGATCACTCCCGATAACGCGCCGCCGTTCAACGTCAGGCTCGGCGTAATCACCCCCGTCCCGAAATATCCATTGCGAATTCGCAGTGTCGCCGCTCCGATGTCCTGCACATTGTCCGACCACGGCTTGAACGTGTTGCTTCCCGTATCGATCACCCACCGCAGCGATCCATTCACGTTGAAGCCCAGCCCTCGATGAGTCCCCGTCCCCGCATAGTCCGCAATCATGCTGAAATAACCATTCGTGTCGTATCCCAGCCGCAGCCGTTCATAATCGCTCGCGTCGCTCCGCGTGCCGTAGATGTTCAACCCCTGTGCATTCGTCCCGTTGTACTCGCCCAGCGTGTTCGCATCTTCCTGGAACAGATTCGAGAAATATGAACTTGTCGCCGTCGTCGCCACTTGCTGCGGCGTTCCTCCGTTCGCCGAGATATAGAAGTTCCCGTCGTTCGAAATCCCCAGCGCTGATGTGCCCGCCGTCGCCGCTCCCATTGCGCTCCCCGGCACCGGCGAACTCACCGTCCACGGCCCCGCCACCAGCAACTGCCCGTTCACCGTGACATTCCCGCTGAAAGTTCCCGCTGCGGCCGCAATTCCTCCGCTGCCGCCGTAGTTCAGCGTGCTCCCGTTGTCGGTCAGTGTGCTGTCCCCGCTTACCGCCGTTCCGTTCGCCGCGTACAAAGCCACCTGCGCTGTCGATCCGCTGTTCACCGTCCCCGAACCCGACCCTCCGCCCCCGCATCCCGTGCACGTCCCCGTTATCGTCAAGTTCCCGTTCACCGTCACCGGAACGTTGAACGTCTTCCCCGTCGCCGTCAGCCGTTCCTTGTAGTTCACGTTGTCCCCGGCGTTGCCGATATAAGAAGAGATCGCCACCGGCGCCCCGAACGAAAGCTGGCTATAGACCGTCGGGACTCCGGCGCTGACAACATCCGTTCCAATATAGGTATCGGTCGCATCATTCGGCGGCCGGTTAAGCGCCGTGGCCAGAGTCTTCTGCGGATTCGAGTCCACCAGCGTGATCAGGTGCTGCGGAAACACGCCTGCCAGTGACTCGAAGTTGATCAGCCCTTTCACATTGGTTGCCTGGCTGTTCTCCTTCAGCCACGCTCCCACCGCCGGAAACGAGTTCACCGATTCCACGCGCCCATTCAGGCAACTCGCAAAGATTCCCGGCATAAACCCGTTGCACTGCGTCGAGAAAATCGTCTGCTGGCTGTTTCCATAAACCGACGTCACTTCCAAATCCTGATCCACGAAGGCGAAATCATAGCCATTTGTCGAATTGTTCCCATTCAGCACCAGACTCCCCGGCCAGAATGGCAGGATCGGATACCACCCCGGGGGATTAACCGTATAGTTCGAAGTGTTTGCCGATGCCGTATCCGTGAACGTACAGACCAGCGTCGAGCATTGCGCCTGCCCGACAACAATGCTCCCGCAAGCCCCCGGGCTTCCGCCCGCACAGTTTCCCGCTCCATTCTCCGGGAAAGCCGGCCCATTTCCTCCCAGCGAGGAGGGCACCATCCGCACAATGTCATACACCAGTGTGTCGCCCGCATTTTGCGCCGGAACATGCGGGAACTGCCCGCTGATCGTCCCCGACCCATTGGTCAGCGCGTAGCCCGCGTACAGCGGAGCGCTGTACACTCCGCTGGTCGTGTCGTGCGCGATTACGTAGTAGTTGTATTGCGTCGTCCCCGTATTCGCGAACTGCGGAATGTGCGAAGAATTCGTCTGCTCACCGCCTCGCAAAATGATCGGCTGCCCCCCCGAATGAAAAATATCTCCCGCGGCGCTGAAATAATTCCCCAGATAGGGCGTGGTGCATGGTCCCGGTCCTTCTTCGTTATAGACATTGTTCAGTTCCGTCCCGCCGTAGCTGCCCAGAATCGTCGATGTGTTCGTCCCCCACAGCCCATACCCCTGGATGACGCTGTCCGTAATGTGTACCGAGTTGTTCGCGTAGTCGGTAACTCCATTCCCTCCGCACTGCGCGCTGATGTTCAGCTTGTCCAGCCAGAGTACCGGCGTCGATGCCGTCGTTCCGGCGGAATAAACAAACGATGCACAATGGTTCGCCGTACACATCAGCCCATTGCCGGCATTGTCAAAATTGCGGATCGTCGCCGCCTGGTCGTTATCCACCACAAAAAACTCATTGAACTTCCCGCCCCCGGCCACCGAATACTTGATGTCTTCCATCGTCCCCGGAAGCGCGTCGTCTTCAATCGCCGCATTTTGGATCGCAATCGTGCCCGGCGTCGCTGCCGAAGCCAGGTTCCCTCCATTCTGGTTGTAACTGATCGTATTGCCCGACACCGTCACCGGCCCGTGGCTTCCCCAGTACGCTGGGCTGTCGGTGAAATTGACGTTCACAATGTCGCCGTTCTGGATCGACGCGCATCCCGACGTCACCGTGATCGTAACCACGTTCGATTGCCGCTGCGTATTCGTGATCTGACATCCGTCGACCGTGAGCGTCGAGGTGAAATGCACCCCTCGTACCGTCAGCGCTCCGTAGTGATTGGCATTGACCAGGTCGCCCAGCAGCATGCAGCGGTCGCGCGTCGAACAGGAGAGCAGCGTTCCGTTGCCTTCGATCAGCGCCTTGCTGCAGTGCGCGAAGATCGTTCCGTAAACCGGCAGCGCATTCGCCGTTGCTCCCGTCGCCGGAAGAATCACGTGCGCGTTGGGATTGCCCCCATTCCCGTTGGGCAAGCCGCAGGCGTCGTTGATCGCCTCCTGCACTCCGCTCGATGCGCTGCTCATCAGGTAAGTCGCCGCGTGCGTGTATTGCGGCGTGAACACGATCGTCCCCGAGGCCGCTCCGCTGGTGCACGTTCCCCCGGCCACCATCACCGGCTCGGGCGTCCCTTGTCCGCTGATGTAGACGTAGTACATCGAGTGCCCGCTCGTATCCACCCCCTCCGGGCATGGCGTCAGCGTCACCGTCGCCTGCGTTCCTCCTACCAGGCTTCCCGTCGGACTCGCGCTCCAGTTGTCTGCTGGCGTCACATAACGGATTCCGCTCAGATTGTTCACGCTCAGTTGCGTCCCCACCGGCTGCGTGATATTCTGGCTCGCGCTCGGGCCCGTCACCACTCCTCCCGCCGCGCCGCTCGGTGTCGCGGGTGCGTATTGTCCCGCGGTTGCCGAATACGCCAGCACCTGACCATCGGTTGGCGTTGTCGTCGCCACCGGCACATTCTGGATCTCAATTGCGTTTGCGCTCGACCCGCACCCTCCCCACGTTCCATTGCCCAGAAGGCAGCTCGTCGGTGACGCGGTGCCGCTGCCCAACTCAGCCGTCGGCACCAATCCCGTAATCAAATCCGCCTTCGCCGCCGCCGTGGTGTCCACATATTGTTTCGACGCAGCCTGTAGCGGCGCCGTCGGACTTCCGCTCAGCGTCAGAGGTCCGGTCATCGTTCCGCCCGCAGTCGGCAGGTAATTTCCTGCTCCCGCGTTGGCTACCGAGGAATCCACGTACGCCTTGTTCGCCACATCTCCCGAGTTCACCGGGGATGGCGTATTCGGTGGGGTTGCAAAAGTCTTTGTCCCGCTGATCGTTTCTGTCCCGCTCAGGTGCACGACTGCGTTATCGTTCGCCTTGGTCGCCAGTTCCGTATTCACATATTGCATAGAGACCGGCTGCGCTGCAGTTCCCGTTCCCGGCGTCGTCCGCACCGTGGCCAGGTTTGCCGGCGACGTCGTCGGAACCACCCAGTATTCCGTTTTCACCTCGCCCGGCCCCAGCTGGTAGACCACCGTGTAATACATCCCCGCCGGAGTCGCCCCTGCGTTTGGCGCCAGACCGACGTTCAGCGCTCCGTTTGCGCCCAGCGTGACGTTCGTCGTCCCCGCCGCCACTGCTGTTCCGCTCGCCGTTACAAAGGCCGGCCACGTGATCACCAGCGTGCCTTGCGCCGGCGTTCCGTCCGCCAGATACACCGTGTCCACCACGTTCGTCAGCGTCGGCCCGCTCTGCGGCATCGGAGCGCCCCCGGCTGCCGGCATAGCGTAAATCCGCCCGGAAAGCTTGTGATTCACAGCCCGATGCCCGAACCCGGAAGCCGGAGCCCAAAGCCCGAAGCCCGCAATCACCGCCAGCACAAAACAAAAACGCCGCCCCGCCGGACGGCATGTCTGCCACATAATTCCTCCATCACACCTCGTCGAACAAATTCCCCGTCATCCTGAGCGAAGACTTTGGGTGGCACAGCGCTTTCAGCGCTGCGATCCGGAACCCATTGAAAGCAGCGGAGCTTCAGCCCGGAACCGTGCCTCATCGGAGCCGCAGTTTTTACGGCTGGGGTGGAGTCAGAACACTCTCGCCCTCTGCCCGCGCCCCTTTAAAAACTCCTCCACGCTTCGCACGTAAACTTCGGCAAAATCCGCTACCGGCCGCCTCGCCTCAATCAGGTCCATGGCTTCATCGAGCGGCCATCCCATCACGCTCAACAGCGCCAGCGCCATCATGGGTGCGCGATGCACTCCCGCCGCGCAGTGTACGAACAACTTCGCATCCGGCCGATCCAGCGCCTCCAGCGCAAAACTCACGCCCCGTTCGAAGATTGCCGGCGGCTTCGACTCGAAATCGTCATCGATCGGATTCCAGCACACTGCGATGCCGTGCCCGTCCGCCAACGGCGTGTCATCGAACTCGATCTGCATGTTCAGGATGTGCGTGACCCCCGCCCGCGCCACCTCCGCCATGTTGTTCGCCGTCCAGATTCCGCCGCCAATCGCGATCCGGTCGGTCAGCCAGGTAATGTCCATCCCGATCCTGTGGCGCAGACGTTTTGCTTCGCCAAACTCTCCTTTTCGCGGAAACCGCTTCCCGGTTCGACTGCTCGGCTCCAGCCGCAGCACCGACACCGGCAACTCTTTTACCGTTTTCATTCTACGTGATCCACGGCTTTCCTCTGTCAGCCTGAGCGCAGCGAAGGACCTGTGCAATTCCCGCCAGGCACGCCCTTCTCATCCCGATCTGGGTTCCCCTTCGCCGATCGCATTTTCTTCATCACTCCCGGCTTCATCCTGTTCCTCGGCTTCTTTCGCCGAAGGAATCGTCGGCTCCGCCAGCCCGTTCAGCCGGTTCAGCAGCGTCTTTGCGAACGAATCCTCTTCCGGCTCTTCGCTCTTTGCTTCCGTCGCCGGATACAATCCCGCCACTTCGAACATGTATTTCGCCGAAGCCAGCGCACCCGTCTTGGCCACTTCAATCACCTTCGTCGCAATTTCGTCCGACGAATTCCGCACCAGGTTGCTGATGTTCTCCCGCGCTTGCGCCATGTCCTTCGGCCTTTTCGATTTCGCCCTGCTCCCCTGCTTCTTTTCCGGCTTCTTTGCCGCCGTTCTTTTGCTTTTTGACTTCGTTTTCTTCATGCCCCAACTGTCTCCCCAAAATGCGAATCCCATTGCCAGGAACTGTTTTCGCAAAATATGAAAGGCGCGCCGCGATGGCGCGCCTTTCAGCAGAGAATTTCTTTTTTCTTACCCTCTTAAATCCAGAATAGCAAATTGAAGGGGGAAATTGTGACATGGTTTTCAACTTTTTTTTCGCCACGTTTTCAACCACTTGCGAAAAAATCGCCCTCCAACCCCTCTTGACAAGATTTTTTTGAACTCGTCCGCTGCGCCTCGAAACCCCTTTGACCGGAATTTTTTCATTGCTGGTCCTCTCCCTCCCGGTTTTTCTCCGGCGAGATCGAATTTTCCCGCGGTTGTTGCGGCAAGACCTCCAGCAGCCGTGCCGCCAGAAACGACTCGCTCAGCTCATCCAGTATCTCCGGCAACCTCCGCTCAATCGTCCTGCGGGTGCAGCCCAGGAGTGCGCTCGCCCGCTCGCGGCTATACTCCTGCAAGACACAGCGAGCGATGATCTGCTGGTCGAACTTGCTCAGCCGCCCCAGGCAGCGTTCCACGTCGCGCACGAAAATCACCCGGTCTTCAAACGTCGTGACCGTGTATTGTGTCACTCGCGCGCGAAACATTTCCCGCCCCACAATCGAAGGCAGCCGCCCCGTTTCCACCGAATACCTCATGTAGCGTCGCAGCAACGACGTCGTCCGCTTTCGATAGAGCCATATATCCGGATTGCGGTCGAGCGCGGTCTCCCCTGCCGCGCCTTCCTGCACTCGCTTGTTTTCCGTGGGAAAATTGTGAACCGGCAACTCTCCGAGCCATTGCTTCTCCGGAAACTTGCCCATTGCCCGTCCACCGGCAAATCTTTCCGCCGAACCCTTGCCTCGTGATTCCTCAGGGACAACGCCGGCTTCACTCGGATCGCTCCCTTCACCTGCCGCGACAACCCAATCCACTCCCCAGCTCACGCCACACCTCCCATTTCCCCGCCGTCCAATTCGAAGCGCTCACTGCAGGCTTCGAAGTCTCCATCGTCGGCAAAGTCTGTTGGCCCCTTCGGCAGTCTTGGATAGGTAACCTCTTGCGGGCGCGCAAACGGTTCCGCCATCTCACCCGCGCAGCGCACGCAAAACATCTGCCTGCCTCCCACCGGACGAAGCCACAACCCTCCACAGCGCTCGCAATATTTCAGTTCCAGGCACAGCTCGTTTCGCTCTTCGTCTTTCTCCGCTTTCATGTACCCTCCGCTTGCTGACTCGGATACCTCACCCGGACCTGGCCTCGACGCTCCTACGTCGCTCCTCGGCCCGAATTGAAAAAAAAGCCCTGCGGCAGCCTCCGCATCCGCGGAGACTGCACGCAGGGCTCGTTTCGTTTACGACGACCTGCTTGAGCTATTTAGTTGTGAGAGAAAGACCTGATCCGGTTTTCTTGCGCTTCCGGTTTATAGTTCCCGACTTCTCTCCTGCTTCGCCCCGCCCTCACGCTGGCGAAAATATCCCTCTTCGTATCCCGACTTCAAAACCCTCCCATTTTGAATGATCACGCTCACCCGTCCCGTGAAATGCAGCGCCACAAGCAGCTTTTCGACTGCCGCCGAAAGCACTTCGGCGTCGCGCACCTTGCGGCGAAATTCGCAAAAGTTCCTTTCTTCGATAGAGTTGTCACTGCTCATGATGGCCAGAATCCCGGATGGAAAGTTGAGTTATAGGATTCCGCGATGGTATAGCTGCTGATTTTTGGCGTCAAGGTTGATATACCAAGCCGGCTGTGGAAAACTTTACCCAATAGCATTTTGCTATAGGCCGGTGCTATACTCCGAGCCATGAAATTCCGAGTGCTGCAAGACAACCTGCGCAAGACTCTTTGGGAGCGCATCGAGGAAGGAGATCTGACCGGCCTGCGCCTGGCCCAGCAAACCGGCTTCAAGCAGGCTCACATTTCCAACTTCCTGAATCGCAAGCGCGGACTCAGCCTTGAAGGCATGGACCGGGTGCTGGCGGTGCAGCATCTCTCGGTGCTGGACCTGCTCGACCCCTCCGAAGTCAACAAACGTGCTTCCATCCTGCCTCCCAGCGACGACGATTTCCAGAACGTTCTCATGACTGAAGGAACCGTCGCCGCCACCCAGCCCATCATCGTCAGCATGAACGTAAAAGAAATTCTAAAATTCAAGAAAAGCTTTCTTAAGAAGCTGCGGCCGGAAATCGAAGGCGACCGAGAAACCTGGGAGCGCTTCGTGCTCATCCGGGCCGATGCGCGCGAAGGCATGGGTATGTATCCCCGCCTGCTGCCCGGTGCGACCTTGCTCATCGACCGGCACTACAACTCGCTCAAGCCGTACCGCAAAGGCGAATTCAACATGTATGCAGTCAACAAGAACGGCGCCTGCACCGTGAAATATGTGGAGACCGCCGGCAATAACCTGATCCTGCGGCCGCATAATCAGGCCTATCCCATTGAAGTGATCGCTATGGAGGAAGGCAAGGCTGCCGGCGATTACATCGTCGGCCGCGTCTGCCACATCGGCATTGAAACCTAGGAAAGAGGGCCATTCCGACCCTCTTCCCTGTCAGCCCGGGTGCAGGCAGGGATCTCGCGGTTCCTTGTCATCCTGAGGAAAGCGAAGGACCGATGCAACACCGCCGCCGGCGCCAGCAAGCGCTCCGCCTACGTCGCGATACATCCGTCCTTCACCGCGCACGCTTGAGACGAAAGTTGTATTTTCCGTTGGGAGGTGCAGTACCCGAGACTGTCTGCGACAAGAAGCCTCGCTCGCGAACCGTAAGCGAATACCGAGTGCTCGGGGAATGGGTGAGACATCTGAAGATGAAAGCGCCCTTGCTTGTTACCAACCGCTGAGTCTTTGCAGGCATGACGCCCTCGTAGATAGGCGGATCGACCTGAAGCTCCACTTCAACGTTGGTCTTCGTCGCGTTTCGCCCCTCCATCGAAATCTGCCGGCCCATTACAGCTTTTCTCCCCTGGCAACTTGTCCTGGTAACAGAAATGTCTTGGGAAGTCTTCCCTGCCCGCACAATTTGAATGAGCCAAAATCCTTGAACCACGGGCCTTCGGGCACGCTGGGCTTCGAATCGATCCAAAGGCGGAGCCGGTTCAGGTCTTCGAGGCTCAATTTGCGGTCGTGCATCCGCTCGACCAGATGATCGCGGCGGGCTCCGGGCAGGCGCGGCCAGCTTTCGATCTGTGGCACTACTCACCAAACACGAAGCGCCCCAACTCGTCCCCCAGCAGCTTCACCTGTTCGGGATCGCGGGCGGCGCGGAACTTTTCGGCCAACTGGAAAAACGCTTTCTCCTTTTGTTGACGTGCCTCGATGCCCTCCTCAATGAGTTCCAACAGGACGCGGTTGTCACTTAAACGGCGCCGCTTGGCCAAGCGGTCGACCTGCTGTGCAACCTGCGCCGGAAGCGTCACACTGCGGCGAACTTTCCTCGATGCTGCCACTGCACCAATATACACCATTCTGGTGCCCTTTCATCCGTTCCCGTGCGCCGTCTTCCCTTCCAGTAACTCCAGCGCGTGCGGAATCAGCTCTACCACCGCCTCCAGCGATTCCGCCGCCCCCGCCGGGCTTCCCGGCAGATTCAGGATCAGCGCCTGCCCGCGTACACCGCATACACCGCGGCTCAACGCCGCCAGCGGTGTCTTCTTCGATCCCACGGTGCGCATGCGCTCGGCCACGCCTTCCAGCAGCCGGTCGCAAATCGCGCGCGTCGCCTCCGGAGTCACATCGCGCGGCGCAATGCCGGTTCCTCCCGTAGTTACAATCAGGCGCACTTCCCGCGCCAGCCGCATCAGCAGATTTTGAATCCTGATGGAATCGTCGGGAACAATTTCGCAACTCACCACGCGGAAAGAATGCTTCTTGAGCAA
>Ga0335076_10004160_pt1 | contig 14610 bp, 10 predicted proteins | sample Lox_Sample_25_FD_206717 | JGI IMG/M metagenome (GOLD analysis project Ga0335076, IMG submission 206717) | Soil microbial communities from Loxahatchee National Wildlife Refuge, Florida, United States - Lox_Sample_2.5 | ecosystem: Environmental > Terrestrial > Soil > Wetlands | place: USA... | reverse complement strand
GTGATCCAGCGGCAGCGGGCCATCGGTTCGGGTGTAATCGTTGATCCCAATGGCTACATCATGACCAATGCCCACGTCGTCGCCGGGGCGCAACGTATCCGTGTTGTCTTCACACAAACCGTCTCTGAAGTGGTCGCCTACAAAGCCAGCCTGGCATCCCGCCAGCGCATGTATGATGCCAAGCTGATCGGGCTGAACCGCGTGGTTGATCTCGCTCTCGTTAAAATTGACGAAAAGGACCTCCCCTATCTTCCCTTGAAACCGGACTACCACATCCGTCTCGGTCAGACGGTTCTGGCTATCGGTTCACCGGAGGGATTGGAACACACGATCACTCGCGGCATCGTGAGCGCGGTGGGAAGGCAGATTGATCCCGACCGTCCCATGGTTTACATCCAGACCGACGCCCCCATCAATCCTGGCAACAGCGGTGGCGCACTGCTCGACCGCGATGGCAATCTGCTCGGCATCAACACCTTCATTCTCACTGAGGGCGGCGGGAGCGAGGGACTCGGCTTCGCGATTCCCGAGCCCGTGGTAAGGTTCGCCTTCCAGGAATTCAAAGAACATGGCCGCATTCGCCGCACGGTGATTGGCGCCAACGCGCAAACCATCACTCCCGATCTGGCCGCGGCGCTGAAATTGTCCCGTGATTGGGGCGTGATTATTTCCGACGTCCTCCCCGACAGCCCGGCGGAGAAGGCTGGACTGAAGCCCAAAGATATTGTGCTTACCTTGGACAACCGGCCCATCGACTCGCTGCCCAAGTTCACTGCCTGGCTTTATCTACACAAGCACGACGAGGTATTGCAGATGGAGGTGCTGCGCAACGGCCAAATGGTTAAGCTCATGATTCCAGCCATCGAGGCGCCCACGGGGATGGACCGTCTCGCCGATTTGATCGATCCGCAGAAAAACCTGATCTCGAGCCTTGGCGTCTTTTTCCTCGATCTCAACAGCACCATCGCCGACAATCTTCCCGGTCTGCGCTCGACGTCGGGAGTGATTGTGGTTGCGCGCGTCGACTACGCGCCTCGCATCGATGCCGACTTACGCATCGGCGACGTCGTTCGGTCGATCAACGGAATCCCTTTGTCCAGGGTCGACGATCTTCGCTCCCAGCTTGCCAAGTTTAAGCCCGGCGACGCCGTGGCTCTCGAGGTCGAACGGCAGGGGCTGCTTCAATTCGTGACCTTCGAGGTGGAGTAACCTCTGGGCGTCTCTGTGCTCTCCGTGGCTAGCGTTTTGTCATGAGCAACCCCGACGAACTGACCCGCAAACTGCAAGCCGTGGCCGATCCGGCGCGGCGCCGCATTCTCCAGGCTCTCAAAGAGCGGGGCGGCTGTTCCATCGGCAAAGATACCGACACCGGCTTGTGCGCGACCGACATCGAACAGCGTGTGGACCTTTCCCAGCCGACCGTTTCGCATCACATGGCCATTCTGAAAAATGCCGGCCTGGTGCAAGCCCAAAAAGTGGGCCTGTGGACCTGGTATCGCCGCGATGAAAATGCTCTTCGCGCGCTGACGATGGCACTACGGAAGAATCTTTGAGGAAGAAATATCCGGTGAACAAGGCTTAGGGCGGGTGGTCTATTGCGCCCCTGCCGCCTGCGCTTTTTGCAACAGCCGCCTCATCTGCGAGATGAGTTCGCTTACTTCGAACGGTTTCACCAGATAAGGCAGATTCTGATCGTGCAGGAAACTGCGGATTTCGGGCTCCAGCACGCTGGAGAAAGTGAACAACAGATGCCCTTCCAGGGCGGGATTCTTCTCCCGAATCCAGCGATAAATCTCCGGCGCATTCCATCCGCCCGCCATTTTGCCGTTCATGATTACGGCGTCGAAGGACTCTTTTATCAAGCGTGCTTTGGCTTCTTCCGGATCGAGCAGCGCTGTGACCCGCGCGCCAGCTCCCATCAGCACATCGCGCTCAAATTCCAGCACGGCTTGTTCATCCTCCATCAAGAGCACAGAACCTTGGATGGCGAATACACGAGGCGGCGATGCAACCGCCGACTTTTCGGGAAGCGCCGTGCCCGCGGCCGGCAGCCTGACTTCAATCACGGCTCCGCCTTCGTCGTGATTCCGCGCCGTGATTTCCCCGCCATGTTCCTTCACAATGCCGTAGCAAATGCTGAGTCCCAGGCCCGTCCCTTTCCCCACATTCTTGGTCGTATAGAACGGATCAAAAATGCGGTGAGGTTCTTTGATTCCTGTGCCCGTGTCCTGAAATTCGGCGTGTACCTGTCCGTCCCGTGCGTAGAGGCGGACTTTCAGCGTGCCGCCCTGCTTTTCCTCGAGCATGGCGTCTACCGCATTGTTAATGATGTTGAGGAACACTTGTTCCAGTTGGTGCGGATCGGCGGTCACGGCCGGAAGTCCCGCTTCCATGTCCCGTTCCAACCGGATATTGTTCACCTTCAAGTCGTAATCCCGCAGCGTCAGGGTCTCTTCAATCGCCTTGGCAACGTTGACTTGCTCCTTCTGCGGTTTGCGTTGCCGCGCGAAGGAGAGCAGATTCTGCACCACGCGATGCGTCCGCTGGGCCTGCTTGAACAGCTTGCTGACGAATTCCTGCGCCCGCTCGCCCAAACCTTCGCTTTCCAGAAGTTGCGCGTAACCGAGGATCGCGGTCAACGGATTGTTCAACTCATGCGCCACCCCGGCAATCAACTGCCCCACCGCCGACATTTTTTCGCTCTGCAACAGTTGTTCCTGCGTCCGCCGCAAATCTTCGTACGCGCGGCACGTCTCTTCGTAGAGCCGCACTTTCTCAATCGTGGTTGAAAGCTGGCGTCCGATCGCCACCAGCAGGTTTTCGTCGTTGCTGGTGTATTCCCGGCTCTCGCGGCTGCTGATGCCCATAATGCCCATGGGCTTGTCCTTGCCCCAAAGCAGGACCCAAATCCACGATTCGAACCCATCCGCCCGAATAAATTCCCTAACCAAAGGCGGAAGGTGGGGCAGATATTCCTCGGTGATGACTTCGGTTCGCGAACGTGTCACCAGATCCCCGAACCCTTCGGGAAATTTAACTTCCAAGAACCGCGCCCGTTCCGCGCTGCGCAAACCCCAACCGGCGCGCCGCCGGAATGTGGCATCGTCTGCCTCGGAAAGGTAGACCGAGCCGGTCTCCGCTCCCAGCAGCGAGATCACCTGCCGCAGCGTGAGATTCAGGATCTCATCCAGATCGAACGACTGCGTGGCAATCACAGCCATGGCATTCAGCGCATTCAGTTCGCGATTGCGCCGGCGAATTTCATCTTCTGCGCGCTTTTTCTCCGTGACGTCGAGCAGAAACCCCTGATAGCGCTCGATCCTGCCCGCGGCGCTGCGCGTGGCGAAGCTGCTCTCCATCGCGCTCAAAGGTGTCCCATCCTTCCGCCGCAGAGTTACTTCAAAGTTGCGCACGTAATTATGGCGTTCCACTTCCCGCCGGAACACTTCGCGTTGTTCGGAGTTTCCGTATACTTCCTCGACGTTCACCGCCATCAGCTCGGCGCGATTCTCATATCCAAGCATGCGCACAAAAGCGTCATTGCAATCGAGCAGCCTGCCTTCCGGAGTCGCGACAAAAACCCCTTCCTGAACCTGCTCAAACAGCAGGCGGTATTTTTCCTCCGCGATCCGCCGGTCGGTGATGTCCCGCACTACGTGGATCGTCCCCTTCTGCTTGCTGCTCTGGTCGGTGTAAGAGGAAGAGGAAACCATGCAGAAACCGCCGAAGCTGCGGTCCGGTCCTTCGTGGAAGCCTTCCTCCGTCCCCAAACAGTACGGACATTTCGACCACTTCTCCGGACTTTGTGGCAACACTTCTTCACAGGCTTTTCCTGCCACGTCGGCTGGCGCTTGTCCCAGCCGTTCCAGCAAGGCGTGGTTGGCTTTCATTACACGGAATTCAGCGTCGTGCAGAAGCACAAGATCGTGAATCGAATCGAAGGTGTTCGCCCACTGCCGCTGCGAGCGCAGAATCTGTTCCACTAGCCGCAGATTCTCAACTGCCAGACCAAGCTGCTGGCCGGTCGTGGCGAGAAATTCCATGTCCTCCGGCGCATATTTCACTCGCCGGCGGCTGCCCAGCGTCAAAACCCCGATCGCGGATTTCTTTCCCACCACCGGCACGATGACAACGTGGTGGAATTTTTCATGTTTGAGCTTCGCGCGAATAGTCTCATCCGCTGCGGCCGTTTTCACGACCACGGGTTTGCCTTCCTGCAGCACTTTTCCCACCGACGGGTAGATCGCAATCGAGGCGCACTCCCGCAGGTAATCCTGCGACAGTCCGATCTGCTGCGCCAGGACCATGTTGTCGCCTTCCAGCAAACGGAACCACGCTGCCCGGGCATGCATCAGCTTCTTGAGTTCCTCGAGCGCGGTCACCATCATCGGGCCATACTGCTGCGCGCGCGTGATGCTGCCCGTCAAGGCGTTGACCACGCCCAATCGGCGCGTGCGCATCTTGTAGTCGTCGAATACGATCAGCAGCATGCTGAGTCCGGAAAGCAGCGTGGCCACCATCATGGTGCCGGCGGGCAAGTGCGAGGTCAGCGGCTCCCAGGGGAGATGGATCAGCAACAGGCTTATCGACAGCAGCCATGGGCCAATCTCCCAGCGCCCCCAGCGGAAGCAAATCAGTTGCACCACCGCGGCCACCGCGATGATTCGATAGGAAACTTCCAGCGCGAACCGGAGCGTCAGCGAGTCCGGCCACCATAAGGCCCGGGCGGCGGCGTAAGCCATTACCGCGATCGTGATCAATAGCAGGGGCAGCAGCAATTTTTGAACGTTTGCGTAGACAAAGACCGCCGCGGCGAACAGGCAGATGGCCAGAACAAATTCGGCTTGCGCGATGGCATTGACGTAGTGCGGAAGGTTCGCGCCTTCCGGCCCACTTATCGCCAGGCGTGACCCAAAGTAAGCCAGCCAGCCCACAATCCAGACCAGCAAATAGCGTTCACGGAAGGTGCGGAACACCATCAGGCTGGCCGCCAGCATGATCAAGGCGACCGACTCCTGGACCGCCATGCGGGGCATGGTCAGGCCGTTGACTGCCAGGCCGCTGCAGAAAAGGGTCAGATTCATTGCGATCAGGGGTATAGCGCTCATGAAGTTAATAGCATGCGTCCCCCCGTTCCCAATTGGGTTTCCGGCACCCCTTGGTTACTTTAGGAATCTCGGAACTACGGTAGAATGGCGCCTAGACTAGACTTCATAGCCCATGCCAGCCGAACGCATTCTGGTCGTGGATGACGAAGAAACCATCCGCGACATTGTTTCATCCATGCTGACCAACGCCGGCTACAAGTGCCGCCAGGCAGGGTCAGGCATGGAAGCTCTGGCATTGCTCGACTCCGGCGAAGAGTTCGAGCTCATGCTTTCCGACCTGATGATGGCCAATCTCGACGGCAATGGCCTTCTGGAACGCACCAAAGAACGCTTCCCGGACATGCCTGTGGTCATGGTCACCGCGGTCCATGACATTTCCATCGCACTGGGAGCAATCCGCAACGGCGCGTATGACTACCTGCTCAAGCCGTTCGAGCGCGAGCAGTTACTCAATACCGTGCGCCGTGCTTTGGAAAATCGCAGGTTGAAGCTGGAAAACCGCAAATATCAGACAGACCTGGAAAAGCTGGTCGATGAACGTACCGAGCAATTGCGCAAGACCATGGGAGATCTAGAGCGCTCCTACGACATTACCCTGGCAGCTTTAGGCGACGCGCTCGATTTGAAGGATGCCGAGACGGAAGGCCACTCGAAACGGGTCACCGCTTTTACCATCGCTATCGCCCGTGAGATGGAAGTCTCCGCCGATCAAATTCGGGTCATCGCGCGCGGCGCGTTTCTGCACGATATCGGGAAAATGGCGATCCCAGATGCCATTCTCACCAAGCCTGGCAAACTGGAGCCTGACGAAGTCGCCAAAATGCGCGAGCATTGCTATCTCGGATATCAGATCGTCAAGAAGATTCCATTTCTCGCCGAAGCCGCCGAGATCGTCTACTCCCACCAGGAACGCTTCGATGGGACGGGCTATCCCCGCGGCCTCAAAGCCAAGGAAATACCTCTCGGGGCCCGGATCTTCTCGGTGGCTGACACTTTGGACGCCATCACCTCGGATCGTCCCTACCGGCGCGCGCAATCGGTACAAGCCGCCCGTGAAGAAATTCGCCGCTGGTCGGGAGCTCAGTTCGATCCTGAGGTTGTAACTGCCTTCCTCTCCATGCCGGAAGATATCTGGGCCGATCTGCGCGGCGAAATCGAAGCTCAGACCTATCGTTTCGGCGCGCTCACCACCAGCGCCAAATCCGGAATTTAGTTTTTCTCTCACTCCCCGCCCTCATCCAGTTTCCTCATCTTTCCTCGTCCGCCCGATTGAGCGTATAAATACTGGAAGCCGGAGGAGAACTCCTATGAAAATCGTGGCGCTGCTCTTGGCTGTATTCTTTGTCGTCGCCGCGGTGGCGCAGGACCGTCCCACTGTTGCCGCCCAGCCCAACACGGTATTTGCCGGAGCAGACGGCCGCTTCGAGGCCAATCCCGATACGGCGCTGATGCAATTCAACATCTCAGCGCAGGAAGATACCTCAGCCGCGGCTTACGATCGCGCCTCGAAGTCGGCCGAACAGATTCGCCAGATTCTGCGCTCCAATGGCATAGATCCCAAGTCGGCCCAGTTCAGTTTCTTTTCCCTGCAGCCGGTCTACGACTACAAGAATCCCAAACGCAAACTGATCGCTTATCGCGTGAACGCCAACGTCTCGCTCAAACTCAAAGACTTTTCCAAGATCGCGCCCATTACTCAACAACTGGCCGATGCCGACATCACCGAGAACCAAACGCTTAGCTACACGCTCGAGGATATGGACGCGGCCAAGACCAAGGCCGTCGAAGATGCCTATCGCCGCGCCCGCGAATCAGCGGCCGCCGTCGCCCGCGCCAGCGGACGCAGCCTGGGCGATCTCTCCTACGCTTCCGTTGACACCTTCGAAGCCCCTCACTTGATGGCGCCTGCGCCGCGCATGATGGCCATGAAGATGGACGGCGGCACGCCAGCTCCGACGGAAGAATTCACGCCCCAGACCATCACCGTCACTGCGCACGTGAACGCCATGTTCACGCTGCGCTGAGCCGCGACTGAGAACTTAGAACGGTGGACTAGGAACTGGGTTGTTAAATTCAGCGGCCCGGGTGTGGCCGACCGCATTGCCTCCCTGAACAAGAACCTGACAATGCACTGGCTGCGCAGCCCTAAAGCAAGGCAACCTAGTTTTGCAGGGGGCCGCAACGCCTGAGGCTCGGCATGGGGAAGGGGGACCCATGAAGGTTCTGGTCGTGGAGGCTGAGGAAGCAGTGTTGAAAAACATGGGCATCATGCTCACTAAGCTTGGTTACAAGGTTGGACTTGCTTCCGGCTGCAACGATGCCTACCGGACGTACTGCGACCAGGGCCCTTATGATGTGGTTCTCATTGCCTTGAAATTCATGCGCGGCACTGCCCCCGGCGGCGCGCAGTTTATCGATGCCATCCGCCAGAAAAATCCCAAGCAGATTTTTGCTTTTATCAGCGCCGCGCCGGTCTTGAAGAAGCCATTCTCGCTGCAGGAGTTGGACGATTTCATGGGCGCCTTCCGCCGCCCCGCGCGGAGCCGCTTCGGATGAGGATGTGGCGGCGCCTCGCCCGCGCTGGTTTGGGAACTGAGAAGTGTTCCACATGGAACATAACGTCATGACGGGAGCGGGCAGACAATTCCGTCATGACGGCTAAACACAGGAAATCAAAACAGTTGAAGCATGCCTCTGGGTAGGAAGACCCATTTTGAACCCGCCGTGCCCGTGTTTGCCTGGTTTTGGCAGACGTGAGACGTTGCCAGAGATTCGGCTCTGACCCCTTCCTAAGATACCCGTGCGGCGAAAGGTGACCGTCACCAGGGCCCTGTCTCGGATTTTTGACCCGGGCATTCTCCAATTTTGGGACGCCGGGCGCCTCCTAAATCCCCCTTTGCCGCGTTGTGCGACCCGTCGCACAAGATCGGAAGGGTTGGGGTGGTGGTTTGAGTGGTAGGCGCCCGGAAAGCCCGATCTTTCGCGTTTTTCGAAAAGTAAGATTCGCTAGATCATGCTTAATGTCCCAGCCTTGTGGCAAAGAGCGCATCTGGGGTCGAGAACCCACTCAATCCTGGTATCGCAAAACGGCAAGACCTGAGGCATCTGCTTCCTTACGATTTAATGAAATTTTTCTCCACGGGCGAGCATCTCAAGGATCAGCTTCATGCGGCGTTGCCGGGTTTCTGGTTTCTTGGCGGTTTGTAGGCGATAGGAAATCGCATAAAGGTTTGCCCGGTTGAGCGAATCGAAGAAGACTTTTGCTTTCTTGTTTCGCTTCAACGCCTGAAGCAAATCCTCCGGAATCCTCGCGTTGCCCGGGGAATCGTAAGCGGCTTTCCAGCGGCCGTCTTTTTTCGCGGCGTCAACTTCCGCCTTCCCTGCCGGCTGCATACGGCCGGCGCGCATCAATCTTTCCGCATGCTGCGTGTTGTTCTTTGACCAGCCGCTTTTCGGACGCCGGCGCGTGAATCGTTGCAGCCACGAACGATCATCATGTTTCAGCTTTTGGCCGTCGATCCATCCAAAACAGATTGCCTCATCCAGCGCCTCGGCGTAAGTAATCGAAGCCTCGCCTGACCCTTTCTTGAAGATGCGCAGCCAGATTCCTTCGGACTCGCGATGATTGGCAGCTAGCCATTTGCGGAATTCCGCCGCCGATTGGAACTCGAGAACTTCGTTCATCGCGGTTGCCTCGGCTAACGAACATGCATTGTACGCTTGCATACCCGCTTGTTTGCTGCGCACTTAAGCGCGATTGGTTGCGGCTTCCGGCGGGCTATTCGGGGCACCGCGACGGCATCGCACGCTGTGAGAGCGGCATCTAATGTAGTAGAGAGAAAGTAAGGAGATGACATATGCGGCTGCCAAGGTTTGAAGCGATTGCAAGCTTCTTCCTGGCTGCGATTTTATCTGCGCCGGCGTGGGGCATGAACACGGGCGCAAATTCAGCGCTACCGGGAACGGTGAATTATGTCGAAGGTCAGGCTTCGATAGGCGATCAGGCCTTAAACTCGAAGTCGATTGGCTCGGCGGAAATTGAGTCGGGACAATCTTTGACGACAGGCACCGGCAAAGCGGAGGTTTTGCTTACGCCGGGAGTATTTCTGAGGGTGGGCGATAACAGTTCGATCAAGATGATTTCCCCAAGCCTGACGGACACTGAAGTGGGCCTGGGCCAGGGGCAAGCGATGATCGAAGTCGCGGAAATCCATCCGGAGAACGATATTCGCATCGATGCCGAGGGCACCACGACGCGGCTTTTGAAAACCGGATTGTACGACTTCAATCTCAATCAACAGGAATTGCGAGTTTTTGATGGCAAAGCTTCCGTGATGGAAGGCGGCAACCATGTCACGGTCAAGGGCGGGCGGGAAGTTAGTCTCGCCGCGAATGCGCCGCTCAAGGCGCAGAAATTTGACAAGAAGCAGTATCAGGAAGGCGATCTTTACCGCTGGAGCAGTTTGCGCTCGGCTTACCTTGCCGAAGCCAACGTGAATGCAGGTCAACTCTACGTGGCGAATGGTTGGGGACCGTGGGGACCCGGATGGTGGGGAGCAGGTTGGTATTGGGATCCGTGGTTTAGCGCGTACACCTTCATTCCGGGCGATGGGATTTTCTACAGTCCATTCGGCTGGGGCTTCTACTCACCATGGTTGGTTTATAGGGCGCCATACTACGGCTACCTGGGCCGGCCTTATTACCGGCATTTCGGTCCCGATTTTCACGCGTGGGGCGGGCGTTCGCCCTACTTAACCGGTCCCAAGTATGCCCGTGGAATTTATACCGGACCGGGCTCGACCGGCAGGGGATTTCGCTCCGGTCCGAGAATGATGAGCGGAGAGTCGCGAGGCTTTGGAGCCGGAAACGCGGGTTTCGATGGTGGAGGCTTCCATGGCGGAAGCTTCGGCGGATTCCACGGCGGCGGCGGACACGGCCGGTAACGGCTGGCATCGGCTCAAGCGAGGCTGCCCAACGCTTCGCGGTTTTCGAAGCGTGGGAGCCACGGGCGATGGTCTCAGGCGAGCCTCCGGTATCCCGCGCTTGGCCGTCCGCGACATTGCCTTCCCCTTCGCAAAAAGCGCGCAGGATGGGGCACTCCTCATTCGTGTGGTGTCAGCGAAAACCAGAAAAATCTAGAGGAAGCTTCCGTGGCACCCAGCTTTGCAAAACCGGCAAAGCTGGGGCAGCCCTTTCTGTTCTTAGCGTCTCAAAGAAGCCTACCGCACCGGCGGGGGAATTCTGTCGGAGTCCAGCGGTACTTCGCGCTGGATCACCATTTCCAGGGTCGTGCCGGCGTCCATGCGCACGTCGTTGCCGCGTGTGAGCATGGCGATGGCAGTGCCGACCGCCCCGCCGATGCCAGCGCCGATCAGCGCGCCCTTGCCGCCATTGGTCACGGCTCCAATGACGGCGCCTGTGGCGGCAGTGCTCGCAGCAGTGCCGATTTTTTGGCCGGTTTGGCTATCCTGACGGATGGTTCCTTCCTGATCTTTTACTGAGGTTTTCTCCGCGCCGGGTACCTGTTCGACGGCGCCGGGTAGAATGACGGTATAGCCGCTTGGATAGATGAGCGTAGTGAAGTGCATGAGCACTTCGGCGCGTCCTTTCACGCGGCCGGCGCGTTGCACGTGGCTGATTCGGCCCTGCACATAAGTTCCTGCTGGAATTAGAACCCGATCATTGAGGACCACGGGAAACGTGGTGGCAGCGTAGACGGAATCGCCTTCTTTGGCGTTCTTAGTGGAGAGAGCCTGCTTGAGCTCAAGCGGGACTTTGGTTCCGGCGGGGATGACCAGTTGGGCAGCGGGTGCGCTGGAAGCAGTTGGAGTGGCGGAAATTTTTGCCTGCATGGTGGAACTTGTCTGCGCAGCCGCCAAGCTGGCCAACATCAGGAAGATTAGAACTCTACGCATAGAAAGCCCTCCCCAAGCACTTTGGGAGACGTGAGACAGGCTCTAGTGTGGCCCGATGCGAGGTAGGATGCAAGGGCTGGGTGAGAAGTTTGATCCCTCCGGTTAAGCCCTCAAACGCTGGAGCGGCGAAGCTGGGCCTCGCGGACATGGCCCATGAACTGAGATTGCAGCCTCTGCGCGCACAGTTCACCGCAAACGGGCAGCGCCCCTTCCTTTTGCGCGATCTCGTCCTCCCAGGCGCACAAATAAAGCACGGGCCGGTTAAATTCAGCGAACGAGGTCCACATCAGCCACCAGCGGTCGTGGGGGGCTTTGAGGATGCCGCAATTCGGCCCCGCACACCGATACATGGGATTCACCGGAAGGGGCGGATTCAAAAGTTCAGGGTTGTTCATGAATCTCCGAAGCGCATTAGCCGAGCCACTATTCTAGCGAAATTAGGAGCGTGGCGTTTGTTTCACTTGTAGATCAGATATTTCTGCCGCAGCGTCTCGAATTTTTCCAAGGGCTCGCGCCAATCTTCCGCGATGCGGCGCGGGTCCTGGCCACGGCTGATGGCATCGTAGACGGATTGGCTCCCGAGCAGCTCGACCATGCGGTCCATGTGGTAATGATCGGGATAGAGTTTGCGCAAAGCAGAAGCCAGCTCGATTCCCAGCTCCGGCGCATCGAAGGCGTTGCGCTCGGTCAGAAGAATATTCACGCCTTCGCATTTTTCGCTCTCGTAGGCACTGGAATTCGGCGTGAATGAAACCGGAACGAAGCGGACTCCGGGAATGTCTCTGGCGTTCAGGAACTGCGCGAGCTCTTTACCCTGGATCCAGGGCGCGCCGAGCAACTCGAAAGGCGTGTCGGTGCCGCGACCGACCGAAACGTTGGTGCCTTCGACCAGAGCGACGCCCGGATACAAAGTTGCTTCCGTCAAGCTGCGCAGATTGGGTGAGGGATTGATCCACTGAAGGCCGGTGGAATCGAACCAATCGCCGCGCATCCAGCCTTGCATGGGGACGACCGTTAGTTTGGCGTTGATGCCGCGTTCGGCGTTGAACATTTTGGCCAGTTCGCCGAAAGTCATGCCGTGACGGAGGGGCGTAGGGTAGTAATTTACAAAACTCTCATGCCCGGGATCGGGGATTGGTCCCTGGACAAAAGAGCCGGTGCTGGGATTGGGACGGTCGAGCACAATCAATTCAATTCCCGCTTTGGCCGCAGCTTCGAGAAAGTATCCCAGGGTTGTTTCGTAGGTGTACATATGAGTGCCGACGTCCTGAATGTCGATGACAACGGAGTCGAGCTGTTTGAGGATATCGAGAGATGGGCGGCGGGCGGCATCGGTTGCGCCGTAAACACTGTAGATGGGAACACCGGTGGCGGCATCTTTTGTGTTCGCGATATCGCTCGTGTCGAGCGTGCCAGTGACGCCATGCTCGGGGCTGAAAATGGCATCGAGCGAAACGCCGTCCACGTGGGCGAGCACGTCGATGGTGCGGCGGCCCTGGGAATCGACGCCGGTTTGATTGGTGAGCAGGCCAATTTTCTTTTTGCCGGTGGCGGCGCGCAGAGGATCGAAATTGTTCGCCTCGAGAACGTCGATCCCTGTTTGCACCGTTCCATTGCGCACTGCAACGCGCCGTTCGGCGGTCAGAGCTTCGTTGTATCCGGTGATGCTTTTCCAGCGCAGCTCTTCTTTTTCATCCACCGTCAGCGGAATTGCGGCAGCGACCGCGGTGGCGACTTTCGAGCGCAGAGCGATCGCGCTTCCCTTCCCGCGCGGATGCACGGCGTTGGTGAGCAGAATGATATAAGTGCGGGTCACGGGGTCGATCCAGATCGAAGTGCCGGTGAACCCGGTGTGGCCGAAGGAGCCGACGGGCAGCAGGTCGCCGCGATTGGTGGAAAACGGCGAGTCGATGTCCCAGCCCAGGCCGCGCAAGACGGTGGCGGTGGGGGGCTGCTGCGGCGTGCTCATTTTTTCCACCACGAGAAACGGAAGAACCGAACTGCCGCTTAGCAGGGCCTGGGAAAATTTTGAAAGATCATCGGCGGTGGAAAAAAGTCCGGCGTGGCCGGCGACTCCGCCCATGCGGCGCGCCGTGGGATCGTGCACCACGCCGCGCAGCATTTTCTCGTCTTCGTCGTATTGCGTGGGCGCAATTTTGGGCCGCCACGAAGCGGGGGGAAGATAACGGGTGTGCTTCATCGCCAACGGCGCAAAAATGTGTTTCTCGCAATACGCTTCAAGCGGCTGGCCCGAAACCCGTTCCACGAGCGCACCCAGGATGACAAAATTAATATCGCTGTAGAGAAATCGCGACCCGGGCGGATATTCGGGCTTCTCGGCAAACGCCATGGCGTAAGCGGTGCCGCGGCCTTCCCAGAGATCGGCCAGATCGAGATCTTCCGGTAATCCGGAAAAATGCGTCATCAGCATGCGGACGGTAACGTCTTCTTTTCCGTTCTGCGCAAATTGCGGAAGATATTTCGCGACCGGATCGTTGAGCCGGACTTCACCCCGTTCAACCAACTGCATAACGGCGGTCGTGGTGGCGACAACTTTCGTGAGCGAAGCGATGTCGAAAATGGTGTCGAGGGTCATGGCTTCGCGCCTGGGCTCAAGCGAGCGCGCGCCGAAGGCCTTGCGATAGATCACCTGTCCGTTGTGCCAGACAAGCAGCACCGCCCCGGGAATCTGGCCGTCGCGGATGGCTTCCTTCACAATGGAATCGAGGACGGCGAGATGAGGAGACGAAGTCTGCGCCTTCGAGGCGGCGCAGAGCTGCGGCGCAAGCGTGCTTAGGCACACCAACGCTGAGAGGGCAAAAGTGCGCGCCTTCTTGATGCGATTTGGGCTGAGGGCAGCGATTCTTTGAATTTACACAAGCGTTGCGCGATGGCTCAAGAAACCGAAGTAAGGGGTGCCGAGGGAGGTATGGGGTTTTTCCGTATGTCGGGCGGCGGGGGCGGAATGCGGCCTGCTTTACGCTTTCGCGTAAGTTTGTTATAACCCGGTCATCGGGCGCATCACATCTTGCCGGCAAGCTCATCTCCGCTGAACACAGAAATCAACTCGTCTGAGCGTTTCCCGACCCCTGCATATGGCGATCAGGAGAGCGTTTTTGCGGCGGCGTTTGCGGTGTTGCGCCAGGCGCTCGACACGCGAGCGTTCCCGGGAGTTTGTGTTGCCGTTACTTATCGCGGCAGATTGATCGCGCTGAAGGCGCTCGGCCGGTTCACCCACAAAGCGGACTCTTCCGCGGTCACGGCCGAAAGCATTTTCGATCTGGCTTCGGTTTCGAAAGTTGTCGCGACCACCTGCACTGCCATGATTCTTTACCAGCGTGGCCTAATGGATCTGGACATACCCGTGGTCTCGATCGTGCCCGAGTTTGCGGGATTTGGCTCGGCGGCGGAAGATCCGCGGCGGCGCGAGATCACTTTGCGCATGCTGCTCGCGCATTCGTCTGGGTTGCCCGCTTACGAGAAGCTATTTTTGCGCGCAAAAAATAAAGACGAGCTTCTGGCCGCCGCGTACGCGGTTCCGCTGGCGGCCGATCCCGGCACGCGTGCAGAGTACAGCGACGTCGGCT
>Ga0335076_10004154_pt1 | contig 14614 bp, 13 predicted proteins | sample Lox_Sample_25_FD_206717 | JGI IMG/M metagenome (GOLD analysis project Ga0335076, IMG submission 206717) | Soil microbial communities from Loxahatchee National Wildlife Refuge, Florida, United States - Lox_Sample_2.5 | ecosystem: Environmental > Terrestrial > Soil > Wetlands | place: USA... | reverse complement strand
AGCTTCGCCAGCAGCTCCTCGCGGTTGAGATCCGGCAGCACCGCGACCAGCTGGCGCGCCGCCTCCTTGGCGTCGATGACCTGCTTCGGATTGGCGTAGAGCGATGGCATGTCGAGGGTGGTCGCCAACAGCACCCCGTTGCGGTCGACGATGTCGGCGCGCACGGTCTGCACATGGGCATGCTGATGGGCGCGGACGAGCTTGGGCTCGCCGCCGTCCTTCAGCAGCATCACCTCGGCGAGCCGGAGGCCGATGACCAGGAACGCCAGCGAGAACAGGAGGCCGGTGACCAGCAGCCGCGTGCGGCTCATCTCCAGCGACTGCTTCTCCGGCCCCTCGACCGGCAGCGGACCGCAGGAGGCCGGCTTGAAATGCCGGGGACGGCAGGGATTTTCCTCGCGCGGCTGAACCGCCTTCATCTCAGCGAACTCCGGGCTTGGCGCTGGCGAGCTGCGCCTCGTGCGAGGGCTGCGCCGACGCCGCGCCGGCCGGTTGCGCGGCGCTGGGCGCTGGCGTGCCGGGCTGTGCCGGCCCCTCGCCCGCGCGGAACGGCACCTGATCGAGACTCCCCAGCTCGAGCCGGGTGATCGGCCGCAGCGAGGCCAGGAAGCGCTGGCGCAGCTGGTCGAGGCGCGCCGGCTGATTGAGGAAACTCCACTCCGCATTGAGCACGCGGAGCTGATCGCGGTCGGCGTCGATCGCGCGATTGACGCGGCCGAGCTGATCCTCGACCTGCATCACCTCGTACTTCATCTGGAACATGCCGTAGCCCACGGCGCCGACCACGGCGAGCCAGAGCCAGGTGGAGAGCCGGAGCATCATCATGCCGCGATCTCCCAGGGCGGCGCGGCGGTGCGCTCGGCGGCGCGGAGCCGGGCGGAGCGGGCGCGCGGGTTGCGCTCGATCTCCTCGGCCGAGGGCGCGATCGGGCGGCGCGTCAGCACGCTGAAGGTCGCCGCATGCTCGGCGATGCTCGGACGATGGCGCGAGACGCCGGTGCCGCCGCTGCGGGCGCGGAGGAACTCCTTCACCCGGCGATCCTCGAGGGAATGGAACGAGACGATCGCAAGCCGGCCGCCCGGCTCCAGCACGCGCTCGGCCGCGCGGAGCGCGCGCTCAAGCTCGCCCATCTCGTCGTTCACCTCGATGCGGAGCGCCTGGAAGGTGCGGGTCGCCGGATCGATGCCGCCGCTCGTCGGCACCACTTTGCGGATGATCGCCGCCAGTTCGCCGGTGCGGGTGAGCGGCGCTTGCGCGCGCGCCGCCACGATGGCGCGGGCGACGCGGCGGGCGTGACGCTCCTCGCCGTAGACATAGATGAGATCGGCGAGCGCGGTCTCGGAAAGCGTATTGACGAGCTCGGCGGCGGTGATGCCGCTCGTCGACATGCGCATGTCCAGCGGCCCGTCGGCGCGGAAGGAGAAGCCGCGCTCCGCGGTGTCGATCTGATCGGAGGAGACGCCGAGATCGAGCACGATGCCGGCGACCGCGGGGATGCCGAGGCCGGCGAGGATCGTCTCGAGATCGCCGAAGCGGCCCTCGACCACTGTGAGGCGTCCGGAGAAACGCCGCAACAGCGCGTCACCGCGCCTCACTGCCTGCGGATCGCGGTCGATCGCCACCACGCGGCAGCGCGCCGCATCGAGCAGCGCGCGCGAATAGCTGCCGGCACCGAAAGTGCCGTCGACATAGAGCGCATCGTCGCGCGGCGCCAGCGCGGCGATCGCCTCCTTGAGAAGCACGGGGACATGCACGGCGGAGGAACCCGGCGTCGCGCTCATCGGCCCTCTCCCGGCGGCGGCAGCGCCACGCCCTGGCGCCGCGCGCGATCGCGCAGCTCCGCCTGATGCTGCTTGAAGCGCTCGGGCTCCCAGATCTGGAACGTCGGGCCCTGGCCAACGAAGGCAGCGTAATCGGTGATCCCCGCATAGTCGGCGAGCGACTGCGGCAGCATCACGCGACCCTCGCCGTCGAAGGCAAGCTGCTGCGCCTCGGAGAAGGTCACCGCCAGATTGTCGTAGGCCTCGGTGAACTGGCCAAGCTGCTCCATGCGCCGGCTCATCTCCGCCATGCGCTCGATGTCGGCGCCTTCGAGACACTGCAGCTTGACCGAGCGATAGACCACGACGCCGAGGAAGCTCTGCCCCGCCAAGGCGGCGCGAAACGTCGCCGGCACCGACACGCGGCCCTTGCGGTCGATCTTGTTGGTGAACGTGGACAGAAACAGCGCCACCGCCGTCCCCCGACCTCTCCCGTGCGCCGTTCCCCGGAACGCCGCCGGCGCCTCACCCTCCGCCTGGGGAGAGGTGCCTTGGACTGGGAAAGTATGGAATTATCATGGGATCGCATGGGTAGTCAACGTAATCCGATGGGAAAAGCATGGGATTGCCTGGACTTGTCAGGTTTTTGCGCCGATCCAGTCCTGGGGGGTTAGACGCGAGAAACCACCACCGCTGGTGGGAAATCGTCGGCAAGCGCTGACGCAGGACGATCGGTCCGCGGCGGAGTCCCGAACGCGTCCTGATGGGCTGACATGGGAGGCGCCAGACGGCCTGTAAGCCGGGTTCTGTCCCCACCTCGCGGCAGGGGATGACCATTCCTCTGGGACGCCCGTCGCCGGGCGCCTCGCGCAACCGACCCGGATGGCGGCGCGGAAGCGCGCCCGGCTCAAGCGAGCCTGCCATCCCTATTTGGTCTTGCTCCCGGTGGGGTTTACCGTGCCGCCACCGTTGCCGGCAGCGCGGTGCGCTCTTACCGCACCCTTTCACCCTTGCCGCCCGCCGGACCCGGAGGTCCGGAACAGGCTCGGCGGTTTGCTTTCTGTGGCACTGTCCCTGGGGTCGCCCCCGCCGGGTGTTACCCGGCACCGTGCTTCCGTGGAGCCCGGACTTTCCTCTCCCCGGCTTTCGGGGCCGGAGAGCGGCCATCCGGCCGTCTGGCAGGGCTAGAGATGGGCGAGGCGACGCCCCGTGTCAATCGTCGGTTGCCTCGGCTATGACAGAGAATTCAATGATTTGCATGGCGGTTGGTGCCCTCTCGCGGCGGAAGCCGGCGGAATAGGGCAAGTGGCGCCGTCGTTCTCAGCCAAACCGCGGCTTGTCCGCAGCAAGGGAAGGCTCATGCTCGCACGCATCTTCGCGCTCTTCACCGTCGCCCTGGTGACGGTGTCCGCTCCCGCCTGGTCGCAGCCAGCCGACACCGGCGAGCCGGCCGACCCGCCGGATCGCGTCGGTCGGCTGAGCGTCGTCGAGGGCACGGTGCAGCAGCGCAGCGCCGACGACCAGCAATGGGCGCCGGCCAGCGCGAATTACCCGGTCACCGACGGCTTCGCGGTGGCGACCCAGAACGGCCGCGCCGAGATCGAGGTGGGCTCGCTGGCGCTCCGTGTCGGCGCCAACAGCGAGGTCGACGTCAACACCCTCACCGATACCGCCGCGGTGGTGACGCTGGCGCAGGGCGAGCTCAACCTGCGTCTCGGCCACCTCAGCAGCGAGGGACATATCCAGGTGGTGACGCCGCGCGGCGTCGTCGACGTGGTCGCCGCCGGCCAATATCACTTCGACGCCGGCACCACTGACGCGCCGACGGCGGCCGGCGTCTTCAAGGGCAAGGCCCAGATCGAGCGCGACAACGGCGCGATCGACGTCAAGCCCGGACAGGTCGTGCTGATCAGCGGCGACGCCAGCAGCGGCGCGCAGATCTCGACGGCGCAGCTCGGCACCGACGACCTCGATACCTGGGCGCTCTCCCGCGACTACCAGGCGCAGCATCCGCCGAGCGCCGCGGCCGCAGCGCCGCCACCGCCGCTCTCGCCGGACATGACGGGGGCCGCCGAGCTCACCGACTATGGCACCTGGAGCAGCGATCCCGACTATGGCGCCGTCTGGTATCCGGCCTCGGTGCCGGCGGGCTGGGCACCTTATGCCTACGGCCACTGGGCCTGGGTCTCGCCGTGGGGCTGGACCTGGATCGACGATCAGCCCTGGGGCTTCGCGCCCTTCCACTATGGCCGCTGGGCCTATCGGCCGCGCGGCTGGTGCTGGGTCCCGGGCGTCGCCGTCGCGCATCCCGTCTATGCGCCAGCGCTGGTCGCCTTCATCGGCTCGCCGGGTGGATCTCTCTTCATCGGCGCCGGCATCGCGGGCGTCGCCTGGTTCCCGCTGGCGCCGCACGAGGTGTTCGTGCCCGCTTATCGCACCAGCGTCGCCTATGTGCGCAACGTCAACGCGACCAGCGTCAACGTCACCAACATCCACATCACCCGCGTCAACAACCGGGTGGTGGTGAACAGCAGCAGCGGCAGCGTCGTGAGCAGCTTCGCCAACCGGCGCTTCGCCACCGCGGTGCCGAACAGCGCCTTCGGCTCGGCGCGTCCGGTGCATCAGGCGGCGGTCGCGGTGCCGGCGTCGCTCACCAGCGGCAGCCAACCGGTGACGCATGCGCCGGACGTGGCGGCGCCGCCCCACGCGGCGCGCCCGCAACCCGCCACGCCGAGCCGCGGCACGCAAAGCCAGAGCACGAGCGTCTCGCGCACGTCAAATCCCGTGCACATGTTCCCGACGCTGCCGCCCGGCCGCAGCGGTGCGCCGGCGCCGACCAATGCCTCGGTCAATCCGACGCCGCAGACCCGGCGCGCGCCGCAAGCGCTGCCGACGCTGCCGCCCAGCCACGGCAACGCGGTGGTCAACCGCACGCCGGGCAACGCGCCAGCCGCAACACCACACGCGACGCCACAGCAGACCCGGCCTCTCGGCACGCAGAAACCGGCAACCACGCCGCAAGGCGCCGCCCCGTCGCGCAGCCGCGCGCCGGCGAGCGCGACGGCAGCGCCCCCGCACGGGTCGCAGAACGGCGCGCCGACCAATCGCCAGCTCCACGGCACCGCGGCGCCAGCCAATCAGCCGCCGCACGGCAACGCGCCATCAGTCAATCGGAACGCGGCGACGACGAATGGAGGCCACAACGGCCCGACGCAGCCGCAGCCGCATCAAGCCAATCGCAGCGCGCCGCAAGGCGCTCCCCATGATCAAGGTCATGCCGGACCGCCGCCCAACCACAACGGCCAGCCACAGCCTCGCGGTGGCCAGGGCCAGGGCTCAGAGAAAGACCAGAACAAGCCGCAGCAGTAAGGCTCAGCGCCCGGCCTGCAGCGCCGCCACCGCCTGCGCGACGGCGACGAGAGCCGCTGCCGTCTCCGCGTCGAGAACGCCATCGCAGCGGTTCGGCCGAAAGCGCCGCTGGAAGGCGGTCAGTACCACGCCGGTCGCCTCGTCGGGAGACGGCGTCGCCGGCACCTCGTAGCCGATCTGCCGCAGCAGGTCTTGCGCCTCGGCAAGAGCGATCGGCGCGCCCTGCCCTGCCGGCGTCGGCCAGAAGCCGACGCCGGCACCGGCGAGACGTGGCCAGTCAAAAAGCTCGCCCGGATCCTGCTTGCGGCGCGGTGCCACGTCGGAATGGCCGACGACGCGGTCGGGCGGGATCGGATGGCGCGCGAGAATGCCGCGCGCCAGCGTCTCCACCGCCGCCATCTGCGGCTCTGGAAACGGGCGGTAGCCCCATTCGTGGCCGGGATTGACGATCTCGATGCCGATCGAGGTGCCGTTCACGTCGCGCGTTCCCTGCCAGAAGGATTCACCGGCGTGCCAGGCGCGCTCGCTCTCCTCGACGAGCTGCCACACCGTACCGTCCTCCTCGACGACATAGTGCGCGCTCACCTTGGCGGCCGGATCGCAGAGCCGGTCGATCGCCTCCGCCGCCGTCTTCATGCCGGTGTAATGCAGGACCAGCATGGTGACCGGTGCCGGTCGCGCATTGTGATTGGGCGAGGGACGGCGACGCAGGTTCATCGGCGCCTCACGCCCGCCACGGGCGCAGCACGATGACGGCGACGCCGAGGATGGTGGCGCCACCGCCGATCGCGGTCTGCAGGGTCAGCTCGTCGCCGAGCAGGACGGCGCTGGAGGCGACGGCGAAGAGCGGGATCAAGAGCGTGAAGGGCATGGTCTGGTTTACCGGATAGCGGCGCACCAAGGGATACCACATCGCGTAGCTCACCACCGTAACGGCGATGCCGCCATAGGCGACGGCGCCCCAGGCGAGCCAGTCGGCGGCGCGCATCGCGGCTCCCTGCCCTTGCTCGATCAGCAGCGACAGCAGGATGAGTTGCGGCGCCGAGAACAACGCAAGCCAGCCGCTGAGGGCGAGCCCGTCGATCGGCCCCAGCCGCTTGATCAGGATATTGGCGAAAGCCCAGAAGAAGGAGGCTGCCAATATCAGCATCGGCGGCAGCGGATCGCTGCCGAAGCGCGGCTCGCCGAGGATCAGGACCACGCCGGCAAAGGCCACCAGCAATCCGACGAGGCGTCGCCAACCCAGGTGGTCACGAAAGAAAATGGCGGCGAGCAGCGCGGCGAAGGGCACCTGCGACTGCACCAGCAGCGAGGCGGTGGACGCGTCCATCAGCGAGAGGCCGACGAACATGCTGGTGAAATGCAGGCTGCCGAGCACGAAGGAAAGCTGCAGCACGCCGCCGAGCTTGTCGCGCGGCAGCGGAAAGAACGGGCAGATCACCGCCGCCACCAGCGTGAAGCGAGTCGCCATGAAGAAGAGCGGCGGCAGCTCCGTGACGCCGATCTTGGCGATCGGAAACTGGAGCCCCCAGATGAGCATGACCACGAGGGTCGACGCGTAGTCGGCGAGCCGCATCGATTACCGCGCCACGAACTCCGCTGCCCCCGAGCCGACGTCAGATCGCGGGCACCCTATACGATTCCGCTTCCTGTCGCCACTTCCCGGGTTTCGTCGGCGCGCGCCGCTGTGTTAGCGTCGTTGGTTGTTGAGCGGAAATTAAACAGGATTTGGCGGAAAGTCATGGCATCGCGGACCACTCTATCGGCATTCCGCGGCGCTGCTCGGCAACCAATTCTTTACCGGCGATGAGCGCCACTCAGGCTTTGCCCGAGATGAGCGACACCCTGACCCTCCCCGCAGCGAGCAGACACCCCGCCGAGGCGCGCAAGCTCCTCGAAGTCGAGGATCTGCATGTCCAGTTCGTCACCGGCCACGGCGTGGTGCGCGCAGTGGAGGGCATCTCCTATTTCGTGCGGCCGGGCGAGATCGTGGCACTGGTGGGTGAATCCGGCTGCGGCAAGTCGGTGTCGGCGCTCAGCATCCTGCGGCTCTTGGCGAAGCCCGCCGGCCGCATCGTCAAGGGCCGCGTCCTCTTCGACGGCCGCGACCTCCTGGCCCTCAGCGAGAAGGAGATGCGCGAGGTGCGGGGGCGCGACATCGGCATGGTGTTCCAAGAGCCGATGACCTCGCTCAACCCCGTGCTCACGATCGGCCTGCAGGTAATGGAGCCGCTCAAGATCCATCTCGGCATGAACGATGGAGCGGCGCGCGCGCGGGCACTCGAGCTGATGAAGCTGGTCGGCATCCCCGACGGCGAGCGGCGGCTCGAGCAATATCCGCACCAGCTCTCGGGCGGCATGCGCCAGCGGGTGATGATCGCGATCGGGCTCGCCTGCAATCCGAAACTGCTGATCGCCGACGAGCCCACCACCGCGCTCGACGTCACCATCCAGGCGCAGATCCTCGAGCTGATGCAGGACCTGTCGCGCCGGCTCGGCATCGCCATGGTTATCATCACCCACAATCTCGGCATCGTCGCGCGCTATGCGGACCGGGTGAACGTGATGTACGCGGCGCAGATCGTGGAGCGCGGCACCGCCGATGACATCTTCTCGCGGCCGCGCCATCCCTACACGCTGGGCCTCATGCGCTCGGTGCCGCGCCTCGACCGGCCGCGCGGACCGCGCCTCGAGACCATCGAGGGGCTGCCGCCCAATCTGCTGGACCCGCCCGCCGGCTGCCGCTTCGCCGCGCGCTGCCCCTATGCGATGCCGTTCTGCCAGGAGGCGCCGGTGCTGGCCGCGATCGAGAGCGGCCACGAGGTGCGCTGCCTGCGTGCAGAGGAGATCGCCAGCGGCATCGCCGTGGCACCGACAGAGCGCGCGGGGACGCCGCCCTCCGCGCCACCGTCCGACACGCCGGCACTCCTCTCGGTGCGGGCGCTCAGCAAGGAGTTCGTCGTCAGCGGCGGCCTCTCCAGCCTGACCGGTGCCCGCGCCGTCGTCCACGCGGTGACCGGCGTCTCCTTCGAGATCAAGCCCGGCGAGACCCTGGGCCTCGTCGGCGAGAGCGGTTGCGGCAAGACCACGGTCGGGCGGATGATCCTCCGCCTCGAGGAGCCGAGCTCGGGCGGCATCGGTTTCGGCGGCCAGGACCTGGCCGGCGCCGAGGGCGCCGCGCTCAAGGCGATGCGGACGCGGATCCAGGTGATCTTCCAGGATCCCTACAGCTCACTCAATCCGCGCATGACGATCGGCCAGATCATCGCCGAGCCGCTGCTGGTCTACAAGAAGCAGCCGACACGCAAGGCGGCGCGCGCACGGGTCGAGGAGCTGCTGACCCAGGTCGGCCTCTATCCCTACATGGCCGACCGCTATCCGCATCAGCTCTCCGGCGGCCAGCGCCAGCGGGTCGGCATCGCCCGCGCGCTGGCGCTCGACCCCGAATTCATCGTCTGCGACGAGCCGGTCTCCGCCCTCGACGTCTCGATCCAGGGCCAGATCATCAATCTGCTGGAGAACCTGCAGCAGCGCCTGGGTCTCACCTACCTCTTCATCGCCCACGACCTCGCGGTGGTTCGCCACATCTCGCACAAGGTGGTGGTGATGTACCTGGGCCGCGTGATGGAGATGGCGGATCGCGACTCTCTCTACGACGCGCCGGCGCATCCCTACACCCAGGCGCTGCTGGAGGCAGCACCGGTGCCGGATGCAGCGCTGGAGCGGGCGCGGCCCCGGCGCGTGCTCAAGGGCGAGCTGCCCTCGGCGCTAGCGCCGCCCCAGGGTTGCGTCTTCCACACCCGCTGCCCGCATGCGAGCGCCGAATGTCGCGCGGAAATACCTCAATTGCGCGCGATCCGGCCAGGGCATTGGGCCGCCTGCATCAAGGCGTGATCCAACGGCGGCAACAACGTCTTGTTAATGTCGGACACGCTATCGAGACGACTTCTCATGAGGGGGAGAACAAGGCCATGAAGGCTCGGATTTTAGTGATCGGCGCCGCCACCGCGGCGCTGCTGGCAACGCCTGCGCTGGCGGCGGATCAGCCGAAACGCGGCGGCATCCTCAATTTCGCCGTCGAGGCGGAGCCGCCGAACTACGACTGCCACGCGGCGACCTCCTTCGCCTTCATCCATCCGGTGCGGCCACACTACTCGACGCTGCTGAAGTTCGACGCGCCGAACTATCCGAAGATCAAGGGCGACCTCGCGGAATCCTGGTCGGTCTCCGCCGACAATCTCACCTACACCTTCAAGCTGCGCACCGGCGTCAAGTTCCATGACGGCTCGGCGTTCAGCTCCGAGGACGTGAAGGTGAGCTACGAGCGCATCATCAACCCGCCGCCGGGCGTGGTCTCGGCGCGCAAGGCGAGCTACGACGACATCGCCTCGATCGACACGCCGGACGCGCAGACGGTGGTCTTCCACCTCAAGGCGCCGAACGCCGCCATGCCGGCGCAGTTCGCATCGCCCTGGGACTGTATCTACAGCGCCGCCAAGCTGAAGATGGATCCGAAATTCCCGGAGAAGAACGTGCTCGGCACCGGGCCGTTCAAATTCAAGGACTACGTGAAGGGCGGCTATTGGGAAGGCGTGCGCTTCGATGGGTATTTCGAGAAGGGCAAGCCCTATCTCGACGGCTACAAGGCGATCTTCATCAAGGGCGCCGCCGCCATCAACGCGATCCAGGGCGGCCAGATCGCCGCCGAGTTCCGCGGCCAGAGCCCGTCCGACAGGGATCAGCTGGTGAAGGCACTGGGCCCCAAGATCAAGGTCGAGGAGAGCCCCTGGATCTGCAATCTCGTCGTCGCGTTCAATGCCGAGAAGAAGCCGTTCGACGACCCGCGGGTGCGCCGCGCGCTCTCGCTGGCGATCGACCGCTGGGGTGGCTCGGCACCACTCTCGAAGATCGCCATCGTCGGGCCGGTAGGCGGCCTGCTGCGCCCCGGCTATTCGCTGGCGGCGAGCCAAGCGGAGCTCGAGAAGATGCCCGGCTTCTCCCATGACATCAAAGCGTCCCGCGAGGAGGCGAAGAAGCTCCTCAAGGAGGCCGGGGTCAGCAATCTCAAATTCAAGCTCACCAACCGCAACGTCCCCAACCCCTACACGCCGGTCGGCGTTTATCTGATCGACCAGTGGCGGCAGATCGGCGTCCAGGTGGAGCACGAGCAGCTGGAGACCAGCCCCTATATCGCCGCGCTCTCCAGCGGCAACTACCAGGCGGGCCTCGACTTCAACTGCGACTACATGGACGAGCCGAACCTGCAGCTCATCAAGTACATCTCGGCGGATAAGTCGTCGATCAACTACGGCCACTACAACGACCGCGTGCTCGACGATCTCTACGAGAAGCAGAAGCGCTCCACTGATCCGGTGCAGCGCGCCAAGCTGCTGCGGGAGTTCGAGACCCGGGCGCTCACCGAGGCCTATACCGTGCCGACGATCTGGTGGCACCGCATCATCGCCCACTCGGCAGCGCTCAAGGGATGGTCGATCACGCCCAGCCACTATCTCGGCCAGGACCTGACCGACGTCTGGCTGGACCAGTGACGCGGTAGAGAGGCGCCGGCACCGCGATGCTCGCCTACGTCGTTCATCGGCTGCTGCTGATGATCCCGACGCTGCTTGGCGTCGCGGTGCTGGTCTTCCTGCTGCTGCGCGTCATGCCGGGCGACGTGGTGGAGCTCAAGCTCAAGGCCGACGGCGCCGACGTCAGCGCCGAAACGCTCAAGGCCGAGCGCCAGCGCCTCGGTCTCGACAAGCCGATGGCGAGCCAGCTCGCCGACTGGCTCACCGGCCTCGCCACCCTCGACTTCGGCACCTCCATGTGGACCGAGGACCGCGTCTCCCACGAGGTGGCGATCCGGCTTCAGCTCTCGATCGAGGTGGCGATCCTGGCGGCGCTGGTGGCGGTGGCGATCGGGATTCCCTTCGGCATATTGGCGGCGCTCTACCGCAACACCTGGATCGATCAGGCGATCCGCATCGTCGCCTTCGCCGGCCTCGCGACGCCCTCCTTCTGGCTCGGCATGCTGGTGATCCTGGGCCTGCTGGCGCTCTTCGAATGGTCGCCGCCGGTGACCTTCACGCCCTTCTTTCAGGACCCGGTCGCCAACTTGATGCAGCTCATTTGGCCGGCGCTGGCGGTGGGCTATCGCTATTCCGCCATGGTGACGCGGATGACGCGCTCCACCCTCCTCGAGGTGCTGCAGGAGGATTATATCCGCACCGCCCGCGCCAAGGGCGTCAGCGAGCGGATGGTGGTGCTGCGCCACGCGATGCGGAACGCGATGCTGCCGGTCATCACCGTGGTGGGCCTGGAATTCGCCTTCCTGATCGGCGGCCTGGTGGTCACCGAGCAGGTGTTCAACCTCAACGGCATCGGCAAGCTCTTCGTCGATGCGACGCTGCACGCCGACTACACCATGGTGCAGGCGCTGGTGATGCTGGTGGCGGGCTTCTTCATCTTGGTCAATTTCTGCGTCGACATGCTCTACGCGGTGCTCGACCCCCGCGTCCGGTATCGCTGATGGCCGCCGCGCCGCGCGCGCCGAAGCGCCGTCACCCGATCCTACACTTCGCCCGCACCCAGCCGCTGGGCGCGCTCGGCGCCGTGGTGGTGCTGGTGATGGCGGTGTCGGCGCTCGGCGCCGACCTCATCGCACCCTATGATCCCGAGGCGATCGACTTCGCCAGCATGCTGGGCGCCCCGTCCCTCGACCATCTCCTCGGCACCGACGCCTTCGGCCGCGACGTGCTCTCGCGCGTCATCTACGGCGCCCGCACCGCGCTCGCCATCGGATTCATCTCCTCCTTCCTCGGCAGCACGCTCGGCGCCCTCATCGGCATCGCCGCCGCCTATTTCCGCGGCGGCTTCGATCTCGCGGTGCAGGGCGTCACCGACATCCTGCTCTCCTTCCCGATCATCATCCTGGCGCTGGTCGTGGTGGCGGTGCTGGGGAAGGGCATGGCCTTCGGCGTCGACTGGTACCTGATCGCCGCCATCGGCGTGCCGATCGTCCCCAACGTGGCGCGCGTCGTGCGCTCCGCCGCGCTCGCCATCCGCGACATGCCCTATATCGACGCCGCCCGCGCGGCGGGCTTCTCCAGCGCCCGCATCATCTTCCGCCACATGGCGCCGAACGTGGTGGCGCCCTACCTCATCATGATCACCGCCTTCATCGCCCAGGCGATCCTGCTGGAGGCGTCGCTCTCGTTCCTCGGCCTCGGCGTCGTCGAGCCGACCCCCTCCTGGGGCCTGATGCTCTCCGGGCACGCCGCCGACTTCTACCACGAGGCGCCCTGGATGATCGTCTTCCCCGGCCTCGCGATCAGCCTCGCGGTCTTCTCCTTCAACCTGCTGGGCGACAGCCTGCGCGACTGGCTCGATCCGCGTCTGAAGGTGTGACGCCAAGCCGATTGCTGCCGCGCCCGCGGCATCGTATAGCCTCTCCCCATGTCCACCGAGGAAGCAGCGCCACCGCCGGCCGCGGACTGCCCGCGCTGCGGCAAGCCTGCGGCGCTCTGCATCTGCGCCGAGATCCGGCCGATCGACAACCGCGTCGCGGTGCTGATCCTGCAGCATCCTCAGGAGCAGGACCGCGCGCTCGGCACCGCGCGGCTGACCGCGCTCCACTTCAAGCACGCGACGCTCCGGATCGGCCTCTCCTGGGCGAGCCTCGGCGCCGCGCTCGGGCGTGCCGCCGACACGAAGCGCTGGGCCGTTCTCTACCTCGGCTCTGTCAAGCCCGCTGAGCTCGCGCCCGATCGCGAGATCGTGGCGCTCGACCGCAAAGGCGCGGCGCTTCCCGACCAGGAGGCGGGGCTCGCCGACATCGAGGGCGTGGTGCTGTTCGACGGCACCTGGAGCCAGGCGAAGGCCCTCTGGTGGCGCAATCCCTGGGTGCTGAAGCTCCGCCGCCTGGCGCTCAATCCCCGAACGCCGTCGCGCTACGGCGCGGTGCGCCGCGAGCCCAGGAGCGACAGCCTCTCGACGCTGGAGGCAACCGGCCTGCTGCTGAGCCGCCTGGAGAACAAGCCCGAGATCGAGACCAGGCTTGCCGAGAGCTTCGAGCGCCTGCTGCAGCGCTTGCGCGAGCAGCCCGGCGGCCTCACTCTCGGAACCCGCCGCGGCCGGCCACAACCGCGGCGCCGACATCGGCAGAAGCACGGAGCGAGACGATGAGCGCGAGCGAGACGGCAGCGATCAAGGCCCTGGTCTTCGACGTCTTCGGCACCGTCGTCGACTGGCGGAGCAGCGTCGCCCGCGATCTCGAGGCCTTCGGCCGCGCCAAGGGCATCAGCGCCGACTGGACCCAGTTCACCGACGACTGGCGCGGCGCCTATCAGCCCTCGATGGACAAGGTGCGAAAGGGCGAGCTCCAGTGGACCGTGCTCGACGACCTCCATCGCGGCTCGCTCGACATGCTGCTGGAGAAATACCGCATCAGCGGCCTCACCGAGGCGGATCGCGATCACCTCACCAGGGCCTGGCATCGCCTCAGCCCCTGGCCGGACGCGGTCGAGGGGCTGACGCGGCTCAAGAAGAAATACATCATCGGCACCTGCTCCAATGGCAACGTGGCGCTGATGCTGAACTTGGCGAAGCACTCGGGCCTGCCCTGGGACATGATCTTCGGCGCCGAGCTGGTGCAGCGTTACAAGCCGGATCCGCTGACCTATCAGGCGGTGCCGAAGCTGCTCAGGGTGACGCCCGGCGAGGTGATGATGGTGGCAGCCCACAACGGCGACCTGCTGGCGGCCGCCCGCGAGGGCCTCAAGACCGCCTTCGTCGCGCGTCCGACGGAATACGGCCCGCATCAGAAGCGCGACTTCAAAGCCGAGCACGATTTCACCGTCGTTGCCCGCGATTTCGTCGATCTCGCGGCGCAGATGGGCGCCTGACCCGTCCTACTTCGCGAACAGGATGAGCGCATAGTCGCCGACGGCCTCGAAGCCGATGCCGCGGTAGGCGCGCTGTGCCGGCTCGTTCTCCTCGCCGGTGAAGAGTATCGCCTCGCGGACGCCCTGCTGGCGCGCGAGCTTCAGCGCGCCGGCCACCACCGCCCGCGCATAGGCGCGCCGGCGCTCGGACGGCGGCGTGAAGACGTTGCCGATCTGCACCATCTCGGGAAGCCGCGCGTTGAAGCTGCAGCAGGAGACCGGCTGGCTCTCCGCCTCCAGCACGAAGAGGGCGCCCTCGCCGGCGAGCCGCTCCACCTCGGCGCGGCTCGCGCGGCCGAGAGCGGGGCTTGCCGGATGCCGGAACGTCTCCTGGGCATAGGCCACCCGCCATTCCGCCAGCAGCCCGAGCTCCTCGCCCTTGGCCTGCCGGAACGCGACACTACCCCTGGCCAGCGCCTCCGGAACCCGCAGCCGGTCGAGCTCGAGACGGAACAGCACCTCGGCGGAATCCGTCGTGGTGGCGCGCGCGGCGAAGCCCAGCGCCTCGCGCGCCGCCCGCGCCTGCGCCAGCGGCCCCAGGAT